>Ga0209809_1000294_pt1 | contig 47332 bp, 31 predicted proteins | sample YNPMSTMetaG_FD_186172 | JGI IMG/M metagenome (GOLD analysis project Ga0209809, IMG submission 186172) | Anoxygenic and chlorotrophic microbial mat microbial communities from Yellowstone National Park, USA - YNP MS-T MetaG (SPAdes) (version 2) ...
TGCTTGACAGCGCCAGGGGGGTGATTATACTAACAAGGTGCTGCTACGGAGTATTTCGTTCTCTTGGGACTTTCGGCCCCGCTAGGGCTTGTAAGCCTAGCGTCGGAAAGGGCCGAAACCCCAAGAGCACCAAAAGAAGGAATTATTCAGAGGTTCCTATAGAATGATAGCAGGAGGCGTGGTGTACTGGAGGCGGACTGCGGGCGGCGAACCGCCCTCGCCACCCAGACCATCACCTTGCACCCCCAGAGAATCGACGGCGTACCTCAGACCTTCGACGTGGCATCCCAGAAAACGGACCTCGCACCCCGTACCATCGACGGCGCATCCCAGACAGTCACACCCCAGACAGTCAGATTCCACACAGAGGAAGTCGGCACTCTGCTTGCTTCCCTTCCGAACGGTTCATCCAGATGAGGAGCAACGCTCATGACACGACAAACCAGAGTCCTGCTGTCCGTGTATGTTCTCGGGGCCTTTTGGACCGGACTGGTGGGCCTAAGCGTGGGCCAGGAAACCGGCATTCGACCTTGGCCGAAGAATCCCTATTACTGGCAGTACAAAGGCAAACCGGTCCTGCTGATCGGTGGGAGCAAGGACGATAACCTGTTCCAAATCCCCGACTTAAAGGAACATTTGGACGAGATGGTCGCCGTGGGGGCCAATTACGTGCGAAACACCATGAGCGACCGCCCCGACAAAGGCTTTGAGGTGTATCCGTTCCGAAAGCTCCCGAGCGGGAAGTACGATTTGAATCAGTGGAATGACGAGTATTGGCGCCGGTTTGAAAATTTCCTCCGATGGACTAAAGAGCGCGATATTATTGTTCAGATCGAAGTCTGGGATCGGTTTGACTACTCCCGAGACAACTGGGAGCTTCATCCGTATAACCCGAAAAACAACGTGAACTACACCTACGCAGAGTCGGGATTTGAGGAACACTATCCTGCCCATCCGGGAGCGAATAAACAGCCGTTTTTCTTCACGACGCCTTCTCAAAGGAACAACAAGGTCGTCTTTCCCTATCAGAGAAGGTTTGTCGATCAAATGCTTTCCTATACGCTCCAGTATGACCATGTGCTGTACTGCATTGATAATGAGACATCGGGCGAAGAGGCATGGGCTAGGTTTTGGGCCGAATATATTAAACAGCAGGCCCGCAAGGCGGGCAAAACCGTTTATGTAACCGAGATGTGGGACGACTGGGATTTGGCCGCCCCCCGGCACCGACGCACCCTCGATCATCCCGAGCTGTACGATTTTGCCGATATCTCCCAAAATAATCACCAAAAAGGAGATCTCCATTGGGAGAAATTCCAATGGGTGCGGAATTACATCGCCAAACGCCCCTGGCCGCTCAATAGCGTCAAAATTTACGGAGCTGATACCGGTCGGTATGGAACGGATCAGGATGGCATCGAACGATTTTGGCGCCTGTTGCTTGGCGGAGCCGCAGCGGTTCGGTTTCATCGGCCGGACAGCGGCTTGGGCCTCACGGAAAAAGCCAAAGCCTCGATCCTGGCAGCCCGGAAGGTCGAAGGCTTGATCCCTTGGTGGGAGTTGAAACCTGCCATGGACCTATTGGCAGACCGAGAGCCGAACGAGGCCTACGCGGCCGCGGCGCCGGGCAAGGGATGCGTCCTCTTCTTTACCGATGGCGGCAGCGGGAGCGTCGATTGCACCGGCTTTTCCGGCCAGATGGTCGGCAAGTGGATCGATCTGCGCAGCGGGGATTGGGCGGGCCAGTTCCGCCTCCCGGCGGGGGCCAAGGCTCCGCTCCAAGCGCCGGGCAAAGGCTCCTGGGTGGCGGTAATCCTTGCCGGAACCGACCGAACCACGGCAGACCGCCCGGTTGAGCACCCTCGGACGCAGCCGTTGCCGGTGATCCCGGTGGGCTATCTGGCGGAAAACAAGCAGAGTGCCCCTCAGGAACAGTTCGTGGAGATACCGGCCGACCTGCTGGCCGACAAGATCATGGGTGGGCTGGTCGGACAACTGCTTGGCAATCTGAACGGACTGCCACATGAAATGAAGTACATCGATGAGCCGGGAAACGTGGAGCAGTACACGCCCGGTCTGCCCCAGGGAGCACGGACCGACGACGACACCGACCTGGAATGGGTTTACATCTATACAATGGAGCAGCACCAGATATTCGAGCCTACGCCCCGGCAACTTGCCGATCTTTGGAAAAAGCACATCAACCAGCGTATCTGGTGCGCCAACCGGTTTGCAAGGGAGTTAATGAATCTAGGCCTGGAGCCCCCGCTGACCGGCCAGCCGGCGTTTAACCCCTGGTCCGATTTCAATATCGCCGGCCAGTTCGTCTGCGAAACCTTTGGGCTGGTCGCTCCTGCGATGCCGCAAACGGCGGCACGTACCGCCATCCCGTTCCTCCGGGTGTCCGTCGATGGCGAACCGCTGCAAGCCACCCAACTGCTAACCGCCATGATCGCCACCGCCTTTACGACTGACGACCTGAAAAAGATCATCCAAGCGGGCCGGGAGGCCCTGGACCGCAAAAGCGTTCTGTGCCAGGTGCTGGACGATGTGGTCGCCTGGCACAAGCAATATCCCGACCAGTGGCGGAAAACCCGAGAATTGCTGAAGCAAAAATACACCCGTTTCGGCGGAAAAACACGGGATCGTAACGGCTACGAGCTGAACACAGCAGCCATCATCGCTTCGCTCCTGTACGGCCAGGGGGATTTGGTCCAGACGCTCCGATTGGCGTTCAACTTCGGTTGGGACGCTGACTGTAATGCAGCCACCGCTGGAACGGTTGTCGGCGTGATCAAAGGGTACCGCTGGATGCAGTCGCAGGGTTGGAACATCAAGGACCTTTACCGCAATACCACCCGCGACGAAATGCCCCAGGACGAGACCATCACCCGGTTTGCCCAGCGGATTGGGAGCGTGGCAGAGACCCTGATTGTTCGCCACGGCGGCCAGAAACTCCAGCAAGATGACAAGGCCGTCTATCGCATCCGCTGTCAGGAACCGGCCTGTGTCTATCCTCTGCCCGACTGGACAGAACGATTCCGCCAACTCCAACAGGAATTAACCCCTCGTATTCTGGCCGACCTGAAGGAATCCGACGCAGTGGCTAACGCTCGGGGCGCCTACCTGGCCATTTGTCTGGACCTATGGGACGCCCTCCAACAGCGGCATCCCCAAGAGTGCCGTCGGGCGTTGGAGGCCCTGGCCCAGCAACAGACCCTTCTGGACCTGGCCTGGAAAACGCCCGAACCCAACGGCCCGAAACTCAGGGCCAAGTTGACCGCCGCCGGCTTGAAACGACCAGCACCACTGTCCGGCAAAACGTAACATTTTAGCCGAATGGAGGCCCCGGCTGGGTCATTCCCGCGAAAGCGGGAATCCAGGTTCCTTGTGCCGGCGAAATCCCGCTCACCCTACACTGTCCCGCCAGAGGAGGGGGAAAAACATCGCCTCTTCATTCGGCTAGAATGTTACCCAGATAGTAAAAGGCCCAGAAAGTAGCCATGTCATCTGGATTCCTGCTTACGCAGGAATGACACACTGGCTTTCGAGCGCCTCCCAGAGCCGAATTACTTCTTTCGGCTAAATTATTACAAAAAGGGTAGAAGTGTTTTTTGGTCCGGAGCGAAATACCAGGGCTCTTTTTACAACCGGCTGAAATGGGCCTGAAGGAGAATTGGGCATGGGGACCATGCGGGGGCAAAAAATCAGTCGGATCATTCTGCCCCTCCTGGGTACTTTCTGGATGACAGGGCTTTTGGCCGTTAAGGCCCAAGCGGCTTCAGAAGAGGCAAAGCCAACGCATAGGCTGCCCGATCCTCTGCCGGCGGCCGACGGATACCGCGGCATCTGGTACTATAATCAGCCGTCCGGCGATCCGTATAAATATAAATACAGTGGTGGGTTTGCCACGTATCCTCAGCAACATGTACCGATTGCTTATTACTCAGCCAAGGCGAACAAGACGTTTTTTGTTTACGGCGGTCGGGCGCCGGATGCCAACAGGCTTTTGCACATGGTGAGCTATTTCGACCACAAGACCCGGACGGTTCCCCGGCCTCGGATTCTACTGGACAAAAAGACCGACGACGCCCATGACAATCCGACCTTGATGCTGGACGCGGAAGGGTATTTGTGGGTATTTTCCAATGCCCACGGCACAAGTCGACCCGCCTATATCCATCGAAGCTGCCGGCCGCTGTCCATCGACCGGTTTGAGCGGATTGCGGAGACGAACTTTTCCTACGGCCAGCCGTGGTATCTGCCCGGCCAAGGCTTTTGCTTTCTGCACACCCACTACGAGCAAGGCGGCCGGAGCCTATTTGTTTGGCGAAGCGCCGACGGACGGACCTGGTGCGATCGGCAGCCGCTGGCCCGGATCGAAATGGGCCATTATCAGATCAGTTGGCTGAGCCAAGACGGCCGGATCGGCACCGCCCTGAACTATCATCCCAAACCGGTTGGCCTCAACGCCCGAACCAATCTCTATTATCTGGAAACCCGAGACGGCGGTCGCACGTGGACAACCGTGGACGGACAGCCGCTCCGCCTGCCGTTAACCCAGGTGCACAATCCGGCCCTGGTGCATGATTATCAGGCAGAAAAGCGGCTTGTGTATCTGAAGGATTTGAACTTCGACGCCCAGGGGCGCCCGGTGATCCTGTATCTGACCAGCCGACATTACGCCTCCGGCCCAGGCGGCGATCCTAGGATTTGGCATACGGCCCATTGGACCGGCCAGGAGTGGGTCATTCGCCAGGTCTGCCGATCAGACCACAACTACGATTTTGGGTCTCTTTATATTGAGCCGGACGGCACATGGCGGCTGATCGCCCCGACCGAACCCGGCCCACAGCCCTACACGACCGGCGGCGATATGGCCATGTGGAAAAGCACCGATCAAGGGGCGACATGGACAAAACTAAAGCAGCTTACCCGGAGCAGCCAGTTTAACCACACCTACGCCCGTCGGCCTGTCAACGCCCATCCCGATTTTTACGCCCTGTGGGCCGACGGGGATACCTTGCAGCCGTCCGAAAGTCGGCTCTATTTTACCGACCGAGAGGGCACCCACGTCTGGCGTCTGCCGGTCCGTATGGACTCCGAGCAGGCGGAACCCGAAGTGGTCTGGTAGCAAAAAGATTGGCCGCAGCCATTCCGCCAGGGGAACAAGGGAGAAAGGTCTTGTTCCAATAATCCCCGCCAAGACCACGCCTTGCCAAACCGCAAGTTCGGCCAGTGGCCTATGGTCTTCGCCAAACGAAAGGACCCCGCCCTGCCCGAAAACCTAGGGAGTTCGTGTCTCTACGATTTGCGAAGCTCAGGGGGAAGCGGCGCCGGTGGGAGCGGATTTGCCTTTCAGGGTGCGGATTTTGGCGGCCAGCCGGGATTTGATCCGCCCCGCTTTGTTCGGATGGATGATCCGTTTGGCGGCGGCCTGGTCGGCTTTTTTGGCGGTAATCCGGAATTCGACCTCTGCTTTGGCGAGGTTGCCGGCCGCAACCGCCTCCCGGACTTTTCGAATCTGTGTTTTCAGAGCGGACTTGACGGCCCGATTCCGAGTCCGAAGTTTTAAGTTCTGCCGAAGTCGTTTCTTGGCACTTTTGGTGTGTGGCATAGAAGCGTCCTAATCTTCCTTCTCCAAAAAGGAATACGTAACTATTTAGGCGGACCGTATCCACCGGAAGTAATTACCACAATCTGTGGGGTTCGTGCCGATTTTTACCCCCTATAAGTTGGAGGGGCCTGGCCGGGTGGATCCAGTCAAAAAACCGCTAGGGAAAGGAAAACCGTCGGCATGGGTGCCGGTCCTTTGCTCCACGAGGGGGTGCTATCAGCGCTATCCGTTGGCGGAGGGTGTGGGCCCTGCCAGTCTGTCTTTTGGCCTCTGGGAGAGCCGGAGTCGTCCGACTTCCACCCTGTCTGTTGCCTCTTGCAAAGCCATTGGCGTCCGGGTTCGGCCTTGCCGCTCTGCTATCCTCTCTTTTGGCCCCTTCCGAGTTGTTGGTGCCCGGCTTCCGCCCTGCCTCTTGCGGAGCCGGACATAACATCCTAAAATGCTATTCCACAAGAGGTTGGCCCGGAGACCGGTTGGTGGGAAAGGCTTCTCTGGGGAGTGTTTCAGGGAGGCTGTCCCGAAATGGGCAGCCGGGGGGCCCCAAACCGGTTCCCCATCCGTCCGATTTACCAAACACCCAGTTGGATGCGGGTTTTGGCACTCATGGGCCGCCGGTTGGTAGTCCATCCGGCTAAGGACGGAATCTCGGGACAGCCTCGGAGCAAGAGGGGAATCGTTCGGAGTTGGCCTGGCCACACACAAAGGTAATCGTATGTCCATCGAGTGGATCGATCGGCTTGGCGGCTATCCCAGCATGTGGCGGCGGCGTCATCTGCTAGGGTTGGAAGATCTGTCGGCCGAGGAGATCACCTGTATTCTGGATAAGGCGGCCCTGTTCAAACACCTGCTGGCCGAGGGACATCGCCGGATTCCGCTGCTGGTGGGCAAAACGGTGTGCAATCTGTTTTTTGAGAACTCCACCCGGACGCGAACCAGTTTTAGCCTGGCCGCCCGGCGTTTGGGCGCCGATGTGGTGGATTTTTCTGCGGCCACCAGCAGCCTTTCCAAAGGGGAAACCGTCATCGACACCGCCCGGAACCTGGAGGCCATGGGGATCGAGGCGGTCGTGGTGCGACATCGGACGCCCGGCACCCCGCACCTGCTGGCCCAAAACGTGCGCTGTTCGGTGATCAACGCGGGCGACGGCCCCCATGAACATCCCACTCAGGGACTTCTGGATATCATGACGATCCGAGAGCTTCGCGGCCAAGTCGCAGGCCTGACCGTCGCGTTGGTGGGCGACATCGCCCATAGCCGAACCGCCCGCTCGAATATCTGGGGACTGAAAAAACTGGGCGCCCATGTGATTGTCTGTGGGCCTTCCACGTTAGTTTCGCCTCGGTGGGAGGAGTTGGGGGTGGAAGTGTCCTATAATTTGGACGAGATTCTGCCCCGCTGCGATGTGCTGAATCTGCTACGGATTCAGTTTGAGCGGCAAGTACGGCGACCGTTCCCTTCGGTGCGGGAATATGTCCATTTATACGCCATGACCCGCCAACGCATGGCCCGCGCCAAACCCAACATCCTCATCATGGCCCCAGGACCCATCAACCGAGGCGTCGAAATGACCGCCGAAGTCGCCGACGGCCCGCAGTCGGCCATTTTGCAACAGGTAACTAACGGAGTGGCCGTCCGCATGGCAGTGCTCTGGCTCCTGACCGGCGCCGCCTGACCCACCCTGACCCACGGGATCCTCCGTGCCTCATTCCCATCCTCGGAAAGGCTGTCCCGAAAATTCGTGTTGGCCAGATGTACTACCAACCAGCGGCCCCCAGACTGCCAAAAATCCCATCCCACGGGCACTTTGGTAAATCGGAAGGGTTTGGCAACGGTGCGGGTCGCCGGCCGAGTATCCATTTCGGGCCAGCCTCTGAGGAACCGCCTGTGCCCGAAACGTACTCCATCCTGGTTTTAAAGGGAGAGGGTTCGCTGGAACTCAATTCATCCTATTTGATCCTAGGAGGAACCATCTTGCAACCGAAGCGCCTGAGGATTGTTGGTTGGGCAAGTGGGCTGGTGGTGTTTTGGGCGTATCTGGGCATTGGGCAGGCGGAGGAATCGGCCTCGGTGCCCCCGCCGCCCGCTTGGGCCACCCGAAAGGTGCTCACCTTCTACTACCCCTGGTATGGCAATCCGAAATACCCTGAGGGCAGCGGGCGCTGGAGCCATTGGGAGGGCGTCGATCCGGAGAACAAGCAAATCGCCTCCAGCACGAATTATCCCAAGCTGGGCGCCTACGATTCCCATGATCCCAAGGTGATCGCCCAACATGCTGAGTGGTCCAAGCAGGCGGGCATCCACGGCTGGATTGTCAGTTGGTGGGGCCGGGGCGATTTCACCGACCGGGCCATGCCCCGCATCCTGGACACCTGTCAAAGGGCCGGCCTGCAGGTCACGATTTACTACGAAACCGTCCGTGGCAAAAAAACCCCGGAAAACGCCGCCCAGGAGCTGCTGGAAGTGCTTAAAACCTACGCCGACCATCCGGCCTGGTTCCGCTGGCAGCGCAAACCGGTGCTATTCATTTACGGCCGGGCCTTGGACGAACTGGGCATGGACGGCTGGCGAAAAGCCATCGACCAACTCCGCCAAAATTACCCCAAAGGCGTTCTGCTGATCGGCGATCGGATGAGCCGGGAGGCCGCCCGCCTGTTCGACGGTATCCACACCTACAACACGGCCGGCCATCTGAAAGGCCGGTATGTCCAGGAGGTACGCGATTGGTGCCAAAAAACGTTTCCCGGCTGGGTGGCCCTGGCTAGAAAAGAAAACAAAATCGCTACCCTTACGGTCATCCCCGGCTACGACGACACAAAAATCCGCAAACCCGGTCTCCAAGTCCCTCGGTTTGAAGGCCATTCCTATGCGCTCCAATGGGAGGCTGCCATCGCCGCCCGGCCCGACTGGATCCTGATCACCTCCTTCAACGAATGGCACGAAGGCAGCGAAATCGAACCTTCCGAACAATGGGGCGACCGGTTTTTGGGCATCACCCGGGTCTGGTCCGACCGCTTCAGCCATGCCGGAAATGCCCCCTTCCACCAACCCGCCCACCCGTAAAAAATTGTCTCCAACTCAGGCCAGAAACCGATTGTGTCCGGCGAACATCAGCCCAGAGGGCCAAAACGCTTAGGATGATCCGAAAGCACAGGGCCAATTATTTCTGGCCGCTGCTCAAAAGACAACAAGTCTAAAGAGTACACTGGTTATTCTTCTGCCCGGATGCCGCGGCGGAAGGCACGGAATTGTTCGGCCCAATCGGGCGGCGGCGGCACGCTGCGCCCTTCCCGAAGCCTGCGCAGATCATCCGGTTTGGTCTGTTCACCCACCCGGCTTACCCCCCGGGGCCGAAGCCCCAAATTCTTGAGCATTTCGTCCAGCTCTTGGCGTTTCGGACTGCCCGGCGGTGCTTCGGCTGCCTGCCGTTTCAGCTCCTCCCACCGACGGAGGAAACTTTCCGCATCTTCCCGGCTCCACCGGAGTTTTTCCAAAATCCGAAGGTCTCCCTCCCGGAGCCGATCCCGAAGATACTCCAACGCCATATCCACTGCCTGTCGGGTGTACTGCAGATTGGGGTCATCGCCCTGGAGGGGCTGATCGGGCAGCACCGGACCGGTGCTGGTACCCGGCCGGCCCCCTGTTTCCGGATTGCCCGCCCCATGGACCGACGGCGTCTCCGACGAACTGCCCCTGGATCCTGGCGGCGTCTGCTCCGACCGGCCCCCCGGTCGGGTCGGCCCCTCGGGCAATTGGCTCGGCGGCTTCGTGCCGATCTGCCCAGAAGGCTCTTCCGGAGAGGGTTTTTCCCCTCCGGGAGGCGTCTTTTCCGCTCCCGTTGGTTTGCCGGAAGGTTGGTCCGCAGGCTTCGACGCCGATCCAGGTTTTGCGGCCGATTGCCCAGGACCGGTCTCTTGGCCGGCTGATCCGGTCGGCTTGGCCGAGGGTTTTTGCTGGCCGGGTCCGCTCGTTTGCTCCCCAGGACCGGGTTGGTCCGAAACCCCTCTGCCCTGCTCGGCCGGGGATTGACTACCCGGCGTACCGGCCCCAGGTTGGGGGGCCTGCTGACCCCCGCCTTGCTGGCCCCCACCGGAACGATCCCCGCTCTGGTCCCCCCGGCTATCCGATTGCTTTTGGCTGATCGAGGGAGATTGGGGCTCTTGGGACAGCTCCCCGCCAGGCGGCTTCAGACCAGCCGGGCCAGGCCGGGGTTGATTGGCCTCTTGCGCTTCCGGCGGACCTTGTTCCGGGGAAGTCTTTCCTTGACCAGATGGCCCCGGTTGGGGGGATTGCGGTTGATCCGGGATCGGCTTGGCCTCGGCTGGAGCCGGTTTTTCCTTCTCCGCCGCAGAAGCCGATTCTAAACCTTCCGGTTTGGCAGACGGCTGGCTTTCAGCGGTAGCAGAAGATTTGCCTTCCGGTTTCCTGCCGGGCTGGGGTTCCGGTTGTAGCCCAGGTTTAGCTGCTGAGGGGGTACCGGATGCACTTTCCGGCAGGCTGCCAGGTTTCGGTTCCGGTTGGCCTTCCGGTTTGGCAGCGGGCGGTTTGCCGGATGCCTCCTCCCGGTCACGCTCCCGAAGGATTTCTTCAAACGCTTTGCCCGGATTGGCCACCGGATCCACCCGTTCTGGGGGCGACTTAGCCCCTTCGGTTTCCGCACCCGGCGGAGGCTCCGTCTTGGCGAACGCATTCTCTTGACCGGCGGAGGATCCCGCCGGTTTGGCCGAACCGCTCTCTTGGCCAGACGATGGCATCCGTTCGGACGCCCCTGCACCGGAGGGTTTTTCTTGGGAAGTGGGGGTTTGCGGGCCGGGCTGGGGCTTTGCCTGATCCGATCCTTGCCCAGATTCCGCTTCTAGGCCGGGCTGTTGGGGGCCGGGTTCCGCTTTTTCCTGGCCCACTGAGGGTTGGCCCGCTTCCGACTTTTCCTGACCGACCGGTGGGGACTTTTCCTGACCCACCGGTTGGCCGGGTTGTTGACCGGCCAGCGCTTTTTCCTGACCGGCCGGGGGGACTTTTTCCTGAGTGGCCGGTTGCCCGGGCTGGGGCTGCCCACCAGGTTCCGCTTTATCTTGGCCGGGTTGTTGCGGTCCGGGCTGGGGCCTTTCTTGGCCAGGTTGAGCCGATCCGGACGGCTGGTTTTGCCCCGACGGGTTTTGCCCGGGTTGGTTTTGACCCGGCTGGTTTTGAGCGGTTTGGCCTTGGCCGGTTTGGTTTTGGCCGGGCTGATTCTGGCCGGGTTGATTCTGGCCGGGTTGATGCTGGCCGGGTTGATCCTGACCAAGCTGCTTCTCACGGGGTTGATTCTCACCGGGCTGGTTCTGAGGGGGTTGGTTTTGACCGGGTCCGGCCGGTTGCTGCTCCGGAGGCGGCTGCCCGGATTCTTGTTCCGGTTGGGAACCTTCGGAAGGTGCTTTGCCCTGGGGGCCAGCCTGGGGTTTGCTGCCTTCTTTCCCGGCCGGAGCGGGCTCCGAAGATTCTGGTTTGGTTTGGGGTTGGCCGGGGCCTTGCTTTTCCTGTGGGTTTTGCTGTTGTTGGTCTGGCGGAGGCTCTTTGGGAGGCATATCCGGCGGCTGGCCCGCACCGGGGGCCTGTGGACCCGGACCAGCCTGTGCCCTCGGCTGCCCTTCCGGCGGCGGTTGGCCAGGCGGATCCTCCACGATCACGATCCGCCGACGGGGCGTCTCGGCCACATTGGGCGTGGGCAATTTCGTATCCTCCGCCCTGGCCCAGTACACCACCACATCCCCCGGTTTGAGGCCCAGTTGGGCCGGCTGGAACTGCCAACTGGCCTGGAAGAGGCCCTGGTGCCCCTCTGGTTTTCCCTTGGCAGAATCAGACGCCGGAACAGGGGAACTTTTGTCCCCAGAACCGCCGCCCCTGGCCCCGCCCCCACCTTTCCAATCCAAAAGCCACGGCACGTCCAGCATCTGCCCCTGTCTCTGCAACCGAACGCCCACCCGGCGCAGGCCGAAGTCCGCATCCTCAGCTTCCACGTGGATTTCCACGGCCCGGCTCCGGGGCAAGTCGATTTCCTCAGGGGTTTCCTCCAACACGCCCAGGCGGAGGCTTACCCGGGGCGGTCGGTCGGGCAAGACCTCGATCATATACCGGTTGGGCCGAGGATTTGTACGTCCGTCCAGCGTCTGTGCCCGCAGGAGATAGCTGCTATACTCCGGCCGCTGCGGGTCTTCCGGATGGAGCCGAAGCTGAAGCCGGCCAGTGGCCGATTGCCCCTGAATCTGCATCGGCAGACGCCAGCGGCCTTGGCCGTCCAGGTCGATTTCTGCCTGGCTGAGCGGCTGATTGGCCGAGGCGTGGACGGTGACTCTGGTGCCTTCGATGGCCCGGATGTCGCCTTGGCCGAGCACTTCCGCCCGGCCAAGGCCGGTGTAGGATGGATATTCGTACACAAGACGTTCCGCCGTGATCACCAGCGGAATGTCCACCTGAATGTGGTAGGTTCGGGTCCGGGCATCGCCGGCCTGGATATAATAGTCGGTATCCTGCCGGGCGATAAAACTGTCCATCGGTAAACTGTATTTTCCTTGGCCTGGCTGGTCCTCTTTCATGGGAATGGCCTGCCGGACAATCTGCCCATCTGCCGTGGAATAGTAGAAAAGGACCTCTTCGCCCTCGACCAGGCCATGGACCTCGGCCGACACCCGCACCGGTTCGCCGCGTGGGGCCACGGTATCGCCCGGCTGGACCGCTTCAATCCGCACACGGGTGGGCGCCGGAATATCCGCCCAAGGCCAAAGCACCCGACTAAACGAGACCAAGGGGCTTTTGGGAGATAAAATAATGTACAGCGCTAATATGGCCAGCACCACCACTAGAGCGTATCCCCACCGGATCACCGGCTGCCGATCCACCACCCCCTCGGGCGGCAGATGCACCAGTTCCCGAGCCGCTGACTCTTCCACCGCCTGAACCACCGGCTCCGGCGCCCAGCGGGGATCGTTCCGAAGGAGTAAAAAGTTGATCAGGTTGTTCCGGAGCGACGGTCTAGCCGACTCGATCGTCTGCGCCGCATAGAGCGGATGAATCCGATAGACGATCAGCGGAAGCACCTTGACCCAAAAATAGCCGATCGACCAACCGGCCCAGACCAGCCAAATGGCCCATCGTGCCCCATCCGGCAGCCCGCCCCGCAGGAGCCAATGGTCGGCCATCGTCGCCCCCAACAACACAGCCAGCCCCACCACCGTCAACACCAATAGCCCCTGGAAAATCTCCACCCATTTGACCTGCCGACGCGTCCGCCGAATATGCTGGTCGATCAGCTCCCCAGGGCCGGCCAGACGCTTGGGCAAAGGACGTTCCGGTGGAGGAGGCGGTAAAACCGTGCGGGAGGCGCTCATGCCAAACTCCCTGGAGGCATACTCTAGAAAAGAACGCCCCTCTGGAGGGGTACCAGGAATTGTCCGTTTTTCGGCTTTAAAGTAGTGCGTGGAGCCTACCTTTAATTATAGACGCCAGCTGCCCTCTTCGGATTCCAAAACCATCCTAGAAAAGGGCTTTTTATCCCCTCTTTTGGGTGGTTGCTTCGCCTTCGCTATTGCCCACCTGGCAATTTACAGAAGTCTTAACTCTTTGTTAGATAAGAAGTTAAGTCGAATCGGCGCCGGCGGTGGGCTCCGCCGGGCACGGAGCGGCATCGGCGATCAGTCGCAGACCGATCGGCAGGGATTCGCCGAAAATAAGCCCCTCTTCTTCGGTTTCCAGCAGGCCGCCGTCCCGAACCAAAACCAGGAAATGCTGGGGGGCCTGGTGGTCGGCCAGCCATTGGAGCACCGTGCGTCGGCTTTTTTCGGGCAGGTCCCGGTACCGGTCATCGGTGCGGCGGGCCAGTTGCATCAGGGCAAGGGCCAGGTTGGGATCCTCGGCCGGGCTGTGCAAAAGCCGATCCACCCACTCGGCTGCCTTTTCCGGCGGGACTACCAAATGGAGCGGTCCATAAGTCAATTGCCGGGCACCCAGCCGACCGATTGCCCATAGAATCGCTCCCCGAGAGTCTTGCCATTTTTTCCGGCCCACCAGTTCCAGCAAGATCCCGCCCAATTCCACTTTCAGGGCCAGCGGCAAGCGTTCCAAGCTGCCCAGGAGGCGAAAGATTTCGGCCTGTTCATGGGGGCCGAACGGTAGGTCGGCCCCTTTGCCCGGTTGTTTGCTGGTGGTCAGTTGCCGATAGACGGCCCGGAGCGGCGCCAGGAGGGGATCAGCCAAGGCCTGCTGCTGCCCGGCCGCCAGCCCCCCGGCAATCCGGCGCCAAAGGACCCACCACTCTATCCGGCAGGCCGGGGTAGGGTGATGGAGTTTGCCCTGCAGTCGCCGCCACGTCTCGGCCACCCGCCAATCATCCACCGCCATGCCATAGCCCGGCCGCAACGCATAGCCGACCAAATTCAACCACCGGGCTTCGTGCGCCTCGCTGCGACGGCGCCCGGCTTCCACCTCCATGAGCAATTCCCAAATCCGCCGCAGCAGCGTGGGAGGCCATTGGTCCCGGCCGGTGCCGATTGCCTGGGCCAATTGCTTGACAAGGGCAGCCGGTTTGGCCTGTCCCTGGCTGCCGAAGACGGCCTGAATGGCCTCCCGGCACCCCTGCCAGACCGATTCCTCCAGCACGCCTTCGGCCTCCGCAGTGGACTGCTGGGCTTGAAGATCGGTCTGGGTGGCGCTGCGCACGTCGAACTCCAATCGCCAGCGATGTCGGCCTTCCGACTCCGTGCACCAAAGCTCCAGGGTGCCGATTTCCGTAAGTTGGCCGTGGAGAACAACTTGCAGCAGGCCGGTCTCCGCTTTTTTCCGAGAGCGAAGCACCGTACGGATGGGCGGCAGCGGGGTGAGTTGTTCTGGGTCGATGAGAACCAGGTCGCCCGGTTTGTCGGTGAGCCGGGTACTGGAAAAATATAGTGGAAACTCCACCGGTTGGCCCAACCGGAGCTGAAACCGATGGGTGGCCAGGGTGATTTCTTGGCCTGGTTCCACCCCGGCGGGGATCAGGCAGATGGCGGTGGGCTGAAGGGGACCGGTGACGTCCGGTTTTTCTACCCCCACATAGTAGGTGCGGGCCAGGCCGGCGGCAATCCGCACCCCGTGGCCCCGTCGCACCATGCCGTAATAAGCAGCCCCTTGGGCCACGGCCAAGTCCAGGCGCTGGTTTTCCAACACGATCGGTTCCCACCGGGTCGGGGGACCTCCAGGGGGGCAAGAAACATCGTTCGGCCCAGGCGGCGGACTGGAAGAGGACCCGGATACGTTGGAAGAGACGTCGGAAGGACGGAGAGGAAGCTCGGATAGGCTGGGAGGAGATGTCGATTCCGCGTCAGGGGGCAGGTTAGCAGGACCAGAGGGTTCTCTATTCGATGTATTTTGTGTAGATGATGCAGATTGTTTGAAATGATTTTGTGTAGATTGTGTATATAGTGTATATAGTGTATTTTGTGCAGATTGACCTCTACGAGGGCTAAACCAGTCGCTCAATACCTCGATAATCCGCCGCCGAATCGTCGGCGCATAAAACACCCCCCCGTTAAAAAGCACAATGTCCGGCCGGGCCGGGTCATAATCCCCACCTCCCGCCTGCTGCTCTTCCTCCTGGGCTACATACCGATGGGCGGTCAAAAAGGCGGCCAAATAGCGGGTAACCGCAGGATCCGGGGCATACGGCAATCCAAACTCCTGGAACCCGGACCTTCGGGATGCCGGTTTGGCATCCAACGGGACCTTCGGGAAAAATCCCTCGATCAGGACTTCTTCCACTTCTTGGCGGGTCAGTTCGACCGAAATAGCCCCCCCGATTAGTCGGGTTCCTGCCCCCGGAATGGTCAACGTATATCGCTCCGGGGCATTTTCCGCCAGAAGCACCTCCTTGGCCTGCCGACAGAGCCCCACCAAAATAGCCCACTGGCGGGGGGTAAGGCGTGTGCCAGAAGGCCGCCCCGTATCGGAAAAATCCGCCTTCTGTTGGCCCAGGCCTCCTTGTCCTTCAGGCGGGGAAATGCTGCGATGCCCCTCGGCCCCTCTATCCTTGGCCTCTGCTCTGTCCAGTTCCTGGGGCCCGTGAGGCGGAAAGTTGGGTGAATCGGCCATGGAACCGGTCGGTGGGCCTGAAACCTGGGAATGTTGGCTGGGGTGGTGGCGGAGGCGGTTTTCCACATGGTGGGCCAGGGCCAGGTCCAAATTATCGCCGCCCAGGATCAAATGATTCCCGACGGCAACCCGATGGAACTGGATTCGGCCGTCCTGGGTCAGGCGAACCCGGATGAGGGTAAAGTCGGTGGTGCCGCCGCCGATATCGCAGACCAGGATTTTTTGGCCGGGTTGGACCCGGCGCTGCCAATCCTCCCGATGAGCATAAATCCAGGCGTAAAAGGCGGCCTGAGGTTCTTCCAGCAAGACGACCCGTGGCAGGCCCGCCGCTGCGGCAGCCCGAACCGTCAGTTGGCGGGCCACCTCATCGAACGAGGCCGGCAGGGTAAGGACGATATCCTGCTGGGCCAAGGGATACTCGGGGAAGTGGTGATCCCAGGCCTGGCGGATATGACGCAAGTAACGGGCGCTGGCATCGATAGGGGAAATTTTGGGGCAATCCGGGGCTGCTTGCCAGGGCAGCAGGCCCGCGGTGCGATCCACCCCGGTATGGCAGAGCCAGGATTTGGCCGAACTCACCAGCCGCCCCGGCACCAGGGCGCCATGATCCCTGGCAAAAAAGCCCACCACATATTCGGGGTCCTCGGTATGCCACGGAAGCCGAAGGGCGCCGGCCGGGAACTCCCCAGGAGCGGGTTGATAATGAAACGAGGGCAGAATTTCCCTGGCTTCCACCTGGCCCGGAGCTACCAACTGGGGAACCCGAAAGGTCCGAATCTCCCAAGCCGACTCCAGCGTATCGACATAGCAGACGGCTGAATTGGTCGTGCCCAGGTCAATGCCGACGACAAATCGGGCGGGTGCAGGGAAACCCGATGTACCCGAGGGGATGGAAAAACTCATGGTTTAGACTACTAGTTCACGCCATGGGAACCCCATTTTACACCAAGGAGGCTCCCACGTCTCCGGCCTTTCCTGGGAGGGAGCATTGGCCTTTGCACATCTTGAAGGAAATCGTTTAGAACGTTCTGGCTTATCTGCTTCCCTCGACCCAGCTGGAACATAGCTTGACTGTATCCCCCGGAACGCTGACCACAATCTGTGGTGTTGGATCCGATTCTTAGCCCCTACAACTGGTAGGGGGGCCGGGCAGAGACAGTCAAAATAGAAGCAGGCAGAAAGCAACTTGGATTCCTGCTTCCGCAGGAATGCCACATCTTCCCTCCATTGGGCTAAAATCGTGCCCTGATTGGGTTAAAATGTACAACCTAGCATTTGGGTCCAACTTATTCTATTAGCCTGCTTGCTCACTGGTGAGGGCTTGGCGGATCAGCTCTAGGGTTTCGTCGATCTGTTCGGGTTTGCTGAAGCCGATGGTAAAGGCATCGACGACGCCGGACTGGAGCACATAGCGGAGGGCCTGGAGGCGTTTTTCTCGGCTTTCGTAGCCGGTCTCGCCGTAGATTTTCATGCCCAGCACTCCCCGGCCGGTGGCATGGATTTTCTGACAGATGGGCAGGACCTCCTCTGGTTTGCCGTCCATGTTTTGGCCGAACGGATTGATCCGGACCAGTTGGACCTCGATCCAGTCGCAATCGACCGAAGCCCGAAGGGGGTCCATACCGTGTGAGGAAATCCCGATAGCACGGACTCGGCCTTTTTGTTTGGCCTCGGTGAGAACGTCCATGACCGGGCGCATATCGACGGGAAAAGTTCCTTTGGTCATGCAGTGCATCAGGATGCAATCCAGGTAATCGGTGCGGAGTTCCCGGCGGAAGCGTTCGATGTCCGCCTTGGCCACTTCGGGGTGCTTGGCCATCGTTTTTGTCAAAATAAACAATTCCTCCCTGGGCAAGCCCTGAATGGCAAAGCGGACAAACAGATGCATCGAATACATATCGGCTGTGTCAATGTATCGGATGCCCCGCTCATAGGCATGGCGGAACAGGCGAACAAATCCTTCCTGTCCCAGGGCCAGTTGTTCGCTGCCGCCGCGAGTGCCGGTGCCGATGCCCAGCACCGTGGGTTTCAGCCCGGTCCGTCCCAAGGAGACTCGATCGGTCCCGCTGGTAATTTTTGGACGGGCCGGCGCTGCGGTTCCTTGGGCAACCGATCCGCTGACGCCGAACAAGCCCGATGCCCCTGCTGCCAATGCCCCAGCTAAAAAGTGTCGACGTGTGCATCCCATAGCCGCTCCTTTCCGTAATTAGGGATAAAACCTTTGGTTAAAAGTGCTTTATTTCAGGACCCTACGGCTATCTGGTGAGGTTATCGGTCTTCCGGCCGTGGGGACCCACCGGTGTTTTAGGCGGGAGTGCCTTGGGTCATCATCGAGGCGAACCGTTGGAACAGATGGGTGGCGTCATAGGGGCCAGGACCCCCTTCCGGGTGGAATTGGACGGCAAAGATGGGTAATCGCCGATGCCGGAACCCCTCCAACGTGCGGTCGATGAGGTTCAGATGGGTGATTTCGAGTTCGTCCTTGGGCAAGGATTCGATATCCACGCAGAAGCCGTGGTTTTGGCTGGTAATTTCGATCCGTCCGGTCGTCAGATCCTGAACGGGGTGGTTGCCGCCCCGGTGGCCGAACTTCAGCTTAAACGTCTTGCCGCCCAAGGCCAACGCCAACACCTGCACCCCCAGGCAAATGCCGAACAAGGGCACCTGGCCAATCAGTTTCCGCACTTCGGGAATAATCCGGGTCAGACCGGCCGGGTCGCCCGGACCGTTCGACAGCAGGACCCCATCCGGCTTTTGGGCCAGGACGTCCTCGGCCGGGGTATAAGCCGGAACCACGGTAATCTGACAGCCGCTGTCGGCTAAAAACCGAAGGATACTATTTTTCACGCCGAAGTCATAGACCACCACCCGGAAGCGGGGATTTTCAGGGGAGGGCCAGGTTTCCGGCTCCGAACGGGTAACATACTGGACCATATCTCGGCCCACCAGCCCCGGCCAATTTCGAGCCATTTCCACCACCTCTTTTTCGGATCGGCCGAGGGTGGAAATGGCGGCCTTCATCGCTCCCGCCTCCCGAATATGGCGGGTGATTGCCCGGGTATCCACGCCATCCAAACCTACAATCCCATTTTGGCGGAGGTATTCCGGCAGGGTCATTTCCGACTGCCAATTGCTCGGAACCGAACAGGCCTCCCGTACCACCAAGGCCACGGCCTGAATCCGCCGGGATTCTACGTCGTGCCGGTTGACCCCGTAGTTGCCGATGTGCGGATAAGTCATCGTAACAATCTGCCCGGCATAGGAGGGATCGGTCAATATCTCCTGATAGCCGCACAACGAAGTATTAAACACCAGTTCGCCGCAGCATTCGCCCGGCGCTCCGAACGACCGGCCCCGAAAAGTACGCCCGTCTTCCAACGCCAAAATGGCTTCCCCAGGGGAATCGCTCAAGTTCTGCTCCTTTCGGATAGGTTGGCTGGATCCACCAGGCCCAATTATCACCCTCGGTGGGGGCCTAGCAATAGGTAGCCTCTATAACCCCGAAGGGCCAAGACCGGGGAAACAGTCCCGCTAGGCCCCTTCCTGGCATTTTAGGTATTGTATGCGGAAAAGTGGGAAGGAAAAAGGGGATGGGCACCCCTCCTGTGGCTGCTATAAGTCCATCCAAAAGAGGCAACCGTTTGACCGCTGGCCTCCCGAAGATTAACCTACTGTCCCCAACAAGCCGATCACCCTCCGTGAAACTACTTTGACTGTATCACCGGGAACAACCCACAATCTGTGGTGTTCGATCCGATTGTTAGCCCCTCCATCTGGTAGGGGGCCGGGCGGGTAGATACAGTCAAACTACAAAAAGTGGGCCGGCGGGGGGTTCCGCCGAGAGTTCTCTCGGCGTCTGGATAGGGGTGCTCTCCAGGAAAACACATAAAACAAAAAGACATGGGCCGGCAGTGGCTTGGTTTTCCGGACTTTTTTGCCAAAATAACAAGGAAGGCGCTTCGGATCGGTCCTGGTCCCAGGAGTGGCGTCATGGAGCTTTATCTTGTACGTCATGCTTGGGCCGAAGAGCAGGATTCGGCCCGTTGGCCGGACGATTCCCAGCGACCGCTGACGCCGGAAGGCCGAAAACGGTTTGCCAAGCTGGTGCGGAAGCTGGCCCAAACCCAGTTTCAGCCCACGTTGATTGTTACCAGTCCTTTGGTTCGTGCTCGGCAGACGGCCCAGGTAATTGCCAACGTGCTGAAAAAGCAAGGCCCGACGGTGGTCGAACATGAGGAGCTAGCGCCCGGTGGTTGTCTGAATCCCCTGGCAGAATGGACCGCCTCCCAAACTGGCCGCCATCAGGCCATTGCCTGGGTAGGGCATGCTCCGGATATCGAAGTATTCTGTGCCGCCTTGATCGGCCGGGGACAAAGCCTGATCCATTTTGCCAAGGGGGCGGTGGCCCTGGTCCGCTTTGAAAAGGCCCTAGAGCTTGGTCAGGGGGAACTCCAGTGGCTGGTAACGGCCAAACTGCTGGGGATATAGGCGGGGGGCATAGCCTGGGTGGTTGGAGAAAACTGCGTGGGAGCCCAAGTTCCTTCCCGCCGGGTAACATTTTAGCCGAACGGAGGGATACATGATGTGTCATTCCCGCGGAAGCAGGAATCCAGGCTGCTTTGCGCCTGCTTCTGTGTTCCTCCTGGGCCAGCGGCAACGGGAAGATATTTTCTGGATTCCCGCTTTCGCGGGAATGACACGCTGGGTTTAGCCTGCCATGGGAGAGGCGAGATGCTTCATTTGGCTAAAATGTGACCCGGCCAGAACAACGGGCAGCAGCCAGGACCAGGGCAAACCAGAACAAGGCCGGCAAGGCTCAACACGGTCGGGGCAGCGGCGCATCCGCTGCCGGTTTGCAGACCGAGAGGCTTTGCCCATCCGGGCCGCCCGGTTTGAACACCCGCACTTTTCCCTGCTCCGGGCAATCGCCGTATCGGGCCACCAACTCGGCCGCCTTTTGAACGGCTTCGAGCCTTTCCGAGCCGATCAGGATCGCCAAGGGCCCCATAAAATCCAACGGGTCCAGGAGGGTCCATCGGTCAGGCCGATACTGCTCGGCCAAAGCCCGAATCGCCTGATTTTCCGAAGCATTTCGGCCCAGGACCACTTTGTGCTCCGGATCCAAGCGGATGTGCCGGCCGAAATTGAGCAGCTCAAAATCCGGCCTAGTAGCCTGGGGATCGTGTTGCAAAAGGTCTCGGACCCGAGGGGCAAAACTCAGGTCGGTCAGCCGACAACCCGGCGAGGGTGTCGGAATATGCCGGATGCCCAACCGCTGGGCTAGTTCGATCAAGGCGCCCCGACCCCGGCCTTGAAAATCGTAGAGCTTTTCCCGGTCTAGCAGACCTTCTTGTTCGGGGATGGTGGGCGGGAGCAGTTTGGCCGACAGCGGGCGGAGCAGCCGACCCTCTAATCCTGAATAAATTTCGATCAAATCCAGATCCCGGCGTTTTTGGCTGCTGGGGCGCTGGCCAACCAACTCGCCGCTGACGACCAGGCAGGCGCCGGTTTCAACCATTCGCCGGCGGGCCAACCGACACATATAAATTCGACAATCAATACACGGATTCACTGCTTTGCCATACCCAAACCGGGGATGTCGAATTATCTCGATATAGTCATCCTCCACCGGCATGATCACCAGCGGCACTCCCAACTGCTCAGCCGATTGGGCTACATCGCCCCGTGGCTTGTCAAACATCAGCCGAATATGGAGGGCTTCTACCTCCCAGCCCTGCTGTTGCATAATTCGGACGGCCAAACTGCTGTCCAACCCGCCCGAAAAAAGCACCACGGCCTTGGGCATCCTGTTCTCCTTCCCGAGGTGTTTGAGCTATCCTGTTTGGTAATATTTTACCCGAATCAAGCAATCCGCCTCTCCCCTGGCTGTCGAAAGATCGGCTCCAGCGAAGCGAAGCCGACTAAGTGGGAGGACAGGCCTCTGGCCTGTCCCCTTGCGGAGAGAGCTTTCGCCTCTTCCCTTTGTGTCCTATCCACTGGGTCATTCCTGCGGAAGCAGGCATCCAGTATGCTGCCTCTCCCCTTTGCGGGAAAAGTCCCCCTCACCCTAACCCTCTCCCGCGGAGGGGAGAGGGGAAAATACGCCTCTCCCCTGGCGGGAGAGGCCGGCGGAGCCGAAGGCGCCGCCGGGTGAGGGGGCCAAATGTCATTCCTGCGAAAGCAGGAATCCCGTATGTGCGCTTCTGTCCTTTGGTTTGCGGGAGAGTCGGCCGAGTTTTTTCTTCTTTGTTTATAAAACTTTTTGAGGGTCCTTAGGGCCGATGGGCGTAAGTGCTTATCCGAACGGCAGTTAGGGATTCCGGGCTTCTGAGGGGATTTTGACGTAACTGATTAGCTGCCAAGAGGTTACGTCTTTTTTCGAGGGGGGAGGGAAAAGAATGGTTTCCGGCAGCCGGCAGCGGGGGGGAGGGGAAAGCCCCTGCCGAGGCGCTGGCAGCAAGAAAATGCCTGTTTTTCCGGGGAATTCGCATGGGGGCAGGGTTTGCTTTTGGGTTCGGGGGCGGACGGCGGTAGGCATTTTTTTCCATTTCCGACCGGTTTCGGAGGCCATTTTTGGCTGAAATTCGGCCGGTCGGCCCGGAGGCGGGCTCGGCAGGGTTTATGACATAAATTTTTGTGACAAAGGAGGTTACGGAAAACAGGCCGGATCGGCGATTTGTACCCTTGGGCAATTTTTTCCACTGTGATGAAAACTGGCCGAAAAAAATCGGGCCGGCCGCTGGGAGCGGCTTTCTCAGAAAGTTTTAACTTCTTATTCTGTAGGAAGTTATGACAATCGGCTCTAGCAATTCCTCGAAGCGGAACGTTTCCCCAAAAATCGGCGGTTTTTCGGAAAAAAGTTCTAAGTTCTTATTTGCCAAGCAGTTATGGAAAGCCAATTCCGACATCTCTTTGAAAATCGTAACTTCTTACATATCAACCGGTTAGAGCCAGGGGCCTTTGGCTCTTTTTGATAACGTGCAGGTTTTGGACAACGGAACCACTTGAACCGAGGAAGCAACCTGCCTTTTGGCCGGCAGGAGAGGACGGCGGAGCGAACCGGCTGGGAGAGGCTCTTTATTGTCACTGCCGCGAAAGCGGAACTCCAAAAAGTATCCCGAGTTCCTGCTTGCTCAACAGAAACGCCGTAGCAGAGCCAAAGTAACCTGGACTGCGGCTTGCGTAGGAATGACACATCCGTCCGCGTCATTCAGCGAACATGTTACTCGGGCAAGAGTTGTGTTCTGCCTAGCGGCGAAGGGCCGCTGCGACTAGGTCCGGCCGGTGGAAGGCTTGCCACTCGGCTTCGGTGATCCCGCGGACTTGGCCTGTGGCCGGATCCTTAACATAGAGAAGCTGGGGGGTCTCGGGTCGGCCATCGGAGAGGAAATACCCCTGCGGCGTGATAGTCACCCAGCCGCCGTCCTTGAGAAGATAAAAGGTGCAGATCGGGCGATCTGTTTGGACGTCCCACAGCCGGGCCGGATTGTCATAGGATCCAGTCAAGAGCAGTCGGCCCTGACTTATCCCCAGTTTTTTCGTGGGGCGGGAAAAAATGGGCGGTCCCTCCGAACTGCTTTTGTGGTATAAAGTTAGGCATGTTTATCTCCAACTTCACCCCCACCTACGGAGCCAGCCGCCATGAAAGCGATGGAAGCGATCCTATGGACCCGTGTGTGGGAATGAGAAAAAGCCAGACCAAAACCCTGGGGGATTTAGTGGCTTTTGCCGTTAAGGGTTGTCTTTCTTTTAATCCTCGGAAATCGCTTCGATAATCCCACCGGCGATCCAACCGATGAACGCCCCCAACCAAATCAACGTCCATATTCCTCCGATCACCCGGAGGTTCGCCGCCCCCCGTATCTCCAAGAACGTCCCCAGGAGTCCCCCGACGATCGCTCCAAGGATCTGCCCGTATAAGGCCGTTTTCTTTGTTTTTCCCACCATGTTCCCATTGGGTCTAGTAGGTTCTGGAGAGGCGGAAGGTGCTGGAGGTTGCAGAGCTGCCCCTGGCTGGGCCAGTTGGCCGAATACACTGCCTGCGTCTTGCCAATCTGGCCAATCCGCCCGCCGAACGAAATAATCGTTTCCGACGCGGCCCTCGGCCACCCATTGATCCAACTCCTGTTTGCTTACTGGACCATATTCCTGGCCATCCGGCGTGCGCAAATACCAGATCGGCGAAAAAAGGTCTTCGACCGGGGCAGGCGTGAGGTCCACTGGTGCGGGCATGAAGACAACGTCGCGTAGAGAGGGGTTTTCGCCCGGTGCCGGCGTAGGGAGGACCGGTGCTGGCTGGAAGATCACGTTGGGTGGACGGGGGGCTTCAACGGAAGGATGGGCTGGAGTGGCGGGCTTTTTCAGCGCCTGATAGAGCTTCCGGACCCAGGCCGCTGCGCCCCGGTTGAACCGTTTGTCTGGGTCGGGATGCAGAGCGGCCAAAACCAGAGGTTTTTCCGCTTCCGTAAGGCCGTCCAGGATCGGTTGGCCGTCTGCTTGACGCCGAACAATTTCGTGCGGATTTTCGCCGAAGGGTTCCCGGCCGGTCCGCAGCTTCACATAGGAGGCGGCCAGGCCGTAAAGGTCCAACCCAGGGGTAATCCGGCCGTGGGGGTCATCCTCCTGGGCATAGGCCTCCGGCGGTAGGTAGCCGAAGGTGCCTGCGCCGGTGTGGGAAGCCGTGCTGGCGCCAATGAACTTGGCCAGGCCCAAATCGCCCACCTTCACCCGGCCGAAAAACAAAAGTAAATTGGCCGGCTTAATGTCCCGATGCACAATCCCCTGCTCGTTGAGAAAGTCGATCCCCTGGGCCGCGTCGGCCATCAAGCGGAAGAGTTGTTCCAGGGGGATACCCGGCTGCCCCTCCGCCTGACAGTGCCTCACCAGGTCGTCCAACGAACGGAGTTTCTCATCCGGCGCTAGCTCCCAACGGGTAACCAAATACGGGCCGTCGGTGCCGAGAATCTGCCAAAAATCCTGGAGACTCACCAGATGAGGATGCCCAGCTAGGGCCTTGATCAGACGGAGATTCTCCAGTTCCTTTTGAACAGCGGGGTTGTCCGCGTCGATCGGGTCCAAAGAGACCTTCAGGGCACAGGGGACGCCCTGAGCCGTACGGGCCTCCCAGACCTCGGCAAACCCGCCCCGGCCAATGCGGCGCACCAACCGAAAGCCATACTGAGTTTCCAAGACCTGCTGCACCACGGGGTCCATCGGCCCGGCTCCAAAAAAAGGAACAGTTACGGCCCGGCTGCTGGAAAGAGGAACACTACGTGCGATTATACTGGCCGGTCGGTGGGTGTAAAGAGGCGGTGGGGAAGAAGGGAGGGGAAATGGGGGGAGGACGAACGTGCCGGGGGAGGCAGCCGGGACGGCTGCGGTACGGGTGCACCCCCTCAGCCGGCCTGCTGTGCAGGCCGGCCTCTCCCACCGGGGGAGAGGCGTTGCAACCCCCTCCGCCGGCTTTGCTTCGCTGGAGCTGGCCTCTGGACGGCCAGGGAAGAGGCAAGAATGGAGGGGCACGTTTATCGTGCCCGACGGACCTGACAAGCAGGTCCCTCCAGGGGCCCCCGCCAAAGGGAGAGCCGGGCCTGGATTCCTGCTTGCGCAGGAAGGACACGAGGGGGCAGACGCAAAGAAGCCTGGATTCCCGCTTGCGCGGGAATGACACAGGGCCCCCTCACCCGGCCTGGCCTTTGGCCAGGCCGGCCTCTCCCGCGGTGGGGAGAGGCGTTTTGGTCCCCTCACCCGGCTTCGCTTCGCTCCGCCGGCCTCTCCCGCGGTGGGGAGAGGCGAGAGGCCTGGATTCCTGCTTGCGCAGGAAGGACACGAGGGGATAGGTCCAAAGGGGAAGAGGCGAAGGCCCCCTTCAGCCGCCAGGGAACAGGCCACAGGCGTGTCGTCCCTCCCCCTCTCCCAAAGGGACAGGCGGGACGCCTGGTAACCTGACAGGCGAGACGCCTGTCGTCCCTCCCTCTGCCTCCCCCTCTCCCAAAGGGACAGGCGAGACGCCTGGTAACCGCAGCCTGACAGGCGGGACACCTGGCAACCTGACAGGTGGGACGCCTGTCGTCCCTCTCTCTGCTGTCGTCCCTCTCTCTGCCTGGTAACCTGACAGGCGAGACGCCTGTCCTCCCTCTCTCTCCCTCCCCCTCTCCCAAAGGGAGGGCGGGACGCCTGTGGTCCCTTTGGCATCACGGGACAGGCCAGAGGCCTGTCCTCCCTCTGGGAAAGATCCGTTTATTCGGGGGGAGGATGGGTGGAGGGATCGCTCTGGGTGAGGGCGGAGGCGGGAAGGGGGGCCTGGCCGGTCAGTTCCTGTAAGGCGTTTCGAGCCGCCAGTTGTTCGGCTTCTTTTTTGCTTCGTCCCCAAGCCGGTGGATAACGAGTCGGACCGATCTGGGCGGCGATTTGAAAGGATTTGCAGTGATCCGGCCCTTTCTCATCGAGCAACTCATAGGTAGGTGTAACACCAAGTTGGCGCTGGGCCAGTTGCTGCAACAGGGATTTATAGTTGGCCTCCAGGTCCCCTTCGGCGGCGGCCTCGATTTCCGGTCCCAGATGGGTCTGGATGAACCGTCGGGCTGCCTCCAACCCGCCGTCCAAGTAAATGGCGGCCACCAACGATTCGAACACGTCGGCCAAGACCGATTCCGGCACCTCCCCCTGGGTGGACAACCCTTTGCCTAGAATCAGAAACTCTTCGAGGGCAAGCGCCTGGCTCATTCGGGCACAGGTTTGTCGGCTGACCACGATCGACTTAATCTGGGTCAACTCTCCTTCCAGTGCGGAAGGAAACCGATGGAACAACATGTCGCTGACCACCGCCCCTAAAATCGCATCCCCCAAAAATTCGAGCCGTTCATTGGATGCCAGCCGATGCTGCGCCCCCGAAGCATGGGTCAACGCCGCTTGCAATAAACGCTTGTCCGAAAACACATACCCAATCCGCTGCTCACAGGCCTCCCATCGGCTTGACAGCTCCGCCTCCCCATCCCGGTTCGGATGTTCTTCTGCCATCGAGGGATTCCTCCGTACCCATTCTGCCGAGTTCCCCCCTCCGACCGAGGGGGAAAAGCCCGCTAATCAAAGGAAGCAAGAGGCCCACCCGGGACCTGCACTGCCTCCGAGCGGGCCGTTGCTAAGGAGTTGCTTTACTCGGCTGAAATATTCGTTGCCATTATATCGTGAGCGTGTTCGACCGGATAGAGAACCTTAGGGGACAGATAGTGGGGTTTGGACCCCCAGTAGGCCTGGATAGCTGCTCCCGCTACGGGGAGTCGTTTAGGGGTTGACCCATTCTGGCCCCCCCTCCGAACCAAAAGGGGTTGGCGGATCGGACTTTGTTTTGGGCAAGAGCAGCTCAATACATGTTCCCTGGCCGGGAGTGCTCTGGACCCGGATATGTCCCTGATGGTTCCCGACCACAATGCGCCAGGCCTTCGAAAGGCCTAATCCCAGGCCCCGGCCTGCGGATCGGCCTGAAAAAAACGGATCGAAAAGATGCGCCCGGACGATGGGGGGAATACCGGGCCCATTGTCTTGAACCCGAACCGAGACCCACTCGGCGTGAGTGTGTAAAACAACCTGCACTTGGCCGCCCCGGCCCACCGCCTCCAGACCATTTTGAACTACCGCCCGCAACGCCGCCTGAATTTGGACGGGATCGGCCTGGATTTCCAGAGGTCCTGGATGGCCGCTCCAGCAGAGGCGTACCCCTTGTTCTTCGGCCGTCGGTTGGAACTCCTCTAAAAGCCGGTTCACCAGACCAACTAAGTCCACCCGCTGAAGTTGGGGCTGAGGAGGACGGGCAAAAAGATGCAGATCGGCTATCATTTCATAGGTTCGGCGGACCTGGGCCAGGATCACCGCCAAGGCCCGACGTTGTTCCGGGTCGGTCGCTTGCTGGAGAAGCAATTGGGCCCGACCGGCAATGACGGCCAAGGGATTGTTGATTTCATGGGCTGCCCCGGCTGCCAGTTCGGCCAGGGCTTCCAGTTTGGCCTGTTCCAAAGTTTCGGCAAAATGGGCTTCCCAACGCTGCGCCCGCGCCAACCTGCAGAGAAGTTGAGGCACATTCTCCGGCAGCCCGGGTAAAGATTCCGCCCATTGGGTAGCCTCTCGGAAGGCCTGTTGATAGGCCGGAACACAGTCCCGCAGTTCCGAAAAATCTGATAGCCCCACCCCTTTGAATCCTTCGGACTGGTCCGAATCCTTTCCGGCCCCCTGCGCATCAGAAACTCTCGTCGGGGATACCCCCATAGAGCACCGAACCGAAAATCCAGGTGTCGGCGGGGCATCAGAAACTCTCGTCGAAGATACCTCCCCGCCAGGGGCCTTCTCCGCCCCTTTTGCCGGAAAGGCCGAATCCGCCAAAAAAGGCGCATCCCCCACCGGCGGCAAGAGACGGTCGCTCCAAATCTTCGCTTTTTCCACGATCCGGCGAACAGGTCCCTCGGATTCGGTCAGCCAATCGGGGAAAAATCCCCGAAGGTTCGGTTCTGGATGATCCGTGCCCAGGCGGACCCATCGGTCGGCTTCTGCTATCAAACCGACCAGATACACCTGCTCGGCCAAGCCAGGATGAGCAGGACTGGTCCGACCGGCCAGATGCAGGCCGAAGTGGGCACGAAACAAGTCTCGGACCACTTGGCGGTGAAACTCGGAAGTTTTCGAAGCCGAAGGCACCCCCCGGCCCAACGTGCCGATATCCTTTCTCTCCTCCCCACCAACCCAATTTCCTCCCCACCATGGAGGAGAGGGAACGGAGCCGGTCCCTTCGGAGCCACTTGGGAGACCTTCCAGGCGGAGACCTTCGGGACCCGTTGGGAGAGGAGAAAGGGGGGTGGGCGAAGCTCCGGCGGCAAATAGGTCCACCAATCGGGTTTCCACCCACTGGGCAAGTTCGGTAAGCGAACGGGGGCGCCAACCGGGCCGATACCGGCCAGCCCAGTACCCCAACCATACCACTAACGGCGGATCTGCCTGGAGAACTTTCGCAAGAAGGTTGGCTCCCGAACGACTCGTCTCACTGCCCAATAGTTCCACCAACAGGGCAGCCGAGCGATCTGCCATCGGCAACCAACACCAACAAGCCGGTCCTTCCAGCGGCGGCAACAAGCGCATTAGAAAAGGCAGACTAATCTGTCTGCCCCCGAGGTGCGGAAGAGCTGAGGCAATTGCTTAGCAACGATTAAAATATCCTCTTTTAGTTGACGGTAGCCACCGGAGACGGTATCCACCAGATTATCGCAATCGCTCGGGTTACCCCAATCTATCGCGGTTGGAGATGATCTTTACCCCCAACAAGGGGGAGGGGTTGGCCGGGTGGCTCAGTCAGAACGAATCTTCCAACACAAACGAAGACCGTCTCTTTGGAAAGGCCACCCCGTTTTGGGGGGAACCCACCCCGGCTACGGCGCCTGGCACCCTACCGAGCTACTCCATCCGGCGATTAACGGGCCATCGAGGACGGGACCTCAATCTCCAAGAGCCCACAAATCCGTTCCACCAGCTTTTCGATCTCGAAAGGCTTGTGGAGGAAATCGTCGGCCCCGGCAGCCTTCAGCTCGGCCACTTTGTCCTCTTCCACCATACCGGAAATGCAAATAATCTTGACCTGGTCCATCGTCTTGTCCGACCGGACCCGCTGGCAGACTTCTTTGCCATTGATGTCGGGCAACATGATGTCCAAGACGATCAGATCCGGCCGATATTCTTTGACCAGCATTCCGGCCTCAAACCCGTTGTTGGCCGAGCGGACCTCGAAGCGGCCGTCTTTTTCGAGCACATCCTTGATCAGCTCGACCAATTCCTCATCGTCATCGACGATGAGCACTTTGCGTTTGCCGCTTTCCAGGGCATCGGTGGGGATGCCGTTTTCCCGCATGAAAGCATACAGGTGCTCGCGGGGGATGCGTCGGAACCGGCTGCCAGGCACCCGGAATCCTTTCAACTGCCCGGAGTCGAAGCAGCGGATGATGGTCTGCTGGCTGACTTTGCAGACTTTGGCCGCTTCCCCGGTGGTGAAGACGGTCTTCATCGACATTGGTACTTGTCCATCCCTTGCCATAGCCGTCCCGTAGCCTCGTTTGTCAGCGAGACCTCGACAGCACCCGTCGGCAAAGGCGGTCGAGGGCTCTAGGCCTCCATGTCAACCCAATCCCTACAGTCGCTAGAGCTTGCGAACCCTCCGCAAACTCTGCAATTTCCGGTATCCCTACAGTCCACTGGCTCGTCCGGTCCTGCCGACATTACCGAACTTACCAAGTACGCATTATTATAATTAGCCTCTCCTATGTGTCAATACAATTTTCCATATTTTAACCCCTTACAAAATAACAAGTTAGGATTCCTCTTTTTATTTGCCCCTTTTCGGGGTGGCTAAAGAGACCTCTTGCCCACCTTGCCAAAATTGCTCAATTTTAAGGGGCTACTTCCCCCTAAAAATCCCCCAAAACCCCACCACGCCTTTCAGAATGCCCCGTTATCCCCCATTCCCCCAATTCCCAATTTCCCCCCTGGGATGGCAGAGTCAAATAACACTAACCATTTTTGGGGGCACACAAATCCTACTTGGGTGGAATCACCGGTCCTTCCTTAACAGAATTCCCTTTCTCGGGAAGTAGTTAGTTTGACTGGATATACCGGGCCGGGCGACTCCAACGCCAAGGAGTAAGAATCGGCCCCCCCAGATTGGTGTAATTCTTCCGGGGGATACAGTCAACTTAGAGGTTGACCCGAAATTGTCTTTCGGAGGCCATCGGCCGGTCGTTCTACTCCATCCCCAGTTATCAAAAGTGCCGTTTTGGGGCGGTTTTTCGGAAGGTTGCAGGAAGAAGGAGGACCTTTTCTCCCGGCTAAAACGAAATTTCGGAACAGCCTCTTCGGAAAAGCTCGTTCTGTCCCACACGGAACAGAAATCGTTTAAAGGGTTAGTCCAGCACCGGCAGTTCGGCCAGGGCAGCGGCGATCCGCTCCTGGGGGTACTCATAATCTTCCAGTTGATCGGCCAGGTATTTTTCGTAGGAGCCGAGGTCACACAGGCCGTGGCCGCTCAGGTTGAACAAAATGCATTCTTCTTGGCCCGTTTCTCGGCAGCGAAGGGCCTCCAGGATGGCGGCTCGGATGGCATGGCAGGTTTCCGGGGCCGGAATGATGCCTTCGGTGGCGGCGAAGAGCCGGCCCGCGTCGAAACATTCTCGCTGATGCAAAGCCATCACTTCCACCCAGCCGAGCTTGACCGCCAAACTCACCAACGGCGCCATGCCATGATAGCGCAGCCCGCCTGCATGAATGCCCGGAGGCACAAAGCTATGGCCCAAGGTATGCATCTTCAAAAACGGTGTCTGGCCGGCCGTATCCCCGAAATCATACCGATATTCCCCCCGGGTCAGGGTGGGACAGGCCTTGGGTTCGACGGCCAGGAGGCGAATCGGCTTCCCTGCCAGTTTGTGCCGTAAAAACGGGAACGCCAAGCCGGCGAAATTGCTCCCGCCGCCCACACAGCCGATGATCACATCGGGCCAGTCGCCCCAGAGCTGCATCTGTTTTTCCGCCTCTAGCCCGATGACCGTCTGGTGGAGCATCACATGGTTGAGCACACTGCCCAGACTGTATCGGGTGTCCGGATCGCGCACGGCGGATTCCACAGCTTCGCTGATGGCAATGCCCAGGCTGCCGGGGCAATGGGGATCGGCGGCCAAGATGTTCCGGCCCGATTCGGTCTCCGGCGACGGGCTGGGCACCACCCGAGCGCCCCAAAGTTGCATCATGGTCCGGCGATACGGCTTCTGCTCATAGCTGATCCGCACCATATAGACGGTGCATTCCAGGCCAAAAAGCCGACAGGCCATCGCCAGCGAACTTCCCCACTGACCGGCTCCGGTTTCCGTGGTGAGCCGTCGGATGCCCTCGATTTTGTTGTAATAGGCCTGGGCCACTGCGGTGTTGGGTTTATGGCTGCCGGGGGGGCTAACACTTTCGTCTTTGAAATAAATCCGGGCAGGGGTTTTCAGCTCCTTTTCCAAGTTCCGGGCACGCACCAGCGGCGTGGGCCGCCACAAACTCAACGCCTCCCGCACCGCATCCGGAATCTCAATCCACCGCTCCTTCGAAATCTCCTGGGCGATCAGCCCCCGTGGAAAGATCGGCTCCAACTCCTCCGGACGCAGCGGCTCTTTGGTAACCGGATGACGCGGCGGCGGCAACGGATCGGGTAAATCCGCCTGAAGATTATACCACCGCTCCGGCAGCTCCGTTTGCCCTAACACCATCCGCCGACACAAACAACGGCTCTTCTCTCCCATCGGGACTGATGACTCCAAAAGGGACCTCTCGTAACACGTTCGCCGAAGGAGGGGGGACAATGTGTCACTGCTGCGTAAGCAGTAGTCCAGCCTGCTTGGTGCCTGCTCCGGCGTTCCTACTGGGCACGTGGGAATGCGGGATACTTTCTGGACTGCCGCTTTTGCGGAAATGGCAAAAAAGCCCCTCCGTTCGGCACACAAGATTATAATACCTTACGGAAAATACAGAAGATGTCTGGACCTAAATTCCTGGGCCAAAGGAGGCAGTAGCGATGCGGCGGCCACAACGCTGGGTCGGTCTAGCAGGGGTGTTGGGAGCACTAGGGGCAATCTGGGCGATGGGTGAGGCTTGTGGGTTATGGGTCCCATGGGAGCCGGGGAGCACCGGTGGGCTATGCGTACGTTCTGAGGGACAAAGCACAGGTAGGCTCTGGGTACCCTGGGGAGCGGGCAGCCTCGGGAGCCTATGCGTATCCTCTGGGCGGGAAAGCCCCGGTAGGCTAGGGGTACCCTCTGGACCGGCCATTGCCGGGGGGCCAGGGGGAGTTTCCGGGCCGGGGCGCATGAGGAGCTTTTGTACACTCTCTCAGCCGGAGAGGATGGCCGAGCGATGGGGACCCGCTAAGCCGGAAGGGACCGGTGGACTATGCGGACTCTTCCGCTTGTGGGAGGGCCGGGCGTTTGGGGCGGAACCGGCCGAGGACCCCTATGTCCGGTATCTGCGCACGGCACCGGAGTTTCAGCCGGTCCGCCAAGACCCGGACGTGCTGCTCGGGCGGTGGAAGACCTGGATTTACATGCCTTGGCGGTATCAGTGGACCATCGGCACCGACGAGGAAGGCGGCCGCTTTTGCCAGGAGTATGGGATTAACGGCGGATTTACCGATCACGGCAGCGGCCCGTTGGCCTGGCTCCAGAAATGGAACCTGCTTTTCTACAACGATCACACGGCGGGCAAGGGGATGCTGTATTTGCGGGGCGCCAATCAAAAAAGCAATTTCGCCCGATTCCAGCGGGACCCCCGGGCCATTCGTTCCGGCACCGATGGCCCCCAACCGATCGACCAGGCCATGCGCCGACGCCTTACCGAGCTGATTAGCCGAAACATCGGCCAACTCAAACACAGCCCTATGCGGGTGGCCTATGCCCTGGACGATGAAATCTCCTGGGGGGCGTTTGTGGTGCCGTTGCCCTGGCGGCTTTACGAAGACGATGCGGACTATCAGGCTTGGCTGGATCGGTATTACGGCGGTCGGGGGCCGAAAGCCCAGTATGTAACGCCCGATTTCATCCTCCCGCAGTTAAAAAAGCCGATCGGACAGTTGGACTTCAGTCCACTCCTAGATCGGATCACCTTCAACGATTCGGTCTGGGCCACGTTGATCGGTCAACTGGTCGAAGCGGCCAACCGGGCCGATCCGGAAACGCCCTGCGGTTTTGTCGGGGCCCAGTCGCCCAACATCTGGGGCGGCTACGACTACGCCAAACTGATGAAAAAGGTCCAATTCCTGGAACCGTATGATCTGGGCAGCAGTTTTGCCATTGCACGTTCGTTTAGCCCCGGACAGGCCATCCCCCTGGTTACCACCCATTTCCACAACGACCAGCGCGGCGTGCTCCACGACATCTGGCAGGCATGGTACTTCTTCGCCCATGGAAGCCGGGGGATGATCGGCTGGGTGGAAGGCTGGTTCGACGGCAAGACGCCCCGGCCCTGGCTCAAGCAATTCAGCCCCACCCTGAAAGAACTCGGCCAAATCCAAGGCCCTAAACTCGTCGGTGCCCGCTGGCTCCATGACGGCGTGGCCATCTACTACAGCCACCCATCCATCCAAATCTCCTGGTGCCTGGATATGGAGGCCCACGGCCGAACTTGGGTCAACCGGGGCAACGACCATCGGCTCGGCACGTCGCATCTGGTGCGCAAGGCATGGGAATACCTGCTCATCGACTCCGGCATTCAGTATAATTTTATTCCCTATGATCAAGTGGCCACCGAAGGAGTGCCCGACCCATACAAGGTGCTGATTCTGCCGGCCTGCTACGGGCTGTCGGACGCCGAGGCACGCCGGATTACCGAGTTCTGCCAACGGGGTGGAACCGTGATTGCCGATTTCGCCTGCGGGCTGTTCGACCACCATGGCAAAGGCCGATCGGCCGGTGCCTTGGACCCGCTTTTCGGGGTCCACCACGATGGCACGGAAACGTTCCGGGATTTCTTCGATCCCAACCAGCTCTGGGTGGAAACCAATCAGGATGCCGCCTACTACTACAAAACCTATCGGGAGCTGTTCGGCACGTTGCAACCCCGGTTGGAGAAAGGGTTTGCGGTGGCCGAGCGTCGGCTGCCCATCGGCACGGTCCGAACCGTTGGCCGCGGCCGGGCCGTCTATCTCAACCTCTCCCCCCAACGCTACCTGCAATATCGCGAAGAAGGCATGGCTACCGAAGAACATCGACGGGTGTTCATCGAAGCGGTCTTGCAAGCCGGCATCCGGCCCTGGGTGGAGGTGCTTGGCCCGGATGGCCGGCGCCCGCCCCACTGCGAAGTAACCTACTGGGCAAAAGAGGATCGGGTGTATCTTTTTGTCATCCAGAGTGCTCCGGTAACCGGCCAGCCAACCGGCAACACCCACGCCGAAACCCTCCAGACCAAAACCATCCCGTTGGAACTTCGATTTGCCAAGGAGGTAGCCGATCTGGTGGACGAACGTACCGGCCAGCGGCTTGGCACCCGGCAGTCGGCCCGCTTCATCTGGAACCCCGCTGAAGCCCTCCTGCTGAGCTTCCGAGGTGGGCACTAATCCCTCCAGCGTCAAGTTATCATTTTCCTACCATCGGTTGGGCGCCCCCGTTGTTATCCCTCAACATATTGGGTTTTTTGTAACATTTTAGCCGAATGAAGAGGCGCTGTTTTTCCCCTCTCCCCTTGCGGGAGAGGGTAGAGTGAGGGGGAAATAAGGGGCCAGCCGCCTTTTTTTCTCCCCCTCACCTGGCCAGCGTGCCGCTCCCTTGCGGTCGCGGCTCTGGCCGGCCTCTCGACAGCCAGGGGAGAGGCGAGTTGCTTCATTCAGCTAAATAGTTACGGTTTTTTCATGGCACTTAGCCCTGTAGGACGAAGAATCTACCACGGGATCGACTATCCGAAGCGACGAAGCGTTTGGTTCCCGAACGTTCTGGCTTGCCAGGGGACAGTTTGGTGAGGTATTTCCACAGGGGCACCTACCGGTGGGGCGGTCCCGAGGGGAAACATGCAGCAGTCAGGCAGGTTTTCCGAGAGGCTATGGGAGGGAGTTATTTCGACCGGCTTGGTTTATCCACAATAAGGTGCCGAAAAGCGGAGGCTGATCCTCTCATGATCCGGGCAGGAGGTTTATAATGAAATTTAGGGTCGTGGTCAAAGCAGATAGAGTTCGCTTACCGACAGAGGTAGGGAAAAGTTTGGGGGCGATGGTGCGATGAGGAGAGGGGGAACGGAAGATGGATACATTTATTCATGTTATTCGCTTGAAAAGTTCGCATCGGTTTGGACGGAAGGCTCCGCCGGGGCCATTGGGAGAGCTCCTGTGCGGCTTGCCCAGATTGGTCCGGGCAGCGATCCTCATGGCGATTGTAAAGCGAAGCCGCTTGAAGAACCCGCCGGAATGGGTTTCGGCGGCCGCGGATATTCGCCTGGTAGATTATGCGGGTGAGGAAGATACGATTCTGAAATTGGAGGCGCCCCAACTTGGGAAGGCGGCTTCCGCCTTATATACCCAAAAGGAATTTTGGCCCACTTTACCGGCGCCGGAAGATACCTGCATGGATCTGCTGGCCGATATCCTAAATGAACTATCCGTATTTGATGAGGACAGTGAACATTTTGATCGGAATCTGCTGCACCAGCTAACCACTTTCTATTCCCGTATCCAAACAACTTTCGAGGCGATCGAGATTTGCGGGAGGCGATACCCCCAGCAGCGTCCCGCCCGATTGGATCACCATCTATTGGAGGCCGTCCATCGGATCTGTGCCCGAATCCCAGAAGCTCAACGAGTTCGGGTCGTGGGCACCCTGGACATGATCCGGGCCAGTACACGCACCTGCACCATTCGCCTCCTCCACGGGCAGGAAGTACTATGCCTGCTTCTGCAAGCAGATGTGCAAAAGATCAGTACCCTGTTGACCCAACCTGTGTTGGTCTTGGGATGGGTCCAGTACAAACCCTCCGGACGCGTGCTCCGGATCGACGCCGAAGAAATAAGACCCGCCCAACAAGATGAGATCGCTTTTTGGTCCCGCCTGCCGTCGCCACGGATGTCCGAGGCTGACTTGACTACCTTCCGACACCCTCAGGGACCCCGCTCAGGGGTAGCTGCTCTTTTGGGGCATTGGCCAGGGAATGAAACCGACGAAGAAATTAACGCCTGGTTGAGGGAAATCTCGTGATCATTCCTCCTCATCGGTTAATCCTTTTGGATACGAATGTCCTGATTCACCTGGCACGCAATGACGTCACCGGCCAAGCTATTAGACCCAATACTCTCTTACCCACCGGCCAGAACGACCTCTACTGTCCACCATCGTCGAAGGCGAAGTCCTCAGTTTTGCCTACTACCGGCAGTGGGGAAACGAAAAAATCCAGCGGCTTCGCTTGTTGCTAAAGAATCTGGTCCGTGTGGAGGCCGGGTTGCCCGAGGTGGTCGAGTGTTATGCTCGGCTTTCTGCTCTAGCCCGCTCGCAAGGGAAAACCATGGGCCAAAACGACCTTTGGATTGCCGCTACCGCTCAAGCCGTAAATGCCCTGCTTTTGACATCGGATCAAGATTTCCTTTGGCTTTCTCCGGAGTACATCCAGCTAATCCTGGTCTAAAAGGCTGTCCGGAAATTCCGTGTTTAGCCGGAGGAAGGCCCTGCTTTTAGCTCCAACCCTCTGAAAAACCCCACAAAACTGCACTTCTGGTTAGTGGGAATTTTTGGAAGGATCGGCCGATGGCTTCCGGGAGGCAATTTCGGGACAGCCTCTCAGAGTCTATCCCGATAGGCCTTTTTTTACCCCAATGCCCACCTGCCGGCTCAACGCTCCCAAAAACTCCAAGTAAAACGGCATGTTGGGAAAGTCTGAATGGTTTGACAACCCATCAGGGCGGTCCGGGAGCCATTTCAGGACAGCCTCGCCGAGGGATTTATCGGATGCATCGGGGCGTGGGATTGGCCGGCACGCTGCCGGTGGCAACGCAGCCAGGGGCCGAGGGTTCGGACGCCCTCTTTCGATGCTCCAAAGCTGCACCGATGAAAGCGGCAAACAGCGGGTGCGGACGGATCGGCTGCGACTTAAACTCCGGGTGAAACTGCACTCCCACAAACCAGGGATGTTCCGGCAGTTCGATAATTTCCACCAGCAGGCCGTCCGGACTGGTGCCGGCGATCCGAAGCCCGTGGGCGGTCAGGATGTCCCGGTAGGCATTGTTGAACTCAAACCGATGGCGGTGGCGTTCGGAGATTTCCAGGGTGCCGTAGGCGGCGGCTGCCCGAGTGCCCGGGACGAGCACGGCCGGGTACGCCCCCCGGCGCATTGTGCCGCCTTTGTCGGTGATCTTTTTCTGCTCGTCCAATAGGCAGATGACCGGATGGGGCGTGGTGGGGTCGAACTCCGTGGAGTTGGCCCTTTCTAAGCCGCACACATGCCGGGCAAATTCCGTCACCGCACACTGCATGCCCAAACAGATGCCGAAAAACGGGATGCCTCGGGTACGGGCGTACTGGATGGCCTGGATTTTGCCCTCGATGCCTCGTTCGCCGAACCCGCCGGGAACCAAGATGCCATCCACACCGATCAACAGATGTTCCGCCCCCTCCCGTTCCACGGCTTCGCTATGGACCCGGTGGATGCGGACAAAAGCCGAATGGGCCAGGCCACCGTGGTTGAGGGCTTCGTAAATAGATTTATAGGCGTCCCGATGCTCGGCATATTTACCGACCACGGCAATAGAAACCTCATGCTTTGGGTTTCGGAGCCGGTCCAGCAGTTGGCGCCAATGATCCAGTTTCGGTTCGCCCGCCTTCAGACCCAGTCTGCGCACGATCAGCTCATCCAGGCCGTTTTCCATCAGGCTGATGGGCACCTCATAGACGGACAGTTCTTTATCTTTTTCCTCGATGACCGCTTCCAGCGGCACATTGCAGAACAGGGCGATCTTGGCCCGTTCGTCTCGGCTTAAAGAGCGTTCGGTGCGACAGATGAGGATGTCGGGCTGGATACCGATCTGGCGCAATTGGCCTACGGAATGCTGCGTGGGCTTGGTCTTCAGTTCACCGGCCGCCTTCAAATAGGGGACCAGCGTCAGATGGATGTAAAGGCAATTTTCCCGCCCCAGATCGAGCGACAATTGCCGAATGGCTTCCAAAAACGGCAGGCTTTCAATGTCGCCTACCGTGCCACCGATCTCCGTGATGACCACATCCACGCCGGGACCATCAAACTTGCAGATGGCCGCCTTGATTTCGTTGGTTATATGCGGAATCACCTGCACGGTCTGACCGAGAAAATCGCCTCGGCGTTCTTTGGTGATGACGGCCAGGTAGATTTGGCCGGTGGTATAGTTACTGTCTCGGGTGAGCGGACTGCTGGTGAACCGTTCATAGTGGCCCAGGTCAAGGTCGGTTTCGCTGCCGTCGTCCAGCACATAGACCTCTCCGTGCTGATAGGGGCTCATCGTGCCGGGATCCACGTTGATATACGGATCCAGTTTTTGCATCCGGACGGTCAGCCCCCGGCTTTCCAGCAACAGGCCGATCGACGCACTGGTCAGCCCTTTGCCCAGCGAGCTGACCACACCACCGGTAACGAAAATATGCTTGGTCATCGAAAGCGAACACTCTCTTAGAGGCTGCCCCGACATGGAGAGCCCGGCGGCGGCCCCAATTCTTTTGCCCACCGTGCTGCTTTACCAAACTGCCATTTTAGGAGGGTTTTGGCCAGTCGGGGGACTGGCGGGTGTACCCCGACTAAAAAACGGACTTCCGGGACAGCCTCCTTACGAAACCCTCCGGGCCGATCCGACCGCCCAGCAAAAACAAAAACTCCCCCACAAGAAATGGCAGTTTTTTGGCAAGACGGTTGGAACGGACTCGCTCAAAAAGACTCATTCTAGCCGGTTCGGTAGCGTTCGACAAAGGCCCGGTAGTCTTCCGGGGTATCAATACCCGAACCGTGGTAGTCGATTACCCCCACCAGGATGGTATAACCAGCCTCCAAGGCCCGCAGTTGTTCTAGCCGTTCCATCAGTTCCAGCCGGCTGGGCGGCCGACAGGCCAAATCCAAAAGCACCTCCCGCCGATACACGTACAGGCCGATATGCTGGTAAAAAACCGCTGGCTCCGCCTCCAAAAGCCCATCGGACCACTCTCGAGGGTAGGGAATCGGCGCTCGGCTAAAATACATCGCCCGACCCTGACTGTCGAAAACCACCTTCACACAGGCCGGGTCCTCCAACTGGCGGCGGGACCGGATCGGCGTGGCCAGGGTTGCCATATGCCCGGTGGGATTCCGCTCCAACAGCTCAATGGCCAAGTCGATGGCCGAGCCGGGCAGTTCCGGCTCATCGCCCTGAAGATTGACAAATAGATCGATCTGGGGCATGGAGCGGGCAATTTCGGCCACTCGGTCGGTACCGCTGGCCGCGGCCGGATCGGTCATCCGTACCTGGCCTCCGAATGCCTGGACCGCCTGGAAAATTTCCTCCGAATCGGTGGCAACGCATACCCCTAAAGGACGTTTTGCTTGCAAAGCGGACTCATACGTATGCTGGATCAGCGGCTTTCCGGTCTCCCGGAGAAGCATTTTGCGGGGAAGCCGGGTTGACGCCAATCGGGCCGGGATGACCAGATAACTGCGACACCCCTTCTTCCCCCCCTTTGTGGTGGTTCCTTCCTGTTCGTGCATATAAACTCCTTTCGGAGACCTCCATTTCGTCGGATCCAATACCCTCAGTATAGAAGGAATACATTCGCTAGGGGAAGCCTTCCCGACCACCCAAAAACCCAGCCAGGCTCCCGCCGAAGACCAATCCGCATGAAACCGTAGGTGGCGCTGAGATTTGCTTGCCGAAGGGCTCCAGGGCTTCCCAAACCTTTAGTCTTACTAACCTCCCTGTGTATAAAGGGTTTTTTCGAGTGCCCAGGATGCCGGACAGGTTGTCCATAGCACGGTCAGGGGGGCGAAAAATGGACTTCCGGGCATTATTTGGCTCCCCTTTTTGGGGGACGAAGAGATAGAAGTTTTCCTGGTCGGGAGAGTTAGCAGGAGAGTTAGACGAAGGCGAGCATCCCGATTTTTCGGAGGGTTCGGCAAAATACACAAAACAGATTGCCTAGGCAAAATTCCGATACTAGCAGACCCCACCTATTGCTTCCGGGAAGACAATTTTTGAAAAACCCTTGAAAAACCATAGAGTCTGGGAGATATAATATTAGACGGATTCCGATGCCAGAGCCCCCTCCCTCGGAGGGGGAACCGCCTCTAAGTCCCTCTCTTGGGGGTTCCCCCTTTAGAGAGGCGACATTGGCCCAGGGAGAAAAAGAGCGGTTCTTTAGGGGCCAGCAAGGGGAGGTGGGAGGAGCTGCTCTGGCCATCCGGAAGTACATCGTCGGGTGTGCCGGCGGCACTGCAGCCCAAGCTCTTAGAATCCCAAGGGAGGGGTTAACCTCTTTTTTAACCGAGGAAGTAAAGAAATTCCATCGATCCTCCTTCCTCTGGGAGCCCAGCAGAGCGGTTGGCATGAGAGGCTCTGGAGGGTTCCCAGGAGGAATTTCCAGTAGGATCTTGGCGCGGGGTGGAGCAGCCAGGTAGCTCGCGAGGCTCATAACCTCGAGGTCACAGGTTCAAATCCTGTCCCCGCCACCTTACAATTGTTCACTATGCAGAATGGAGTTGTATTTTCGGGCATAACATGGAAGCCCATAAGGGATTGTGTCAAAATCTTCTCCATTTTTCCTTCCGCTGCTTCCGCTTGCTGCGCTGTGTTTTGCGCTCCAAGTGCGCTGTATTTTGCGCTGTAGGGGTGATAGGGTGCTGAAGTATATTCTGCCCCCGATTCTCCCCCCATATCGGGGAATCCGGGCCAAGGTTCTTTTACCGCCCGCTGCCAGTCGGTCTCCGTAACCCGAAGATAGCTTTTGTGGGCAACCCGTGGGGTGTTTCCTAACCATTCACAAACAACATGGATCGGGAACCGGGCTGCCAAGTCCGTTTGGCAGGAAGCCCGTAGAGAATGCCAAAGCCGGGGCCAAGGACGCTGCCCAATCCGCCTTAAAAGCCGTAAAAGCCCTTGGCGAAGGTTCACGTTGGCCCAGAACCCCTTTTCCGCCGCTTTTATGGATTCCCGTTCCCGAAGTTTTTCAAAGACGTACAAGCTGCCTGGGGGAGCCGCTTCAAAGACCGCCGCCAACAAGGGTTGTATTGGGGGGAAAATGGGGGTGAACCGATAAGGTTTTCCACACACTTCGGTTTTTGGGGCGGGAACCTTCATTACCTGGGCCTTCCAGTCCACACAATCCCACGTTAAGGAAAACGCTTCGCTTGGAACCCGGATTCCCATGAATCGGGCCATACTTAATAACAACTTCCATTCCAAGTTGGGGGCTTCTTCGATCAATTTCAAAATCACCGAAGCAGGAACATAAACATCTCTTTCCCGATCCCGCCCTAAGGGATTCCGAACATCGGCAAACGGATTTTCACAAAGAAGCCGCCGCCGGACACAATCCCGAAACAACGCTTTCACCCTTTCCAACCGCTTGGCCGCTGTAGCCGGAGTTAAACCGGGTTTGCCATGTTGCTGTTTTCGACTTCGGGCTTCTGTCAAAAGCCATTTCAAAAAGTCGTCCGCTTCTGCGGGAGTGATCGCTTGGATTGGCCGATCCGCCCCAAAGAACTCTTCCAGGTTCCGCATAGCCTGCCTAGTTGCCAAAAGGCTTGCTGGTTTGACGTGGGTTTGTCGGGAAAGGTAGTTTTCGATTGCTGTTTTCAAAGAAATCCCCACAGAAGCCCTTTCTGCCTGAATAAGCCCCGCTTGGACTAATTTCTCCCGTAGCTCTGGGCCGATCTTCCCAAGCCAAGCCGCCGTATCCTGGGGGATCGGGGTTCCGGCTAGCTTGGCCGCCAACAGGGCTTCCACCCGAACCTTCACCGCTAGGGCCGTCTTCTGATCACACCGGCCCAAGTAAATTGCCCGCCGAACCCCATCCGGGCCGACAAAAAGAATCCGCTTTTTCCCGTTCGGATCATTCACCAGACTTGCCATTGCCGAAACTCCTTTCTCCCAAGCCTTGCTTTATCTTACTCCTTTTGACCGTAGGGCGCAAGAGTAAGCTAGCTCTTGCTTAGGCAGGTCTTAAGGCCTATTTTGGGCCTGTTCTGTTCCTGGGAGCCGCCTTCCCGTGGTGTTTTGGACTAGCCCTAAAACCGCCCGGGTATCCACGTAGTAATCTTCGCCTTGCCGTCGAAGGGGCGGAAGGGGCGTTTCCGATTGGTAGTACCATATCGGGGATCGTTCAAACGTCCAAAGGTAGCAATCCGGCCCAAAGCAAAGCCGATCCCGCCGGTCGAAGGCGTAAATCCTGGACGTGATTGGGATGGAAAGCCAAACAGAGTGAAAATCCCCACGGGGGCCTGGGGCCGATGGGCTTTCCGTTGGGGCCGGTTTTCCCGATGGATCATCCACCGGGCTTTCCTGGACTACCTGCTCTGCTGTTGGGCCTGGACGGGCCGAAGCCCGCAAGGGGAACACCGGTTCTCCCGATAGACCACCAACGTCCATGGCTTGGGTTTCCGGGGGCGGGGCGTCTGGGATTGCTTCCGGGCAGTCGGGCCGGGATTGCTGGACAGACAGGGCCGTGCCGCCCGCCGCTTGGGCTTCCTGCCCTTGCCCCCAACGGGCCGATGGGGGGGCGTTCCCTGGTACCACCGGGGCCTGGACGTCGGTAGAAAACGCCCCCGCCGCCGGGGCCTGCCGCTTTCTAGGGGGCGGATCGAACAGGGCCGCAAAGTCGATTGCCATATCTCTGCTCTCCCGTGGAACGATGGAACGGTCGTGCTGGGTGCCTTTATGTGCAAGCCGTTTCTTTTGGGTGCCGCTATTGACCGTTCCACCCTGTCATGGAACGGTCATGGAACGATGGAACGGTCATGGAACGGTCGTTTTTTGGGGGCCGATCCTACCTGGAATCTTCCTGGGGGATTTTCTGCTCATCGGCTTCCAACTCCAAAGAAGGCAGGTCACCGGGCTGCCAATCCGGATCGGCAACCCGATAAAGTCTTTTCTTCCGGGGGCCGGAAGAGTCCAACTCTTGAATCGCCCCCATGTTCTCCAGGTACCGGATTGCCCGCCAAAGGGTATGTTTCACCCCGATTTTCTCTTTGACCAGGTCTTCCAAACTGAACGATCCGGTTCTCTGTCGGACTACCTGCCATAGCCGTTCCACCGCCGGGCTAGGGGCCTGGATAAGCCTGTGCCGAAGCCAAGGGCGCAAAAGCCGCCAAGCCAATCGGAAATCGTCTGGATCGGCCCAAAGTCGGCTTTCGGTCGTTTTCCTTTGGCGCTGATGGAGCAGGGCGCTTGCTTCGGTCAAAGCCGCTAGCCGAACAAAGGCCCGCCTAGCTTCGGGTAGGGCCGCCGGAAACTTTTCGGCAACCTTAGGCAAAAACGGGATCGACACTTCGTAAGGTTCCAGGGCCGCCTGGACTGCCCAAATTGCTTCTAGCCGCTCCAGGCCGACTGCTTGGGCGCCTTGGGCCTTCCGCTCCGCCAACTCCACGATCACCCGCCGGGTTTGCTCTTCACTTTCGTCAGTCCAACACACAATCGCCCTGGTCAAGTCTTCTGGGGCAACTGCCCCATGGGAACACGATTCAAGAATAGCCGGGCAGCCTTCCAAGGTGATCTTTACGGTTTGAAGCCGCCCACCTTCTTTGACCGGAAGCAACTTGGAAAGCCGCCCGCTTTCATGTAGCTCCCGAAGGGCCTTGGTGGAGTCGATACTTTCTTCTGTGGTTTGGCGCCGTCGTTCGCCCAGCAATAAAACCCGGTTCCGTAAACTAACCCCCTGCAAGTAAAAAATGGCCATCGGGGAAATGTCGGTAACCGCTTCCACTATTCCAGGGGGCATTGTCTGAGCAACGGTTTCCAGAATGAAACTTTTTCCACTGGCAGGTTCTCCTTGAACCATAAGGTACAGGGGTCTTGAGAGAAGTCGAGTGGTACATGTCAAGTACGCCAAAGCCGTCAACGCTCTTTCCCCGACTATGCCAAGATCGCCAATCACGTTGACGATCTGGGCAAGTAAGTCGGGCCGTTCCAGAAGCTTCTCCGCTTCTTGCCGGGCCTGGGCCGAAGGTTCCCAAACCGCCTGGGCTGGGGCCTGGGTTTGGGCTTCTTCCTTCACTTTCCGCCTAGATTGCCGCTCCCGCCAATACTGTTCTTCTTCGCTTGCCGCTAGGGCCAACAGGTTTTGCTCAATTAGGCTTGGCGGTTCCTTGGTGATACCGGCTAGTTTAGCCGCCAGCCGGGATCGAACTTCCAGCCTACCCAAGTCGGCCCGATCCGCAAAAACCGGGAGTCCAGCCTGGTCTTTGACCAGCAGGAACCCATCCGATTGGCCGTTCCTAGAATAGATGTATTCAAACATGTCCACACTCCTTCTCTAGGGCCGGGGGCGTGAAAAGGGTGGGATACCGCTTGGGCAGGTTTTCAATGGCCCGAAGCATATCCAACCGCCAAAGCCGAACCGCTTCTTCGGATGGTTTTTGCCTTTCCACGAAATGGGAAGCGATCACCCGAACATCTTCCCGCCGGAGAAAAGTTTTCCAATAGGTAGGGAGCCGAAGCTCCGCCAACTCTCGGCATTGTTTGGCCGCTTCCAACCTGTCTCCGGGGCAATAAAGTTCTTCGGCAAAATGAACCCGAACCCGCTGGGGGTTGGCGTACACTTCGATAAACGTGCCGCTGTCTGAATGCGCAACCCAAACAACTACGTCCACCCGCTCTTGGGGCCGGATGGTTTTCTGCTGGGGCGGATTGGGTCTAGAAACAATCCGACTAGGCACAGGTGGATTCCTTCCGTGAAAACCGTCGAAGATAGCCCAGGGCAGGGGGCCGATGGGGCCGACAAGACCAACGCCGCCGCAACAAAGCACAAAAACACCCCCGACGGTTGGCCGGTTGTCAAACCCCACCGGCCCCGCCGCCGACAAAAGCCGATCAACTTTTGGGCTAGAGACTACCCATCAGAGGCTGGAGCGGCCTGACCCCCCTCACGATGAGAAGATCGCTCCAACTCATTTTGGTCCGCCCCTTGAATAAATTCTTCTAAGTCTCGAAACCGATAAAGAATCCGCCTGCCAAGACGGACAACCGGAATCGGCCCCCGTGGGACGGACAGAGTGAAAAGGTGCCTGGTCGAAATTCCCAAGGCGCTCGCCGCTTCTTTGGCAGACAAGAGCAACTTTTGCATATGACCCCTCCGGTAAGTGGTTGCTTGCAAGGACTGCCCAGTGCAATCCTCCCTCACCTATAACAAGGGGTCACGTTTGGCGTAACGTACGTTACGTTTGGCGTGACAACTATTGGCAATTCCACTCAATTGGGGGGTCTGGGCGGTAGGAGTAGCCGTAACGCTCCCAAGTTAGGCCTTAAATTACGTTAAAATGGCCCTAGAATCGGCGATCGCCAAAAAGACGATTCCAGAGAAGTCATTCTTACCTCGAACTTTGCTTTATACGCAAAGCTAGAGGCCGCAGAAGGCCTTTTAAAGCCCCTGTGTCAGGTTTGCAACACACCGAGGCGGGTTGGCGTGTCATTTTGACTACGCTGGAGCCGGGCCTAGCCGGGCCGCTTCCAAAGTTTGTTTCATCGTTTCATTTTGTTTCAAAAGGGGGTGAAACGATCTAAGTGCTTATTTTATAAAGACTTACGTCCATCGTTTCATGGTTTCACGAAAATCCAGAAAAGTGTGTTGTTTCGGGCCAACTCCCTCCTTTGGGGGGATACCGGCTAAGTTGTCCGGGTTGGATTGTCCAAGGGCGTATTTGGGTTTCGTTAGATTTCCACCCCATCAGGGGGATTAGGGCCAACTTGGTCTTTTGGACTGGTCGATAGGGCTTGGGCCAACTGGAGAAGGTTTTCCCGATCCCCCGGAGAGAGAGAAGCTAGGAGTTTCGCCAACCCCACCATTTCAGGGGGTAAGGTGGTACCACCGCATTCAGCTTGGCCGCGTTTTTGGCCACCGGGGGTTTCAGGATTTTCATAAGTCTTTGAAATAGAAGAAGTTACGTCGTTGGGTTCGATTCCCATCACTCCACTAGATAATTTTGTGTTATTCCGAAAAAGATCGGCAAAGCTTGGCGTAACTTGGAACTCTATAAGGGGTTGCGCCCAAAGCTTCTCTTCTGTGCTTTCCGTTGCTGACGTCTGCTGAGCGGCATGAGGCGATCGCGGGGCAATAGGTCGACTGTATGCCCCGGAAGTAATTCCCCCCAATCTGTGGGGTTCGATTTGATGGAACTTCTAAAAAACCTGCAAATATAGTGGACTATATGGACTTTTGAACATGTTCTCGGTCTCGAAGGTTGCCGAGAATAGCTACAACTTATGGGGTGCTCGCATTGCCAGCAGCCCAATAGAAAGGGTTTTCCGAAAAATCTCCCGAAACACGTATCTTTTGTCCACGTTGAATGATTCCGAGATTCCTGATGGTTAGCCCCTCCCAGGTGTAGTTTGGATGGTTAGTTCCTACAAGTTGTAGTTTGACTGTATCCCCCCTGGCAGGCCCATATCCCTTGTAAGGAGAAAACTTCTAGGGGGAAAAACCGGATCCAACTCTACAGGTTGGGGTAATTTCTCCTGGTGGATGCAGTCCATTGGAGGGGCCTGGCCGGATAGATACAGTCGAAATAGCTTGATTGTATCCACCAGGGAGTAGGACCACCCTAGGTGGAGTTCGATGCGATTCTGAGCCACTAGACCTGGTAGAGGCCCGGTCGGGTAGATACAGTCAAAATAGGCAACAGCATGGGCCCGGGCGAGAAAGCGTTGGGGCAGTGGGATTTCGAGCTATGGCGGGGCGGATGAGCTGCGGGCGGCATTATGGCTCGCTGTGGCCGGGGGGGTTGGGCAGTCAGGAGGAGGGCGGCGGGAGTTGTTGGAGCAGGTGGACCATTTCCAAGGCGGCCAGGGCGCATTCGATCCCTTTGTTACCTATTCGGCTGGTGGGTTGATCTTTGCCGCGGGTTGGGACTTGGCCGCCAGAACGGGCAATCGCCTGCTCCAGCGTGTTA
>Ga0209809_1000300_pt1 | contig 46532 bp, 33 predicted proteins | sample YNPMSTMetaG_FD_186172 | JGI IMG/M metagenome (GOLD analysis project Ga0209809, IMG submission 186172) | Anoxygenic and chlorotrophic microbial mat microbial communities from Yellowstone National Park, USA - YNP MS-T MetaG (SPAdes) (version 2) ...
CTGGTCCCGGCGCCCGATACGCGGCTGGAACTCGGCGATCAGGTGCGCGTGCTCACCCGCAAGGACAATTTCGCGGCGGTGCGCGAATTTTTCGGCGATTCGATCCGCGGCACGGCGGAAACCGACTTCGGGTCCGTTGCGTTGGGGATGGTTCTCGGAGTGCTGGTGGGGACGATGCCCATCCCGCTGCCGGGCGGCCAGACGGTGAGGCTCGGTCTGGCCGGCGGTCCTCTGCTGGTCGCTCTGGTGCTGGGTCACTGGGAGCGCACAGGCGGGATCTGCTGGCTGATTCCGGTCAGCGCCAGTCTGACGTTGCGGCGGATCGGCCTGCTCTTGTTTCTGGCAGGCGTCGGCACCCGTGCGGGCTACCAGTTCGGGCGGACGGTGGTGGCCAGCGGCCTGGCCCTGGTCCTTGGAGGCGCCCTGATCACATTCGCGGTCACGCTGGCGACGATGATCGTGGGCTATCGCATGCTGAAAATTCCCTACGACGCTTTGATGGGTTTGATGTCCGGCATCCAGACGCAGCCCGCCTGTCTGGCGTACGCGACGGATCAGACTCGCTCGGAGACACCGAATATCGCCTACGCGGCGGTCTATCCAACGGCGACCATCCTGAAAATTGTTCTGGCGCAGGTGCTCGCCGCCTGGCCCGGGGGCCACTGAGCCGGGAGGCTATCAGGACCCCGGGGCCGGAAACGCTTTTGTTTCTACGGGGGATTGATTTGTCCGGAAGCCGGGTTTATACTGTTGTTTTCCGGCTGTTGCAATGGACCGCCTGAGCGCCTATCGCTGGTTTCGATTTTGGCGCTTTACCCGCTCCGGGTAGAGTGGCGTTGGCGGTCCGCTGAGCAGCAAAAATTTCTGGCCAAGCCAACCCACTCGAAAGAGTGGGTTTTTTATTTGGGCTCGGTCGCTCGAGCCGGAGGGGCCGGGTCCGTGGGAGGAGGCTCGACCATGATTGTTTCCATGAAACTCAACGCAACGCAGGAGGAAGTCGAGGCGGTCTGTAGCCGCATCCGGGAGTTCGGCTACCGCATTCACACCATCCAGGGCGACGAGCGCGTGGTGATCGGCGCCATCGGGATCGGCGACGTCACCGCTTGCCTGGAATCCGTGCAAGCCATGGCCGGTGTGGAAAGCGCGGTTCGGATCTCGGCGCCGTACAAGTTCGTCAGCCGCGAATTTCGCCGGGAGCCGAGCGTCATCCGGGTCAACGGCGTCGAGGTGGGCGGCGACGAGTTCGTGGTGATCGCCGGGCCTTGCGCGGTGGAATCGGAGCGGCAAATCTTGGAAACCGCGGAGGCGGTGGCTCGCGCAGGAGCCCGGCTGTTGCGCGGCGGCGCTTTCAAGCCGCGGACGTCGCCCTACGATTTTCAGGGGCTGGAACGGGAGGGGCTGCGACTGTTGCGCAAGGCCAAGGAGGCCACCGGGCTGGACATCGTGACGGAAGTCTTGAGCGAGTCCGACGTGGAGCTGGTCGCCGAGTATGCGGACGTGCTCCAGATCGGCGCGCGCAACATGCAGAACTTTCCCCTGCTGAAAGCGGTGGGACGCTGCGGCCGTCCGGTGCTGCTCAAGCGGGGCATGAGCTCGACCATCCACGAGCTGCTCATGTCGGCCGAGTACGTCGTCGCCCATGGCAATCCCAACGTCATCCTGTGCGAACGCGGCATCCGCACCTTCGAGACCGCCACCCGCAACACCTGCGATATCACGGCCGTGGCGGTTCTGCACGAGCTGAGCCATCTGCCCGTGATCGTGGATCCCAGCCACGCTACGGGCAAGCGTCACCTGGTGCCTCTGCTGGCTCGCGCGGCGGTGGCGATCGGAGCGGACGGTCTGATGGTCGAGGTGCATCCCGCTCCGGACAAGGCCGTCAGCGACGGGGCGCAGTCGCTGACGCCGGCCGGTTTCGCGCAGATGATGGAGCAGTTGCGGCCGTACATCGAGCTTTGGAAGGGTGAGCGAGCCGGGATTGCGGCGGCCTGTGGCGCTGCGACGTCCGGAGCGCGGGCGCGCTAAGCTGGCAATGTGAAGCGGCGCGTTTCGCCGGTCCTGGTGGTGGTGCTCCTGGCGTTGCTGTGCGGCGCCCTGGTGATCGCGGTGGCGCGCTTCCGCCCGCACGGCCGCTCGCTCCAGGACTGGGTGGCGCGGATGCCCGCCGACGGCAGCATCGTCGTGTACGTGGATTGGGACGGGCTGCGAGGGATGGGCGTGCTGGACTGGCTCGCCTTGTCGCGGATCGGCGAGGAACCCGAATACCGCGCCTTCGTGGAGCAAACCGGCTTCGACGCCCGGCTCGACTTGCGCGAGGTCCTCATCGCCTTTCATCCCGAAGGGAATTTTTTCCTGGTGCGCGGTCGTTTCGACTGGTCGAGCCTGGAGCGATTTGTGGCTCGGCAGGGCGGTTCCTGTTACAACAGCTTCTGCCGTGTTGCGGGCAGCCGTCCTGACCGGCGCATTTCCTACTTCCCCTTGCGACCGGACGTGATGGCGCTGGCCGTCAGCCGGGATCCCTCAGCCGCCTACCGATTGCAGGAGCGCCGCTCGCCCGCGCGACCCCAGCCCGCCCCGGCCGCCCCCATCTGGGCGCTGGTTCCCGCCGGCAGGCTGCGTGAGGCCGGCAGCTTGCCCAGCGGTACCCGTCTTTTCGTCAAGGCTCTCGCCGAGGCCGAATGGCTGTTGTTCGCGGCCTCGCCCGCCGGCGATCATCTGGAACTCCGCCTCGAGGTGAGCTGCCGCTCGGCCGAGCAGGCCGGTATCCTGGTCAATCAACTTCGAGGACTCACCGAGGCGCTGCGCGAAATGATCGCGCGGGAAAAACTCCAACCCAACCCGCGCGATCTGAGCGGCGTCCTGACGGCCGGCGTTTTCGAGCAGCGGGATCGCCGGGTGTTCGCCACCTGGCCTTTGGGCCGCCCGTTCCTGGAATCGCTGGCCGCGGGCTCGCCGTGATCGCTCAGGATGGAGGCGGGCAGCCGATGAGCGGGGTTCTGTGTTGCGGCAACATCGTCTTCGACGTGCTGGTGCGCCCGGTCGCGGAGCTGCACTGGAACACGACCCATTGGGTGGATTCGATCCGGCACAGCATGGGGGGCAACGGCGCCAACACGGCTTTTGCCTTGGGCCTGCTGGGCGCCCGCGTGCGACTGCTGGGCTGGGTCGGCGCCGATCCCGCCGGAGCGTTCCTGCTGGACAAACTGGCCGCAGCCGGCGTGGATCTGAGCGCAGTGCGGCGAGGGCAGGCGCCGACGGCCACCACGGTTTCTCTGGTCAATCCTCAGGGGGATCGCTTCCTGTTGCACGCGCCGGGCGTGAGCCTGGAGGCTTTTGCCGAACCCCCCGAGCTGGATACCTCGCTTTTGGCGGGCATGACCCATTTCCATCTGGCCAATCTCTTCGCCATCCCGGGTTTGCGGAGACAAGGCGCGGGGATTCTGCAACAGGCGCGGGTTGCGGGTTTACTCACGTCGCTCGACACCGGCTGGGATCAGCACGGCCGGTGGATGGAAGACCTCAGGCCCGCCTTGGCCTCGACAGACCTGGTGTTCGTGAACCGCGAAGAAACGCTCGGCTTGACGGGGACCTCCGATCTGTGCCAGGCTGCCCGGATCCTTGCCGGCTGCGGCGTGCGCGTGGTGGTCTTCAAACTGGGCGCCGAGGGTTGCGCCGTCTGGAGAGACGGCGAGCTGATCCGCGTGCCGGCTTTCCAGGTCGAGGTCGTGGACACCACGGGGGCGGGCGACTGCTTCGCGGGCGCGTACCTGGCGGCCTTGACGCGCGGGCTCGATGCACTCGACGCGGCGCGCTTCGCCAACGCCGCGGCCGCGCTTTCGGTCACGCGACTGGGCGCGACCGAAGGCTTGCGGGCCTGGGATGAGACCGAAGCCTGGATGCGCGCGGCGCCCGTCCGGGGCCGGGCTTAGGTTTTCTCTTCCTGTTTCCGTTTCCACTCGAAGAGCACGACGCCCGCGGCCACAGAAACATTCAAGGACGAAATTGTGCCGACCACGGGAATCCGCACGACGAAGTCGCAACGCTTCCGGGTATGTTCGTGCAGGCCGCGGCCCTCGCCTCCCAGTACCAGCACGGTGGGCGCGTGGTAGCTCACCTTGTGGTAGAGCTCCGGGCCGCGCTCGTCGAGACCGTAAATCCAGAAGCCTCGCTCCTTGAGCCGGTCGAGGGCGCGATTGAGGTTGGTCACCCGGGCGACTTTCAGGTGCTCCAGTGCGCCCGAAGCCGCCTTGGCCACGGTTTCCGTCAGTCCCACGGCCCGGCGCTCGGGCACGATGAGGCCGCCGGCGCCGGCCGCGTGCGCGGTGCGGATCAGCGCGCCCAGATTGTGCGGGTCCTCGACCCCGTCCAGCGCCACCAGGAGTCGGGCGCCTTCCCAGATGTCCTCCAGGGCGACGTACTCGTGCGCGGCTGCCGACGCCACAACGCCTTGGTGTGCGACCCCGCCCGCGGCCCGGTCCAGCGCCTCGCGCGGCGCCCAATGCACGGGCACGCCCCGCTGTCGCGCGAGATCGGCGATCTGGCGGATGCGCGGGTTCGAGGCGCCGCGCGCGAGCAGAACGCGGTCCAGCGCCCGCCCGGCGCGGAGCGCCTCGAGCACGGGATGGATTCCGGCCAGGACTTCCACGAGCGTTTTCTTATCCTAGCGCCGGAAAGCGGGGGAGGGAATATCGGCTCGCTGGTGGCCACCAGCTTCGTCCTCCAGGGACTCCCGCGAGAGCGTCTCTGAGCCGACCATCGCACGAGGCGCGCCTGCGATACCTGCCGCCTGCCTTATCTCGTTGAAGGCAGGGATGAAAAAGTGGCGCTCCCGCGGTGAACGCCCTTGCCGGCGCCCTCCCGCGCGGGTGCTAACATAAAAGGCGCACTTGCTTGGAGCCCCGATCAACAGGACACCGACTATGGATTCACGCCGCAAATTCATCGGCAGGATGGCCACAGGCCTGGCAGGCAGCATGGCGCCGACTCGCGTACTCGGAGCCAACGACCGGATCCGCATCGGCATCATCGGACCGGGCGACCGCGGGATGCAGCTCGCCCGGGAGGCGCTGGCTTGCCCCAATACCGAGCTGGCGGCCTTCGCCGACGTTTATACGCGCCGGCTGGAAGAGGCGCGCAAGCTGGTCCCCACGGCGAAGACCTATCTGGATTACCGCTACCTGCTGGAGCAGCCGGACGTGGATGCGGTCGTGATCGCCACGCCGCAGCACCTGCACTGCGAGCACTTCGTGGCCTCCCTCGAGGCCGGCAAGCATGTCTACGTGGAAAAGACGATGGCCTTCACGGTGGAACACGCCAGGCGCATGCGGGCCGCCTACCGCCGGGCCGGCAATCGAGTGGTGCAGGTCGGCCATCAGGGCTGCTCTTCGGGCCAGATCGTGGACGCTCTGAATTTCCTCAAAACCGGCTGGGTGGGCAAGATCACCGCCATCCACGCGCACATGTACCGCAACACGCCGCACGGCAAGCCGCAGTGGGCCCGCCCGGTCTATCCGGACATGACGCCCGAGAACATCCTCTGGAAAGGTTTCCTCGGCGAAGCGCCCGAGCGGCCTTTCGACGCCCACCGCTACGTGAACTGGCGCTTCTTCTGGGACTACTCGGGCGGCAACTTTTACGAGAACATGTGCCATCAACTGGCCTTCTGGTACAAGGTCCTCGACCTGGAGATCCCGCGGGCCGTGACCGCCACCGGCGGCATTTACCTGTGGAAGGACGGGCGCGAGGTGCCGGACACCATGAACGTGGCCATGGAACATCCCGAGGAGCTTTTGTTTACGTGGGATTCCGGCTTCGGCAACAACCACCTCGGCTCCACCGAGGATGTGCTGGGCACCGACGGCACCATCTCGCGCGGCCAGCAGATCCGCTACTACCCGCAGAAGGTCAACCGGCCGGACGGCATCGAGATGGTGGGCCAGACCCGCACCCCGCCCAACGCCCACATGCAGGATTTCCTGGACGCCGTCCGCACGGGCAAGCAGCCCAACTGCCCGTTCGAGCTGGGATTCCGGGTCTCGATCGCCAGCCGCATGGCGGTGGACAGCTACCGCCAGGGTCGCACCATGCGCTGGGATCCGGTCCGCGAGGAAATCGTGCCGGCGCCCTGCGGCTGAACAGGGCTTGCTCTACAGTCTTCGAGGAAACAGACCGACATTCAAGGGTGCAACCGCATGAACGAAGCTGCTGTGACTAGCGCCGAGATCGGGGTCATCGGGGGCAGCGGCCTCTACGCCATGCCCGGCTTCGAAGCCCAAAGCGAGATCAGGCTGGAAACGCCCTGGGGATCGCCTTCGGATGCCTACGTGGTGGGAGTCCTGGCCGGCCGCCGGGTCGCCTTCCTGGCGCGCCACGGCCGCGGCCACCGCCTCATGCCGTCGGAGCTCAATTTCCGGGCCAACATTTACGGCTTCAAGATGCTGGGCGTCGAAGGCATCATTTCCCTCAGCGCGGTGGGCTCGCTCAAGGAGGAACATCGTCCTCTGGACTTCGTCATCCCCGACCAGTTCTTCGATCGCACGCGCGGCCGTGCATCCACCTTTTTCGGGGAAGGGCTGGTGGCGCACATCAGTTTTGCCGATCCGGTCTGCCCGCAGCTCAGCCGCGTCGTTTACGAGGCCTGCCAGGCCGAGGGCGTGCGGGTCAAGCTGGGCGGGACCTACCTGTGCATCGAAGGTCCCGCCTTCTCGACCAAGGCCGAGTCGGAGCTGTATCGCTCCTGGGGCATGGACGTCATCGGCATGACCAACTTGCAGGAGGCCAAGCTGGCGCGAGAAGCCGAGATCTGTTACGTCACCGTGGCCATGGTGACGGACTACGATTGCTGGCATCCCGAGCACGACGCCGTCACCGTCAACCAGATCATCGAGAATCTCAATCGCAACGCGGAGAATGCGGTGCGGGTGGTCCGGCGGGCCGTGGCTTCCATGCCGGACAGACGCCAGTGCGGGTGCGGCTCGGCCCTCGCTCATGCCATCATCACCGATCCCAGGGTCGTGCCCCCGCAGACCCGCAAGAAACTGGAGCTGATCGTTGGCAAGTACCTTGGCGGCGGCTGAAGCCGAGCTGCTGAAGCGGGTGGAGGCCCTTTCCGACAGCTTCGACCCGCAGGCGGTCGAAGAGTACGTCCGGCTGTTCAGCCGGGTGATCGCCCAACAGACCGGACTGTGGACGGCGCGGGAGCTCGAGGAGCGCTACCGGCGGATCCGCCGGCCGCGGTGCTTCCGCCAGACGGAAACAATCCATACCGTGTTTGTTCTTTCCCGCGTCACCCTGGGCGCCGACATCGCGGTGACCAGCGTTCTGCTGGATGCCGCCCGGCGCCGCTTCCCCGACGCCCGCATCCGCCTGGTGGGAGGACGCAAGAACCATGAGCTGTTCGCCGGCGAGCCGCGCATCGGGTGGACGCCGCTCGATTACGGGCGCACGGCGCCGCTGGCCGGACGGCTGGCCGCCGGCCTGGCTTTGCGGGACTTGCTGGCCGAGCCCGGAGCGATCGTTCTGGATCCCGACTCGCGACTGACCCAGCTCGGCCTGCTGCCCGTGTGCAGCGAGGACGCGTATTACTTTTTTGAAAGCCGGACCGCGGGAGGCGAAGGCCCGGAGCCGCTGGCCGTGCTGGCCCGCCGGTGGGTGGCCGAGACTTTCGGGATCCCGGATGCAGCCCCCTGGCTGGCCCCCAAGGGCGAGAGCGCGGAAAGGCCGGCGATCACGGTCAGCCTGGGCGTGGGCGAAAATCCGGCCAAACGCGTGTCGGATCCCTTCGAGACCGAATTGCTGGCCGGCCTGGCCCGACTCGCGACGCCGCTGCTGGTGGATACCGGAGCGGGCGGCGAAGAGGCCGAGCGGGTCGAGCGGGCCGTCCGCCATGCCGGGCTTTCGTCCTCGCAGGTGCGGCTGTTCCGCGGGTCCTTCTCCGAGTTCGCTCTTTCGACCGCCCGCAGCCGGTTGTACGTGGGCTACGATTCAGCGGGCCAACATGCGGCGGCGGCGCTCGGCGTGCCCGTGGTCACCGTGTTTGCGGGATTCCCTTGCGAGCGTTTCTTCTGGCGCTGGCAACCTTGGGGTCCCGGCCCCAAGGCCACGATCCGCGTGGATCACGGCGCGGAGCCGCATCAGGTTCTCGAGCGGACGCTCGAGGCCGCCCGTCGGCTGCTCTCGGATCGCCCTCAAGTATCCTCGAGCGGGATGACCCGGACGAACTCGGCAATCACGTGAAACTCGTCGGGGCCCAGTTCCAGGACGGGAAATTCGGGATTCAACGGCTCCAGCACGATACGCGTGTGCCGCCAGCCGCCTTCTTCGGTCACCGTTTTCTCGCTTCGGTAGCGTTTGACGGTGAATTCGCCGCCAGTTTCCGAGGCGGCGCGATGGCGCACGAGCACCAGTTTGCCCTGACGTGAGCCGGCCGGAATTCTCCGGAACAGACAGAGGCTCCCGTCAGGAATCTTCGGCTCCATCGAGCGGCCCACGACATGGCAGGCGAAGTAGTCCTCGCAGGGCCGTACGCCGGCGGGGGCAGGAATCCAGTCCTCCGGCTCGACGTCCACTTCCTGGTCGGGCCCGAACTTGCCCGCCGCGGCCCGGAGCGAGTAGACCGGCAGATGCGTCCGGAACGGCGCCACAGGAGTACGCCCTCGCACGCCCTCCACCTCCCTTTGATAAAGGCGCTCCAAGGCGCGCGGGAAATCCCCGACAACCGCCGAGCGTGGTTCGGAAAGGCGAAGCGTGTTGGAAAGCCGGTCTTCCAACAAGGCTATCAGGGCAGCCGCTCCTGTCTGTGCCGCTTGATCCGCCAGATCCTCGGCCAGGAGTTCGAGGACTTCGGCGTCCTCGGGATCGGCGTGGCCGGACCAATCCGGGCGCAGCTTGATATGGAGCTTGTCCGCAGCTTCCTCGAGCAGGAGGACACCGGCCGGCACAGGGGGCCGCCCGGGCAGGGCTGCTTCCAGCAACCAGTAGTTCGCCCTGACCGGCGCCGGCATCACGGAGACAGCCATCAGTCCCCCTACACAAATCGTCGCAACGTCATCCCGGCTTTAGGGGTTGAAGCGGTAATAGCCCTTGCGATGCCGAACCTTGACATTGGGCAGGTTCACGCGGACCTCGATGTTGCGGAAAGCCTTCGGTGAATCCGGCTCGTCCGGCACGTAACGCAACACATATTGCGTGGTGATCTCGCCCGCCACCGCGGCCACCGCCCGGACGATGTTGCTGGCGATGGCGGCCGCATAGCCCCCGGTCCCGACTCGCAGGGCGTAGTTGCCCTCGTCCGAGGGCGTCGAAAGATAGCCCGAGACGTCCTTGTAAACCCCTTGGAGCGGGTATTCCACCCGGCCCCCGGTCTCCTCAGCCAGCCGTTTCAGCGTCTTCTCGCCCTCGCTGGTGAAGCCGAAGGCCACCGTGGAGACCCCGTAGATGGTCACCATGTTTCGCTGGGCCAGCTCGAGAACCTCCTCCAGGGTATGCTTGCTGGCGTTGTCGTTGCCGTCACCCACGATGATCAGAATGCGGCGCGGCTCGATCGGTTCGCCCCGGATCAGACTTCGGCGCGTGCACGCCATCCAGATTGCATCGAACAAGGCAGCCCCACCGCCCGGCTTGAGCTTGCGGATCCTCTCGACGATTTTCTCGGAATCGTGCGTGGTGTCCACCACCAGTTCCGGTTCGTTGGCGTACGTGATCAGATAGCCGGAAAATTTCTTCTCCCCGGGCAACAACGTCCAGACGAGCTCGAGAACGGCCTCCTGGAAGGTCTTCCAGTGCAGCCGGGTGGTGTTGCTCATATCCAGCAGGAAGCCGACCACCACGGGCTGGCCCTGCTCGCGGCCGAAATAGACGATTTTCTGAGGCCTGCCCTCATCGAGGATGAGGAAATCGCCGGCCTCCAGGTTGGACACGAAAGCCCCCTTTTCGTCGGTGACGGTCACGGGCACGACGACCTCGTTGACCTGGACCCGGATGGGCTGCTGTTCGGACTGGCCGGGGCGTTCGGTCTGCGCGACCAGCAGTGAGGCCAAGAGGATCAGCAGACACGGACGAGGGGGCATGGAGCCTCCGTCTGCCTCAATTATAAACCGGGCTGCCGCCGGGGAGGTTGAGGTCCGGGTGTGGGTGTGGCAGGGAGTTCGCGCTATTGGGCTGACGGGATAGGGTACGCTAGAGGCGTCCAAAATCTTAAATGATCGCGCGCAGAAACCTTGACATGGTTTTGCGCATCATGTATAGTGGAATTGGAAACCGAGCTAGGAGGTGACAGACATGGCCATCACCAAATACGACCCCTTCGCCAGCTTCGAGCTTCCCAGCCTCAGGCTGTTCCAGGACGCCATCAACCGCCTGTTCAGCGAGCCCGTGACCGCTCGCCCGTGGGCGCCACCCGTGGACATCATGGAGACCGACGATGCCCTGATCGTCAAGGCGGATCTCCCCGATGTGGACCTCAAGGACATTGACATCCAGATCGAGAATGCGACCTTGACGCTGAAGGGCGAGCGTAAGTTCGAGAAGGAGGACAAGCGGGTTGGCTATCACAGGGTCGAGCGCGCTTACGGCTCGTTCGTCCGCTGCTTCTCGATCCCCGACACGGTGGACCCCGACAAGGTCCGCGCCGAGTACAAGAACGGCGTGCTGACCGTCACCCTGCCCAAGAAGGAAGTCGCCAGGCCGCGTACGATCCGAGTCGAAGTGGCCAAGTAAGACCGCGCTTCCAGGGGCGGCCGGCGGGCAGTTCCTGTCCCGGCCGCCCTTGTCTTTTCTACAGCTTCACGATTTTTTCCGACTTGATCCCCCGCGTGGCGTTGCGCGTGTCCACCACCAGTTGCGCGCGCTCTACCAGCCGGCCGTAGTCCACCGCCGAGTGATCGGTCACGATCACCACGCAATCGGCGCGCCCTGCCGCCCCATCCAAGTCCGCGGAGCTCATTTCTTCGCCGTCCACGACCAGCCGCGGTACGTACGGATCGGAGTAACTCAGTCGCGCTCCCCGCCGCCTGAGCAGGTGCATGATGTCCAGCGCCGGCGATTCGCGCGTGTCGTCAATGTCGCGCTTGTAAGCGACCCCGACCACGTGCACGTGCGAGCCGCGCAATGGCTTGCAGCGGTCGTTCAGCGCGTTCTGGATCTTGTCGACCACGAACAGCGGCATCTGCCCGTTGATGTAGCCGGCCAGCTCGATGAAGCGTGCCTCGATGCCGGCCTGCTTGGTCTTCCAGGACAGATAAAACGGGTCAATCGGGATGCAGTGGCCTCCCAGTCCCGGACCCGGATAGAACGGCATGAAGCCGAAGGGCTTGGTGGCGGCGGCGTCAATGACCTCCCAGACGTCTATGCCCATGCGGTCGCACATGAGCGCCATTTCGTTGACCAAGCCGATGTTGATCATGCGGAAGGTGTTCTCGAGCAGCTTGACCATCTCGGCCACCCGGGTCGAGCTGACCGGCACGACTTTCTCCAGGGCCTGGCTATAGAACAGAGCGCCCAGCTCGGTGCACACCGGCGTGATGCCGCCCACCACCTTGGGTATGTTGCGCGTCTGGTACTGGCGATTGCCCGGGTCCACGCGCTCGGGCGAAAAACACAGGAAGAAGTCCCGTCCCACGCGCAGCTCGTCCCTCTCCAGCATGGGCAACACGAACTCGTCGGTGGTGCCCGGGTACGTGGTGGACTCCAGGATCACCAGCATGCCGGGGTGCAGGTAACGGGCGATCTGGCGGCAGGCGGCGTCAATGTAGCTCATGTCCGGGTCCTTGGTTTTGCGCAGGGGCGTGGGCACGCAGATGTTGACCGTGTCCAGCCCCGCAAGGCACGAATAATCCGTGGTCGCCCGGAGCCGCCCCTGCTCGACCAGCCGCGCCAGTTCCTCTCGCGCCACGTCGAGCACGTAGGACTGGCCTGCATTGATCTTGGCCGCCTTTTGAGGGTCCGCCTCGATCCCGGTGACCGAAAAGCCTGCTCTGGCGAACTCCACCGCCAAAGGCAAGCCCACGTAACCCAGGCCGACGACGCCCACCTGCGCCGCCCGGCTGCGAATCTTCTGCTCCAGTTCCTTGGCGTAGCCGCTCGCGTTGCTTCCGGTCACGGTCCACTCCTAACGATCGAAATAAAACTCGCCGCCGGCCACGATCTCGGCCGGACCGGTCAGATAAAAATGTTCGTCCTCCCGGCTCAGCTCGAGGGGTCCTCCCGGAGTGAGCACGCGCACGGGACTGATCGCCAGGCCCTTGAGTATGGCGGCTGCGGCCGCCCCTACCGAGCCCGTGCCCGAGCTCAGGGTTTCGCCCACGCCTCGTTCCCAGAAACGCACGTCGAGCGTGTGCGAATCCAGCCGTTTGACGAAAGACACGTTGGTTCGCTTGGGGAACGCGGGGTGGCGTTCGATTTCCGCCCCCAGCTTGCGCCAGTCGAAATCGAAGTCCTCGACAAAGAGGGCGCACTGCGGATTGCCCACGTCAAGGACCACCGCCTGGCGCTCGCCTTCGGCCAGCTTCAGCGTGAGTTCCCAGCCCCCGGCGGGCCATCGCGGCCTTCCCAGATCCACCCTGAAACGATAGCGCAGCGGCGCTGCGCTGACGAGCTGGACCTCCTTGATCCCGGCGCCCGTCAGCAATCGCAGCACATCCTTGCGCAGCCCGGAATCGTGCAGGAACGCCGCGGCGCACCGCGTCCCGTTGCCCGAAATTTCGGCTTCGCTGCCGTCCGCGTTGAACAGCCGCAGCGCAGCGTCGAACTCGGCTGCGCTGTCCGAGTGGGCGCGGACCAGGATCCAGCCGTCGGCACCCACGCCTGCGTGCCGATCGCAAATCGCCCGCGCCGCCTCAGACAATCGTTCCAGCGGCGCCTCGTTCGCCCAGGTCAACACGAAATCATTGCCCGCGCCGTGCGCCTTCGTAAAGGGTATCCGGATCATAGCGGATCGAGCGCCGGTAAATCTGGACCACCGGCCCTCCTTTCACGAAAATCGTTTCCCAAAGATCATAGCGCGGCCCCTGGCGTCCCAACCGCGCCAGGGCGGCGGACAGGGAATCCCCGGTAATGACCAGGGCCCAGGGCTCGCGCAGGAACAGGTCGGGCCGCGCCATCGCCGCCAGCCACGCCGGTCCGTTGCCCTCGTGCAGCATGGCGCGGAAAGGAATCCCGGCGCTGCGGAAGACCCCGGTCAGATCGCCGAAGCACGCAGCCACGCCCTCGCCCGGCTTTCTGGCCATCTGCAAGGCGCTCGCGGCCCGGGCGGTCCAGGCCCTTCGCGCTTCCGAGTTGACTTGCGATTCCTTCCAGCAGATCCAGGCGTCCGGGCGCGGTTGCGCCAGCCACCAGCCCGCGCTCGCCATCACCGCGAGAGCGGCCGCGGCGGCGCGCCATTTGCCGGGGGACAAAAGCACCGCCCCTGCCGCGCCCACTGCCAGCCAAGGCAACGCCGCCAGCCCGTAGCGCGTGTTGTAGTAGCTGTGCGGCCACAGGTGCGGCACGAAAATGGGCGTGCCCGCACCGTAAATACTCGAGCAGTAAAACACGACCGGCAGCCCGGTCAGGATCAGCGGCCACAGCCGCCGTCGCAGCGCGGCCGCGATCGCGCCGGCGATCCCGATCGCGGCCAGCGGCCATCCTGCGCACAGCCGCGCCGCTTCCCGGAACTGGAGCCACGCCTGCCGCCAGTCGCCATCGCCCGGATAGCGCGCCATCCCCTGGTCCAGGCTTCTCTGATAGATCGCGCGCGCCGAGTACGGCCCCCGATAGAACTCGAGCGGATCCCCGTGCAGCCACCAGTTGTGCGCCAGCCAGTACGAGGGACCGGCGGCGGCCAGCAGGCAGTACACGATCGCCGCCCGCCACCGACGCCGATCGCCGGCAGCCATCAGGTAACCGGCCACGAAGGGGATGAGGAACCATCCCTCGTACCGCGTCAGCGTGCCCGCCAGCGAGGCCAGCCCCGCGCCGGCGGCGTTCCCGAGCGAAGGGCTGCTGCGGTAGCGGACGGTGAAATACAGCAGGCAGGCCAGCGTCGCCAGCCACAGGCCCTCGGTCATGGGGATGGACTTCAGATACAGAAGGTTCGGGTTCAGCGCAAGCGCGCCCAGACCCGCCAGAGCCGCCGGGCGCGACCCGAAAGCGCGAATCAGGGCGGCGTAGAAAAAGCCGCCCGCGACGACGAAAGCGACGGAAGGCGGGATCGCTCCGGCCAGACCGTTCTGCCACAGTTCATCGCGAGGCGCCAGCGGCAACATGAGCCAGTGCGGCAGCGGCAGCCATACCGTGCCCGTCTGCTCGTAGCCCGGCGTGCGCGAATCCACGATGCGGCGCCCGATGTTCAGGTGCGCTTCGGCGTCCCCGTAGTAAAGCAGCCAGCCCTGGCGGGCGATCCAGCCGGTGGTGACGGCGCTCCACAGCGCCAGGGCCAGCCAGACAAGGCCGCTCTCTGCGAGGGCTGCTGCCCGGAACCGCCGGGCGGGCCTAGAACTCCGTGAGCGTTTTGAACTCCTGGAAACGGACATCAATCTCCGCGCGGGTAAGCGTCCGGAAACGATCCACGCCGAACTGTTCGCAGCAGAAGCTCCCCATCACCGAACCGTAAATCACGGCCCGTCGCAGCAGACGCGGTTCGATGGGAGCGGCGCCGGGATCCACCCCCTGCTCGGCCAGGTAGCCGAAGAAGCCGCCGGCAAAGCAGTCGCCCGCGCCGGTGGGATCGCGGACGCTGTCCAGAAGGTAAGCGGGCGCGGCGAAAGCCCCGTCGTCGGCGAAAAGCAGCGCTCCGTACTCGCCGCGCTTGATCACCAGGATCTCGGGACCCATAGCGCGGATCCGCTCCGCCGCCCGGCGCAGGTTGCGCTCGCCGGAAAGCAGCCGCGCCTCGCTGTCGTTGATGAGCAGAACGTTCCAGCCCGCCAGCGTTTCGATCAGCTCCTCCCGCCGGTTCTCGATCCAGTAATTCATGGTGTCGCCGCCCACCAGCCGCGGCGCGCTCATTTGCCCTTGCACGCTGCGTTGCAGCGCCGGCTGGATGTTGCCCAGAAACAGGTAGGGCCGCGAGCGGTAATGCGCCGGCAACTCGGGGCGGAAATCGGCGAAGACGTTCAGCTCGGTGCACAGGGTGACCCGGTCGTTCATGTCTTCGGAGTAGACGCCGCGCCAATAAAACGTTTTGCCCGGCGCATGTTCCAGCCCGGCGAGATCTATGCCGTGCTCTTCCAGCAGGCGCCGGTCCGCCGGATCGAAATCCTCGCCCACCACGCCCACCACCCCGACCTCGGTGAAGTAGCTCGCGGCCAGCGCCACGTAGGTGCATGCGCCGCCCAGCATGCGCTCGCGGCGACCGCAGGGCGTTTCGACGCCGTCGTACGCCACCGAACCCACAACGACCAGCGACATCCTACTGATTGTATGACGGCCTGCGCGGCGGCCACTTGCCTGTCTCACGCCGCCGGCGCGTTATATGATGGCGCCATGCGAACCTGTGCCTTCACGCTCGATCGTCGTCGCTTCCTGCAACTCCTCCCCGCTGCGTTGTTCGCTCGCCTGGCCTCCGGCCTGGAAGCGCCCTCCGGACCCTGGGACGGCCCTGCGGTCGTCGCCAAACTTTACCTCGGCGGCCGGCCCGGCTGGCCGCGTCCTGACGCCGACCTCGACGAAGAGATCCGCGAGATCGAAGCGCGCCTGGCCGAGCTCCAGCGCCGCTACCCCGGCCAGATCCGTTTCACCGGCGGCCAGATGGTTCGCAACGCCCAGGAGACTCAGGCCTGGCTCGAGCGCAATGCCGAGGCCGACGTCGTGCTGGCTTTCAACCTGGTTACGATTATTCATCCCAGGCTTCGCGCCTTGGTGGAATCGGGGAAGCCGACGCTGCTGTTCGCGCGCCCGTACGCCGGCCACGACTGGACGCACGCCGCCATTTACATCCAGCGCGGCGCGAAGCTGGAGATGATCGCTTCCAGCGATTTTGCCGATCTCGACCCCTACGTGCCGCTGTTTCGCACCTTGCACCATCTGCGGCACAGCAGGGTGCTGCTGGTTTCCCCGCCCGCCGCTCGCCCCTCTACCGACGGTTTCACCCAGCAGTTCGGCACGCAGTTCGGCTTCCCTGCCTATGCGGATCTCAAAGCCGCTTACGAGGCCGCATCCGCCGAGGAAGCCACCAGGCTGGCGCGCGAGTTCATCCGCGCCGCGGTCCGGGTGGTCGAACCCACCGAGGAGGAGATCGTTCGATCCCTGCGGCTTTACCTGGGGCTGCGCGAGGTGCTGCGCCGCGAGCCCGCCAACGCCATCGCCATTGACTGCCTGGGCGGCTTCGGGCGGGGCGATCTGCCGGCTTATCCCTGCATCGCCTTCTCCAAGTTCAACGACGCCGGCCTGTACGGGGTCTGCGAGAACGACCTGGATTCGACGATGACCCAATTGCTGGTCACGTCCTTTTCCGGCAAGCCCGGTTTCGTGACGGATCCCGTTTTCGACACCAGCCGCAACGAGGTCATCCACGCCCACTGCGTTTCCGCCACCCGGCTGCGCGGCATGGACGCCGAGCCTTCGCCTTACCTGGTGCGGTCGCACCTCGAGGATCACAAAGGCGCTTCCATGCAGGTGCTGGCGCCCGCGGGCGATCGCGTGACGGTGGCTCGCTTCGCCGGGCCCAAGAAGTTCCTGGTCTCGACCGGCGAAGCCGTGGGCAATGTGGACGACGAGCGCGGCTGCCGGACCAAGATCCGCACCAAGGTCGCCGACGCACGCAGGCTCCTGCTGGCCTGGTCGGCTGCATTGAACACCGGCTCGGGCATGCCCGGCACGCGCGATCTGCTGCACCGCGTGCTCTTCTACGGCGATCACGTCGAGGCCATCGAACGGCTGGGCCGTCTCGCGGGTTTCCAGGTAGTGCACGAAGGTTGAAACCAGTTCGCCGCGCGGCCTGCCGGCAGGGTTCAGGAACCTTCCACAACGGCGACGTCGCGCGGCGCCAGCGTCAGCGGGCGCCCCTGAAACCGGAACCGCACCGTCCGGTAGGACGAGTTGAACAGCGTGTAGACGGTCTGCCCGCCGCCGCGGAAGCGGTTCACCAGGACCGCGCGGTGGGGCGAGGCCACCAGCGGGTCGGCCTCGCCGTTGAAAGCTGCCGAATACCGCCGCAACAGCTCGTGCGCGCCGCGCAGGAAATCCAGGACCTGCTCGCCGTACCAGGTCTCGGAATAACCTTTGAGCCACACGCCGTTGCCGTGCCACAGCGAAAGCCGGAAATCCTCCAGCGACCGCGGTCGCGGCTGCACGCCGATCGAGAGCATGTCCCACAGCCGGACGTCGGTGAACACGAAACGCCACAGGTTCAATTTGGCGGGCGACATGCGCACGTCGGCATGAGGGTTCGAGTAACAAAAGGCGGCGTCGTAGTAAGGCGCCGCCGCGTCCACCGGAGTTTCCTCGAGATAGATCGCAGTTGGCCTCATGCCGGCTTCGTCCAGCCGGCGCCGCACCTGCCGGGCCATTTCTATCTCGTAAGGAATCATGCCCACGCCGGGCGGATGGCCGTGATCGGCGGCGTAGCAGCGTCGCGTTCCGAACCCGTGCTGGTCAATGTAGACCGCGTGCGCACCCACCTGGCGTGCGACCTCGCCCACCCGCCTGGCGAAGTACTCCTGCCAGTCCTTGACCGCCGGACAGACGAAAAACTCCGGGCTGCCGCCGGGCCACCAAGCGCCCTTGCCGTCCGGTCCGATCAACTGCCACCGGTGGATATTTTCCCGGCCCGCCCGGGAATTCTTGTCCACCAGATAACCTTCAAAGTAAAGCCCGGTGTGGATTCCCTGCTTTTCGGCGCGTGCGATGTTGGCGCGCAGATCTTCCGGCCCGCCCAACTCGATAGGATAATCTCCCACGCGACCGTAAGTTTCCGAAAGCGCCCACCCCGAGATGTCAATGAAGTCTATGCCGCCGAACGCATCGCCGTCGCGGATGAGTTCATCGAAGGTGTAACGGTTCCGGGCGGCGTCGAACAGCCGGCCGCTGCCGCCCAGAGGATAATCGCGGCGGCACCACCAGGCATCACGCAGCCAGCTCGGCCGCGGCCCTGCCGGTCGGTACCAGGTCGAGACCCATTGCCGGTACGCGTTGAAACCCTCGCGCCAGTCGCCGCCGTGAAAGACGACCCTCGCCTGCGGCGCCTGAAACGTTTCGCCGGGCGCCAGACGCACCGGGTAAGTGACTTCCATCCGAACCGCGGCGCCCTTTTTCTCCAGTCGGAAGACCTTCAATTGCGCGCTCAGGTCCTCGATAATCAGCGCTGCGCCCGAGTTGGCGACAGGCGCGAAGGCGTCGAGAAACTGGAGCGGAAAGGCCGCGGTGTAAGTGGCCTCCCATACCGCTTCGCGCCGGGAAATGACGGCGCCCTGGCGCGGGAAAACGTAATAAACGTCGGCCGGATCCTGTGCCACCTCGACTCTCGAGGCGGGAAAGATCAGGTGGAAGTCCAGAGGGTCGCTTCCCTTGTTAGTAAGCGAGAGGGAGGCGACGCGGCCCTCCGGGCGATTTGTCACTCTCAAGTCCGCCTGCAAGCTCTCGCGCGATGGGGCGGCCTTGCCTGGCGCGGCCTCGATCCGGAACCACGCAGACTCGTCGAGGGCCGGCGGGCGGGATCGGGATTTGGCCGCCGGCGCGGCGGGCGGCGTCTCCTCCTGCGGCTGCGGAGGCGCCGCGCGCGAAATGCCCGCGGCATGAAGCACGAGCTGGACGTGCTCGCTGCGGTCCAGCAACTCGACCGAGCGAAGCGACCTGGCCGGCTCGAGTTCCAGCACGTAAAGAGCAGGCTTGCGGTTGAGCAGTGCGTACCGGGCTTCCGGGACGAGCAGGGGAAACTGTTCCTCCTGGCGGTCTTCGTAGCGCAGCCGGGCGATCACCCAAGCCGTCTCGCGGATCTCGCGGGCGCGCCAGCGATCCACCGTCTGCCCGGCGATGAAATTCGACAGAGCGGGGTAATTTGCCGTGAGGCTCAGATATAGGGAGCGGCCCCCTGCGCCTGTGGTTTCGATGCGGATTGCTTCATGCCCGCGCAGGGACGTGGCGGCCGCCGCGCCGCAGGCCAGTGGTCCCCGACTCTTCAGGGGAGCGGCGTGGGGTGGCAGAGGCAGTCCCTCACAGGAAACAGGGTCTGCGATTGCTCGAAACTCCAGCTCCTCGATTTCCAGCCGGGCGCCCGCGGGCAGCTTCCAGGCGAGCTGGTCCATCTGCGCGGTCCGCAATCGCGGCCGCAAATCTGTTTCGAAAACGTGACTGCTTCCGTCCGCCAGCAAGTCCGGACCGGCGATTGCCGTTACCGGCGCCCCCATGACGAACGGATTTTCGGGGTTCGTGCCGCCGGGAGTCACTGGCCCGATGCTGCCGGGTCGCAAACTGAGGACGGCGTCGCGATACCCGGCCAGCCCCGTGGCGCGATACCGCACGCGAAGCAGGCCGTATTCGTAGACCCAGACGGGCGCGACCGGGAGCCGCCACTCCCCGGGCCCTTCATACGTCAGTCCCCGCAGCTCGAAGCCGGTCCTCAGATCGCCGGCGGCCGCCGCAACCGCGAGCACGCAGAGAATCGCAAGGCGCATGACGTCTTTTCAGGGTAACTCGCCATTCAGTGGGGCAGTGGACTGCCCGGAGGTGCTTGCGTCGGCTTGACTTGCGCCGACCCCGGGAGTAGGCTAGCTGCGGGAGGGCCAGTCACCGTGCATCCATCCTGCGGATTCCGCCTCATCGCCGCCATCGTTCTGGGCGCGCTGCCCTGCTCGCCCCAGGCTTCCACCGGTTCCGTCAGCGGAACGGTCCGCGATCAGAGCGGCGCTGTCATCCCCGGCGCTTCCGTCTCGCTGACCAGCACTGCCACCAATGTCACCTCGAGAACCATTACCAATGAAGCCGGCCTGTATCGCTTCCCGGGCGTGGTCCCGGGGCCGTATCGTCTGGCCGTGGAGGCCCCGGGAATGCAGAAGTTCGAGGCCCATCTCACCGTCCAGGTGCAACAAAGCGCGGTGGTGGACGTGATGCTTCGCGTAGGCGCCACCGTGGCCGAGGTCGTCGTTCAGGACGTGACTCCTTTGGTGACCGTCGACAGTCCAACCTTGGGACGCGTCCTTGAACGGTTGCGCATCGAACAGTTGCCCATCAACGGGCGCTTCGTCACCACGCTGTTGCAAACCGTGCCCGGCATGGAGGGCACGCGCGCCTGGGGCCTCCGGGAGGGATCTCACGAGATGGTCCTGGACGGCGCCCCCATGAGCGACCGGCTTTGGGGAGGCACCATCCGCCGCCCGCCCGGCCTGGATACCATCCAGGAGTTCAAGGTGGAAAACAACGCGTCGTCGGCCAGGTTTACCCGTCCGACGACGATCGTTCTTTCCACACGCAGCGGAAGCAATGAATTCCACGGCTCCCTGTTTGAAACCCACCGCAACAATGCCATCGGCAAGGCTCGGCGGCGTCAGGACTTCTACAGCAAACCGCCGCAGTTGATCCGCAACGAATTCGGCGCTTCGGCCGGCGGCCCGCTCTGGCTGCCCAAGATCTACGACGGCCGGAACCGCACCTTCTGGTTCTTCGCTTACGAGGGCTTCCGCAATATCAGTCCCTCCACCTGGAGCGCGTCCGTGCCCACCGAAGCCATGCGCCGCGGCGACTTCCGCGAGTTGGTGGATGCACAAGGGCGCCAGTTCCGAATCTACGACCCGTACTCGACCAACCCGGTCACGTGGGAACGCCAGCAGGTCTCCTATCAGGGCCAGCTCAACGTGGTGGATCCCAGCCGCATCAGCCCGCTGGCCAAGTACCTGTTCGGCATCACACCCCTGCCCACCCATCCGCACATCAATCCGCTGGTGGACCGGAATTGGTGGGGCACCGCGCCCGGCTTCACGCGCCAGTGGACCACCACCACGCGCATGGACCACCGCTTCTCCGACCGCGACCAGTTCTACGCTCGATACACCCAGGGCGACCTTTACACGTTCTCCCAGGACTGGAACCTGCCCATGCTCAACCAGGTCCCCGGAAGCGTCCGCCGCCTGACCCCCAATAAGAGTCTGGCCCTTTCCTGGGTGCGCACCTTCTCGCCGACTTTCTTCAATGAGCTGCTGGTCAGCGGCTTCCGCGAGATCTGGTGGAAGGGAACCGGCGAACCGGGCGTGAAATACGCCGACCAGCTCGGGCTGCCCAACCCGCTGGACGTTCCAGGCTGGCCGGGCCTGTACGACACCGGACTCAGCGGTTACGTCTTCGAAACCGACAATACCCAATCCTCTCCCTTCACCTATGTCATTCTCGATAACAACTCCACCAAGATCGTGGGCAAGCACGAGCTCCAATTCGGCTTCCATTACCGCTACGATCAACTGAATGTGCTGCCCGACCAGCAGCAAAACCAGGGCAACCATAGCTGGGCGACCGGCGCCACCATGCTCTACGATCCCACCACCGCCCGCACCAACCCCCTGGCTACGCCTTTCACCGGCCACAACCTGGCCAATATGTTCTTCGGCGTGATGAATTACTCGAACCAGTTCGTGCGCGGTTATTTTTACATGCGCGCCCGCGAATACGCAATTTACTTCCAGGATAATTACAAGGTAACTCCCCGACTCACTCTCAACATGGGATTGCGGTGGGAATTCTGGCCCGCTTTCCGCGAGAAGAACAAAGTCCTGACCACCTTCGATCCAAACCAGAAGGCGATCGTGCTGGGCACGGACCTGGAGACCATGTACCGGCTGGGCGCCACCCTGCCCTCTATCGTGAACCGGCTCACCTCGCTGGGCGCCAGGTTCATTACGTGGAAGGAGGCGGGCCTGCCCCAGACCTTGATGGATTCCACAGCGCGCGACTACGGACCGCGCCTGGGCTTCGCCTACCGTGCTTTGGATGGCAGTCGCTCCTTCGTGCTGCGCGGCGGCTATCGCATCTGCTACTTCCCCATCCCGCTGCGTCCCTGGACCGCGCGCATGCGCAGCAACGCCCCCTTGACGGCACGCTTCCGCACCAGCCTGACCGATCCCGCGCTTTCACCCGACGGCATCGGCAACTACGGGATGCGGTCCGTTCCGACTGTCATCGCCGGTCAGAACAGCCGCGACGTCGTCCGCCTGGACAACCCGGCCGGGTTGACCCGAGGTTCGGTCAACGCCAGTTACTTCGCCCGGCATCAGCCCGACTCCCGAGTGCAGGACTGGAACCTGACCCTCGAAAAAGAGATCATGCCCAATACGGTCTTCCGCGCCGGCTACGTGGGCAATCACGGCAGCCATCTGGAGCAGTTCTATCGCTACAACGAGCAGACGCCGGAGTATATCTGGTATGTGACCACCGGCGAGCGCCTGCCCACCGGAGAATACTCCGGCGTCGCCCGGCGCTACTTCGATAAGGTGGTCTACGGGACCATCGAGGAGTACCGGAAGACCGGCTGGTCGAATTACCACGGCGCCCAGCTCGAGATCGAGCGTCGCTATTCCAACGGTCTCGCCTTCCAGCTCTTTTACGTGGTCGGCAACGCCCTGGCTGCGGGCGGTCAGGAATGGAGCGGAACTTCGGTCATTCCTGAGCTGAACCAGTTCCTGCCCGGCCTGGTCCCCACCGATCTGGACGCCCGCAACCGCTTCCTCAACTACCAGCGGGACACCTCCATCCCCAAGCACCGCGTGCGCTGGAACTGGGTCGCCGACCTGCCTTTCGGCCGCGGCAAATGGCTCGGACGCAACGCCGGCGGCTTGCTGGATCGGTTGATCGGCGGCTGGCAAATCGCAGGCATGGGATGGCTGCGCTCGAATTACTTCGCTCTGCCAACGGGCATTTATCCCACGGGCGAGAAAATCGAGATCTACGGATACAAGTATCCCATCGAAGATTGCACCAGCGGCGTCTGCTGGCCCGGCTATCTGTGGTGGAACGGGTATATCCCGGCCAACCGGATCAACAGCTACGATCCGGTCACGGGCAAACCCAACGGGATCATGGGCGTTCCCGAGAATTACAGACCGGCGGGCCAGCCGCTCAACCCCTGGCCGAAGTACCCCGATCGCAACGATCCCATGTATCCCTACTACGGCACCAACACGGTCTGGGTGCGCCTGAAAGACGGCACGTTGCAGCGCACCACTTTTGACGTCGGTCTGCACCCCTGGCGGCAACAGTATCTGCCCGGCGTGCGCCAGTGGAACCTGGACGCCTCGTTGTTCAAGACCATTCCCATTACCGAGCGCGTCCGCATCCGCTTCAACGCGGACTTCTTCAACGTGCTGAACATGCCGGGCAACCCGAATTCCATCGGGTCGAACGGGATGCTTTCAACGCGGACCTCGGGCCAGGCAGCCCGGGAGCTCCAGCTCACCCTGCGCGTGAGCTGGTAGCCCGGCGCCGGGCCTTTCAGCCGACGCGTCGCAGCCAGACCTTGTGCAGCGTCATTAACTCGCGGCCCCGAATCGCGAGCGGCCGGATTTGAAACAGGGCGGAGCCGCGCTCCAGCGTGAGACTGCCCGCCGGGAAGGACTGAAACACCAGGCGGCCCGCCGTGGCCTGCACGACCGCTTCCAGGCGCGAGCGGCCTGCCGTGATTTCGTAGCGCGACCCCGCTTCACCGGGCGGGCAGCCGTACTCCAGCGCCACCTCGAAGCGACCCGCCCGAACGACTTCGATCTTCCAGCTCACCGCGTCCGCCGGCTCGCTCCAGTCCTCGATCGTGTCGCGGTTGTAGTGACGGTAAACGGCCCGCACCTTCTTGCCCACGCGCTCGCTCCAGGCGAGATCGAGCTCCACCGGATTCTCGTCCTCGCGGCCCACTTCGATCGCCACCCGCCCGTAGGACTGCCCGGCCGTCACGTCGTGGAAGAACTCTTCGAAACGACGCCGCAACTCGCCCACCGCCTCCGGATGCTCCCGCGCGATGTCGTGCTGCTCGCCGGGGTCCCGGCTGAGGTCGAACAGCTCGCCCGTCGCATGGAGCTTGTAACCGCGCACGTCGTAAACCGCCCAATTGGGCCGGAACGCTTTGCGTTCGTCCGGGGGCGCTTCCGCCGGGTCCGCCGGATCGAGCAGTGGCCGCACGCGGTTCCACTGATGGAAGAAATGCGTGCGCGGCGCCGGACCTTCGCCTTGCCGGAGGAGGCCGAGCACGCTGCGCCCGTCCAGCTTGCGGTCCTTGGGCGGCGCGGCCCCGATCAGCTCGCACAGGGTGGGGAAGATGTCTATGTCCCGCGCCGGCGTCGGGATGACCCTGTCGGCGGGGAACTGCCCCGGCCAGCGCACCAGGAAAGGTACGCGGACGCCCCCTTCGTAGACGCTCCCCTTGGCGCCGCGCAGGCCGCACGAGTAATAGCGGCTGACGCCGCCGTTGTCGCTCATGAAGATCACAACCGTGTTCTCCGCCAGCTTCCAGCGCTCCAGCGCCGCCAGCAACCGCCCCAGATTCCCGTCTACCGCCGTAATCATGCCGTAGATGCGCGCCTCCTGGAGCGGCAGTCCTTTCTTCAGGTAACGGGCGATATACGGATCGGGGACCAGGTAGGGCGAATGCGGCGCGTTGTAAGCCAGGTAAAGGAAAAACGGTTTGGAACGGTTTTGTTCCAGCCAGGCCAGCGCCTGATCGGTCAGTACGTCAGTCACGTAGCCGGTGGTCACCACCCGCTGCTTGTTGTGCCAGAGCTCGTCGGAATCGTCGTAGCGGTTGATGAACCCGTACTGCCAGAAGCCGAAGAATTCCTCGAAGCCCCGCTCGTTGGGGTGGTATTTCATGTAGCGGCCCAGGTGCCACTTGCCGATGCAGGCCGTGCGGTAACCCTGGCTCCGGAAGACCTGGCCGAGCGTGATCTCCTCGGCGCTCATCACGTCCCGGCCCCGGTACGTGTCAATGGCGCCGGTGCGCTGGTAATGCCGGCCTGTCATCAGCGCCGCGCGTGTGGGAGTGCACACCGGAGAGCAATAGAAGCGCTCGAAGCGCACTCCTTCGCGCGCGATGCGGTCCATCGTGGGAGTCTCGATGTGAGGGTTGCCGTGGATGCCGACGTTCCACCAGCCCTGATCGTCCGTGATCACCAGGATCACGTTGGGCCGCGCCGGCGCAGCATGCACGGCCGGCGCGGCCGCCGTGGCCAGGAATTCTCTGCGCGTCATCGGGATTGCCTCACACACCTCGCCGCGGCCGCTCGCGCCGCACGCGGTCCATGTTCTGCACCGGCTCGCGATCGCATTCGATGGCGATCGTGGTGATAGGATCGTCCGGCGGCGTCTTGGGGAGGCCGGTGAAACGCACGCGGAATTCGTGCTGCTGGAAAGTCACCGGCTTGCCTGTGGCCGGCAGCCTTGCCGATTGCACCTTGCACTCCAGTCCCGCCAGCGTCACCGTCTCGCCCGGCCAGAAATAAACGTGCATGTACAGCGTGTTGCCCTTGCGCGTGAAGCCGGCATAGTTGGAGCGCGTGACGCGGCACCGCTCCGCCCCGTAAATGGTGTGACCGTTGCGCTCCATCCAGCGCCCGATCGCACTCAGGATGCGGACGGATTCCTCCGGCACGGAGCCGTCGCCCCGCGGGCCGATGTTCAGCAGGTAATTGCCGCCGTCCCGCGCGCACTGAATGAGGTTGCGCAGGCAGGTCTTGGGCGATTTCCAGTTGTCATCCGCCGCGTGATACCCCCACGAATCGTTCATCGTCATGCAGGCTTCCCAGGCCCGTCCCGGCTTTTCCGCCTGAATGCGCTGCTCGGGCGTAGAAAAGTCGCCAGGAAGCAGATTGCGGTTATTGACGATGATGTCCGGCTGCAGCTTGAACACCATTTCGTTCATGCGCACCGATTCCCAGCCTTCGGCAGTGAGCGGCCAGGCCACGTCGTACCAGAGGATGTCTATCTTGCCGTAGTTAGTGAGTAACTCGCGAATCTGCCCGTGGATGTATTCCACGAAACGCTTGCGGGCCGCCTCGTCCGTGGCGCAGCGGGCGCCGTCGGGATGGTGCCAGTCCATGAGCGAGTAATAAAAGCCGACGCGCAGGCCTTCGGCCCGCGCAGCCTCCACGTACTCGGCCACCAGGTCACGACCCGGTCCCTGCTTGGTGGCGCAGTAATCGGTCAGCTTGCTGTCGAACAGGCAGAACCCCTCGTGGTGCTTGGTCGTCATGACCATGTATTTCTGCCCCGCGCGGCACGCCAGCCGCGCCCATTCCCGGGCCGCGTTCGGCTTGGGTTTGAACTGTTTGGCCAGTTGCTCGTATTCGGCCACCGGAATAGCTTCGTTCTCCATGACCCACTCGTGCCGCCCGAGCAGGCTGTAAAGGCCCCAGTGAATGAACATGCCGAACTTGGCCTCATGCCACCACTTCATGCGCCGCTCGCGGTCGGCATCGCCCGGCAGCGGTCTCTGCAAGCTGGCGGCGGCCGCAGGCGCCGCGCTGATCATTTGCAGATATTTGCGACGGGAGAATACCGGATGAAGCATGAAAGTCCTCCTGTTCCGACTAAACTTTACACCAAACGTTCTGTGCGCGCAGGCGCTTTCGCGTTTCCGGCTCGGGCCTCAATCGGCCTGCCGGGACTTCGGGTCGCGCCTGGGCGGCACGCCCTTGGGATGGCAGTCCGCGCACTTGACGAAGTGAATGTTGTGCCGGCTGGAGGGATCGCGGAAGGTCGTATCCATCTTCTCCACGTCCAGGCCGCAGTTGGACATCTTGGGATGGCAGTTGGCGCACGAGGCGCGCGTGTTCTGGGTGTGGCGCTCGTGGCAGGCCAGGCAACTGATGCCTTCGTGCACGCCGATGGGCGTTCGGTCGTCTCCGGAACCCACAAGGAAGCTAGCCATCGGGGCGTGGCATTGGTAACAGAGGCCCTGGCGCGGATCCGGGCTCATGCGCACCAGGCGCGCGCCTTCGCGCATCTGGGGCAGCGGCAGCAATCGCACGCTTACCGGTCGCATCTCGCGGCGGTCGAACAGCGCCAGCGAGGGGCGCGCCACGGGCTGTTGCGGACCCCACACCGCCCGTTCCACCCAGGGGCGTTTGCGCGGCTCGCCCGGACGGTGAACCTGGTGGCACGCCATGCACGGCAGCACGGGACGGTTCGCCAGCTCGGGCCGTTTCAGCCGCCATGGGCCCTTGGTGTCGAGCGGCTCGACCAGATCCCCGATGGAGCCCTCGAAGTGCATCGCGTGGCAGCGCAGGCAGTCATCCATGAGCGCGCGCTTGCGGTTGTGTTCCTTGTCCAGGAAGATCCGCGCGTAGGTCACGCTGTGCGGGCCCGACTGCCAGGCCGCATACTCCTCGCGGTGGCATTGGGCGCAGCGTTCGACGATATCGTCCAGGCCGGCCTGCGCCAGCCGCGGCGGTTCGTTCACGTCGCCCCGCAGGTGTCGCACCAGTCGCCGCACGTTCGCCAGATGGAAGGCCGGATCCGGCGTCATCAACCCGCCGTGACAGGCCGAGCAGTTCTCGTTGCGGTGCGTGGAAACCCGCCAGGCTTCGTAACTGTCGCGGATGACGTGACAGCGCGCGCAGGAGGCCCCGCCGGAGGCCTGGTACAGCACCGCCGCCAGCGGCAGCAGAAGCGCGGGAGGCAAAAGTCCCAACAACCATTTTCTGCCTTTCATGTTTCATGCCCTCCCGCGCCGGCCCCGCCATTCCCGAACGATGTGGGCCGAGGCCCAGTAGGCGATGGCCATGATGGTGAGCACGGGGTTGAACGGCCCGTTGGTCACGTGCACGCTGCCGTCCGCCACGTACACGTTGTCCATGTCGTGCACGCGGCAGTAACGGTCCACCACCGAAGTCTTGGGATCGTTCCCCATCCGGCAGGTGCCCGCCTGGTGCTGGCCGCCGCTGAGCCCAGGCCCCGGGATCCGTTTCCAGGTTCGGATCGCGCCCGATTCCTTCAACCACTGCTCGGCTTTGTCCGCGATGAAACGGCAGATCTCGAGCGTGTGGGGATGCTTGCGTCCGGAAAGCCGCGCCACAGGGATGCCCCAGTAGTCCTTCACCTTGGGATCCACCTCGACGCGCGCGTCGAAGACCGGCATCTCCTGTACCGGTCCCTGCACCATGATGCTGCGCCGGTACCAGCGCCGCATGAAGTCCTTGTGCGCCCGGCCCCAACGCGGCACGTCGGGCGGCATGCGCCCGATGAACTGGTAGGGCAGCCGGATGAACTCGTTGGCCAGCATCGCTCCGCCGCGCAGTCCCTCGATGCCGTGGGTGAAGTCGCAGATGGCGATCGAGGCGCCCGGCCCGAGGTCGTCGTAGGTCACTTCCTCAAACAGGCCGACGGCGCCGCAGTAGGAGTGCCCTTGCAGGTTGCGGCCCACCCAGTCGTAGCGGTTGCCGATCCCGTTAGGGAACAGCCGGCTCTTGGAGTTCAGCAGCAGGCGCGCCGATTCGATGGCGGCACAGGACACCACCACCAGGTCCGCGGTCTGCGTTTGCAGCCGGTCGTTGGCGTCAAAGTAGGCCACGCCGCGGGCGCGTCCCTGTGAGTCCACCAGGATCTCCTTGGCCACGCACTCGGTGCGCAGCTCGCAGTTGCCCGTGGCCAGCGCCTTGGGGATGACCGTGTTCTGCGTGCCGTTCTTGGCGTCCACCTCGCAGACAAACCCCACGCACCAGCGGCAGCGCATGCACGCCGGTCGCCCGTTGTACGGCACGCTGTTGCGCAGCATGGGAATGTCGAACGGGTGCCAGCCCAGCCGCAACGCCGCCCGTTTCAGGATCTCGTGCTCGCGCGTGGGCGGGCCCAGCGGCGGCATGGGAAGCGGCTTGCGGCGCGGCGCATGGAAGGGATCGGGCGAGACGTCGCCCGAAACGCCGATCTCGTATTCCGCCTTCTCGTAATAAGGCTCGAGGTCCTCATACGTGATCGGCCAATCTTCCAGGGTCGAACCCTCCGGGCAGCCGTAAATCGAGCGCATCCGGAAATCCTGCGCCATGAACCGCCAGGCCATGGCCCCGTAGGTGAGCGTTCCACCGCCCACGCAAGCCGCGTTGTTGTGGTAGCCGGGTTCGGAGGCGCGCACGATGCGCTCCGTGCCGTCCAGCTCCACCACGACGCGCGGGTGTCGCTCATCGTCGGGCCCCGTGCCGTTGCCCAGCACCGTCGTGCGCTGGTTGCGCAGGTCGTCTTTGCGGCAATCGTATGCCGTCAGCCACTTGCCCCGCTCCAGAATCACCACGCTGAAGCCCGCCTCCGCCAGCTCCTTGGCTACGATGCCGCCCCCTGCGCCCGCTCCGATCACCACTGCGTTGACGTGCTTCATGCGCCCGCCTCCTTGCTCTTGATCGCGGTCAGGTCGTAATGTTCGCGACCGCGCACCGGGATGAGCGGCACGCCCAGCATCCGCCAGCTCACTGCGTCCCGATTGCCGCCGTGCCGCGGATCGCCGTAGAAGCCTTGCATCGTGTGGTCAATTACTAAATCGAAAAACTTCTTCAGGTCTCCACCCAGGCTTTGCAGCACCGCGGTCTGTTGCTCGAACTCCAGCTCAGCGAACCGGCGACCGTGACGCTGGCGGCAGAGTTCGTTCAGCCGCGCCAAGCCTTCTCGGTAGACCGGCTGGAAGCGCCGGAAGTGCCCCGTCAGATGCCTGTCTATGTAGTTGATGACCCCCGCATCGGTGGCCCCGGGGTCCTCGTCCGCAGGAATGATTTGCTCGCACAGGGCGATCACGGTTTCGGCTTCCCCTGCTGTGAAGAAGCGCCAGGGCCGGGCCGCCCCGCAGCCCGTCAACGCCACCATCGCTCCCGAGGCCGCGGCCAGGAAACGTCGCCGCGATTTCCTTCTTTTTCTCATGGCGCAGCTCTCCAAGCTCCATAGAAGTTATCACAGAAGGCGAGCGTGCTGCCCCCGCGACGAAAGGCACGTCAGGGGCCGTTACAATACGACGTTGAGCGACAATCCGCTTCTCGATATCCATCTGCCTATCCCTTTCGATCGCGTTCGCGCGGCGCATGTGGAGCCGGCAATCGTGGCGCTGCTCGATGAGGCTCGCCTCCGCCTGGCGCAGATCGGCGCTGACCCGCGGCCGCGCACCTGGGAAAACACGCCGGCTGCTCTCGACGGCCTCACCACGCGCCTCGATCAGGCCCTCGAGATTGTTCGGCACCTCGAATCGGTGGCCACCTGCGCCGAGCTGCGCGAAGCCTACAACAAGGTTCAGCCGTTGGCCAGCGCCTTTTACGCTTCCATCCCTCTGGAGGAGCCGCTCTGGCGCGCCCTGCAAACCTACGCCGACACGGAGGAGGGCCGCTCGCTCCAGGGGGTTCGTCGCCGCTTTTTCACCAAGACGCTCGATAGCTTCCGACGCCATGGCGCAGGCCTGCCGGCCGAAGAGAAAGCCCGTCTCCAACAGATCGAAGTCGAGCTGGCCGAACTCACCACCCGTTTTGCGCAGAACGTTCTCGACTCCACCAACGCGTTCGAACTGGTGATCACCGACGAGCGCCGCCTGGCCGGCTTGCCTGCCAGCGCTCTGGCTGCGGCCCGCCGGAGCGCAGCCGAAAAGGGACTCGCCGGATGGCGCTTCACGCTCCAGCAGCCCAGCTACGTCGCATTGATGACCTACCTGGATGACGCCGAAGTCCGCCGCCAGGTCTATCTGGCCTACCACACCCGCGCCATCGCCGCGCCGTGGGACAACCGCCCTCTCGTCCGCCGCATTCTCGAGCTGCGACGCCGGAAGGCGAACCTGCTCGGCTATCCCGATTTCGCCGCTCTCACGCTCGAAGATCGCATGGCCCGCTCGCCCGCCCGCGTGCGCGAGTTCCTCGAGGATCTGCGCCGGCGAACCGAAGGCCGCTTCCGCGAGGAGAACGCCGAGCTGGAAGCTTTCCGCCGCGAACGGGAAGGTCCGGGCGCGCCCCCGATCGAGCCGTGGGACCTGGCTTATTACGCCGAAAAGCTTCGCGCGGCGCGCTACGGCTTCGACGAGGAGATGCTCCGGCCCTATTTTCCGCTGGAACAGGTTGTGGCCGGAATGTTTCGGCTGGCCGAACGGCTCTTCGCCGTTCGCATCCAGCCTGAAGACAACGCGCCGGTCTGGGATCCCCAGGTCCGCTGCTACCTCGTCCGCGATCAGGACGGTACGCTGCTCGGCGCTTTTTATACGGACTGGTACCCGCGCGAGAACAAGCGCGGCGGCGCGTGGATGAGCGGCCTGATCACGGGCGGACCCTCGCCCGCGGGCTTCCGGCCGCACGTGGGCGTGCTCTGCGGCAACGTCACGCCGCCGGTGGACGACCGTCCCGCCCTGCTCACCCACCGCGAGGTGGAGACGCTGTTTCATGAGTTCGGCCACCTGCTTCATCATTGCCTCAGCCGCGTCGAGATTCGCAGCCTGGCGGGAACCAACGTGGCCTGGGACTTCGTCGAGTTGCCCTCCCAGATCATGGAGAATTGGTGCTGGGAACGTGATGCCCTGGATTTGTTCGCGCGGCACTGGGAAACCGGCGAACCGTTGCCGGAGGATTTGTTCGCCCGGATGCGCCGCGCCCGCACCTTCCGCGCCGCCAACGCCCAGATGCGCCAGCTCGGCTTCGCCTGGCTCGACCTGATGCTGCACACCGAGTACGACCCGGAACGCGACGGTGATCCCGTCGCGTACGGCCGGCGCACTCTCCAGGATTTCTCGCCCGTGCCGTTGCCCCCCGAGCACGCACTCGCCGCATCCTTCACTCACTTGTTCGCCGAACCCGTCGGTTACGGCGCGGGCTATTACTCCTACAAGTGGGCCGAAGTTCTGGACGCCGACGCGTTTACGCGCTTTCGCCGCGAGGGAATCTTCAATCCCGAAACGGGAGCCGCTTTCCGTCATTGGATTCTGGAGCGCGGCGACAGCGAAGATCCCGCCGCCCTTTACCGCGGATTCATGGGACGGGAACCCGATCCCACCGCCTTGCTGGAGCGACTCGGGTTACTTGACGGCATGCCCTTGGCGAGCTGAAGCGGGAACGGCGGGGCCTGCCGGACTGTAAGCCGGTTTCTGTACCCTTGCGGGCGGCAGTCATTCCTCTGGGCCGCCCATCTCTGAGCGGCTCGAGCGACCTACCCGGGAGTCAAGCGGAGCGGGCCACTCCATCCTCCCCTATTTGGTCTTGCTCCGCGTGGGGTTTGCCCTGCCAGCCGGATTGCTCCGGACTGCGGTGCGCTCTTACCGCACCTTTTCACCCTTACCGGGCGACGACCCGAAGACCGCCGCCAGGCGGTATGTTTTCTGTGGCACTTTCCGTGAAGCCCGCTTTGAGCGAGCCCCCCCGGCTGTTGGCCGGCACGCTGCCCTGTGGAGACCGGACTTTCCTCCCCCGGCCGCTGCCGGGAGCGACTGCCCGTCCGGCAAGCCCATTCACAATTATACAGCCTCGAACTCCTCGCCCCGCCCCCTGTGTTGTATTCTGGTTCTTTCCGCTTCGAGCACGTGATTTCTGGAGGATTCCCATGCTGCACAGTGCGACGCTGCGGTTCCCCCTCCTCATCCTGGTCAGCGCCATCCTGCTTTCCGCACAGGGATTGATAACCACAGCCACCAAGGATGATTGGGAAGAAATCAACTTTGCGTTCGATCGGGCCGTATTGACCGACGGCTATCCCAGCCTCCTGCGCCTGGCCGAGTTGCTCCAAAAGCACCCGGACTACAAGGTGCGGCTGGTGGGCCACGCCGATCATTATGGCCCCGAGCCTTATAACGAGAAGCTCGGACGCGCCCGCGCTCAGACCGTGAAGGACTTCCTCGTCAAATACGGGGCGCGCGAAAACCAGATCACGATCGAAACCCGCGGCGAGCGCCAGCCCAAGGTTCCTGGCCAAACCCGGGAAGGTCGCTGGATGAACCGCCGCGTCGAAATTACCGTCACCGACGCCCAGGGCCGCGTCATCAGCGCGGCCGGCGTCGCCGAGGCCATCAAAGCCATTGAGGCTGCCGAATTGAAGAAACTTGCCGAGTGCTGCGAAAGCGTCCTCCGCAAGTTGGACAAACTCGACGAGATCCTCGCCTTGCTGAAAGACCTCAAGGCGGAAAACGAGAAACTCAGACAGCAAATTGCGGCTCTCGAGAAGGCCCAGGCGCAAGCTCGCGAGCAGGTGGCCAGAGTCGCCGAGGCGCCGAAGCCTCCCTCGCCCGCTGAAATTGCCCAGGTAGCCGAAACCGCGGCCCGCAAGGCGGTCGAGGAAGCCAGACCCAGCCGCTTCTCGCTGCTGGGGCTCAACATCGGTCCCGCTCTCAATGAAAGCCTTTTCACGACGCTCGGTCGCGGCAACCTCACCTTCAGCGGGCGCGGCCGATATTTCGCTCCTTTTGGCAAGACCCAGATGCACGCGCTGCAAGCCGAAGGCGAGTATCTTTATTACCGCGACCGCCAGGAAGGCCAGTTTGACGTCGGTCTGGTCAACCGCTTCCGCCAGACGCAACTCGGTTTGTTCTCCTCCTTCAAGCACGTCTCGCTGTCGGATTTGGGCGGCGGGACCCTCGGCCAGGCCGCACTCACCGTGGACTACCTGTTCGGACGCGGCCGCTTCGGCATGTTCGGCACCAAAGGTTATCTGGACAACCGCGTCATCAGCCGCCGTCCGATCAATCCTACCGCCACCATCTGGGAGGAGAACTACCTCAAGATCGTGGATCAGATCGGCGCCTCGGCCACCGTCGGGGCCTGGAAGGACGCTTACTTTGACGCCAACTTCGGCGCCCTGTTCCGCCGCGGGGGGACCAATCGCCCCGGCGGCATGTTCCGCCTGGTTCAACCCATCAACGAACAGTGGGCGTTCATTGTCGAGGCCGGCTTGAACGAAACGATGGTCGGCGCCAAGAACACAGGACGGTTGGCCGTCGGCCTCCAGCTCGGCAACTGGCTGCGGCCCAAGCAATACCTGGAAGTCCAACACCCGGTTCCTGTCGAGGTGCCCCGATTGCGTTACGAGTTGCTCACCCGGCGCGTGCGCACGGGTAACTCCGTCCCTGTGGCCGACGCCGGTCCCGACCAGATCGGCGTCCCCGCGGGCACGATTCGCCTCGATGGCACCGGCTCGTACGATCCCGACGGCGATCCTCTCACCTACGAATGGACGCAGATTGCGGGCCCTGCCGTCTCCCTCACCGGCCGGAACACCTCGGTCGCCACCTTCACTGCCGCCGAAGGCCAGGCCTATCGCTTCCGTCTCACGGTGAAAGACCCGCAGGGCGCTTCGGCCATGGCCTCGGTTTCCGTCACCACGGCTGCGCCGCTGCCCGTGCGCATCGTCCGCTTCACCGCCAATCCTTCGACCATCCGCGCCGGGCAGTCCTCGACTCTGGTCTGGCAGATCGAGAACGCCGAGACCGCCGAAATCAGCGGCATCGGGCGCGTGGATCCCCGCGGCGGCACGACCACAGTGGCTCCGACCCGCACCACCGAGTACCGCCTCACCGCGCGCAACCGCACCAGCGAGGTCAGCGAGACCGTGGTCGTCATCGTCGAGCAGCCGCAGGTGCGCATCCTCGCTTTCTACGCCAGCCCGGCCAACATCATGGAGGGCGAGTCCTCGACCCTGTTCTGGCAGACCGAGAACGCCGAGACCGTCACCATCAGCGGCATCGGCAACGTGGCCGCCAGCGGCTCCACGGCGGTTACACCCAGGCAGACCACCACGTACACGCTCACCGCGCGCAACCCGTACGGCGAAGCCAGCTCGCAGGTGACCGTCCAGGTGACTCCGGGCGCTTTGCCGCGCATCGTCCGCTTCGCCGCGGCGCCGCCCGAAATCGTGGCCGGCGAGTCCTCGACTCTGGTCTGGCTGGTCGAAAACGCCGACATCGTCTCGATTTCGGGCATCGGCCGCGTGGAAGCCGCGGGCACGCGCGAGGTCAGCCCGCTCAGCAACACCACCTACACGCTGATCGCGCAGAATCGTCGGGGCGAGGTGACGGCGACGGCCACCGTGGCCGTGGTCCCGCGGGTGCGCATCCTCTACTTCACTGGCAAACCCACCGAGATCACGCCCGGCATGGCCGTGGTTCTCGACTGGAACATCGAGAACGCTGTTTCGGCCTACATCTCCGGCGTGGGGCCGGTCGGCCCCAGCGGCTCCACCATCGTCTACCCGCGCGAAACCACCACTTACGTGCTGACCGCGCTCGGCAACCGTTCCCAGGACACCGCGCGCGTGACCATCACGGTGACCAGGCCCGAGCCGCCTCCGCCGCCTCCACCGCCGCCCAAGGGTAACCCGCCCATCGCCGACGCGGGCAAGGATTTCGAGACGCTCGTCCGGCAAGTACAGTTGAACGGGACCGGGTCCAGGGATCCGGACGGCGGCCCCCTGACTTACTCGTGGCGGGTGCTCCAGGGCCGTGCCGCGATCCTCAACCCCACCTCGCCGACCCCCACCGTCCAGCTCGACGGATTGTTCGGCGATTATATCTTCGAACTCACCGTCACCAACAGGGCCGGACTTTCGAGCACGGCGAGGGTGATCGTCAGGTTCGTTGCCAGCAGGATTTGGTAACTGTTCCCGGGCGGGTCGCCTCACCGCGGCCCGCCCCACTTACTCGACGAGCTGGCTCGCAGGAAAAAAATAACTTACCTCGAACCTTGCCGTGTCCGGACCGTCGGAGCCGTGCACGGCGTTGCGCTCGATGTTGGTGCCGTAAAGCTTTCGCACCGTTCCCTCGGGGGCTTTGGCCGGATCCGTCGGTCCCATCAGATCGCGCCAGCGCTGGATGGCGCCCTCTGCCTCCAGAACCATCACGATCACGGGACCCTCCGTCATGAAGCGGCAAAGCGAATCGAAGAACGGTTTCTCCCGGTGCACGGCGTAGAAACCTTCGGCCTGGGCCCGCGTCAGGCGCATCAGGCGCATCGCCCGGATCCGGAAACCGGCCTCCTCGATCATGGAGAGAATCGCGCCCGCGCGGCGCGCAGCCATGGCGTCGGGCTTGATGATGGCCAGAGTTCGCTCGTTCACAAAACGCTCCTCACCGTCTCTCCGATCTCAGCAGGCGAAGCGCATACGGTCACGTCCGCCTCTTGCAAGGCACGAATCTTGTCCGCTGCCCTGCCCGTTCCTCCCGCAATGATCGCTCCTGCGTGGCCCATGCGTCGCCCCGGCGGCGCCGTCTGGCCCGCCACGAATGCCACCACCGGCTTGGTGACGTGATTTTTGATGTAGGCTGCCGCGAGCTCCTCGGCGTTGCCGCCGATCTCGCCGATCAGCACGATGGCGTGCGTCTCGGGGTCCTTCTCGAAAAGCTCCAGCACGTCCACGAACGAAGTGCCTACGATGGGATCGCCCCCGATGCCGATGCAGGTGGATTGCCCGATACCCAGCTTGGTCAACTGGTCCACCGCTTCGTAAGTCAGCGTGCCCGATCGGGAGACCACGCCCACGTGCCCCGGCTTGTGAATGTGCCCCGGCATGATCCCGATCTTGCACTGGCCGGGCGAGATGATGCCCGGGCAGTTCGGCCCGATCAACCGCGTGCGTCGGCCTTGCAGAAACCGCCACACCTTGACCATGTCCAGCGCCGGAATCCCTTCCGTGATCGCCACCACCAGCGGGATCCCGGCGTCGGCGGCTTCCATGATGGCGTCGGCGGCGAAGGCCGGCGGCACGAAGATCACCGAAGCGTTGGCCCCCGTCGCCCGCACCGCTTCCCAGACGGTGTTGAACACGGGCAGATCCAGATGTTTTGTTCCGCCTTTGCCCGGCGTCACCCCGCCCACCACCGTCGTGCCGTAGGCAATGCATTGTTGAGCGTGGAAAGTGGCCTCGCGTCCCGTGAAGCCCTGCACCAGAAGCCGCGTCTTCTTGTCCGCCAGGATGCTCATTGCGCCAGCCTCACTGCTTTCTCGGCCGCTTCCTTCATGGTGTGAGCCACCGTGAAGTTCAGGCCGGAATCCCTGAGAATCTGCCGGCCCAGCTCGACGTTGGTGCCTTCCATGCGCACCACGATCGGCGCCTTCACCTCCAGCTCGCGCGCCGCCTCGACTACGCCCGTGGCCAGCACGTCACACCGCAAGATCCCGCCAAAGATGTTGATCAACACAGCGCGCACGTTCTTGTCCGAGACCAGAATGCGGAACGCGTTGCGGATCTGCTCCACGTTGGCGCCTCCGCCCACGTCCAGAAAGTTCGCCGGATTGCCCCCGGCATGCTTGATGATGTCCATGGTGGCCATGGCCAGCCCCGCGCCGTTCACCATGCAACCCACGTTGCCGTCCAGCTTGATGTAACTCAAACCGAAGCGCGAGGCCTCTACCTCCAGCGGATCTTCTTCCGCCAGATCGCGCAATTCCATCAGATCCTTGTGCCGGTAAAGCGCGTTGTCATCCAGGTTGATCTTGGCGTCCAGCGCGTAGACCCTGCCGTCGGTCGTCACCACGAACGGGTTGATCTCGGCCAGGGAGGCATCCACCGCCACGTACGCTTTGGCCAGCGCCGTCATGGCCGCGGCCGCGGGACCGATCACCGGCTGCGGCAGACCCATGCCGAAGGCCAGCTTGCGCGCCTGGAACGGCGCCAGCCCCGTGCCGATGTCTATGTGTTCCTTCAAAATCAGCTCCGGGGTGCGCGCGGCGACCTCTTCGATCTCGACTCCTCCGGCGGCCGAAGCCATCAACACCGGCATCCCCGCAGCCCGGTCCAGCACGATCCCCAGATAAAGCTCGCGCTCGATGGGCAACACCTCCTCCACCAGAATCCGGTGCACGAGGCGCCCTTCGGGACCCGTCTGGTGCGTCACCAGCCGCATCCCCAGCATCGCCTTCGCCACTTCGGCCGCCTCGGCCGGCGTCTTCGCCACCTTGACGCCGCCTCCCTTGCCGCGGCCCCCGGCGTGGATCTGCGCCTTCAGGACCACCGGACCGCCGATCTTGCGCGCCGCCGCCTCGGCCGCTTCCACCGTGTAGGCCACCTCGCCTCTCGGTATGGGAACGCCGTGCTGCGCCAGGATCGCCTTCGCCTGATATTCATGGATCTTCATAACCGCCCGCCTGTGCTACGATATCCGGTACTTACTCACTGGCCACGGAATTCCAACTATAACAAATGAGTCTCATCGAGTATCTGCACCGGATCGTCGCCGGCCAGAATCTTTCCGAGGAGCAGGCGCACGACGCCATGATGGCCATCTTGCGCGGCGAGGCTTCCACCGCCCAGATCGCCGCGTTCCTGGTCGGCCTCCGCATGAAAGGGGAGACCGTCGCCGAGCTGGTCGGCTGCGCACGCGCCATGCGCGCCATGGCCCAGCGCGTGCCCGTCGAGCCGGGCAGCGAGCCTTTGCTCGACACTTGCGGCACCGGGGGCGACGGCGCCGGAACTTTCAATATCTCGACCGTGGCGGCTTTCGTGGTCGCCGGCGCCGGCGTCCGCGTGGCCAAACACGGCAATCGCTCCATATCCAGCGCCTGCGGCAGCGCCGACCTCATGGATCGTTTGGGCATCAAGCTCGCCCTCGATCCCGCCGAGCTGGCTCGCGCCATCCGCGAAGTCGGCATCGGATTCCTGTTCGCTCCCGCCCTGCACCCGGCCATGCGCCACGCCCAACCCGCGCGCCTGGAATTGAAAATGCGCACCGTGTTCAACCTCCTGGGGCCTTTGGCCAACCCCGCCGGCGCCAACGTGCAGATCGTCGGCGCTCCCTCCGTCGCTGCGGCGCGGCTGATGGCTCAGGCCCTTGCCCAACTCGGGCTTCGCCGCGGCTTCGTCGTGCACGGCTCCGACGGCCTGGACGAGATCACGACCACCGGCCCTACCCTGGTGCTGGAAATCGCCGCCGGCGCCGTGCGCGAGTACACGGTTACGCCGGATGATTTCGGACTGCCGCCCGCCGGCGCCGAAGACTTGCGCGGCGGCGACGCAGAAACCAACGAGCGCATTGCCCGCGAAATCCTGGCCGGCGCTCGCGGCCCCCGCCGCGATATCGTGCTGGCCAACGCTGCCGCGGCCCTCGCAGCCGCAGGTAAAGCTCGCCACTTCCGCGACGCCGTTGCGCTGGCTGCGGCCTCGATTGATTCGGGCGCCGCCCGGCGCAAGCTCGAACAACTGACGGCTTTCTGCGCTGCGCGCTGACTCAGCCTTCGACGATCACCTCGAACCCGAGCAAACCAGCGATCGTTTCCACCGGCTGCCGCAGCTCGCCGTAGAACGTCACCCGATGCCAGCCCCAGCGATCCCACTCGGCCAGCAGCTTGAACGGGTCCTGCACTTCCGCCGCCAGCTTCGTGCGGCACGCCTTGTCGTCCTCGACATTGGCCACCGCGCGTGCCTGATGAAACACCACCTGCCGGCGCCCGGGTGCGAACAGCAGCGTCGAGGTGAGCTGGCCCAAGGGTAGCAGCGAACGCACCGCCGCGCCTTTGCGGTCTTCTGCGTGGCTTCGGATGTGGTAGGGATTGCGCGGCCCGTTCGGGCCGTACACCTTGCTCGGCGCGACGCAGTGCGCATAGATGATCTGCTTCTTGGCCGTGTCAATCACGGGATCCGAAATATAACCTGGCCGGCCCGTCAAGTAACTCATGACCAGCATCGTGATGGTGGACTGTAAGTCCGCCTCGCAAGCCCCTACCCATCCGTCGTCGTTCAACTGGAAGAATCCCAGGCATGGATAGGCCGGCAGCTTGCCGCCGTAAAACAGATTCAAACAGTCCACGGTAATGGCCTGGGCCTTGCGCTGCGCCATCAGATCGCGCATGGCCACGTACATCGCGCCCGACTTGCCGATTTCCTCCCGCGTGGGCTCGACGATTCTGGCCGCCGCCTTGATCCAAACGTTGGCCCACTTCTGCCCCTCGCTCCGATCGGCTCTCTCGTAGGCCGCGTTGATTTCTTCCGAACTTACCCGCTCCACCGCAGTTCCGAAAACCTCGGTGATGGCTCTGGCGGTTGGGCCCAGCGGCCGGTCTGTGACGTCGAGAATCACCGAAGACTTCAGTTTCTTCAGAGTCTCGAAAGCTCGTACCGCTTGCACCACGTCCTCCCAGCGCGAGGACGTGACCCCCGCCACCTTCAGGCCCTGCCGCCGCGCCCGCGCGTAGGCGGTGAGAAACTCCCCGCAGCCCGCGTACAGGTCGTTGACGAACAGCGTCGGCTTGCCCGCCGAGGCGATCGCCATGCCGGCCCCGGTCCAGATGCCGACCATGTACACGAGATAGCCGTCCACCTCACTGTCGCCTTCCAGCAACTTGCGTGCCTCGTCGGCGTTATGTGCTGTGGCCGGCAGAAACTCCGCGTTCGGGCAGGACTGGCGCAGGCGCGCCGTCAATTCTTTCTTGCGTCCCTCGTAGTCGTAACCCTGATACGGCCAGGTGGGCTTCTCCGGAGGAATGTGCGTGAACACCAGCCGCAGCCGCGGCTTTTCCTCGGGGACCTTGATGGTTTGCGCGCCCCCAGGCCCCTGGGATGCGCAGATCGCCAGCGCCGGGCAACCCGCGCACGCGGCCAGGAACTGCCGCCGGCTCGGACCTTGCATGATCTTGGTTGTCTTCATGGCTACCATCCTTGGTTTGGGAGGTACAGATCCCATATAGCACAGCCTCCGCCCTCCCGTCCATCCGAACCGGAATTTCAGAGTTGATTTCTGGATTTCGGACTCCGTATAATCCGGGCGTATGCCGACGCCAGCCTGCCTCACCCGACGTCAATTCGCCTGTGTACTTTCCGCTGCCGCCCTCCGGTTCGGTTGGGCGCAGCAGCGCGGCCCGTGGTCCGAACCGGCCCTGGTCAAGAAGATCTATCTCGCGGTTCCTCAGCCCACTTGGCCTCGACCCGACCTCGACGTTCCCCGCGCCATGGCAGAAATCGAGGAAAAGATGGGCGAACTGGAACGCAAGCATCCCGGCGCCGTCCGCTTCACTCCGCCCCAACTGCTGCGCACGCAGGCCGACGCCGAGGCTTGCGTGAAAAGCCTGGGCGACGTGGACGCCGTCCTCATCATTGACTTAACCTCCGGCACCAGCGGCATGCTCCGCGCCTTGGAACAAATCCAGGTCCCCGTGCTGCTCTTCGCGCGTCCTTACTCCGGCTGGTCCTACGTGGACGTCGCCCGCTGGGCGCAGAGCGGCAAGCGCGCCGATCTGCTCTCCACCAGTGAGTTCGGCGATCTGGACCCTTACATGCGCATCTTTTACGCCATCCACCACCTCAAGCACAGCAAGGTGCTGATCGTGGTCGAAAAGCCGCCCGAGCGTCCCACCCTGGCCGAGGGCTTCAGCAAACACTACGGCACTACGATCCGTTACATCGGCTACCGCGACCTCCGGGACGCTTTCGAGAAAGCCAGCGCCGCCGAGGCCCGCAAAGCTGCTGACGAGTTCATCCGCGGCGCCTTGCGCGTGGTCGAGCCCACCCGCCAGGAAATCGAAGACTCCTTCCGCTTCTACCTCGGCGTCCAGGAAGTGTTGCGTCGCGAGCAGGCCAACGCCATCACCGTGGATTGCCTGGGCGGCTTCCGCCGCGGCGATCTGCCCGCCTATCCTTGCGTGGCCTGGGCCAAACTCAACGACGCCGGTTTCTATGGCGTCTGCGAAGCCGATCTTCTCTCTACCATGACCCAACTGCTGCTCACCGCCTTCTCCAACAAGCCCGGCTTCGTCTCCGATCCCGTTTTCGACACCAGCCGCAACGAAATCATCCACGCCCACTGCGTTTCGGCTACGGCTTTGAACGGCCTCGGTGGCCCTTCCGCCCCTTACATCATTCGTTCTCACATGGAGGACAACAAGGGCGTATCCATGCAGGTTCTCGTTCCTCTGGGCGACACCGTCACCTGCGGCAAGTTCCTTACTCCCACCAAGTTCGGCGTCTCCGTCGGCGAGGTCATCGGCAACATAGATGCTCCGCACGGCTGCCGGACCAAATTCCGCACGCGCGTGGCCGACGCCCGCAAGTTTCTGGAAAACTTCTCGGGCGGCCTGCACCGCGTGGTCGTCTGGGGCGACTACGTGCGCCCCGTCGAGCAGATGGGCCGGCTCATGGGATTCCAGGTCGTGCGCGAGTGCTGAACTTCCGGCGCTGAACATGCAGCCTCGGGCCCCCGAAAGCGGGCCCCTGCCGCGCCGCCGGCCGCAGCGCCCTCAGCGCAACCGCCGGGCACGGAACGATGGACTCCGCCGCGATCCGGGGATCGAGCGAGGAGCCGTCACTCACGTAACCGATCAGAATTGAGGGGCGCAACGGCCCTGCTCACCGAAGACCCGGCCTCCACCATTACCTCCCCGGCCGCTCCGTCGGCGCAAGTGCCGGATGGGACGTAGCCTGCCGCTTTCCGGCCCGCCGCTCATACCGGCGCCGCCGCGCGCCGCCGCGCAAAATGCCAGGCAACCTTGGCGATGCCGTGTGCGATCTCGTCTATGTCCTGCTCGCTCCAGTTCTCGAACAAATCCATGGTGATCCAGCGATCGAAGGCATCCTCGGCGACAGGGCAGAGTCCTTTCGGGTAAGTACGGTCGCCGAACGGATAGTTGCTGCCGGGGAAGGCCGAGCGCTCCTGGAAAATCCGGTACAGATACACCGGCATGCCGCCCGTGATCAAGTGCGCCTTGTTCGGGACCCCCTCGGCGTTCAAGGCCTCGGAAAACTCCTCGGCGGTGCTTGCGAACCGCTCCAGATCCAACCGGAACAGATAAAGAAAGTAAGTGTGCCTGTCACCCGGTCGGACTTTCTGCGGGGAAACGCCGGGTATCTCCGCCAGCGACCTGTCCAGCCGCGTCCCCAGTTGGTTACGCCGCTCGACGATCCTCGGCAGCCGCTCCAGTTGAGCCAGCGCCACCGCCGCCTGTAACTCGGTCATCTGATAATTCGGCGCCAGAAAGAACGGATTGCGGATGCCTTCCTCCCTCTGGTAACACTTGTCGATGAAAAGGGCGGCGCGGTAACGGATCAGCTCGTCGTCGGTGAGAATCATCCCGCCGGAGCCGCATTCGATGTGCTTGAAGTGATTCAGCGAAAAGGCACTGACCGGCGCCATCGTGCCGGTCAGCCTGCCTCGATACTGGCAACCGTAGGCCTGTGCGCAGTCCTCGACGACCGGTACGCCCGCTTCGCGCCCGATCTCGAGCAGCCCGTCCATGTCCGCGGCCAGCCCCGCGTGGTGGGTGGCGATGATGGCCCGGGTGCGCGGCGTCAGACACTCCCGCACTGACGTCGGATCCAGATTCAGTGTCTCCGGCTCCACGTCCGCGAAAACCGGAACCAGGCCTTGATAGAGCAGGCCGGTCAGCCCTCCCATGTCCGTGATGGAGGTGGTGATCACTTCAGAGCCCGGCGGCAGCTCGAGCACTCCGAGGGCCGTGTGCACCGCGGCCGTACCGCTGGAGCAAGCCACACAGTATTTGCGACCGTACAGCTCGGCGAAACGTCGCTGAAGTTCGCGTACCTTGGTGCCGAGCCAGTAGAAGAGTACGTCCGAGTCAATCACCTCCTCGAGCAGGCGCTTGTCGAGATCCCCGTGCCGCCGCCGTGAGGGAAACGGGGTCCGCTTGGCCGGCGGCCCGCCTTCCAGGGCAAGTTTCTCGGATGGGTCGTTCTGCATGGGCGACAATGTAACATAATTGCCACAGGGCACGACTCGCCCCGGCCGGTTCTCCCCTCTGCATCCCGTCGGCGCGGCCCCGGGTTTCGTAAAATATTATTAGTTTCGATACCAGTCGGTTGCGGATCGTCCCTTGAATCGCCGCATCTTCTTCAAACTGGTCGCCGCCACCGTTACCCTCCTCGTGCTAGCACTGGCGGTGGTGGACTTGCTGGTCTCGCGCGTGGCCGCGAACTCCTACCGACAAAACCTCGAGAACGAGCTCGCCGGCCGCATTCGCATGATCGTCGCGCTCGCCGGTCACCGCCTGCACGAACTCGAGCGCGCCGAGTTTTCTCGCCTGGCCGAGGCTGCGGGCGGCAGGCTGACCTGGATCGCCCCCGACGGCCGCGTGCTTCTGGATTCGGAAGCCGACGCCTCCCGCATGGATAACCACCGCTCCCGCCCCGAGGTCGCGCAGGCGTTGCAAGGACGTCGGGGTGTGGCGACCCGCCGTAGCCCCACCGTCGGCACGGACTTCCTTTACGTGGCCCTGCCCCTGGACGGAGGCGCCGTGCGACTGGCCAGGCCTCTCACGGAGGTACGCTCCGCCGTCCGTGCGCTCCGGCGTCGGATCCTGGTTTCCGCAGCGATTGCCTTTCTTCCCGCGGTATTGGCGGCCGCTGTGCTGTCACGTTATGTCTCGCGCCGCCTCGGCGCCCTGATTGACTACGCCCGCCACCTTGCCGCCGGCAATTTCCGCGCCCCCCTTCGGGAAAATCGCCGCGATGAACTCGGCTTGCTCGCACAAAAGCTTCTGGAAACCTCAGCCAACATGCAACGCATGGTCGAAGAGCTGGAGCGCGAGCGCGCCGAGCTGGAGAAACTGGAACGCATCCGCAAGGACTTCGTCATCAACGTCTCCCACGAACTGCGGACCCCGCTGGCCTCGATCCAGGGTTATACCGAGACCCTGCTCGAAGGCGCCATCCACGATCCCGAACACAACGTCCGTTTCCTCAACATCATCCGGCAGAACGCCGAGCGGCTCGGCCGACTTGTCGCCGACCTCCTCACCCTGTCCCGCCTCGAACTGGGCACGCATAACTTCCAGTGTGCGTCCTACTATGTCAATGCCCTGCTGACCGACGTCGTTGAATCCATGCGCCCGCTGGCCGAAAAGAAAAATTTGACGCTCGAGCTGGCGCCGGCGCCGTCCGATGCCGAGGTCTTCTGCGACGTCGAGGCCTTCCACCAGGTTCTCGCCAACCTGCTCGACAACGCCATCAAGTACACGCCGGCCGGCGGCGCCATTACCGTGGGAGCAAGAACGCTGGAGCCGCAGGGCCGCTCGCCCCGCGTGGAATTCTATGTTCGCGATACGGGCATCGGTGTCCCCCCGGAGGACCTTCCCCGCTTGTTCGAGCGTTTCTATCGTGTGGATAAAGCGCGTTCCCGCGAGCTGGGCGGTACCGGGCTGGGCCTCTCCATCGTCAAGCATCTGGTCCGCTCCATGGGCGGCGACGTGCGCGTCGAGAGCATGCTCCACCGCGGTTCCACCTTCTATTTCACCTTGCCAGCGGGTGACGAGGCCCTCCAAGATCCCACCTGCAAGACAGGTTTAACGGTTTCGTCACGGGATTGTAACCCTAGTGACGTATGCTCGAAAATGGAATTGGGTTATGAAGAAGATCGCTCTCATTGAAGATGATGCCGACCTATTCTCGCTGCTGAAGTATAACCTTGAAAAAGAAGGTTTTACTTTGGTCGGCTCCCAGACCGGCAAGGACGCCCTCGAGCTGTGCCGTCGTGAACGGCCGGACCTCGTCATTCTCGACATCATGCTGCCGGATTCCGACGGCTTGGACATCTGCAAGAGCATCCGCAGTCATCCCGGGCTGGCCCACATTCCCGTTATCTTCCTGACCGCCCGCGCCTCCGAGGCCGATCGCATCGTGGGATTGGAACTGGGCGCCAACGACTACATCGTCAAGCCCTTCTTCGTGCGCGAGCTCATCGCCCGCATCCGGCTCCAGTTCCGCAAACAGGCAACGCCCGCCCGGTTGCTCAAGGCCGGAGACCTCGAGCTGGACCGGTCGGCTTGCCGTGCGCGCTTGCGCGACAAGGAGCTTTCCCTGACCGCGACCGAGTTCCGGCTCCTCGAGTTTCTCATGAACCACCCCGGCCAGGTCTTCAGCCGCGAACAGTTGCTCGACGCAGTCTGGGGACACGACCGCGCCGTCACCTACCGCACCGTGGATGTTTTCATCCTGCGGCTTCGCCAGAAAATCGAACCGGATCCTGCCAATCCCGTCTTCATCCGTTCGGTTCGCGGCTTCGGCTACAGCTTCAACGAAACCGTCCCGAACGAAGTCCTGCCTCAGGCCGGCTGACCCGCCGAATGTTACGGTCTTTTTACGCTTGATAAACGTGCTTTAAAACTACGGCTGCTAACCTTGCCTTGGTGATGCCCGGGAATCGCTCCCTTCGAGCGGTTACCGGTCCGTCACCGATGCGGGCAGCCTATGAAGTACGCAATCGAGAAACCGACAACATACCCGACACATGACTCTCATCGCGATCAGCGAACCAGCCTGCGGATCGGCACCCGCTTGCTCCTCCTGCTAGGCCTCCTGATTCCGTCGTCTCCGCACGCCCAACCCTTGCAGGGCACGCTGACCGGGATCGTCATGGATGCGCAGTCCTCCAAACCCATCTCAGGGGCCGCCATCCGGATCGAGAATCAACCGGCCCTCCGTGTGTTCACCGATTCCGAAGGCCGTTACGAAGTCCAGCTCGCGCCCGGCATGTACGTCCTCGAGGTTTCCGCTCCGGGCTACTTGCCCATGACCTTACGCGAAGTCGAGGTCAAACCCGGCCAGGTGACCGATGCCAGCACGGTGCTGGCGCTCAGCACCGCCGTCACCAAAGTAGACGTGGTCGAGAAAATCACGCCGGTCGCGGCCACCGCCGAGGCCATGCTCGCCGAACGCAAACTGGCTTCCGTCGTCACCGACGCCCTCAGCTCGGAAGAGTTGCGTCGCTCGGTGGCCTCCGACGCCGCCGCCGC
>Ga0209809_1000304_pt1 | contig 46001 bp, 70 predicted proteins | sample YNPMSTMetaG_FD_186172 | JGI IMG/M metagenome (GOLD analysis project Ga0209809, IMG submission 186172) | Anoxygenic and chlorotrophic microbial mat microbial communities from Yellowstone National Park, USA - YNP MS-T MetaG (SPAdes) (version 2) ...
AATATGATTGCTGATTTAGGAAGACGAGTAGATATTTGGAATATTTTTCCGATGAAGTTTAATGAATATTTAATTCTTAAATACAATAAATATCCATTACCGGGTTTATCTGATGAACTTCAAGAAATATTTTTTCAATCTTCTGATGCAAAAAGTGTTTTTAAAAAACTTAAGGCAAAAGAAGACGAAATAAATAGATATTTTATTAATGAAGTGCCATTTGGTGCAGAAAATGATTTTTTTGAATCTGGAAGTTTTCCTTCTGCTTTAAAAATTGAAAATAAACAAAAAGCAATTGAAAAAATAAAAAGCGTTATAGATGGAATTATTGTTAAAGATGTTCTTAAACTTAAAAAATTTGAAACACATACTATTGCTAAAATTAATGACCTTCTTTATCTTTTAGCGCAATCAGATGTGGTTAGTTATAATAAACTTCAAGAAGCGCTTAAAATCCAAAGACCAGAAACCTTAGAAAATCTTATTGAAGTTTTAATAATGGCTGGTTTATTGGTTAAAATTAAAACTTATGGACATACATATGGTAGCACTAGAAAAACACCAAAATTTCTTTTTATTACTCCTTCTTTAAGATCAGCAATATTAAATAACAATTATCTTTCAGGAATAGAAGGGAAAAAATTAGAAGATTATTTCGCTTTAATTTTTCAAAAAGATATTAAGTCTAATTTTAGCTTTGGTAATACAAAATTATCTTATGATATCGCTGAAGGAGGAGCAGATTTTGTTTTAACTTTAAATGATAGAAGTAATATTGTTATTGAGCTTGGTTTTAATAAAGAAAAAACTGACCAAGTAGAATTTACGATGAAAAAAGTAAAAAGTCGTTATGGATTGGTTTTTGGAAGTACTCAATTAGAATTAGTAAAAGATAACATTGTAAAAATTCCCCTAAGATTTTTGCTTTTAATTTAATTATGTCCAAACTGATTCTTAAAAATATTATTGATGAAATTCCTTTTGAATCTTTGCCGGCAAATTGGCAAAGTTTTGATTTGAAAAGATTTTCAAAAGAAAAAAATCTTTGGGATTTTCAAAAAGAGGCGCTAATGGCGGCGATAAAGGTTTTGTGGCGATATTATGAAGAAAAGATAGATTATCAAGAAAAAGAAAAGGAGACGATAAATGAAGAAAGGAAAAAATATCTTTTTTCTTTTTATAAAAATAACATTGATTATCCGGAAAAAAGTGCTGATTATGATCTTTCGAAAAAAGAAGACTCTAAAAGTAAAAAATTATTAGAAGAATATTACAAAGTAGAAAACAATAAAATTGGTTTTGAAAACTTTATCAACAAAATGGGTTTTTGGATGGCGACTGGTTCAGGAAAAACTTTGGTAATTGTTAAGTTAATTGAGATTTTGAAGTATTTAATGGAAAGAAAAGAAATTCCGCAAAATGATATTTTGTTTTTAACTTGCAGAGATGATTTGTTAGATATTTTTAAAGAATATGTAAAAGAATTTAATGCTTCGCAGAATGAAATTTATATTAAATTGAAATCTTTAAAAGAGTGGGACGAGGCAAAAAAAGAAAGCCCTTCTATTTTTAAAGATAAAGAAATTACGGTTTTTTACTATCGTTCAGATAATATCTGGACAGAACAAAAAGAAAAGAAAATAGATTTTAAAAATTATGAAAATTTCGGTAAATGGTATGTTTTGCTTGATGAAGCGCACAAAGGAGACGGAGAAGATTCTATAAGGAGAACAATTTATTCAATTTTTTCAAGAAATGGTTTTTTGTTTAATTTTTCCGCAACTTTTGTTGATCCGCGAGATTTTTTAACAACCGGATTTAACTATAATCTTAAAGAATTTGTTGAAGATGGTTATGGCAAGCAAATATATCTTTCTCAAGAAGAAATAAGAGCGTTTAGAGAAAGAGATGATTTTACTGAACCAGAAAAACAAAAAATTGTTTTAAAATCATTAATTCTTTTAAGTTATATTAAAAAATTTGCCGAAAAAGTTAAAAAAATACAAAAAGAATTTTATCATTATCCTTTACTTTTAACTTTGGTAAATACTGTAAATCCTAAGGAAATAGAAAAAGATCCAGATCCGGTTTTGTTTTTTTAAAGAAATAGAAAAGATTGCGAAAGGTGATATGAATCAAAAAATTTTTGATTTAGCGAAAAAAGAATTAAAAGAAACATTAATTAATGAAAATAAAACTATTATTCCAGAAAATGAAGAAATAAAAGTTGATGAAAAAATATTAGACAATATTTTTTTATGAAGATATTTTAAATGATGTTTTTAATTCAAAAAGCAAAAGCAATATTGAGGTTTTAATTATTCCTAATAATCGTAAGGAAATGATTTTTAAGTTGAGATCTTCTGAAAAGCCATTTGCTTTAATTAAAATTAGCGATATTTCAAAATGGATTAGAGAAGAATTAGAAGGATATGATATTATTGAAACTTTTGATAATGAAAGCTACTTTAAAAAAATTAACAGAGACGATTCTGATATAAATATCTTAATGGGCTCAAGGACTTTTTATGAAGGCTGGGATTCAAATAGGCCAAATATAATTCTTTATATTAATATTGGCGTTGGTTCTCAAGCTAAAAAATTTGTTTTGCAATCGGTAGGAAGGGGAGTAAGAATTGAACCGATAAAAAATGAAAGAAAAAGAATTAATAATCTTTTGTCAGCTGGAAAAATTTCTCAAGAAATTTACAAAAAAGTTAAAGATTTATCTTTGCCTCTTGAAACTTTGTTTATTTTTGGGACTAATGCCTCTGCTTTAAAAGAAACAATAAATACTTTTAAAGAAATAAAAGGAGATGAGGTTTCTGTTGGAAATTATTTTGAAATTAATAAAAAAGCAGAAAAATTACCGCTTTTCGTGCCGGTTTATAAATCAGCAGAACACATTTTAGCTGAAGAAAAAGAAATTACTCGTTTTCATTTAAATAAAGAAGATTTTAATTTAACTAAAAATTATTATAACTATTTCGCCGATGATAGAATTGTTTTGATGAATTATAATGCCACCCCTCAAGTTTTAGAAAAGATAAAAGAAAGTTTTGCTAAAGAAGGTGAATATTATAAATTTGAAGAAAACTTGATGGCAATTGGTAGACCAGAGTTAATTTTATCTAAAATTATTAATCATTTTTCTTTAATGCCAGAGAAATTTGATCATTTCGAGAAAGTAGAAAAAGGAAAATTTATTGTTCATTTTGAAAAAATAAGGTTTAATCCTAAAAGAAAAAATTTAGATGAATTTTTAAAAAATATAGAATATGTAAAAAATTATGAGTTAGAAAAGGATAAAATAGAGCAACTAAAATTTGATTGGAAAAATAACAAAATCTCTGATCTGCAATTCTCTAAAGAAATAGAAGAATTTTCTAAATATAGAAAAGAGGAAAGGTTCAATGGTATTCAAATAAAATATATTCCAAATCATTATTACTATCCTGTTGTTCTTTCTGAATCGAAGTACAAAATAGATTATTTAAATCATATTATTACTGAAGAAAGCGAAGTAAAGTTTATTAAAGAATTAGATGACTATTTGGCTCGAGAAGATAATTTATTCGCTAAAAAATTTGATTGGTGGCTTTTTTCAAAATTAGACGAAACTACCGATGAAGTTTATATTCCTTGGTATAACCCAAAAACTTAAAAAATAGAACATTTTAAACCAGACTTTATATTTTGGCTATGCAAGGGGAAAGAATATTATATTTTATTTGTAGACCCCAAAAGTATAACTTTTACTGATTATGAACATAAAGTGGATTGGTATAAAAGAATATTCGAAGAAAAAGGATTGCCTAAACGATTTCCATCTAAAAGCTATGAAATAAAAGTTATTCTTTCTTTATATTGTGATGATAAAAAAAGAGTTTCAGAATCAGGATATCAAAAATATTGGTTTGATAATATTCATACAATTTTAGAATCTATTTGAAATTAATAACACTAAAAAGGTAAAAACATCTTTTAGCCAAAGCAAAAAGAAAGGTGAGAAATTAATTGAGAAATAATCGAAATTCAGAGACAAATTGAAGAAGTTTAATTATAATTAATGTTTAATTTAGTTCTAAAATTTAAAGATTTTTGGCCGATTATTAAAATATTCTTATGGATTTTTGCTATTTCGCTAAGTATTGAAATTTTTAAAATCGGGGTTGATTATTTAGTAGATTGGTTTGAACAAAGAAGAATCAAAAAATGGCTTGAAAAACATAAAACCTTAGAAGAATGGAAAAAACTTGAGGGAAGAGAATTTGAAAAAATTGTTGCTGCTATTTTTAGAAATTTAGGCTATAAAGTAAAAATAACTGGTGGTCCAAGAGATTGTGGAATTGATCTAATTGCTATAAAAGAAGGAAAGAGATATTTCATCCAATGTAAAAACATTGAAAAAGTACTCCCAAGCCAAATTCGTGAATTTTATGGTTCAATAGTAGATCGACTCAAACAAGAAGAAAAAGGATTTTTTGTTACTACCGGCAAATTTACTGAAGAATGTAAAGATTTTGCGTATGATAAACCAATTGGACTTATTGATGGAATAAAACTTGAAAAATTAGCTAGGGGCGAATAAAAAATTAAAATTTAGGCCAAAGTTGAGTTGAAAAATTAATTTTTCGATAGAGAAACAAATATTCTAATATTCTGCAGAATGTTAGAATATCGTTTAATCTCGCGAAGCCAAAAAGAAAAGTAGGGGAATTGATTAAAGAGTAAAATTAATTTTTAAATCGAAAGGGGTTTAATATGCAATTAGTAGAAATTAGAAAGATATTAAAAAATAAATCCAGTAAGAAAAGTAAAGAAAGCACTCTAAAATTTGTTCCTACTGTTAAAAAACAATATGGGGTAAAAATAGCGGTATTGAACGAACTTGTAAAACAGATTAAAGAACCAGATTTTGAGTTAATTGAGAATCTATGGAAAAGCGGAATTTTTGAAGAGAGATTATTGGCAAGTAAAATTTTAGGCAAGATTTGCAAAACTAATCCAACAAAAACATTAAAAATAATACAAAAATTTAGTAAGGATATTTCTGATTGGGTGGTTTGTGATACTTTAGCAACTCAGGGAATAAGAAGCATTATTAATTTAAAACAAAAAGAATTTTTTGATCTTTCTAAGAAATTGGTTAAATCAGAAAATTTGTGGCAAAGAAGATTTGCTTTAGTTATTTTAATAAATTTTGCTAAAGATAAAAGTTTCAAACAAAAAATTGAAGAAATTCTTGAAGAAGTTAAAGATGATAAAGAACCTTATGTAAAAAAAGCTATTACTTGGTTAAAAAATGAGTTAAAATAAAAAAGCCAATAAAAAATTGAAAAATTAATTAGGGAATAAAAATCATGGAATCAGAATGTTTTAAAAAGGAGAATGGCGGAGTCGGTGGTAAGCGAATTTGAAAAATGCTTGGATAAAATAGAAAAATGCTTGGATAAAATAGAAAAAGAGGAAAATAAAGGAAATTAAATAAGAAAATTGGGGGAAATGTTTGATAAAAATTTAGAAAATAAAAGTATTGATTATTGACACGGGCGTTGTTAGTTGTTATAAATTACAATGATTATTGTCAATAATTACAATAAATTATGTTAGGTTTTAAATCGAAAATTACAATAAAAGTCCTAAATTATTATTTTTTAAATCCAAAAAGGAGCCATTATGTTAATGAATTGGCGAGGATTTTAGATGTTGATCCGGCAAATCTTTTTAGGAAACTGAAAGAGTTAGAAAGAGAAGGAATTTTGGTGTCTGAAATGAGAGGAAATCAAAGATATTTTTCATTGAATAAAAAATACCCTTTTTTAAAAGAGTTTAAAAAAACTTTTGAAGCAAAATATGGAATTTTGAATTTAATTAAAGAAAAATTGAGTAATTTGGAAAGGCTAAAAGAAGCCTTTATTTTTGGTTCTTTTGCAAAAAATACTCTTTCTCCAGAAAGTGACATTGATATTTTGTTGATAGGGGATCATTCTTCTTTAGAGGCTAAAAGATTGATTTTGCCATTAGAAAAGATGCTTGGAAGAGAAATTAATATTATTGATATGACAGAAGAAGAACTAAAAAAAAGAAAAAAAAGAAAGGACGAATTTATTAAGAATGTTTTTTCGGGTAAACTAATTAAAATTTTTTAAATGTTTGAAAAATTTCATTTTTCAAAAAGACAAATAAGAAAATACTATCAATCAGCCATTCGAGATTTAAAAATTGGTTTGGATTCAAAAATCCCTGAAATAATTTTTCGCTTTTCTTATGATGCTTTAATAAAATTGGCGATTGCAGTTTGCGCCAAAAATGGTCTTAGAGTAAAAGCAAGAAAAGGTCATCATATTGAGCTAATTAAAAAACTTTCTTTTTATTTGAAAGATCCAGAGATTGAAATTCTAGCTAATGAAATGAGATCAAAAAGAAACAGGGATTTATACGATGGGGGTATTTTGGTTTCAGAAAAAGAAGCAAAGGAATATTTAGAATGGGTAAAACGAACATTTCAAAAAACGCAAATACTTTTTGAAAATTCTAAAGGTCAGAGAACAATTTTTTAAAACATTTAAGGTGGATTATTTAGAGGCAGCAAAAACAAACATTCTCACATGGAGCCTACCTTGGCGGGGATGCCACCCTTCCTCCGCCCTCCCGATTCTCGGGCCCCTCGGGTGTGGGTGGGTTGTAGTTTGTAGAATGTTAGAATATCGTTTAATCTAGCGAAGTCATAAAGAAGGCAAAACAATTTTTAGAAGAAGCAAAAAGAAAAGTAGGGGAATTGATTGAGCCCATTAGATAGTTCAGAGTAGAAAATCTTCTAACACAAATTGAGTTAAAATTTTTCCAAAATTATTATTTTTATAAAAATTAGTTAAAATTTAAATTTTTGTGTCTTTTTAAAAAAATGAGATTAGAAAGAAATTTTGAAATATTTACCAAAAAAGAATTTGAAAATTTTATAAAAGAAAACCTTCCTCAAATAATAAATGAAGAAAATTACAAAATAATAATAAAATACTTAGATTTTAAAGAAAAAAATAGGCGGTATTAACGACGAAGTTGATGCTATTTTGGTAGGAATAGCTTGTGAAACTTTGTTTAGAAAAGAAAAAGAAATTCCTTTATCTAAAATAACAGAAATAATGAAAAATGATAAAAAGGAAGAAGTTTTAGAAATAATTAAAAATAATCTAGAAATTTTCTTAAAAGAAGTTATCCCTTCTAAAATAAAAAGCAAATTTTTTGGAGAATTTGATAATAAACCTCGTTAATTTTTTTAAAAAACTAAAAATATTTAATTATTAGAAAGCCAATGGGCGATAACTCTTTGTCTTCTTTTATCTAAAGACTCTTTGCTAATAATACCTGCGCCATTAATACATCCTCCTTCACAATAAAGAATATCTAAAACCTTTAAATCTGTTTGATAGGGAAATTTTTTTAAAAACTCTTCAGCTAATTTAGGACCAGAAACAACATCATATTGAAGATCAGTTAACGATCTTATAATTCCTGATGACTGAGCTAAACCTCCGGAAATAGGATAGAGTCGTGTTTCTTTGGAGGCGATATCAAAATGTTCATTTTTATCTTCAGGAATCGGAGAAATTCCTTTAATTTCAAAAATTTCGTTTAATTCTTTAAAAGTAAGAACTAAAATATCTAATTGGGGCCAATCTTCTTTTGCCTCAAATTTTTTAGCAAAACAAGGGCCAATAAAAACTCTTTTGCAACTAGGATATTTTTTTAAAACAATTTTTGCCGTTGCTGACATTGGAGAATCAATTTTTGCTAAAAAGGGTAAAAGTTCTGGATATTTATTTCTAATTAATCTCACGATTGCAGGACAAGGACTGGTGATAAATCTTTTTTCAGGATGGAGTTTCATTAAAGCTAAAAGTTGACGATTTGTTTCTTTAGCACCTCTAGCTACCTCAACAACATATTTAAAACCTAATCTTTTTAACATTCCAATAATTTGTGGATAGGAAAAATCAACCACAAAAGAAGGCGCCAACATTGCTACTAACTTTTCTTTTTTTTCTAGCAAAGCTAATAATTTTTCAGTTTCTGGTGTTAATTTTTTTGAAGGCATAATAAAATGAAAGAATAAAAAAAGAAAGAATACCGCCACTTATTGCTGTAAAAAATTGATTGACCCCCATTGTTTGTAAAAAAATAGCAGGTACTAAATGAAATTTAAAATAAAGCCTTGAAATTATCGATAAAAATAAAAATTTTAAAAAAGAAGAAGAAAAAACAGAAAGAAAAAACTTTAAAGAATAAAAATTAATTTTTAATCTATTGTAAATAATTTTAAAAGAAAAAATTAAAATAAGATTTGCCAACCAAATAAAAGGTAAAAAATAAATTAAAAAATAAGTAAAAGGACCAAAAATAACCCCTCTTAATAAAACAGCGATACTAGGGAAAATAGATAGAGGTAAGAAAAAATTTTCAGTTAAGAAAATAGCTGCTAAAAATAAAGAAGCATTAACTAAACTGCCTACTAACCACTGAGGATGTCCTAAAATAAAAGGAATAGCAAAAGAAGAAATCGAGATTATTAAAAAAAATAATTTTTGACGAAAAACCAATAAAGGAAAATTTAAAATATTTATTTTTTCTTCCATTTTTTTAATTTATCAAAGTCTTCTCAAAATTCAATATTAATGTTACAAAAGAAGAATATTATCGTTTTATAAATAAAGAGGAAATTTTTAAAGGTCGATCCTCTTTAAAAAATTTTATTAAAAATTGCTTTAATATGACTAAAGAATGGAAAATTATCGTTCCTGTGGGAACATTACTAATAGTTGCTGTTTTGATATTTTTTAGCCAGTTATCAAAGCAAAAGCCAGAAATTAGTTTGTCTACTCAAAGTAAAGAAAATGTTGTTTCTCAAGAAGAACAACAATCTAACGTTGCACAAGAAATCCCCCCTCACGCTACTGGCAACGTTGATGATATTGTTTCTGCTCTTTTAAGCGATGCTTCGAGTGAGACTTCTCAGCTAGAAGAGGATATAAAAGCAAATGTCGAGCTTTTAAGCTTAGATAGCGAAAATCTTAATAATTTTTTAGGAGTTTATAATGAAAATGATTTTTAATACTATGAGAACAAAATTAAAATTATATTTAATTACTTCTTTGTTAGTTTTTAGTCTTATTGCTCCAGTTTTTTCTTTTGCTCAAGAGAATAAAAATACGTCCAAAAATGTATCTATTTGTAATAGAATGGTAGAAATTGAGAGTAAAATAGAAAATAAATTAAGTGATAATCAAGTAAAATTGGAATTAAAAAGACAAGAGAGATTAAACAAAATGGAAAATTTAAGGATACAGAGAGAAAGCAGATTAAAGGAGAATCGCCTAGAATGGGATAAAAATCGACAAGCTCATTATGAAAAACTTAGAGCAAAAGCCAAAAATGATGCTCAAAAGCAAGCAGTAGAGAAATTTATTCAAGCGATTGAATCAGCAGTTTCTACTAGAAGAGCAAAGATTGATTCTGCAATTTTAAATTTCAAAGAAGCTGTAGATAAAGCAAAGGCAGATAGAGAAACAGCAATAAATAAAGCTATTGAAGATTATAAAAATTCAATTAAAGCTGCTTTTGATAAAGCCAAAACAGATTGTGCTAATGGCGTAGATCCAAAAGTTATTAGAGAAAATTTACATTCTTCATTAAAAGCAGCAAGAGAAAAATTTAGGCAAGATATTCAAAATATTGAAAAGATGAGAGAGACTATTAATGTAGAAATTGAAAAGAAAAGAGAAGCAATTAATTCAGCCGTTAAAGAATTTCAAGCTACAGTTGAACAAGCTCAGAAAGAATTAAAGGCAGCACTTCAGGAGCAATAAACTATAGAATAAATAACTTTATTGAAAAAGAGTCAACTTCCTTGCGAGTTGGCTCTTTTTATTTTAAAATAAATTAAATATGTTTAAAAAGCCCATTTTTTGGATTTTTAGAAATTTTGGTTTTATGGGTTTTTATTCTTTTGACGACTTTTAAGTTTTACAAAATTGATAAATTGGCTGGTTATCTTTTAATTCCTTACATTTTGTGGGTTTCTTTTGCGGGAATTTTAAATTTCTTTATTTTAATTTTAAATTAAATGGAAACAAAGGGGCCAAAAATTTTAATTTTATATTTTTCTTTTCACCACAAAAACACAGAAAAAATTGCCAAGGCAATGGCTGAGGTTTTGGGCGCTGATTTGCTTGAGGTAACAAAAGCTAATCCAGAGATGATTTTAAATTATGATTTAATCGGTTTTGGTTCTGGAATTTATGCTTTTTCTCATCACCGGTCTTTATTCGAATTTTTGAAAAAATTAAACCCAGTTCAAAAGAAGGCCTTTATTTTTTCTACCAGCGGAGCTCCAAACGGAATAATTTTTCATAAAAAGTTAAAAAAAGAATTAGTTAAAAATGGTTTTAAAATAATTGGCGAATTTAATTGCCCTGGTTTTGATACTTTTGGTCCCTTTAAAATAGTAGGCGGAATAAATAAAGGAAGGCCAAACGAGAACGACATTCAAGAAGCGAAAGAGTTCGTCAAAAATCTTATAAAAAATTATGGAAAATTTTGAACTCTGTATTAGAACAATAATTCAAAATAAAGGAAAATTTTTGGTTTGCTTTCATAAAGAGAAAATTTATTATTTTTTTCCTGGCGGACATTTAGAATTCGGAGAGAGTATTCCTCACGCGCTTTTTAGAGAAGTTAAAGAGGAATTGAGGATTAAAATTAAAAAATTTTCTTTAATTGGTTTAGTTGATAATTTTTACGAGGAGGAAGGTAAAAAACATCACGAGATTAATCTAGTTTTTCATGTCATTCCAGAAAAAATAGCCTCAGAGAGTAGGGAAGACCATATTTCGTTTTTCTTTTTTGATAAAAAGAAGTTTAAAAAAGAAAAAGTTTTACCAATCGCTTTGGAAAAAGCGATTTTAAAATGGCAAAAAGATAAAAAATTTTTCTGGGCAAGCCAAATAAAAGAGAAAACAATTTTTCATAAATGACCAAATTTTTAGAAAAAAATAAAATTTCTATCGGAATAATTTTGGGGGCTTTGATTGTCGGAGGAGCAATTTATTTTTCGTCAAAAAGAATTGAAAAATCAGAAATTTATAAAAGCCAGACTATTGTGAGAAAATGCGAAAATTTACCAGAATTGACAGATGGGACGATAAAACTGGCAACAAAAATTATCGATGGAGATACTTTTTTGATTGAGGGAGGATATTCAGTTAGAATTTTTGGAGTTGATGCTGATGAAAGGGGTTATCCTTGTTATGGGCCTGCAAAGGGAAGATTAGAGGAATTGATTTTAAATAAAGAAGTAAAGTTGGAAAAAGAAAAAGAAAATTTCGATCAATACTGTCGCTATTTGAGATATGTTTTTGTGGATGGTCAAAACGTTTCTTTTGAGTTGGTTAAAGAAGGGTTGGCTGTGGCAAGATTTTCTCCAGAAAATATAAAGTATAGAGAAGAAATTTCTTTGGCAGAAAAAGAGGCGAGAGAGAATAAAATTGGTTGTAAATGGGGGAGCGTAGCGAAAGTTGAGAAAAAAAACTGAATTTCAATGGGAAAATTTAACAGAAGAAAAAACTGGTTTGAAAGTTATTGGCGTTTGCCAAGCAGGAAATTATTACGGAAAGGAAGCAATTGTTGAGGGAAAAGTTGCCGATGCCTATCGCTCAAAGAAAAATAATGTCTTTTTAAATTTTGAAAAATCATATCCTAATCAATGTTTTTCAGCTGTAATTTTTAATTCTGATTTACAAAAATTTGGAGAAAATCCAGAAAAATACTATAATCAAAAAACTTTAAGAATTCGAGGAAGAATTCAAGGGTATCAAGGAAAACCAGAAATCATTTTAAAAGACCCTTCGCAAATTGAAGCGGGAAAATAAAAAAACGGTAGAAAATAAATTGATTTTTTAAGAAAATTAGCTTAAAATTAATTATTCGATTTTATTTCATGACAAGAAAAATTTTAATTTTTTTAATAATTTTGTTTTTCGCTATTTTGGCCGGTATTTTTTATTTTCAGTGGAAAAATTCTCAAAAAGAAATAGTCATAATTCCTTGTGCCAAAGAAGGCGAAAAAGTAAACAGAAACCCATTAATTGGGCGAACTGATAAAAAATGTTGCCAAGGATTGGTTGAATTTAGAGAAAGCAAATCTTACAGTATTTGTTTAAAGCTAGCTTCAGAAGGAATTATTCTTGAATCGCCTAAAGAAAATGAAAAGGTTAAAAGCCCCTTAAAAATTATTGGTAGGGCAAGAGGAAATTGGTTTTTTGAGGCAGAATTTATAGCGGAACTTTATGACGAAGATGGAAATCTTTTGGGTCGGGCGATTTTAACTGCCAAAGATGACTGGATGACAGAAAATTTTGTTCCTTTTGAGGGGGTTTTAGAATTTTCAGTACCGCCAAAAAACTTTGGCAGAATTCTTTTTTTATCCGCAAATCCATCGGGTTTACCAGAATACCAAAGAATTTTTGAAATGAAAGTTCAGTTTGAAAAGGTTCAATATCAAAAAGTTTTGCTTTATTATTACAATCCAGAAAAAGATAAAGATGATCAAGGAAACATTAAATGTTCAAAAGATGGTTTGGTTGCAATCGAGAGACTGATTCCGGTTTCTCAAACCCCAATTAAAGATACAATAGAACTTTTATTAAAAGGAAAAGAAAATTTAACTCAAAAAGAATTAGCTCAAGGAATTACGACAGAATTTCCCTTAGACGGTTTCAAGTTAAAATCTGTAAATTTAAAAAATGATGGAACTTTGATTTTAGAATTTAAGGATCCTTTAAATAAAACTCTCGGCGGTGCTTGCAGGGTGGGAATTTTGTGGTTCCAAATCGAATCCACTGCAAAACAATTCCCTCAACTTAATAAAGTTCAATTTTTACCAGAAGAACTCTTCCAACCTTAAGTTTTTCACAGATTTTGCTCTTGACATTAACTCTTGATAATAATAAAATGTAATTGAGAATGATTACTAATAAGAAAGAGAGGTTAACAAATCAAAAAAGAGTTATTTTGGAGTATTTAAAAAGCACAAAATCTCACCCTTCAGCCAAAGAGGTTTATCTTGAAGTTAAAAAGAAATTGCCACAGATTAGTTTGGGAACTGTTTATCGAATTTTGAATCAATTAAGAGAAAAAGGGGAAGTAAAAAAAATCTTGACTGAAGTTAGCCATTTTGATGGAGATTTAATCCCCCACTCCCATTTTGTTTGCCAAAAATGCAAAAAAATTTTTGATGTTTTTGAAGAGATTCCAGAATTGAAAAACAAAAAATTAAAGGTCGGAAAAATAAAAGATTATCAAATCATTTTTTATGGGATCTGTAAAAAATGCAAAAAATAAAAAAGTAATTTGTCGCGATTGCAAAAAAGAAATTGAAACAGAAGGAAACGAAATTAAAAATGGATTAATGTTAGTTTATGAAAATAGAGGAGAGAAAATTACAATTTTCAAATGTAAAGATTGTTTTGAAAAATCTCAAGAATTGAAAAATTATCAACCTTGTGAAGTTTATTCGAGAGTTGTTGGATATTATCGGCCAGTTCAACAATGGAATTTGGGAAAGCAAGAAGAGTTTAAAGAAAGAGAAGAATACAAAATAAAAATTTAAAAAGGTCGATTTTTAAATAAAAAATAAAAAATTATGGCAACAAAAAACATACAAAAAAACAAAAAAATAAAAAAAGATCCAGTAACAGTTTCTGATCCAAAACCAGTCAAAAAAGGTTCAAAAACAGAAGAAAATTTATGGAAGGCTTTTGCTGGCGAAGCTCAAGCTAGAAATAAATACACCTATTTTGCTAAGATTGCCAGAGAACAAGGATATCAAGGAATTGCTGCAGTTTTTGAAGAAACAGCTCAAAATGAATTAGAGCATGCAAAAATGATTTGGAAATTATTGGGAAATTGGCAAGATACAAAAGAAAATTTAAAAATGGCAATTGAAGGAGAACATTACGAATGGACAAAAATGTATCCTGAATTTGAAAAAGTGGCTAGAGAAGAAGGTTTTCAAGATGCAGCAATCTTTTTCAAAGAAGTAGCCGAAGTTGAAGAACAACATGAAAAAAGATATCAAAGATTGCTTAATGATTTAGAAAAAGGAGAGGTTTTTAAAAAGAAAGAAAAAGTAATGTGGGTTTGCAGGAATTGTGGCTATGTTCATTGGGGAACAGAACCTCCAAAAGAATGTCCAAATTGCAGGCATCCTCAAAGTTATTTTGAGGTAAGATGCCAATATTAAATCAAAAGTCAAACCTCAAAACTTAAAAGTTCAAATTCAAAAGTTAAAGGTCAAAACTCAAAACTAAAAATTATGATTCAAATAAAACAAATTTATAGGTGTTCTATTTGTGGGAACATTGTTGAAGTTTTATACGCTGGAGGAGGAACTTTAGTTTGTTGCGGAAAGCCAATGGAGCTTTTAACAGAAAAAACAGAAGATCAAGGAAAAGAAAAGCACGTTCCAGTGATTGAAAAAACAAGAAAAGGAATAAAAGTTAAAGTTGGATCAGTTCCGCATCCAATGGAAGAAAGCCATTATATTCAATGGATAGAATTAATAGCTGATGGTGTTTCTTTGAGAAAATTTTTAAAACCGGGAGATAAACCTGAAGCTGAATTTGAAGTTAAAGCAAAAATACTTGAAGCAAGAGAGTACTGTAACATTCACGGTTTGTGGAAAAAATAAAAAAGAGTAAAATAAAAGAAAGAAGAATCAAAGGTCGAAAATTAAATTAATTTATTCTATGGAGAGAAAAATTTTAATTATCGTTGTTTTTGGAATTTTGAGTTTAGTTGGATTTTCTTTGGCTCAAGAACAAACGAAAATGTCTCCACCAGAGATGAGAGTTGCTCCGACTCCTGTTCCAGTTTCAATTCCAGTTCCTATTTTATCCTCAGAAACCAAACTTCAGCCAGTTTCGCCATCTCCGATTGAAACAAAACCGATCGAAATTGAACTAAAAAAAATCGACTGAGGCACCAAGACTCGAAGGGTGTAAAAATTTGTGCGGTGATGGAATTTGCCAAGAGATTGTTTGTATGGCAATAGGATGCCCCTGCTCTGAAACTCCTCAAAGTTGTCCTCAAGATTGTAAAGTAGAAGAGCTTCCCGCCTCATTAAAGCCAGTTCCAGTAATTCCTTTGCCAGCCGAAACTAAATTGGAAATTTCTCCATTAAAAGAAGTTCCGGTTACGATTAATGAAAATCCAGTTGAATTCAAGGGAACAGAAGTTCCAACAGCAATTTCAGTTGAAGTAAAGGCAATACCAGTTTCTCCTTTAGCAGAAAAAGTTCCGCCAGTTGTTAATGTGACAATCGAAATTGATAAAGAGACAAAAGTTGCGAAAATTGAGAACGAGGGAGTAAGGGCGACCACTGCAGAAACTTTAAAAGTTGAGGAAAAAACTTTAAAAATCGAAACACCAAAAGGAGATCTTCAAGTGAATGTTTTGCCAAGCATTGCTACTCAGGTTGCGATTTCAAAATCTCCTCAAGAAATTAAAGAGGTTGAATTGAAAGTTGTAAATGAGAAACCAGTTTATGAAATCGAAGGGAAAAAGGTTGGAAAATTACTCTGGCTTTTTCCGATAGAAATTTCAGTCCAAACCAAAATTGATGCAACCGAAGGAAAAATTCTCCAGATCAAAAAACCCTGGTGGAGCTTTTTAGTAAGATAAAAAAATAGAAAAATAAAAAATTTAATATGCAAAAAAAGCTCTTTTTGGAATTATCATTTTTATTATTTTTGCCGGAATAGTTTTTGCTTTTTGGGGAAGAAACCTTAAAAAAGAAAGTCCAGACCAGAGCAGAAATCAAATTAGTCAAAACCAAGAAACTTCAAGGCCCCTTTTTTCAAATTGAGAAGGTATATTTTAGCGAAACTAATGAGCCGAATAATATTTTGTTGAACATTAAAGTTAAAAGAAATAAAATTGCCGAATATAAATACGAAATTCATTTTCCACCCCAAGAAGGAGCACCTCAGGGAATTGGGCCGATTGAAGCTGAAAGCGCCAAGCCCGCCCAATTTCAAGAAGAAGTGGTAACCACTCCAGAATCATTGATCCAAGAATTCATTGCCAGAAGCTATCCTGATAATGATAATGTCCCAGAATTCGGAAAAAGTTATTTCTGTAAAATTAAGTTTTATTTAACAAATGGTAAAGAATACACATGGGAAGGGAATGTTGGTTGGGAGAAAGTTGAAGAAAAAAAGACACAAGAAAGAGGAGCAGCTCCTACAGCGATTAATAACTGAGTAATTACTTTAAATTTTCCACCGCTACCAATCTTCCTTCTTGGGAAGAAGAACTTCAAAGAGAATGGGTGCCAGACATCGTTGGAAGATTGATTTGGGGGTATCGGGTTAAATTAAATGGCGATTTTGTTGGGGACTGGCCAGCATTTATACGCCAACCGGAGCCAATTCTTACACTATTTCTGACCCTCAAAGCATTTCTCTTACCAATTTAATTCCTGGTCAGTATTATGATGTGGAGGTTTATCCTTTGGGAATTTTTGTGAGTCCAAATTTAGTAACTAATGACGGACGAAGATATTTAATTGCCAAATTTGGAATAAACAATTTTTCTTGGGCTTGGTCTAATGGGCAGGGCCAGCCAACTAGTCCTTGGTCGCCTCCTCAAGAAATTCCTTCTTGGTATCATGATGTGAGTTATCCCGGTTATTTCTTTATTTACCATTCTGTTTTTGAAGGAAAAGTTCAGGCAAAAAGAGTTGGAGGTGGCGGTGGTGGAGGCGGCGGTCTTATACAATAATTTTTTAAATTAAAATTTATAGGAAAGAAAATTTTAATTTCAGAACTCCATAGTTGATTTTGAAGCCAGAGAATCCTGCAACCTTCACGGCTTGTGGAAATCAAAACAATAAAACAAAAATAAAGAAAAGTGTTTTTTGATTGATCTGTAATTACTAACCAATTTGGTAATTTTTTGGTAGAATAAATACAAAGATTAACTTTGCTTGACACCAAATTAAGAATTGCTAAAATCTTAACCAAATTTGCAAAATTTGTGGTTTGGTGATAAAACTAACAATAGAAAATTTATTAAAATAGATTTAAAAAGGTTAAAAAAATTATTAACTTAATTTTCCGAAATTGACCTTTTGGTCATATAAGGAAAAAAAAATATGCAAATAGCATATAGCAAAACCAGAGAACAATTCCCACTAAGCCATAAAAAGATTATAAAAAAGACAATAGTAAGCACAATTAACATTATAAATTTATTGCTTGTCATTTGGGCATTGTCAGTTATTATACCTGTATTAATTCATAAAAATCAAAAAGTAGTTAACTGGTTAAAATTACCCCCTTCTTTAATTTTCATTTTTCTGTTTTTGATTATTTTATTAATTTATCTTTATCAACGTTGGTATTTTGCAGTTTATTTCTATGATTTAACTCCTGATTTTATCCAGATTAAAAAAGGGCCAATTACACCACGAGAAATTACTATTCCTTATGAGCGGATTCAAGATGTTTATGTTGATCAAGATTTTCTAGATATGATTTTTGGGCTCTATGATGTTCACTTGTCGACTGCAACAATTTCTTCTGGAATTGAAGCACATATTGATGGGCTTGAAAAACAAACTGCCGAAGGATTGCGTAATATTATTCTTCAAGCAATTCAACAAAAAATTAGCAAAAACAGAAATGCAAATATTTCAACCGGTAGTAATCCGATAGGTTAAATCTGTGAATGAAATAATTACAGAAAAAAATTATCCAGTTCACTGGCTATGGGTTTTAAAGCCAACTACCCTTTCTGTGTCAGCTTTAATTATTTTAATTATTATGTTTCTTGGTTCTAATCATCAAGGCGGAATTGCTGAAATTATTGTTTACATTGCCCTACTGGGATTTTTTATTATAATCAATCTTATACTTGTTAGTTCAGAAAGGGAAAATTTTCATTACTCTATTGGGGAAAATTTTTTAACCGTAGAACAAGGCATATTTTCTAAAGAACGTCGATATATTCCCTACGGAGTTATCCAAAATATTTTTATTGAGCAAGATTTGTTTGACAGAATTTTTGGACTTGCTACTGTAATAATTGAAAATGCTTCCCAAGGCAGCGAAGATTTAGCAACTCTACAGCAGCGTAAGCGATTTGCAACGATCGGATTTTTTGGAAATAAAGTTATTATTCCTGGACTTACTAAGGCAAATGCCGAAACTTTAAAAGGTATTATTTTGCAAAAAATTAAAGAAAATCCGATTGAAGATAATCAATCTGGATTGTAATTTTTTAAAACAGCGAAAGCAAGGGTGAATAGAAAATTCTGGTGGGGATAATATTTAAACCCCATTTTCTTTTTACCGTCCGCTGTTTCTGGATGGTGGGCGGATGCACAGACGAGTTAGAATTTTGCCAAAAAATGGTTCCACTCTGTTCTGTATTGCAACTAAGTAATTTTTTATTTTGTCGGGGCGTGGAGAATCGAACTCCAGCTATACCCACCCCAAGGGTATGTACTACCATTATACTACGCCCCGTAATATTAAATTATAAATTTAAAAATTTTAAAATTCAAATTCTAAGATCAGATGTTTATTTAAGAAGAAAAATTTAAACTTTTGATTTCTCTTTAGAAAGCCCTTTGATGCACTTTGCGCAGGCTAAAATTCTTTTGCCGGCAAATGGTTTAAATTTTTTATTTTTTACATCTATAGGAACAGTTACCCATTGGAGATTTGGTTTTCTTTTTACTTTAGCAGTTGGATTATATTTTCCTCTTAATTTTTTAATTCGCCAAGCAATCAAAGATCCTTTTTTACAAATTGTACAAACTTTTGCCATAGTTTTAAAAATTTGTTATAATATTTTTGTATTTTAATATAAATTTTAAAAAAATCAATGGACTTAATAATTTTTCTAATCACCCTTTTTATTTTTCTTTATTCGGTAATTTTGCATGAAATTTTTCACGGTTTGGCAGCCGAAGCCCTTGGTGATCCAACACCAAGATTAGCTGGTAGAATTTCTTTAAATCCGATTGTTCATTTAGATCCTTTAGGTTCAATTATTATTCCTTTGTTTTTGGTTTTATCAGGTTCTAACATAGTTTTTGGTTGGGCAAAGCCAGTGCCAATTAATTATTTTAATTTAAAAGATAAGAAATATGGAATGGCTAAAGTGGCCTTAGCTGGTCCTGCTGCTAATTTTATTTTAGCTTTAATTTTTGGCTTGATATTAAGATTTATTCCTTTTTCTAACAGTCAGTTTTCGCAAAATTTATCTTTAATTTTTTCTCAAATTTGTTGGGTTAATCTTCTTTTAGCCTTTTTTAATTTAGTGCCAATACCTCCTTTAGACGGCTCTCATATTTTATTTACTTTTTTACCTTTTAAATATCAGAATATAAAGATTTTTCTAATTCGCTACCAAATTTTTATTCTTTTATTTTTTATTGTTTTTGGTTTTCCATTTTTAGGAATTTTAGTAAGATTTGTTTTTAGATTAATTACTAATATTGCTATCTAGTTTAACTGCTTACTTTAATTTTGTTGACAATTTAAAAATAATTTGTTAAAAATAAGAATTCTAAAAAATAATTTTTATTTTGCTTATTTTTTTTAAAATTTAAAATTAAAAATTTGGCATTTGTTTAAAAATTAAAAATTTAAAATTAAAAATTATTTCAATGTATGCCTACAATTAATCAATTAGTAAAAAAAGGTAGAAAAAAAATTGTTAAAAAAACAAGGTCAAAAGTTTTGGCTTTTGGTTTTAATGTCCTTAAAAATAGGATAGTGAAATATCCTTCTCCTTTTAAAAGAGGAATTTGCTTAAAAGTTTTTACCACTACTCCAAAAAAGCCAAACTCTGCTTTGAGAAAAGTTGCTAGAGTAAGGTTGAGTAATGGTCAAGAAATTACAGCTTATATTCCAGGCGAAGGTCATAATTTGCAAGAACACTCAATTGTTTTGGTTAGAGGTGGAAGGGTAAAGGATTTGCCTGGAATTAATTACCACATAGTTAGAGGCGTTTTAGATACAGCTGGAGTTGAAGGTAGAAGAAGAGGTCGATCAAAGTATGGCGCTAAAAAACCAAAAGAGAATAAATAAAAATTATGTCAAAGAAATTTAAAGAAAGAAAAATAGAACCAGATTTTTTGTATCACGACGAATTAGTTCAAAAATTTATTAATTGTGTGATGCAGAGAGGGAAAAAAGAATTAGCCAGAAAAATTGTTTATGGTGCTTTTGAAATTGTAAAAAAACAAACTAAACAAGACCCTTTAGAAGTATTTCATTTAGCCTTAAAGAATGTTATGCCTCAAATGGAGGTGAGACCACAAAGAGTTGGCGGGGCTACTTATCAAGTGCCGAGAGAAGTAAAGCCAAAAAGAGCCACATCTTTAGCAATAAAATGGATTATTCAGGCTGCTAGAAGTAAAAAAGGAAAACCAATGGCTGAAAAATTAGCTCAAGAAATTATTTTAGCTTCAAAAGAAGAAGGAGAAGCAGTAAAAAAGAAAATCAATGTCCATAAAATGGCTCAGGCTAATAGAGCTTTTGCTTATTTAGCCAAATAGAAAAATAGTTGATAATTTAAAGTTTTTATGAACTATTATAATTTTAAATTTCAAAAATAATCTTCGCTCGACTTTTTATTTTAATTTCTAAATCTATGCCCAGACAATACCCAATAGAAAAAACAAGAAACATCGGCATCATCGCTCATATTGATGCGTCGCTTCGCCTTTTGGCTCGCTCTTGGACCCCCTTTAAAAAGGTGTCCAACCGCCAAACAATTGGAGGAAAATTCTTTTCCTCCAAACCACCTTTTAAGCATCAATCTTCGCTCGACTTTTTATTTTAATTTCTAAATCTATGCCCAGACAATACCCAATAGAAAAAACAAGAAACATCGGCATCATCGCTCATATTGATGCTGGTAAAACAACGACAACAGAAAGAATTTTGTTTTACACTGGTATTTCTCATAAAATTGGTGACATTGATGAAGGAACAACAGTTATGGATTGGATGGTTCAAGAAAGAGAAAGAGGTATTACAATTACTGCTGCTTCCACAACTTGTTATTGGTCACCAAAACAATATTTAGTTAAAGAGAAAACTAACGAACATAAAATTAATATCATTGATACTCCAGGCCACATTGATTTTACAGCCGAAGTTCAAAGATCTTTAAGAGTTTTAGACGGAGCCGTAGTTGTTTTTGATGGCGTGGCAGGTGTTGAAGCTCAATCTGAAACTGTTTGGAGACAGGCTGATAATTTTAAAGTTCCAAGAATTTGTTTTATTAACAAAATGGATAGAATGGGAGCTTCTTTTAAAAAATCTTTAGAAAGTATTCAGCAAAAATTAACTAAAAATGCTGTTCCTGTTCAGATTCCAATCGGTGAAGCCGAAAATTTTCAGGGGGTAATTGATTTAATTTATGAAAAAGCCCTTTATTTTGAAGGTAGTTTTGGTGAACAAGTTGTTGAGAAAGAAATTCCTCAAGAATTTCAAGAAGAAGCAAGAGAATTTCGAGAAAAAATGATAGAGAAAATTGCTTCAGAAGATGAAGTTTTATTAGAAAAATATTTAGGCGGAGAAAAAATCACCCCAGAAGAAATAATTTCGAGTTTAAGAAAGTCTGTTTTGCAATATAAATTAGTACCAGTTTTTTGCGGTAGCTCTCTAAAGAATAAAGGAGTCCAACCATTATTAGATGGAGTCTGCTATTATCTCCCAAGCCCTATCGATTTGCCACCAGTAAGAGGTATTGATCCTAAAACTGGTGAAGAAATTTTTAGAAAAGCTAGCGATGATGAACCTTTTGCTGCTTTAGTTTTTAAAGTAGCCACTGATCCTTATGTTGGTACTTTGAATTATTTTAGAGTTTATTCTGGAACTTTTAAAAAAGGAAATTATGCTTATAACCCGATTACGAGAGAAAAAGAAAGAATTGGAAGAATTGTGAGGATGCATGCTAACGAAAGAATGGAAATAGATGAAGTTTTTGCTGGAGATATTGCAGCTACTGTTGGTTTAAGAAATACAATCACAGGTCATACTCTTTGCGATGAAAATGCTCCAATTATTTTAGAAAGTATGATCTTCCCTGAACCAGTAATCTCTTTGAAGATTGAACCTAAAACAAAATTAGATCAAGAAAATCTTTCTTTAGCCTTGAAAAAATTATCTCAAGAAGATCCGACTTTTAAAGTTAAAGAAGATTTAGAAACAAACGAAACTATTATTTCTGGTATGGGCGAATTACATTTGGAAATTATTGTTGATAGATTAAAAAGAGAATTCAAGGTTGATGTTAATGTTGGTAAACCCCAGGTAGCTTATAAAGAAACAATTGCTCAAGAAGCTGAAGCCGAAGGAAAATATATTCACCAGTCAGGTGGCCGAGGCCAATATGGTCATGTTTGGTTAAGAGTAAAACCCAGGGAAAGAGGCAAAGGATATGAATTTATAAATCAAATTAAGGGAGGAATTATTCCTCAAGAATTTATTCCAGCAGTTAAAAAAGGTGTTGAAGAATCAATGGCTCGAGGCGTGATAGCCGGCTATCCAGTTGTTGATACAGAAGTTACTTTATATGATGGTTCTTATCATGAAGTTGATTCTTCAGAAATGGCCTTTCAAATTGCTGCCTTCCAAGCTTTTCAAGAAGCAGCAAAAAAAGCTAAACCCTATCTTTTAGAACCAATTATGAAATTAGAAGTTGTTTTCCCTCAAGAATTTTTTGGTGATGTTGTTGGCGATTTGAATCGAAGAAGGGGAAGAATTGAAGAAACATTAGACAGAGAGGAGCTAAAGGTAGTAAGAGCAAAAGTGCCATTGGCTGAGATGTTTGGTTATGCTACGACTTTAAGATCCTTGACACAAGGCCGAGGAACATTTACAATGGAATTTGCTTATTATGAAAAGGTCCCTGATAATATTGCCAAAGATATTATCGAAGGTAAAAAACAATAAATTAAATTTATGGCAGACGATTTTCTTAAAAAATTTGTTCCAGAAGATGGCGAAAGATATGTCTTTTTCGAAAATGGAAAGCCAGTTTTTGTAATTATGTCTTTTGACGACTATCAAAGAAGAATTAAAAATTCGAATCAATCAAATGAAAAAAAAGAAGAGGAAATTGATTCTGAAGAGGAAGAGGATTTGACAATTGACGATTTACCAGTATAATATAAATAAATATTCAAAGGTTGAATTTAATTTTTATTTTAGTAAAATTTTAATTTTAAAAATATGGCAGATAAATTTATTAGAACAAAACCACATTTAAATATTGGTACCATTGGTCATGTTGATCATGGTAAAACTACATTAACGGCCGCTATTTTAAAATACACCCATTTAAGAGGTTGGCTCTCTTCAAATAAAAGCGTTGATGAAATCGATTCAGCACCAGAAGAAAAAGCCCGAGGAGTAACAATTAATATTTCCCATAATGAATTCGAAACCGAAAAGAGACACTACGCTATTATTGATTGCCCAGGCCACGCTGATTACATTAAAAATATGATTACTGGTGCTGCTCAAATGGATGGGGCAATTTTAGTTGTCTCTGCGGTTGATGGACCAATGCCTCAAACAAGAGAACATATTCTTTTAGCCAGACAAGTTGGTTTGCCAGCAATGGTTGTCTTTTTAAATAAAGTAGATCAAGTTTCAGATCCAGAAATGATCGATTTAGTTGAATCTGAAGTTAGAGAATTATTGAAAAAATATGGTTTCCCAGGGGATGAAGTGCCAGTTATTAAAGGATCAGCTTTGAAAGCTAACGAAGCCACTTCTCCTGATGATGAAGCTTTTAAACCAATTGACGAATTATTAAAAGCAGTTGATGAATATTTCCAGGAACCACCAAGAGAAATTGATAAACCATTTTTAATGGCAATTGAAGATGTCTTTTCAATAGCTGGTCGAGGAACAGTGGCTACTGGTAGAATTGAAAGAGGTATTATTAAACCTGGCGAAGAAGTTGAAATTGTTGGCATTAGACCTACTATTAAAACAACCGCAGTTTCAATTGAAATGTTTAATAAATCATTAGACGAAGGAAGAGCCGGTGATAATGTAGGAATTCTATTAAGAGGATTAAAGAAAGAAGACGTGGAAAGAGGACAAGTAATTGCCAAACCAGGGACAGTAACTCCACATACCGAATTTGAAGCTGAGGTTTATGTTTTGTCTAAAGAAGAAGGTGGAAGGCATACTCCATTTTTTTCAGGATATAAACCCCAGTTTTATATTAGAACTTGTGATGTTACCGGTGAAGTAACTTTGCCAGAAGGCGTAGAAATGGTAATGCCAGGAGATAATGTGAAAATAAAAGTAAAATTGATTAGTCCGGTAGCTTTGGAAGAAAAACAAAAATTTGCTATCAGAGAAGGAGGAAAAACAGTTGGAGCTGGAGTAGTTTCAAAAATTATAAAATAAATTATTAAAAATTTAAAAAGATGGCTTTAGCAGAAAAAGAGACGATTCAAAAAGGAGATAAAGAAGAGAATTTCGTTCCTAAAATAAGGATTAAGCTTAAATCTTACGACAATAAGGTTCTAGATAATAGTACTAGACAAGTAATTGATTTTGCTCAAAGATCAGATGTAAAAATAATTGGCCCAATTCCATTACCAACAGAAATTAAAAGATATACTGTTAATCGCTCAACTTTTGTTCATAAAGATGCCAGAGACCAATTCGAAGTAAGAGTTCATAAAAGATTGATTGAAATTTTAAATCCAAATCAAAAATTTATTGAAACAATAAAAGAATTGAATTTGCCAGCCGGTGTTGAAGTAGAGATTAAAGTGATAACCTAATTTTTATTTAGGTTAGTTAAAAAAATATAAGAATAAAAAATGAAGAAATATTTTTTTTAAATTTTTATTAAAACTAAAGCGAAATTTTAATACCAGGCTTTAGGTGCCTGGTATTTTTAAAGAAAAAGATATGAAATTTATTTTGGGAAAAAAATTAAATATGGGACAAATTTTTGATAAAGATGGAAATGTTATTCCGGTAACTTTTGTTCAGGCTGGTCCTTGCAAAGTTATCCAATTAATTACTAAAGATAAATCAGGTTACGAAGCAGTTCAAGTTGGTTTTGAAGAACTTTCAGAAAGAAAAGTTAAAAAGCCCCAAAAAGATAAACCTTATCGTTATTTAAGAGAATTTAAAGATGAGATTAAAAATTATGAAGTTGGGAAAGTAATTGACGTTAGTATTTTTAAAGAAGGCGAGAAAGTAAAAGTTTCTGGAATTTCTAAAGGTAAAGGTTTTCAAGGCGTAGTTAAAAGATGGGGATTTTCAGGTAGAAATGCTACTCATGGTGTAAAACATGAACATCGGACAATAGGTTCAGTTGGTTCTTCTTTTCCAGAAAGAGTTATTAAAGGAAAGAAAATGCCAGGGAGAACTGGCGGAGAAAGGGTGACAATTAAAAATTTAGAAATTGTTAAAGTAGATCCTGAAAATAATATTTTAGCTATAAAAGGAGCAGTACCGGGTAGAAGAGGAACCCTTTTAGAAATTGTTAGTCAATAAAAATTTATGGAAATAAGTTTAAAAAATAAAAAAGGTGAAAATATTGGAGAGATTGAATTAGACAATGAACTTTTTGGTTTAGAACCAAATTTAGATTTGATTCATCAAGTAATTACAATTTTAAGAAAAAATCAGAGACGACCAATAGCTCACACTAAAGATAGGGGAGAAGTTAGAGGCGGAGGAAGAAAGCCTTGGGCTCAAAAAGGAACAGGGAGGGCTCGTCATGGTTCAATTAGATCACCTTTATGGAAAGGAGGCGGCGTAACTTTTGGACCAAGAAAGGAAAAAAAATTAACTAGAGAACTTCCAAAGAAAATTAAAAGAAAGGCGCTTTTTATGATTTTATCAGAGAAAGCAAGACAGAATTTAATTTTATTATTAGATAAAATAGAAGTGAGCAAAACCAAGGAGGCAAAAGAGTTATTGAAAAATTTAGGACTTCAAATGACAAAAGACCAAAAATTAAAAGAAAGTGTTTTAGTAATTTTATCTGATAAAGAAAAAGAAGCAAGAAAATTTTTTGAAAATTTAGCAAAGGTAAAAGTGATAGAAGCTAAAAATATTAATGCTTTAATTTTGGTTTCTTATAAATATCTATTATTAACAAAAGAAACATTAGACTTTATTAAAAAACATTTTTCGAAAAAATAATTTTATGAAAGAAATAATTTTAATACCACACATAACAGAAAAAGCAATGAAAAGTAGAGATTTGAACCAATATGTTTTTGAAGTGAACAAAGAAGCAAATAAAACCGAAATTAAAAAAGAAGTTGAAAGAAGATATAAAGTTAAAGTAATTGATGTTAAAATTATTAATTTGCCTGGAAAGAAAAAAAGATATTTCAGAAAAATTAGTAAAACGAGTGGTTTAAAAAAAGCAATCGTCAAATTAAAAAAAGGAGATAAAATTGCAACAGAAATATAATAAAAATATAAAATTATGAAATTAAAAAATCCAGTTACACCAGGTCAAAGAAAGGCAACAAAATTAGATTTTTCAATTTTGACTAAAAAAGAGCCAAAAAAGAGCTTGATAGTCCCTATTAAAGAAAAAGCTGGCAGAAGCCAGGGAAGAATTTCTGTAAGACACAAAGGTGGCAGAGTTAAAAGATTTTATAGGCTAATTGATTTTGGTCAAACTTATAAAGATTTAAAAGGAAAGGTTATAGCCTTAGAATATGATCCAAATAGAACTTGTTTTATTGCTTTGGTCGAATATGAAAATGGTAAAAAATCTTACATTTTAGCTCCAGATGGTATTCAAGTAGGCGATGAAATTATTTGTGCTGATGAAGCCCCAGTTAAAATTGGCAATAGAATGAAATTAAAGAACATTCCTCAAGGAATAAAAGTTTATAACATTGAACTAATCCCAGGAAAAGGAGGAAAAATTGTGAGATCAGCAGGAACTTCTGCTATTTTGATGGGTCAAGAAGACAAATATACAATTTTAAAATTGCCTTCTGGAGAGATGAGAAAAGTTTCAAATGAATGTTTTGCTTCAATCGGCCAACTTTCAAATCCAGAACATAGATTTAGAAGAATTGGAAAGGCAGGAATTAATAGAAAGAAAGGTATTAGACCAACAGTTCGAGGTAGCGCTATGAATCCTTGCGATCATCCTCATGGTGGAGGTGAAGGTAGAACTGGTATTGGTTTAAAATATCCTAAAACTCCATGGGGAAAGCACGCTTTTATTTCTAGAACCAGGAAGAAAAAATGGACTGATAAATTAATAATTAAACGTCGAAAAGAAAAATAATAAAAATATGCCAAGAAGTTTAAAAAAAGGACCATATATTGATCAAAGATTATTGGAAAAAATAAAGAAAGTAAAAAAAGAAGATAAAATAATTATTAAAACTTATTCTAGGAGTTGCACTATTGTGCCAGAAATGGTAGGTTATATTTTTGGCGTTCATAATGGTAAAGAATTTGTTCCAGTTCAAGTAACGGAAGATATGGTAGGGCACAAATTAGGAGAATTTGCCCAAACTACCAAATTTCAAAGACATGGTGGTAAAATGCAAAGAGAATTAGAAGCGAAAGCAGGTGCTGAAAAATAAAATTAATTTTAAAATTTATGGTTGAAGTAAAAGCCCATCTTAATTATTTAAGAATTGCTCCAAGAAAAGTTAGATTGGTTGTTGATTTAATTAGAGGAAAAAGTGTTCAAGAAGCAAGAAATATTTTGAATTTTACGGTAAAAAGAGCTGCTTTACCAATTAGAAAACTTTTAGATTCAGCCGTGGCTAATGCCAAAAATAATTTCAATTTAGATGAAAAAAAATTATATATTAAAAAAATTTTTGTTAATGAAGGACCAAAATTAAAAAGATATCGCCCAGCCTCAAGAGGAAGAGCGGTCGAAGTTCAAAAAAAGACAAGTCATATTACAATTATTTTAGATGAAAAATAATTTATGGCAAAAAAGACAAATATTAAAATTTTAAAAATAAGGAAATTAGATGATTGGAAGTCAAGAGGGTTTTACGACGACAAGTTTCCAGAATATTTAAAAGAAGATTTAATTATTAGAGAATTTTTACAAAAAAAATTATTAACAGCTGGAATTGATTCAATTGATATCGAAAGGACAAGTTCGACGGTTAAAATTATTATTAAATCTTCAAAGCCAGGATTTATTTTAGGTAGAGGCGGTAAAGGAGTTGAAATGTTAGAAAAGGAATTAAGAGAAAAATTGTTTAAAGAAACTAAGGGTACTTTTTCAAAATTGATTAAAATTGAAATTGTAGAAGTAAAAAATCCTTGGTTATCAGCTCAGATTACAGCCCAATGGATAGCTTTTCAATTAGAAAAAAGGGTTCCTTATAGAAAAGCAATGAAAATGGCTTTAACAAAGATTTTAGAACAAAAAGGAGTTCAGGGAGCAAAAATTTTAGTTTCTGGAAGATTAAATGGAGTTACTATAGCCAGAGACGAACACATTGAATACGGTAGATTACCAAGACAAAATTATCGCAGCGATATTGATTATGGTTTTGCTCAAGCCTATTGTACTTATGGTGTTATTGGAGTAAAAGTTTGGATTTATAAAGGCGAAAAACTTGATTAAATTTTTTTTAAAAAAGCCATGCTTCAACCATCAAGAACTAAATATAGAAAAACACAAAAAGGTAGAAAAAGAGATCAAGGGAAAGCTACGAGAGGAACAGAATTAGTTTTTGGCTCTTTTGGTTTAAAATCTTTAGAGACAAAATGGCTTAAAGATAAACAGATAGAAGCAGCCAGAAGAGCAATTTTAAGATATTTAAGAAAGAAAGGCAAAATGTGGATCAGAATTTTTCCCCAAAAACCAATTACTTCAAAGGGTGTTGAATTTTCAATGGGGGGAGGCAAAGGAGACGTAGTAGGCTATGTTTTTCCAGTAAAACCAGGAAGAATTCTTTTTGAGTTAGATGGTGTTGAAGAGGAAGTAGCTAAAAAAGCTTTTAGAGAAGCAGCTGATAAACTGCCAATTAAAACAGTATTTGTTAAAAAAGAAAATTTATAAAAATATGAAAAGAAAAGAAAAAATTCAAGAATTATTGCAACTTGAAGAAAAAGAATTGTTACACAGGCTTTCAGAATTAAAAGAGAAATTAATTCAACTTAAAATTGATTTAAAATTAGGCAAGGTGAAAAATGTTAGAGAAATATCTATTTTAAAAGAAGATATTGCGAGAATTAAAACAATTTTAAAACAAAAATTTAATAAAAAAGTATGACTAAAAAAAGATTAGAAGGTACAGTAGTTTCAAATAAAATGCAAAAAACAGTTGTCGTTAAGGTTGAAACATTAAAAACCCATCCTTTATATAAGAAAAAATATAAAGTTCACAAGAAATATAAAGCCCATGTTGAAAATGAAAAAGAATATCAAATAGGAGACAAGGTTGTTATTGAAGAATGTCGACCAATTTCCAAAGAAAAAAAATGGAGAGTAATCAAAAAAGTTTCATAGTTTAATTTATTAAAAATATGATTCAACCAAGAACAATGTTAATAGTAGCCGATAATACTGGAGCCAAGGTAGTCCAATGTTTTAATATTTTAGGTGGTACAAAAAGAAGATACGCTCAACTTGGCGATATAATTGTTGGGACAGTAAAGAAAGCCGAACCAAGAAAATTGGTTAAAACTCACCAAAAAGTAAGAGCTTTAATTATTCGTCAAAGAAGGCCTTATCGAAGAAAAGATGGTACTTATATTAAATTTGATGATAATGCTTGTATAATTTTAGATGGTAAAAAACCAAAAGGGAACAGAATTTTCGGCCCAGTAGCTTTTGAAATTAAAGAAAAAGGTTTTCAAGAAGTTGCTGCCTTGGCAAAAGAATTAGTTTAAAAAAATATGGCAATGAAAATTAAAAAAAATGATAAAGTTTTGATTGTTAAAGGTAAATATAAAGGAAAGACAGGAGTGGTTTTAAGAACTTATCCTCGAGAGAATAAAATTTTAGTTGAGGGAGTTAATCTCTTAAAGAAATTTGTTAGACCTAAAAGAGAAGGAGAGAAGGGAAAAATAGTCGAAGTTTCAAGACCAATTCCAATTTCAAAAGCAAAATTAATTTGTCCTAAATGTGGTAAACTAACAAGAGTAGGTTTTAAAATTTTAGAAGATAAAAAACATCGATATTGTAAAAAATGTAATAGTTTAATTGATTAAATTCTTTTAAAAATATGACCAGATTTAAAGAAAAATATCAAAAAGAAGTGATTCCATTAATGATGGAGAAATTTTCTTATAAAAATAAATCCGAAGTTCCTCGATTAGAAAAAATTGTTATTAATTGTGGTTTTGGAAGCAAAGTGGTAGATAAAACTCCAGAAGAAAGAAAACAAATTACAAAAAATATTTTAGATAATTTAGCTTTAATTGTTGGGCAAAAACCAGTTTTAACAAAGGCAAGAAAGTCAATTTCTTCTTTTAAACTTAAAGAAGGAATGGAAGTTGGTGTTAAAGCAACTTTAAGAGGTGATAGAATGTATGATTTTTTTGAAAAACTTATTTTGCTTTATTTGCCAAGAACAAGAGATTTTAGAGGTGTTCCATTGAAAAATGTTGATCAAAATGGTAATCTAACAATTGGTTTTAAAGAATTTACAATAGCCCCCGAAGTAACTTTAGAAAAAGAAAAAGGAATTTTTGGATTTGAATGTACAATTGTTACTAATGCTAAAAGCCGTCAAGAAGCTATTGAATTATTTAAAGCTTTTGGTTTTCCTTTTCAAAAATAAAAATATGCCCACAAAAGCAAAAATAGTAAAAGCATTAAAAAAACCAAAATATAAAACAAGAAAAGAAAATCGTTGTTTAAGATGTGGAAGAAAAAGAGGATATTTAAGAGACTTTGGTCTTTGTAGGATTTGTTTTCGTGAATTAGCCTCTAGAGGTGAAATTCCAGGTGTTAAAAAAGCTTCTTGGTAATTAAAAAATATGGACCCAATAAATGATTTATTTAATCGTATAAAGAATGCTCAGGCAGTAAATAAAATAGCAACTTTTGCCCCTTATTCTAAATTAAAAGAAAGAATCTTACAAATTCTTAAAGATAATGGGTTTATTTTAGATTATAAAATTAGAAAAGTTGATAATAAAAAAACGCTCAAAATTTATCTAAAATATGATGAAAATAATCAAGGAGCAATAAAAGGAATTAAGCAAATTTCAAAACCAGGAAGAAAAGTTTACCAGAAAGCAAAAGAGATAAAAAAAGTAAAATCAGGTTATGGAATTGCTATTATTTCTACTTCAAAAGGTTTAATTACAGATAAAGAAGCCAGAAAATATAAAGTTGGGGGAGAAGTTATAGCCCATATTTGGTAATTTAAAAACCATGAGCAGATTAGGAAAAAAACCCATTTTAATACCAGAAAAAGTAAAGGTTTCAATTACAGATGAAGAAATTAAAGTTGAAGGTCCAAAAGGAGTAATGATAAAAAAACTCCCAGATGATTTGAATTTTGTAATTGAAGAAGATAAGATAAAAATTTCACCAAAAGTTCAGAGAAAAAACATTTCGGCTCTCTGGGGACTTTGGGCTTCTTTAGTAAAAAATATGATTTTGGGAGTAACTGAAGGTTTCGAAAAAAAATTAGAAATTCAAGGAGTTGGTTACCGTGCTTCTGTTGAAGGAAAAAATTTAAAATTAGAAGTAGGGTATACAAAACCAGTTTTAATGGAAATACCAGAGGGAATTGAAGTAAAGGTTGAAAAGAATATTATTACTATTTCTGGCGTTGATAAAGAAAAAGTTGGTCAATTTGCTGCTAATGTAAGAAAAGTTAGAGAACCAGATCCATATAAAGGTAAGGGAATTCGATATTTTGGTGAGGTTATTAAACTAAAACCTGGTAAAAAAGCAGTGGCTAGTAAATAAATAAGTTTATGAAAGTAAAAACAAAAAAAATAAGGAAAAGAAGAGTTTTTGGGGTTGGCACAAAACCAAGGCTTTGTGTTTTTAGATCATTAAAGCATATTTACGCTCAATTAATTGATGATCAAAAAGGAAAAACTTTAGTTAGTGCTAATGATTTAGAATTAGAAAAAGAAAATAAAAAAAGGAAAGCAAATAAGAAAACAAAAACCGAAAAAGCTTATGAAGTTGGTCTTTTAATTGCTCAAAAGGCAAAAAAGATTAATATAAGTAAAATTGTTTTTGATAGAAGAAATTATCGCTATCATGGCAGAGTTAAGGCTTTAGCTCAAGGGGCTAGAGATGGTGGTTTAAAATTTTAATTTATAATTTTTAAAACTATGGTAGAGAAAAAAACAATAGAAAATGAAAAACCAGAAGAAAAATTTGAATCAAAATTAATTGAAGTCAGAAGAGTCACTAAAGTTACTGAAGGAGGTAAAAAGCTTAGATTTAGAGCTATTATTGTTATTGGAAACAAAAAGGGTAAAGTAGGCATTGGAGTAGCTAAAGGTAAAGATGTTTCTCAAACAGTTGAAAAAGCTCAAAGAGTAGCAATGAAAAATATTACCGAAATTCCTATTGTTGAAGATACTATTCCTCATCAAGTGATTGCCAAATATAAAACAGCCAAGGTTTTATTAAAACCTCAAAGAAAGGGTCGAGGTTTAATTGCTGGTGGTCAGGTAAGAATTATTTGCGAACTAGCCGGTATAAAAGATATTTCTTCGAAACTCTTGTCAGAAACAAGAAATAAATTAAATATAATTTTAGCCACCATTAAAGCTTTAAAACAACTCCATGCAAATCCATCAAATCAAACCAATTCATAAAAGTAAAGATAAAAAAAGAATAGGTAGGGGAGGCAAAAGAGGAACTTATTCTGGTAGGGGAATCAAAGGACAGAAAGCCAGAGCTGGTCATAAATTGGAAAAAATTTCAAAAAAGATTATTAAAAAATTTCCTAAATTAAGAGGTTATAAATATAAAGGTTTTCAAAACGAGTTAGCGGTTTTAAATGTTGAAGACTTAGAAAAAAATTTTCAAGCTAAAGAAAAAGTAACACCTAAAACCTTAGTAAAAAAAGGTTTAGTTAAAAAAGTTTTTGGCAGAATACCAGAAATAAAAATTTTAGGAAAAGGCGAAATTACAAAACCTTTTTTTGTTGAAAATTGTAAAGTTTCTGCTTTAGCTAAAGCAAAAATTTTAATGGCAAAAGGCAGTGTTAAAGAGAAATAATATGATTAATTTTAGAAAATTATCTTTAATTTTTAAAGATAGACAAATTAGAAATAAAATTCTGATTACATTTTTTCTTTTAGCTATATTTAGGTTGGCAGCTAATATTCCCGTACCTGGTGTGAATTTAGAAAATTTAAAGCGAATGTTTTTAGAAAATCAATTTTTGGGTTTATTAAATGTTTTTGTGGGTGGAGCTTTAAGCAATTTATCAATTGTAATGTTAGGAGTTGGCCCTTATATTACAGCCACTATTATTTTGCAACTTTTAACAATGATTTTTCCTCAATTAGAAGAACTTTATAAAGAAGGCGGGGAAGAAGGCAGACAAAAATTTAATCAATATGCCAGGATTTTAACCGTGCCCCTTGCTTTTTTAGAAGGTTATGGAATGCTCAATTTATTTGTCAACCAAAATATAATTTCTTTTTCTTCTTCATATCATCTTCTTACTTCTTTAATTACAATTACAGCCGGCTCTGTTTTTTTAATGTGGCTTGGAGAATTAATTACTGAAAATGGTGTTGGTAATGGAATTTCTCTTTTGATTTTAGCCGGTATTTTAGCTAGAACCCCTGTTGAGGTTAGATCTTTTTTGTTAAAATGGGATGTTGCTAATTTACCTTCTTATATCTTATTTTTTGCTAGTTCAATTTTAATTATTGTTTGTGTTGTTTTTGTTAATGAAGCTAAAAGAAATATTCCAATTTCTTATGTTAAAAGAGTCAGAGGCAATAAAATTTATGGCGGCGTTTCTACTTATTTGCCTTTAAATGTTAATCCAGCTGGAGTTATACCAATTATTTTTGCTTTAAGTGTCCTTTTGTTTCCTACTATGGTTGCTAATTTGCTTCAAGGTCTCAATAATCCAACTATTTTAGAGGCTTCAAAAAGCGTTGTTAATTTTTTGCAAAATCAATGGGTTCATGGAACTTTATTTTTTATATTAGTTTTTGCCTTCACTTTCTTTTATACCTTGGTAACTTTTGAGCCAAAAACAATTTCTGAAAACCTTCAGAAAGTTGGTGGTTTTATCCCTGGTGTTAGGCCAGGCGAGCAAACATCTTTATTTTTACAAAAAATTCTAAATAACGTTTTATATATTGGAGCAACTTTTTTAGGGGTAATTGCTGTTTTACCTTCAATTGTTCAAGGAATTACTAAAGTAGCTGAATTTCAATTTTTAATTGGCGGCACAAGTTTATTAATCGTTGTTAGCGTTATTTTAGAAACCTGGCGAGCTTTAGAAGCAGAAATAGAAATGAAAGAATACGATTAATTTTATTATTTTTAAAATAATTTTTCCAAAAATCAAATAATAATGGAAAATAACAAAAAAGTAATAATTCTCTTGGGTCGGCCAGGCTCTGGCAAGGGAACTCAAGCAGAACTATTAGCCAAAAAGTTTAAACTTGAATATATTGGCAGTGGCGATTTATTAAGAAAGGCTGCTAAAAGAAATGATTTTACTGGTAGAAAAATTAAAGAGACAATTGATAAAGGTTTTTTAGTCCCAACACCAGTAATTTTTAAATTATGGTTAGATAAATTTGAAGAATTAAAGAAAGAAAAGAACTTAAAAGGTATTATCATTGATGGTTCGCCAAGAAAAATTTTAGAAGCCTATTTAATTGATGATGCTCTTGATTGGTATGGTTGGAAAGATAATTTAAAAATTTTTCTTCTTGATATTTCTTCTAAAGAAGCAATAAATAGATTAACAAAAAGAAGAATTTGTAAAAAATGCGGCAAAATTATTCCTTATATTGGAGAATATAAAAAAATTAAAAAGTGTCCTGTTTGCGGAGGGGAATTAGTTCAAAGAGCAGATGATAGCTTATTAAGTATTAAAAGAAGATTAGAACTATTTAATAAAGAAGTAATGAAAGTTATTAGATACTATCAAAAAGAAAAAAGACTAATTAAAATTAATGGCGAACAATCAATTGAAGATGTTTTTAAAGAAATTTTAAAATACCTTAAATGACATTTAAAACAAAAGAAGAGATTGAAATTATTAAAGAAAGTTCTCAAATTTCTTCTGAAATAATGAAAAGGTTAAAAGCTTTTGTAAAACCTGGGATTTCAACAAAAGAACTTGATGAAATTGCTAGAAATTTAATTTTAGAGTATAAAGTAGAAAGTGCCTTTTTAAATTATGACGGTTTTCCAGCAGTTTTATGCACCTCTGTAAATGAAGTGATAGTTCATGGAGTTCCTTCTGATTATAAACTAAAAGAAGGCGATATTATTTCTTTAGATTTTGGCGTAAAGTATAAAGGCTATTATTCTGATATGGCTTTTACACTTCCTGTTGGTAAGGTTTCTGAAAAGGCAAATAAACTTATTAGAGCTACTAAAAAATCTTTAGAATTAGCAATTAAAGTTGCCAAACCAGGTAATAGATTAGGGGATATTGGTTTTACAATTCAAAATTTTTTAGAAAAAGAAGGATTCCATCCTATTAGAGAGCTTTGTGGTCATGGTATAGGTAAAGATTTACATGAAGACCCTCAAATTTTAAATTTTGGAAAAAAAGGAGAAGGTTTGGAAATTAAAGAAGGAATGGTTTTTTGCATTGAGCCTATGGCTTCTATAGGCGATTGGCGAATTAAAAAAGCAAAAGATGGCTATGGTTGGCAAACAAGAGACGGATCTTTATCAGCTCATTTTGAACACACTGTAGCTGTTTTTAAAAATAAAGCTCAAAATTTAACTTATTTTTGAAAAGATATATTTCGAGCTAAACTAAAAAGCAGAAAATTTTTTATTTATTTTGATTTTTTCATTTTTTTTCTCGGCCGTTTCCAAGGAGTCTTGACAAAAAATTTTTTATTTTTAAAATATATTATCAGTCAAAGGTCGAGATTGATAATCTAAAAGGTCGTTTTAACTAAGATATTTCAAAATTATGAAAATTACTCCAATTTTAGATCACATTTTAATTGAACCAATTTCTAAAGAAGAAAAAACAAAATCTGGTATTTTATTGCCAGATACTGCCGAAAAAGATAGGCCAGAGCAAGGGAAAGTTATTGCTGTAGGTCCTGGCAAAAGGGGAAAAGATGGTAAATATATTCCTTTAGCTGTTAAAGTGGGACAAAAAGTGCTTTTTACAAAATATGGTCCCAATGAAATAAAGGTCGATAATAAAGAATATTTAATTGCCAAAGAGGAAGATATTTTGGCAATTATTGAATAATTATTAAACCTATGGCAAAACAAATTTTATATTCTGTTACTGCGAGAAAAAAATTAAAAAGAGGCGTTGATAAACTGGCTAATGCCGTGAAAGTTACTTTAGGTCCTAAGGGAAGAAATGTTGTTTTAGATAAAGGTTTTGGTTCTCCAATTATTACTAACGACGGTGTAAGTATTGCCAAAGAAATTGAATTAGAAGATAAAATTGAAAATTTAGGAGCAGAAATTATTAAAGAAGTTGCCTCAAAAACAAATGATACTGCTGGCGATGGCACAACTACAGCCACTGTTTTGGCTCAGGCAATTATTACTGAAGGCTTAAAAAACGTTGAAGCTGGAGCTAATCCTTTAGCAATTAAAAGGGCTTTAGAAATTGGTTCTAAAAAAGTTATCGAAGAATTAAAAAGAATTGCTAAAAAAATTAATAAAAAAGAAGAAATTATTCAAGTTGCCACTATCTCAGCTGAAGATAAAGAATTGGGCGAGATGATTGCTAATGTTATAGAAGAAGTTGGCAAAGATGGTGTGGTAACCGTTGAAGAATCTCAAACTTTTGGTTTACAAAAAGAAGTGGTTAAGGGTCTTCAATTTGATCGGGGTTATGTTTCTCCTTATATGATCACTGATCCAGAAAGAATGGAAGCTGTTTTAGAAGATCCTTATATTTTTATCACCGACAAAAAGATTTCTTCTTTGCAAGAAATTGTGCCAATTTTAGAAAAAGTAGCTTCTGCTGGTAAAAAAGAAATTTTAATTATTGCCGATGAAATTGAAGGCGATGCTTTAGCCACTTTGGTTGTTAATAAATTAAGAGGTGTTTTAAATGCGATTGCAGTAAAAGCTCCTGGTTTTGGTGATAGAAAGAAAGAAATGTTAGAAGATATTGCCATTGTTACTGGAGGTCAAGTAATTTCAGAAGAAAAAGGAATGAAAATTGAAAATGCAACCTTAAAAGATTTTGGTAGAGCCAGAAAGGTGGTTGTTAATAAAGACAATACAACAATTATTGGGGGTAAAGGTACAAAAGAAAGCATTGAAGCAAGAGTTAACCAAATTAAAAAAGAATTAGAAAAAACAACCTCTGAATTTGATAGAGAAAAACTTCAAGAAAGATTAGCAAAATTAGTTGGCGGTGTGGCTGTTATTAAAGTTGGTGCTCCAACTGAAGTCGAGCAAAAAGCCAGACAACACAAAGCTGAAGATGCACTTTCAGCCACTAAAGCTGCCATTGAAGAAGGAATTGTTCCAGGTGGTGGAGTAGCTTTATTAAGAGCCAGTGAGGTTTTAGATGATTTATTAAAAACAATGTCCGATGATGAAAAAACTGGTATCTTAATTTTAAAGAGAGCTTTAGAAGAACCATTAAGAACAATTGCTCAAAATGCTGGAATTGAAGGTTCGGTTGTTGTAGCTAATGTTAAAGCCAAGAAGGGAAATTATGGCTTTAATGCCCAAACAATGGAATATGAAGATTTAATGCAATCTGGAATTATTGATCCAGTTAAGGTAGTCAGATTAGCCTTAGAAAATGCAGTTTCTGGAGCAGCCATGTTATTAACTACAGAAGCAGTAGTTGCTGAATTGCCAGAGAAAAAAGAAGGCAAACATTTACCAGAAGAATCATTTAGAGAAGAGTATTAAAACTCGGCCCCCTTGAAAAAAGGGGGCTAAGTTTTATAATTAAATTATTAATAAAAAAGGTCTTTTATAATTTTAATTTAAACTATGACATTAATTTTAATTTTCTTTTTAGCATTATTGCTAGTTTTATTATGGCCTGTTTTTGCTTATAATAGTTTAGTGAAACTAAAAAATCGCTGTCAAGAAGCTTGGGCTGATATTGATGTTCAATTAAAAAGAAGATATGATTTAATTCCAAATTTAGTGGAAACTGTTAAGGGCTATGCTAGTCATGAAAAAGAATTATTTGAAAAAGTTACTCAAGCTAGAGCAGTAGCTATGACAGCCAGAGAAAGTGGCAATTTAAATCAAATGGCAGAGGCTGAAAATCAATTAGCCCAAACTCTTAAAACCTTATTTGCCGTTGCTGAAAATTATCCAGATTTAAAGGCTTCTCAAAATTTTCTTGAATTCCAAAAAGAATTAACAGATACCGAAGATAAGATAATGTATGCCAGAAGATTTTATAATGCTAATGTTAGAGACTTAAATACTAAAATTGAAAGTTTTCCTACTAATATTATTGCCAATATTTTTGGTTTCAAGAAGATGGACTTATTTGGAACTGAAGCCCCAGAAGAAAGAGAGGCTCCAAAAGTTAGTTTCTGATTTAAAAAATTAGAAAAAAAGATCTATTTTTTATGAAAAATAAAAGTTTTTTCTTTGTATTATTGTTTTTCTTTTACTTTTTATTTTCTTTTAAAATTTCTTTCTTGGTATGAAGGAAATTTTGCTTCAGCATTTACAGTCGCAGCTTTTACCTCTTCTTTAAATAATTATATTTCCCAACTAACTTCTTTTTCTAAATCAAGTGGTCTTGGTGGAGGTTCTTCGGGCGGTGGTAGAGGGGGCGGAGGTGGTAGTTGGTAAAATTGAGTAATATCAAATCTTGATTTGGGTAATCATTTTTGATTTAATTAATATAAGTTTAAAAATATGCCAACATTATATAATTTAGCCGAAAAAAATATTAGAAAAACCTGGATTTTGCTGACCACTTTCTTTATTTTTATTATTCTTATTGGTTGGCTTTTTAGTTATTATTTTCAAAGTAAAGCAATTTTATATTTCGCTGTTTTTTTAGCCACTTTTCAAAGTTTTTTAAGCTATTGGTATTCTGATAAAATTGTTTTAGCGATTGCTAAAGCAAAAGAAATAAAAAAAGAGGATAACCCTGAAATTTATAGATTAGTCGAAAATCTTTGCATTGCAGCTGGTTTACCCTTACCAAAAATTTATATTATTGATGAAGCCCAGCCTAATGCTTTTGCTACAGGCAGAGACGAAAAACACGCTGCCATTGCTTTAACCCGTGGCCTTTTAGAAAAATTGGAAAGGCCAGAAATTGAAGGGGTTATTGCTCATGAACTCTCTCATATTAAAAATAAAGATATTTTGCTTCAAAGCGTTGTTGTCGTTTTGGTTGGCGTAATTTCTATTTTATCAGATTTCTTTTTAAGAATGAGCTATTTTGGTACTAGAAGATCAGATAGAGATGAAGATTCAGCAGGAGCAATTTTGTTTTTCTTGGGGTTAATAGCCGCTATTTTAGCTCCAATTGCTGCCACCTTAATTCAGCTGGCAATTTCAAGAAAAAGAGAATTTTTAGCTGATGCAACTGGAGCTTTAATTACTAGATATCCAGAAGGTTTAGCCAGAGCTTTAGAAAAAATTTCAACAGACCCTAATCCTTTAAGAGTGGCTAATAATTCAACCGCTCATTTATTTATTGCTTCTCCTTTTCGAGGAAGACAAGCAATGAACTGGCTAGCCAAGTTATTTTCAACCCATCCACCAGTTGAAGAAAGGATTAAAGCCTTAAGAGAAATGAGTATTTAAAAAATTAATATGTTTCCAGAAAAATTTCAAAATAACAAAGAGGAGTTCAAAAAAGATTATGAGATGGAAAGTGAACTTTTAAAGAAAACAATTGAAAGATTGACTCAAGAGAATTTAAAATTGGAAATTGAAAATGAAAAATTAAAAAAAGAAAACAAAGAGATAAAAGAAAAGTTAGAAAAATATGAGGAAGAAATTATTCATGATAATTTAACAGGTTTATATACAAGAAAATATTTTTCTGAGAGGGTAGAAAATGATATAGCAGGGCTTTTGAAAGAAACAGAAGAAAAAAGAGAAGAAGGATATAAAAATTTATCTATTTTATTTTGTGATATTGATGATTTTAAGAAAATTAATGACACTTATGGCCATAGTTTTGGTGGCCAAATTTTAAAAAGAGTATCTGAAATTTTGCAAGAAAATGTTCGAGATACTGATATTGTAGCTAGATGGGGTGGAGAAGAAATAGTAATTGAGTTATTAGGTGCCGATGCAAAAGAAGCTACAAAAAAAGCACACGATTTAAAAGAATTAGTTAAAGAAAAAATTCAAGAAGAATTTCAAATACCACTTACTTTAAGTATCGGTATATCAGGAGCCAAATCAGGAGATAATTTTGATGAAAAAATTAAGAATGCTGATGAAGCAATGTATCAAGCCAAAAAAGAAGGAAAAGATAAGGTAATCTCTTTTGATGAAATTAAAAAAGAAGAATCTACTTAACTCAGGGACAGTCCTTAAAAATCAAGTAAAAAAGCCGCATAAATAAAGGATTTTTTGCCCCAATTTTCCAATTTGGCACAAAATTGTATAATTTTTTTGTTGCTTACCTAAGGAGACCCGCCTCGTCGGCGGGTAGACAACACTCTTAGGTTAGACCTAGGGGTAAATTCGTGAAATTCGTGCCCAAATTTGTGGAAATTCGCGATTTGAAAAAATTCTAAATCCTAAATCTAAATTCTAAACGAAATCCCAATTCGTTTATTTGAAAATTGAAAATTTAAAATTGAAAATTATTCTTGGTTGCTTACCCAGGTTAAGCAACGATCCCTCTTTTATCTGAATTATTATGCCATTCTTTAAAGTTAACAATTTTTACATTTTTAATCTATGTTTTTGGTTTTTGGTCTTTGATTTTTGATTTTTCCTAGGTCAGACCTAGGGGTAAAATTCGTGAAATTGCAGCATTTAAATAATGTGACTCTTTTCTTTACAAGAGAAAAAGTGTTAAAATATTATATAGAAAGGTCGAGTATAATTTTAAAAACTATGGCCACAGAAGTTATTAAAAAAAACGGCCAAAGAGAGCCATTCAATCCAGATAAAATTAGAGATGCAATTTGGGTTGCAGCCCAGAGAACTGATTTGCCAGACGAAACAAAAGATGAAATAGTAGAAAGAGTAGCCTCAAAAGTTATTGAAATGTTCGAAGATGTTGATATTGTAGCGACGACTGAAATCAGAGATGCAATTTTAGAAGAGCTTGATAGTGTTTCTCCAGAAATTGCCAATTCTTGGCGAGAGTACGAGAAAAACAAATAAACAATAAAGAGATAAAATAAAATTATATTAAAAAATTGCTAAATTTTAGCAAAAGTTTAAGTTTTTTTAATCGGCTAAAATTATGGAATTTGAAAATCAAAAAATAAGATTACCAGCTGTAGCTGATGCTTTTTATCCTGGAGATCCAAAGGAACTAAAATTAACTATTCAAAATTTTTTTCAAAATGTAAAATTGCCTAAAATTAAAGGTGATATTTTAGGTCTAATTGTTCCTCATGCTGGTTATTATTTTTCTGGTCAAACAGCGGCCTTTGCTTTTAAGGCAATCTCTCAAAAAGAAATTGAAACTGTAGTTTTAATTGGTGATAGCCATTATGAATACTTTGATGGCGTTTCTATTTGGGCAAAAGGGGAGTGGTTAACTCCATTTGGTAGAATAAAAGTTGATGAAAAATTAGCTCAAAAATTAATTTCAAAATCTTTTCGTTTTTTTGAAAAAGATTCGGCTCATTTTTTTGAACACTCTTTAGAAGTCCAACTGCCATTTTTGCAAACAGTTTTAAAAGATTTTAAAATTCTGCCAATTATTATTGGTAGTCAAAATGAAGATTGGTTAGAATTAGCAAAAAATTTGCTCTTAATTACTGAAAATAAAAATGTTTTATTTTTGGCTTCTTCTGATTTGTCTCATTATCCTTCCCAAGAAGATGCCAAATTTTATGATAAAAAAACAATCGAGGCAATTTTAAAAGTTGATCCTGAAATATTAGATAGTGAATTAAGAAAATTAGAAAAATTAAATGTAAAAAATTGCCAAACATTTTTGTGTGCAGAAGATGCTGTCAAAACAGTTTTAACAATAATGAAAGAGAAAAAAGCCAAAGGTCTTTTATTAAATTATTCAAATTCCGGGGATAAAAGCCAAGATAAATCAAGAGTTGTAGGCTATGGAGCAATTATATTCTACAAATGATTTTTTAACCAAAGAAGACAAAGAAAACTTTTGAAAATTGCCAAAGAATCGGTAGAAAATTTCGTAAAATTTGGTAAAAAACCAGATTTTAAAATAGAATCTAAAAATTTAAATATTCCTTTGGGGGCATTTGTGACTTTGAAAAAAGATGGTCAGCTCAGAGGTTGCATTGGCAAAATACTATCTTTTAAAGAGCCACTTTGGAAAGTGGTTTCTGAAATGGCAATTGCCGCTGCAACTGAAGACCCTCGGTTTGAACCAGTAAGTGAAAAAGAACTAAAAGATTTAGAGTTTGAAATTTCTGTTATTTTTAATTATAAAAAAATTAATTCAATTAAAGAAATCGAAATTGGTAAGCACGGAGTTCATGTAACTTCAGGTTTTTATTCAGCTGTATTTTTGCCTCAAGTAGCCACAGAATATAACTGGACATTAGAGGAATTATTAGATAATCTAATGTTAAAAGCAGGATTACCGCCTAAGTATTGGAAAGATCTAAACTTGACTTTTATACATTTGAAGCCATAGTATTTAGTTAATTTGGTGGGGTGCGCCGAATGGCAAGGCACTGGTCTGGAGAACCAGAACTCCGCAAGGGGTTTGTGGGTTCGAGTCCCACCCCCACCGCCAGCAAATTTAAGGTCATTGTCACTTTAAGCGCCGAAGGAAGAGATAATACTGGTTTTGAGGATAAGGTTTTGGCTTTGGGCGGCGGTGATTATTTTGATATTTTAAGTTTTCATCCATACGGCGCTAATCCATATTTGCAGGAAGATTTAATTAAAGAAGCAATTGCTCGCGAAAAATCATTGGTCACTAAATATAATAATCGCTGGCTACTGGTAATTAGCGAAATTGGTCAGTCAATTAGCGAGGTTTCAGAAGAAGAGCAAGCAAGATTGGCTAAATTTCTTTATACAGAAGCAGCTAAAAATAATTTACCAGTTACCTGGTATTACTGGAGCGATGAGCGTTTGCCAAAAGATTATGAGGGAACTGGCGGAGGTGCAAATTGGGGCTTAATTCGGCATAACGGAACCAAAAGACCCGTTTATAATATAATTAAAGAGTTTCTACAATAAACTTAGTAATTGTTTTTTTGATATTTTTCTAAAAATAAATATGAAATTTTACCCTGCCTATTTACTTATTGGTTCGATAGCTGTTTTTTTCTTAGATTTTTTAACTTTGGGAAATCGTAACCTTATTAATAATCCGATAACCAATAAAATTGCTTTTGTTATTGGCTTGCTTTGTGTTTTCGCCTTTTTATACGGAATTATTAAAACCCTGCGCGATTTTGTTTCAAAGAACAAAGAAATAAATAAAATTAAATGGGAACAGGAAGAAGAAAAAGGCATTAGAGCAACGGCAGTAGAAATAAACCTTCTAGACTACTGGCAATACTTTTGATAGTCAGCACTCTCCCGCTGATTATCCTTCTCCCTTTTATCGGTTTGATTTTAAGTTTACCAATATTTTTATTCGCTTTGTATTGATTTTTTAATTATCGATATCATTTGGTTTTTGACAGTTTCCTTATTTTACCCGGTTTTCTATTTTACTTTGTTAACTTCACAGGAAATGTCAGTTATTTTTCTCTATATAAAAATATAGAACTATCTGTTTGCCCCAAATTAATAACCCCTGCCTTGGCTTTTATAAATTCAGCTGGTCCGTTAGCCGTTACGAAATATTTTTTCTTAACTGCCTCGCTTTTTCTCTTGGTGGGAGACATCATCGCTCGATTAAAACCCGCCCACAGAAAAAGTTTAAATGTCATTTCTTTATTAACTATTAGTCTGGTGTTATTTTTTCTTCCCTTTTTATATGTTCCCCAAATTACTTTTGAGTCGATTACTGGCGGTACGGGTGGTGAGGGTCCATCTCATTTTTTGACCAATAATGCTTCATATCATATGTCTTATGATGAAACCCATAATATCTACACATTTACCGCCAATATGTTTAATCAAGACAGTAACAACCCCGCTTCAATAACCAATATTTGCGTTGACGGTAAAATTATCCCTATCACAAAAGAAAATGAGATGTTACAGGTAGAAAATGGTATAATTACTGATGGAAAAATTTTGGTGGCACCCGGGCAAACAGCGATTATTAAACTGGTTTCTCAAAAGCCATTTTTTGTTTTTACATTGTTTGAAGGAAAGTATCGTTATTCAACCAATTTTCTAAAATAAATCAGAAAAATTTGCCTCCAAGCGAGGTACAACCTCGCAATCCCACCCTCTATGTTAAAATGTAAAAAGTATGTTCTATGTTTATCTCATTAAAATTAGAGATCGCGCCAAGCATTTATACTAAATTGGTTATAAAATTATTTAAAAAAAGAGATTTGCTGAACATCAAAAAATTAAGGGCGAAATAGAGTTGATTTACTATGAAGCATATCAAGCAGAAAAAATGGGTTGATTTTTGATAAAAAAAATGATAAAAAATAAACAATAAATTAAAAAATTAAAATGGACTTGATTGAAATTCAATCATTTTTATAATATATAAAAATATGGTGTTTAGACGATAAATTATGGTATAAATTTACTTCTAAAATTTTTAAGATTCAAAAAGCAAAATTTTTATGGTAAAAACAAAAAAATCTAAACTTAAAAGAAAAGGAACACAAAAACAAAAAAGAAAAAAGAAGCTTATAAATAATCAAGAGCTAAAAAAAGAAAACAATTCTTCTCTACAGCCTACAAAAATAGAGCCTAGATTTAACTATCTCAAGACGCCTTCTTTAAACTCAACTTTGGACAAAAAAATAGCTGATTTTTTAGAAAGAAATAAAATTAAAAATAGATCTTTCTTTAATTCTATTTCTAAAAATTTAGAGGACTTTTGGTTTTTGGAAAAACGGAAAATTTCTAATATTTTGCAGAATTTAAGAATACTTTTGGTAATAAGAGTAAAAAAGGGTTTAAAGAAAATTAAGAAAAATTATTTTAAAAAGTCTTTAAAATTAGCAAAGGTTTTTATTAAAAGAGAAAAGAAAATTTTATTTACCAAAAGAAAACAATTTATTTGTTTTAGTAAAAAAGTAATAAAGAGTTGTGAGGTGAAAATGAAGAAGATTTTCAAGAATTGGCAGAAGAATTTATCTTTTAGGAGTTTAAAAGGAAAGTTGGTTTACAAAAAAAGAGAGAGGGTTGAATTTCCGATATTTTTTACCATCTGGGGATGGCAATTGAAATTGGCTGTGGTAAGAGTAAGAAAGAAGGTTTTATGGCCATTCAAGAGATATTGGCAGGAGGCAGTGGCTTTGATTTTGTTGGTTTCTCTGATTTTCTCGAGCATCTTTTGGTATCATCCCCAAGTTGCTCTTGGTGCAACTTATTATTGGATCCAAACTGATTGGTCAGGAGGAGCAACGACGAGCGCCGCTGTCCATCCTAATAATCGAGAGGGTTGGAATTATTATTCTTCGACGACAATCGAATCTGGCTCTCTCTTTCAAACTTCGGACGCTGATTTTAATGCGGGGAACTTTGCTCATACCAAA
>Ga0209809_1000307_pt1 | contig 45559 bp, 44 predicted proteins | sample YNPMSTMetaG_FD_186172 | JGI IMG/M metagenome (GOLD analysis project Ga0209809, IMG submission 186172) | Anoxygenic and chlorotrophic microbial mat microbial communities from Yellowstone National Park, USA - YNP MS-T MetaG (SPAdes) (version 2) ...
TTTCAATCCCCGCGGCAGGCCCGTCAGAGGCTGCTTGCCCTTGAGGCTGCTGCATGATGATAATCAAAAAAACTGTCCAAGAGATCGGGTGCGGTACAGCGGATCTCGTGTCCGTACCGAAGAGCCAGCCGTTCGCCGTTGCCCGAATCAGTAAGGGGCAACGAGATGAGCATAACCTCGCCAGCCCCAGACGGCCGGCATGCTCCGCGGTTGCGCTCGCTCCCCGGCAGGTCGTGCTCTTGCACTCGGGTGACAGCTAGTGCGATTGTGGCTTCGCGATAAGCGGCTCGCTCCCACTTCGGACGGTACAGGCCTGACGCTCGGAATAGCCGGTCAATGCGTTCCGCGTCACCACGGCTCCAGAAAGCGAGGAGGTTACACAGTGCCAGATCGGCTTCAGAGTGGCTGGGATATTCACCTTGCCATTGACCTTGCCACAAGCGACGGAAGTTCTCGCCGTTCTTGGCAGTCATGGCGCGACGGATCAGCTCACGATCTTCATCCGTCAAGTCCGCATCGCCGCTGGTTGGCGCGGAGAAAATCTCGGCGTGCAGTTCGGCCAGTTCGGGGGTCCGATCTTGGATGCCGTAATCGTTGATCCGGTCGCCCGTGACAGTGAAGTACCGCTTCTCCGCGTACATCTCGACGTGACCTTTGCGCCGGCGGCCTGGCGGCAGTGATCCACGACAGATGACGTGAATGCCCGTTCCTGAGGGTGAAATCTCGGTGTAGCTGCGCAGGCGGTCAATGATTTTCTTGGCCCAGTCCGCGATCTCGCCAGTCTCAGGATTGCGCGCGTGATCAAGGTCTACCCCCACGAAGCCCCCGCCCAGCATGAAACCGAGGCCGTCAAAGCCATCCCGGGAAAGGGCCTCAAAGCAGTGCTCGAAGTTGCTCCACGTGGCAGAGTCATTCGGTTTCGCCGCGCGACCGCCAGGGGTGTACGGGACCTTGGTGGGCTTACCGTTGCGGAGCTCGTACCGCCAGCAAACCCAGCGCGGCTCGTCCCTTATCTCCCGTGGGATTGCACTAGGATCGACATGCCGGATCACGTGCGTCTGTTCCACCACCTTTTGCACCGGAGGGTCTACCGATGAGGTCGAGCAAGGCCACGATGGAATCAACCTGCGTGTCAATTCGCGCACGCGTCTTCAACAGGTGCTCCAGGCGCCTCTCGGCGATCTGGGCCACTAGGGAGTCAGGCAACAGCGCCAGGACTTGCTCAGGGAGTTTCAAAGCTCCGGCTGCCGCACGTAGTACATCGCCCGTCGCTCGATCCATAATGGCGGTAAGACTATCCGTCGCTTTTGGGTATCCATGCCGGGCGAACATTTCAATCCCCTTGTGCTGCGGTCCGGGCGGCAGGCGACACCTCGATTCCTGCCAGCCCGTAGCGCTTAACAACCGCTCGCTGGCTCAAGGCGCGCTCGCCAACCAGCTGGGCCGGCGGGATACCGCCACGGGCGAAGGCTCCATACGAGACATCCGGCAAATCGGTCTGCAACCCACCGAGTGCCCAGCGGGCCCTGTAAGTCAGGACGGTCCAGCGCCAAGTTTTCGTAAACCGTGAGGTGTTTGCCGCCCAGCTGCTTCCCAAACCGCCCATTGCCGCCCGTGAGTGGACTGCGGTCATTTGCGACCTCCGGTGATGGTGGGAGACGCCTGACTAGCCTCGGCGCCTAAGCAGCCTGTCACGCAAGCGGTCCGGTTGCCCTCCCCGGACCCAATTTGGCTCGCAGTCCAACCGTGAGGTTCGACTCTCTTTCGGGCAATATCCCCGGCAGGGGAGCAACCGGACTTGGCAATGGTGGCTTCAATCCATTGCTCCAGCTGCGCTACCGGGATCCTGAGGCTCTTGCCGATTCTCACCGAGGGGATGGTCCCCGCGCTAATAAGCTGATAGCACTTTGACTTGCCGATGCTCAAGATCTCGGCCACTTCGGTGGGCTTCAGCAGCAGTTTTTCTCGTCTTTCCATTGACGTCCATACCCTCCGTATGGTAGTCTATTGAGTACGAAATGTCATCTAAGGACATCGTAGCACATTGAGTACGATATGTCAAATAGTCCGAAAAACCTGTTCGTCTACCGCACTTTGGACGGCAGAAACCTGCCCGCCGAGCGCCAAGTCAAGTTCCTTTGCCCGGAGGTTTTCTACGAGCGACTGAAAGCCGAGAAGTTGCTGCAACGCCGTCCCCTGCAAGAGCTTCTGGTCGAAGCCGTTGAGAGGGCACTAGAGACATGGGAGCAAGACCGCGAGATCGACTTTGATTTGATGCGGGAGACTGCCGAGGCTAGGGCCCTACAACTCGGCCTAATCGAGTTCAAGGAATACCAGCTCCTCTTGCGCAAGGGCGAATTCCAGTGGGTCCACATCTGGCTCCAGTTCATGCGGGAACTGCCGCACAGCACGGTGCAAGCTGCCCAGCAGTGGATCCAGGACACCCTGCGGTACTTCCGAAGCAGTCGTTTAAAGAAAAAAGGGGAGGCCGCATCCGAGGAGGTCCCTTCACATGGCGAAACGCGGCCCCAATGAAGGATCCGTCTATCGGCGGCGTAGCGATGGGCGCTGGGTAGCAGCAATTTCGCTGGGTTGGCGCGACGGTCGCCGGGTTCGCAAACTCGTCTATGGGCGCACTCGACGCGAGGTCCAAGAGGCACTCACGCGTGCTTTGCGGGATTTGCAGATGGGGTTGCCCTTACCAACGGAGCGACCGACGCTTCGCGAATTCCTGGAGTGCTGGCTGAGGGACGTGGTCAGTCCACACGTCCGCCCGAAAACCTACCGAACCTATGCTGACTTGGTGCGATTGCACCTCATACCAAGCCTTGGCGCGGTGCCACTGGATAAACTGACTCCGCAGGTCATCCAGGCCTTTCTCAACGAAAAGCTCGCGTTTGCAGAGTGTCCCCAGTGCCGCGAGAAGATCGCGCGCACTGAGTTTGAGGCTCATTGGGCATGCAAGCATGACGGACAGGGGCGCCCCCGCCGTAGTCCTCTGCTCAGCGCGCGCACGGTGAAGCACATGCTCGTGACGTTGCGGAGTGCTCTCAACGTTGCCGTCAGATGGAACTTGGTTCCCCGCAACAACGCAGCTCTGGTGCAACCGCCCCGAGCCAGCAGACCCGAGCTGCGCACACTCACGCCCGAGGAAGCCCGGCGCTTTCTCGGAGCGGTCAGAGGCCATCGGTTGGAGGCACTCTTCACCGTGGGCGTCAGTCTCGGTTTGCGGCAGGGCGAGATCTTGGGACTTGAATGGTCCGACGTTGACTGGGAACGGGGCACTCTCACAGTTAGCCGGGCCTTGCAGCGCGTCAACGGCAAGCTTCAGCTGGTCGAGCCAAAAACGCGGGCTGCTGCCCGCACCCTCGTCCTTCCCTCGGTAGCGCTGTGCGCGTTAAGTGCACACAAGGCGCGCCAAGAGGAAGAGCGTCTTGCGGCTGGAAGCCGTTGGCAGGAGACAGGTCTGATCTTCACGACGACGGTCGGCACCCCTATCGAACCACGGAACCTGATCCGGTGCTTCCACCAACTACTGCGCCGCCACGGGCTACCCCGCATTCGCTTCCATGATCTCCGGCATAGCTGCGCGACTCTACTTCTTGCGCAAGGGGTCGCTCCACGCTACGTGGCCGAGCTCCTAGGACACACTCAGGTGTCGTTCACGATGCAAACCTACGCCCATGTGCTGAACGAGACGAAGGGGGAGCTAGCGCGGAAGATGGACCAGATTCTGGCTTCGGTGGCTGTCAGGCTGGCTGTCAACCAGTCGGCTCGACGCCCCTCGTGAGCCGTAAGTCGTTGATTTCCATGGCGCGCCTGGAGAGACTCGAACTCCCGACCTTCTGGTTCGTAGCCAGACGCTCTATCCAGCTGAGCTACAGGCGCGCCGGCGCGCTCTGATTCCAATCTAGCCGCTTGCCCGCGACAGTGTCAAGACCCACCCCCCTCACGGCTTTGCGCCGCTATACTGGATCCAGGGATGGGTTTCCGGCTCGCCGTCAACTACCAGCCGCGTGGCGACCAGCAACAGGCCATTGAGCAGCTTGTCCGCGGCGTCCTCGAGGGCGAACCGCACCAGGTGCTGCTGGGCGTCACCGGCTCCGGCAAGACGTTCACCATGGCCAAGGTGATCGAGCGCGTGAATCGTCCCGCCATCGTGCTGGCCCACAACAAGACGCTGGCGGCCCAGCTTTACCACGAATTCAAAACTTTTTTCCCTCACAACGCGGTCGAATACTTTGTAAGTTACTACGATTACTACCAGCCGGAAGCGTACATACCGGCCACGGACACCTATATCGAGAAAGAGGCCACGATCAATGACGAGCTCGATAAACTGCGCCTCTCGGCTACCCGTTCCCTGTTCGAACGCCGCGATTGCATCATCGTCGCCAGCGTGAGCTGCATTTATGGCCTCGGCTCGCCGGAAGCCTATTACGGCATGCTGCTGATGCTCGAAAAGGGCCAGAAAATTTCGCGCGAGCAGATTCTGCGCAGGCTGGTCGAAATCCTGTACGAACGAAACGACGAGGATTTCCGCCGCGGTTACTTCCGCGTTCGCGGCGATGTCATCGAAGTGTTCCCTACCTACGAAGACCACGCTTACCGCATCGAGCTCTGGGGCGACGAAATCGAAAATCTCGCCAAAATTGATCCTCTCGACGGCCGTGTGCTGGAAACCTACGTCCGGCTGCCCATCTATCCCAAATCCCACTACGTCATGAGCGCACAGACCAGAGAGCAGGCGCTGGCTTCCATCGAGGCGGAGCTGAAGTGGTGGCACGCGGAACTCGTCAGGCAAGGCAAGCTGGTCGAGGCGCAGCGCCTGTGGCAGCGCACCATGTTCGACCTGGAAATGATCCGCCAGATCGGTTACTGCCACGGCATCGAGAATTATTCCCGTCACTTCTCCGGGCGGCTGCCCGGCGAGGCGCCTCCCACGCTGCTCGACTACCTTCCCCAGGATGCCCTGGTCTTCATTGACGAAAGCCACCAGACGATCCCTCAGCTCCACGGGATGTATCACGGCGATCGCTCGCGCAAGGAAACCCTGGTCGAGTACGGCTTCCGCCTGCCCAGCGCGCTGGACAACCGGCCACTTACCTTCGAAGAGTTCGAGAATCGGGTCAACCAGGTGATCTACGTCTCCGCGACGCCGGGTCCGTACGAGCTGACCAAATCCGGCGGCGTCGTGGTCGAACAGATCATCCGTCCCACGGGACTGGTGGATCCTGAGGTCGAAGTTCGGCCGAGCAAGGGACAGGTGGACGACCTCTTGCATGAGATCCGGCAGCGAGCCGAACACAACGAGCGCGTCCTCGTCACCACGCTGACCAAGCGCATGGCCGAAGACCTGGCTGAGTACTACACCGAAGTGGGCGTGCGCTGCCGCTACCTGCATTCGGAAATCGAAACCCTGGAGCGCGTCAAGCTCTTGCGCGACCTGCGCCGGGGCGAATACGACGTGCTGATCGGCGTCAACCTGCTGCGTGAAGGCCTGGACCTGCCGGAGGTCTCGCTGGTGGCCATTCTGGACGCCGACAAGGAAGGTTTCCTGCGTTCGTCCGGCTCTCTCATTCAGACCATCGGTCGCGCGGCTCGCCACATCCACGGCAAGGCGATTCTGTACGCCGACACCATCACCGAGAGCATGCGCACGGCCATCGAGGAAACCAACCGGCGCCGCCGGATCCAGATGCAGCACAACCTGGAGCACAACATCACGCCCCAGTCCATCGTCAAACCGATTGACATGAGCCTGGTGGCCATCGCCGAGGCCGACTACGTGACCGTTCCCGCTGAGCCGGAGATCCCGGAAGCCGAGCTGACTCCCGAAGAGCTGGAACGCATGATCGGAGAGCTGGAGACGCGCATGCGCGAAGCGGCGCGCAAGTTCGAGTTCGAGAAGGCGGCTGAGTTGCGGGACCGCATCAAGGCGCTCAAAGCCCGCCTGGTGCTGGAACCGGCCTGAGGGCCCGGCGAGTGAGACGGCGATGAAACCGCTTCGGGTCGGTTTGGTGGGCGCCGGCTGTTTGAGTCGTTCCTTCGTGGCGCGGCTGCCGGCACTGCCCGAACGTTTGGGCCCGGTGTTGGCGCCTTCGTACCGGCTGGCCAGCCGGCTGGTCAACGGGCTGCGCGCCGGTCACCCGGTGGAGGCCCACGAGGAATTGCAAGAAGCGCATCTGGTTCTGATCGCCGTCCCCGACAGCGTGCTCGCGCAGGTGGTGGAAGCACTGGCGGCCGGCGTGCCGGATTGGAGGGGCAAGTTCGTGCTGCTGTGCGAGAGCCGCGAGGACTGCACGGCGCTGGCGCCCCTGGTGGCTCGGGGCGCCGTGGCTGCCTCCCTGGATCCCATACCCGGCTTGAACCAGAGGTTCGTGGTGGAGGGCGATCGCAAAGCGGTGCGCGAAGCGCGTCACCTGCTGGGACGCAGCGTGGCCCAGCTCTTCGAAATCCCCTGCGGCAAGAAGGCGGTCTTCTGGGCCGCGCTGACCCTCAGCGGTCTGATGCTGCCCGTCGCCGAGGCGGCGAGCCGTTGCCTCCGGGCTGCGGGTATGGCGCCCGCGGCCGCCAACTCCCTCCTCGAGCAGTTGCTGGAACGCGCGACGCGCTCCTACATGCACGGCGGGCGAAAAGCATGGAGCGGGGTGCTCGCCGAGGCCGACGAGCCGGAAACGGTTCGCGAGCTGGAGGCGCTTCGCCAACAGGATCCTGCACTGGCGCGGGCCTACGAGCAACTGGCTCGCTTCGCACTGGAAAGGTTCGAACGCGATGCGAAGTGGCTGGAGCGGATCATCGCCGGGCACGCCGGGGCTGCGGTGCGACGTGCCGCGCGCAGCGCGTCGCGCAGCCCACACTTGTGAGACCGCGCCGGATCGCGGACAATGAAGAAAAGGGCTGGCGACGACGCACAGCTTCCGGGAGGCGAAGCGCCGTGACGGATTTCAGTCAAGCTCCCTGGTTGGTCATCTGGGAAGTCACACGGGCCTGCGACCTGGCTTGCGTGCACTGCCGGGCCTCGGCCGATCCCTTACGACACCCCCTGGAGCTGGATACCGAGGAGGGCTTCCGCTTGCTCGAACAGGTGCGCCAGTTCGGCGACCCCTTGATGATCTTCACCGGCGGCGACCCGCTCAAGCGGCCAGACCTGTTCGAGTTGCTCGATTGCAGCGTGAAGTTGGGTCTGCGCACCACGGTTTCGCCGAGCCCGACGCCTCTGCTCACGGGCGAGGCTATCGAGCGCTTCCGCGCTTGCGGCGTGGCGCGCATCTCGATCAGTGTGGACGGACCGGATGCGGAGAGCCATGACGGATTCCGTCGCGTGCCCGGCTCGTTTGCGCGCGCCATGTTCGCCCTGGACACGGCGCGTCGGGTGGGCCTCTCCACGCAGGTCAACACGACGGTGAGCCGCCACAACTGGCGCCGGCTGGACGAAATGGCCGATCTGGTCGAGCGCTGCGGCGCCCAGATGTGGGATGTGTTCTTCCTGGTTCCCACCGGACGCGCGCAGAGCTCGGACGAGCTGAACGCGACCGAATACGAGGAAGTCTTCGCCTTCCTGTACGAGCGCAGCAAGCGTTCGCCGTTCGTCATCAAGACCACGGAGGCCATGCATTACCGTCGCTTCGCCGCGCAGCGACGCGAAACCGAGGGGGACGGTCGCTGGCAACGTCAAGGCGACCACCCGTTGCATCGCTCGCTGGGGATCAACAGCGGACGCGGCTTCGTCTTCATCTCACGCACCGGGGAAATCTACCCCAGCGGATTCCTTCCTGTTTCGGCAGGCAACGTCCGCCGCCAGGCGCTGGCCGAGGTGTACCGCAACTCGCCGCTGTTCCACGTCTTGCGTGACAGCTCGCCGCTGCGGGGCAAGTGTGGGCGCTGCCATTACAACAACCTTTGCGGCGGCTCCCGTTCGCGGGCCTACGCGTTGACGGGCGACTACCTGGGCGAGGACCCGCGCTGCGCTCACCAGCCCGAATATTCCCATACCGCCAGGTAGCCGAGGTTACTTCATTTTGCCCTTGGTCTCCGCCACCCGTCGGGCCAGATAGTTGACGACGCGCGCCTCGTTGCGCGCGACTTCATAATAGGCGGCGCGCAGCAACTGCTCCTTGCGGTTGAGCAGGGTTTCGCGGATGTCCTGCTGGACGCGGGGATCGTTCAAATCCCTCTGTCCCGCGGGTTCCCGCGCGATCAGCCGCAGGATGCGATAACCTTCCGCCGTCCGGATAATGGGAGAGACTTCACCCGGTTTGAGCGACAACAGAATCTTGCGCAACTCCACATCCGCCTTCTCGAATGCCGACTCGGGAATGTAGCCCACTTCCCCGCCATTGGCGGCGCTGTTGGGATCCTCCGAGTAGTGCTGGGCGAGCATGGCAAAGTCCTCGCCGGCGCGCAGGCGGGCAGCGATCATCTCGATCTTTTTGCGCGCTTCCAGCTCGTTCTGCGCCTTGTCGTTCTTGAGATTGCGCACGTTGGGATCGGGGTACGGGGTCACCAGGATCTGCGCCAGCCGGTACTGCGGCTCGGGCCGGTTGAAGCTGGCCTTGTTCGCCTCGTAAAACTGGGCCACTTCCCTGTCGCTGATCGTGATGTGCGCCGTGATTTCCCTGTTGAGCAGCTTCTGGATGGAGAGATCGCGGCGGAGTTGCCGGCGCAACTCGTCCATGGTGAGATTGCGCTCGCGGAGCTGCTTGTCGAACTCTTCCTGGGTGAGGCCGGCACGCAGCTCGTTGACCTTGGCGTCCACGTCCGCATCCACCGCCAGCAAGCCCAGCTTCTCGGCCCGCTGAAGCATGATCTCGTTGTCAATGAGGATGCGCAGCAACTCGAGCTTCTGGTACCAGATCTGCTCGTCGCTGGCCTGTTCCGGCGGCGTGGGGAACTGGATCCGATAGAACTTTTCCAGCTCGTCGTAGGTAATCGCGCGATCGTTGACGGTGGCCGCCACGTTGGCGGGCGGGGAGCGACGGCAGGCGCCGGTCCCGAGGACCAGAGCCGCCACCAGAAAGCTAAGCCAGAGCCGCACGGACTTCCTCCCATTGACTGGCCTCGCCGAACCGCCAGCAGGACTTGTCCGGGGCGATGCTGCGCAGCAGTCCACACAGCACGCCCCCCGGTCCGACCTCAAGGAAGCGATCCACACCCCGGCTGATCACGTACCCCACCGACTGGGTCCAGCGGACCGGTCGCGCCACCTGCTCGATCAGCCCTTGACGTGCCTCTTCCGCCGTGCGCACTTCCCGCGCCTGCCAGTTGTTGACTAACGGATAACGCAGATCCTGGAACGACGCCGCGTTCAGATCCACGGCCAGGCGCTGCTGGGCCGGCTTCATCAGCGGGCAGTGGAAGGGAGCGCTCACCGGCAGCAGAACGGCGCGCTTGGCGCCCGCTGCCCGCGCCAGCTCCATGGCCCGCTGCACGGCGCCCGCATGCCCGGAAATGACCACCTGATCCGGAGCATTGAAATTGGCCGCGGTCACGACCTCCAATTGGGCTGCCTGAGCCAGCACGCTTTCCAACTTGCCGTCGGGCAGGCGGATTAACGCCGCCATGGCGCCTACCCCGGGCGGCACCGCCTCCTGCATGTAACGCCCGCGCTTGCGGACCAACACGAGCGCCTCGGCGAAGCTCAAAGCGCCGGCTGCCACCAGGGCCGAATACTCGCCCAGGCTGTGCCCCAGCACGTAATCCGGCTCAAGCCCATGTTCTTCGAGCACGCGAAAAGCTGCCACCGACACCGTCAGGATGGCGGGTTGCGTGTTTTCGGTAAGGCGCAACTGATCCTCGGGTCCTTCGAAACACAACCGGGACAGCGGGAATCCGAGGATCGCATCCGCTTGTTCGAAAACGGCGCGCGCGGCCGGGAAGGTTTCGGCCAGGCTCTTGCCCATGCCGACCTGCTGGGATCCTTGTCCAGGGAACAAGAACGCTACATGAGCCATTCAGTCCACCATTGTACGATGACAGCCGTAACCAACGAACCACTTTTCCCGCCAAAATGGTTAACCCGCCCAGGAGGCTTTCACGTGCGGCTCACAGAGATTTGCGTCGAGCGGCCGGTTTTCGCTTCCATGCTCATCCTGTTCATCACCGTGCTGGGAGTGTTCAGTTTCTTCCAGCTCGGCGTGGACCTGTTTCCGCGCAGCGACCCGGCCACGGTCTTCGTCCGCGTGCGGCTGCCAGGGGCCAGCCCCGAAGAGATGGTCTCGCAGGTGGTGATGCCTTTGGAGGAGGCGATCGCCTCGGTAAGCGGCATTGACGAGATGCGCGCCATGGTGACCGATGGCAGCGCCAACATCATCGTGACCTTCGTGCTCGAACGCGACATCGGAGAGGCCGCCGAGGACGTGCGTGAAAAAGTCGCCGGCGCAATGCGGCGCCTGCCACCCAACGTGCTGCCCCCTATCGTCCAGAAGGCGGATCCGGATCGGGAACCGGTCGCCACCATCGCCGTCAGCGGCGAACGCAGCGTGCGCGAGCTGACCGAGATCGCCGACAAGCAATTGCGGCGTGCGCTGGAGACGGTGGATGGAGTGGCGGGCGTGGACATCTCCGGGGGCCGCTACCGCCAGATCAACGTCTTCCTGGATCTGGACAAACTGGCGGCCTACAACCTGACGCCGCAGGACGTCGAGCGCGCCCTGATCGCGGAGAACATCGAGGCCCCCGGCGGGCGCATCGTGCGCGGTCCCACCGAAGTGGGCGTGCGGACCCTGGGGCGCGTTCAGCACGTCAGCGAGTTCAACGACATCATCGTCAAGAACGTCGCCGGCGCCCCCATCCGGATCCGTGATCTCGGCTATGCCGAGGACGGCATGAGCGAGAAGCGGAGTTTCGCCTACCTGAACGAGACCCCCGCCGTCATTTTGGACGTCCGGCGGCAGACAGGCACCAACACGGTCAAGGTCGTGGACGCGGTGCTGGCCAGGCTCAAAGCCCTCGAGCAGGAGTTGCCGGCAGGCGTGCAGTTGAAGGTGGTTCGCGAACAGGCCACCTATATCCGCAATTCGGTGAAGGCGCTGGAGGAACATCTGGTGCTGGGCGCGCTCTTCGCCTCCCTGATCGTGTTTCTGTTCATCCGCGACTGGCGCACCGTCATCATCGCCTCCATCGCCATCCCCACCTCGATCATCGCCGCCTTCACGGTGCTCAAAGCCGCCGGCTTCACTTTGAACTCCATGACGCTGCTGGGGCTGACCCTGGCCGTGGGCATCGTCATTGACGACGCCATCATCGTTCTGGAGAACATTTACCGCCACATTCAGGAAAAAGGTCTGCCCGCGCGGCAAGCCGCGGTGGTCGCCACGAAGGAAATCTCGCTGGCCGTAATGGCGACCACCCTTTCGCTCGTGATCATTTTCGTGCCTATCGCCTTCATGACCGGCTACGCACGGCGTTACCTGAACGAATTCGGGTGGACCATGGCGGCAGCCATCATGATCTCCATGCTGGTCGCCTTCACGGTCACGCCCACCCTGAGCGCGCGAATCCTCAAGCGCGTGGGGGCTCATTCCCAGTCCGTGCACGGCCATCACTCCGGCGGGTTCTTCGACCGCCATTATGTGCGCTTGCTGGACTGGTCGCTGGATCATCGCTGGGTGATCGTCACGGCCGCCCTGCTCACTTTCGCCTCCACCTTCGTTCTCAACCGCATGATCGGGCGCGACTGGATGCCGCAGGAGGATCAGAACGAGCTCTACGTTTCCATCGAACTGCCCGAAGGCTCTTCCCTCGAGGAGACTGAGCGAGTGGCACGCGAAATGGCGCGACGCATCGCGCGCATCCCCGGCGTGACCACCGTGATCCCGGCCAGCATGGGCTTCATTGACCGCGTCACCATGGCCCAGATCGGCGTTCTCCTCAAGCCCACCAGCGAGCGCGAAGACATCGCGACCATGGGCCAGCGCATCCGCGAAGCCATCCGTGACTTCGCCTACACCCGCCCGCGCGTCACCTTCCCCAACGCCCTGGGCGGGCGCGAAACCTTCGCTCCCATCCGCGCCATGCTGCTCGGGCCCGACATGGACAGCCTGTTCGACCTGGCCAGACAAGTCAACCAGGAGATGCTGCGCGTGCCCTCCGTGGTGGACGTCAAAGTCAACCTCAATCTCAACAACCCCGAGCTCCAGGTGGCGATTGACCGCGCGCGGGCTTCCGATCTGGGAGTGCGCGTCTCCGATGTCGCTCGCGCCGTGCGCCTGCTCATGTCAGGCGATGATGAGATCTCCACTTACAAGGAGGGCTCCGAGCAGTATCCGGTGACGATGCGTCTGATGCCCGGCCAGCGCGACGACCCGGCCGTGCTGAGCCGGATCCTCATACCCTCCGCCAGACTGGGCCTGATCCGGCTGGATTCGGTAGCGAAACTGGAGCGAGGGCTCGGTCCCAGTCGCATTGACCGGTTCAATCGCCAGTTCGCGGTGAGTCTCTACGGCAACGTCGCGCCGGGCTACAACCTCGACCGGGCGGCCGCAGACACGCTGGCCGCGGTGGATCGCGTCGGCCTTCCGCCCGGCTACGGGCTGGCCTTCTCCGGCCAGGTCAAGATCCTGGAAGAGACCACCACCAATATGATCCTGGCCATCGCCCTGGCCTCGATCTTCATGTACATGGTTCTCGCGGCGCAGTTCGAGAGCGTGATTCACCCGTTCATCATTCTGCTGGCGCTGCCCCTGTCCATTCCCTTCGCCCTGATCTCGCTGCTGGCGACAGGGCGTTCGCTGAACCTGTTCAGCGCCGTGGGGGTCCTCCTGCTGCTCGGCATCGTCAAGAAGAACGGCATCCTCCAGATTGACTACATGAACCGTCTCTACGCGAGCGGCATGCCGCTGCGGGAGGCGATCCTGGAAGCCAATCGCGTCCGCTTGCGCCCCATCCTGATGACGACATTCTCGATTGTGGCCGGCCTGATCCCCACCGCCATAGGTTTCGGCGCGGGAGCAGCGCAACGATCGGCCATCGCGGTGACCATCATCGGCGGCCAGACGCTGTGCCTGCTGCTGACCCTGCTGATGGTCCCGGTCGCTTACTCGCTGGTCGAGGATGCCAAGGCGTGGCTGGCGGCCCGGCGCGCCGTCCGGCTCCCTGCTCCGGCGCCTGGCGACTGAGTTACTTGCGGAACCAGTACAGCAGGATCCCGTAGCCAACGCCTGCTTCGTCAGCCGTGCGCGCCAGTTGAAACGCCATGAAGCGACCGTCGGTGGAAACCACGCCGTTGGAAGCCTTGTAACCTTCGTAGTCGTTGAAGTGAGTCAGGCGGACGAAATCCTTGCCCGTTCCGTCCAGTTTCAGCTTCCAAAGATCTATCTCACGGAACCCCCCCTTGCGCCCCTGCTGGTGGGCCTGACGGTCAGCCTCCACGAGGCTATATTGCCCGTCGGGAAAGATCCCTTCCACCTCGTTGTAGGTTCCCGGCGCCTGCGAGAAGTTTCGGACCGCGCCGGTTTCGAGATCGATCGCCATGACCGAAGCGCAATCATTGGGCTCGTAACAGGTGAACGTCATTTTCCGGTCGTTGTCATAAAAATCCTGGGCCTCGATCACGCAACTGCGGTCCTTGCTCTCGAACACGACGCGGCGGTTGATCAGGCGCGGTCCCGCGGGAGACAGGTCCAGCTCGGCCACCACCAGCCGCGAGGAGCCCGGAGGCATGTCCGGAAACTGCGCGCTGGTCTCGGCGAAGCCGATTTTCAGGCTGCGCTTGGAGACGGCCGCCCCCTCACTCATTCTCTGGTCGAGGCGGACGGGCTTGGACCCGGGCTGCCTGCTCAGGAACCACAATTCGTTGTCCCGCGATCGGCTGATGCGCACGTCCTGGAAGCGTTCCGGGCCGATCAACAGGTAATCTCCGGTAACCAGGTGCATTACGCGCAAGAAGGCTGCGCCCGGCACGTTGCAAGTCAGGCATCGGATGATGCGCGTCTTCAAATCAATCACCATCGCGTCGCCGAAGCTTTTGGCCATGAAGGCCACGCGCTGATTGTCGGGCGAGATATCGGCCCGCTCGCCGAAGTAAGTCAGGATTTCAATGTCAGGCGGCAAATGGTCCAGCGGGCTGCCTGTCTTGCGCTGCGCGGGAGCTGCCGGATTCCACACGGGGAGCAACAAAGCGGTTGCAAGGAGACGACGCCGCATGAATCCAGTTTACTGCGGTCGAGTTATGCGGGCGCGTTCCTCGATTTTCCCGTTCGCAAACCCCGGCCAGGTGCAACCGGCATCACCCAGGGGCTGCGCCGGCCGATGCGGCGACCGGGCTCTGAGGGAGCGACAATCGGAACGCCGTCGGCGACAACGTTTTCCGGCGAAGGGCCACGGCGCGCTCGCCGGTCACAGACCGCCGTGGCGAAGGTGAAGGGCCAAGCCGGTGGTGGGGCGGCTGGATACGTGATGCGGACAGCCGCTTGCAACAGCCTTCCTGAACGTTCCTCTCGAAGCCCGGAGGGTTCCGGCGATCTGTCCGAAGTCGGCGGTAAGTAGGTTGGTCTTGGGGTTCGCCCAGTTGAGGTGATTCGGCAGGTTGCATGCTTCGAACCGGAACTGGAGGTCCGCGGCCCACGGGGTATAGAATCTTGGATACGCGGGGAACACGCCGGAAGGAACACGGACGTGTCGGCCAGAGAGTTTCGGCGGAAATCGGGTCGCATATCGGGATGGCGGGAAGCGGCGCCCGCGGTCGAGGGGGGCGGCGGTCACGCGACGAGCGCGCTGATCCGGGCATCGCGAGGTCCCGGCCTTCGAACGATTGACTTTCGAGAACGAAGCCGGCGATGAGCAAGACCACGGGCGGCAAGACTTCCGGCAAATCGGGCAAGCCGGCCGAGTTGCCCGACAAGCTGTACTTCCGCATCGGAGAAGCCAGCCGGCTGCTGGGCTTGCCGCCGCACGTTCTTCGGTACTGGGAGACGGAGTTTCCGTCGCTGGCGCCTAGGAAGTCTGCGGGCGGGCAGCGCATGTACCGTCGCAAGGACCTCGAGCTCCTGCTGATGATCAAGCACCTGCTCTACGAGCGGAAGTTCACGATTGCAGGGGCGCGGCAGTGGTTGGCGCAGCAGTCGCGGCGGCGCCAGGCGCCGGAAGGAGCGACGCAAGGCCATTTGTTTGCCGACCCGGCGGCCACCTTGGAGCAAATCCGGCGAGAGCTGGCTGAGCTGATCGAGTTGCTCAAGTAGCCGCGGGCGAGATCAACCGACAGGCTGGCGCATGGCGATCGGCGGCGTCCGGGCCAGATGCGCCAGCAGGGCCATGCAAGCGCCCAGGTCTTCCCACCGGCCGCCGGCTCGGCGACGCACGCGTTGGATTCCACGGCGCAAGGCCAGGCTGATGGCCTGGATCAACTCCCAGCGCTCGCCTTCCAGGTCGGGGTAAGGGGAGATTGGCGGGAGGAGTTCAGCCGAGCGCTCGAGGGCTTCTTCCAGCGCCGGAAGGTCGGCTGCCTCCAGGGCAGACAAAATTGCGCGAGCCGCCCGGGCCGAATCACGGGGGCGTTTCGTCACCGTCTCTCCTCCCGCAAGCCCTTATCGGACGCCGGCTTCGGAGCTTGAATCGCGCCGGCTGAAACTGGCAACGGATTGACCGATAAGGGAGAGGGAAGGGACCGTCCATGATTTGCCTGACGCGCCTGAACCGCGTTCCGGTGATGCTGAATTCCGATCTGATCGAGCACGTCGAGGTGACGCCGGACACGGTCGTGACGCTGACCACGGGCCACACCTTCATGGTGCTGGAGTCAGCCGAAGAGATTCTGGAGCGCGTGATCGCCTTCCGCCGCGCCATCTACGAGCGGATGTGCCAGTGCCCGACGTTGCGAGAGCTGGAACGGCAACGGCTGGAATCGGGACCAGGCCAGCGGCACGGATCCTGAATTGGGTGCAACCGCCATGGCGGAGCAGCCCCAACCCAAGTCCGTTTCGGCCTCGCGACGTGCTGGCGGCGGGCGCCCGGACGTGGCGACGCTGTGCGGCCTGGGATTGGCCCTGGGCGGCATCCTGGGAGGCCTGATCCTGGAAGGCGGCACCATCGCCGAGGTATTGCAGCCCACGGCGGCCATGATCGTTTTCGGCGGCACCCTCGGGGCCGTCATGGTCGCGACTCCTCTGCGAGTCGTGCTGGCGGCCGTCCGGGAGCTGTTCAGCGTGTTTTTCGAGAAGCAGCAGGATCCGGAGGCGGTCATCGAAGAGATCATCGGTTATGCGACCAAGGCGCGCAAGAACGGGATCGTGTCGCTGGAGGAAGAGTCCGAGGCGGTGGAAGACCGCTTCCTGCGCAAGGCGCTGACGCTGGCCGTGGACGGCACCGATCTGCAAGAGATCCGCAAAATGATGGAGCTGGAGATCGCGCTGGAGGAACAGCGGGCCGAGGCGCGCGCCAAAGTTTTCGAGCAGGCCGGCGGCTATGCTCCCACCATCGGCATCATCGGCGCCGTGATGGGGTTGATCCAGGTGATGAAACACCTGGCCAATATTGACGAGGTGGGCAAGGGTATCGCCGTGGCCTTCGTGGCGACCATTTACGGCGTGGGCTCGGCCAACATCTTCTTCATCCCGTCGGCGAACAAGATCCGTGCTCGCGCCCACGCCGCGTCGCAGCTCCGGGAACTGATGCTGGAGGGGGTCGCAGGAATCGTGGAGGGTCTCAACCCCAAGCTGATCCGGAGCAAGCTGGAGGCCTACGCGCAGGCCGCCGGTCCGCCGGCCGCCGGCAGGAAAGCATCGCTCAAAGAGAGCGGCGCGCCCGCTAAGGCGACGGCCACCCGCTGAGGAGGAGCCATGGGGCGACGGAACAAACCTGGCGGCCACGAAAATCTGGAACGCTGGCTGGTTTCCTACGCCGACTTCATCACCCTTATGTTCGCCTTCTTCGTGGTCATGTTCGCGTCCTCGCAAACGGACCGGGGCAAGGCCCAGCAAGTCTCCGAGTCGGTGAGGCGGGCCCTGGAGGAAGGTCAGATCGCCAGCGTCATCGCCGGGATTCTCGGCGGCGCCGTGGGCGAGAAGGGCAAAGGCAACGCCATGCTGAAAGGACCTGGGGGAACCCGGACCGAGCCCACCAGCCGCGAAAAAAACCAATTCTGGGCCGATTTGTTACCTTCGCTCGAGTTGCTCACGGACGAACTCAAGAGCGAAATCGCTACCGGCAAGCTGAGCGTGAAGCTGGAGCCCCGCGGCCTGGTCGTCAGCCTCACCGAAGCGGCCTTCTTCCCCACCGGCGAGGACACCATAGACCCGGCCACATACCCCAGCATCGAAAAGATCGCTGCCGCCATCCGCAAACTGCCCAACCCGGTGCGCCTGGAAGGCCACACCGATTCGGTCCCCATCCACAACGCGCGCTTCCGCAGCAACTGGGATCTGTCCGCCGCGCGCGCCATCGCCATGCTCAACCTGCTCACCACGCGCTTCGGCGTGGAAGCCGACCGGCTGGCCGTCGTGGGCTACGCGGACACCATGCCTGTGGACACCAACGAAACCGAAGAGGGCCGCCGGCGCAACCGGCGTGTGGACATCGTCATCCTCAACCGGTTGGGCTTCGAAGTCGAGCCGCTGCCCCCCGAATCGGGAAAGCCATCCCCGGCTCGCTGACCCAGAACGCCGGCGCCGGTCAATTCCAGCCTCCGCCGTGTGTTACGCTCGGATGCGATGCCCGAGTTCGACGTGGTGGGCATCGGTCTGAACGCGACCGATACCCTGCTGATCGTACCCCACTTCCCCGCGTATGCCGGCAAGGCGCCTTTCCTGGAGGAAATAGTCAGTCCCGGCGGGCAGGTGGCCGGCGCGCTGGTCACGTGCGCTCGCCTGGGCCTGCGCGTCAAGTACATCGGCACGGTGGGCGACGACGAACGCGGGCGCATCCAGCTCGACAGCCTGCGCGCCGAAGGCATCAATACCGACCACGTGCAGGTGCGATCGGGTTGCCCCAACCAGGCGGGTTACATTCTGATCGATCGCTCGACGGGCGAGCGCACCGTGCTCTGGCGTCGTCCCGAATGCCTGCGCCTGGACCCCGCGGAGATCCGGCCCGAGATGATCATCTGCGCCCGGTTGCTGCACATTGACGGCCACGACACGCCGGCGGTGGAAAAGGCCGCCCGCATCGCACGCGGCCACGGGATCCCGGTGACGGTGGACGTGGACACGATTTACCATGGCTTTGACAGGGTTCTGCCCCACGTGGACTATTTGATCGCCAGCTCCGAATTCCCCGTCCAGTGGACCAACGAGCGCGACCCGTTCAAAGCGCTGGAAATGATCCAGAACGAATACGGCATGAAGGTGGCGGCCATGACCCTGGGGCCTTACGGGGCGCTGGCGAGGGCCGAGGGGCGCTTTCATTACTCGCCGGCCTTTGTCGTCAACTGCGTGGACACGACGGGCGCCGGCGACGTCTTCCACGGCGCCTTCTGTTACGCCGTCTTGCAAGCCGTGCCCCTGGATGAAGCGCTGGAGTTCTCCAACGCCATGGCGGCTCTCAACTGCATGGCTCTGGGCGCCCGCGGCGGGATACGCCCCTGCGCCGAAGCGTACAACCTGATGCGGCGCGCCGAGCGCCGCGTTCACCCTGACTTTCACTTGCGGGCCAACTGCGCCGTCTGACATGATCCCCCTGCGCGACTCCCAGCCCAGTTACTCGCCCCCCGTCATCACCATCCTCATCATCATGGCCAATACCGCCGCCTTCTTCTACGAGCTGAGCCTGGACCGTTTTTCCCTGAATTACTTCATCGCGACTTACGGCATCGTTCCGGCGCGCTTTGAATTCGGCACGCTTTTCACCTCCATGTTCCTCCACGGCGGCTGGCTGCATTTTCTCGGGAACATGTGGTTTTTGTGGATTTACGGAGATAACGTAGAGGACCTGCTGGGCCGATTCAAGTATCTCGCCTTCTATCTGACCTGCGGAGTGGCGGCCGGCCTGGTGCACGTGATGATGCATCCGGACTCGCGCATCCCGACCATCGGCGCCAGCGGCGCCATCGCCGGCGTCATGGGAGCTTACATGGTCAAATTCCCTCACTCGCGCATACTTACGCTGGTGCCGATTTTCTTCTTCTTGACCACGGTGGAGGTTCCCGCAGTCCTGATCCTGGGTTACTGGTTCCTGATCCAGTTGTTCAGCGGCGTGGGATCCATCGGTTACTCGCATCTTTCCCAGGGCGGCGTGGCCTGGTTCGCGCATATCGGCGGCTTTCTGGCCGGCGTGATCCTCGTGCAATTGATGCATCCGCGTCCGGCGCGGCGCCGGCGCCGTGACTTGTACTGGTAGATGACAAGGCCCAGCACCCCGGCAGAGTTGGACATCCTGGCCATCGCCGCGCACCCGGATGACGTCGAGCAGACTTGCGGCGGGACCCTGATCCGCATGGCCGAAGCCGGCTACCGCACGGGCGCGCTCGATCTGACCGCCGGCGAGATGGGCACGCGCGGCGATCCCGAACAGCGGCTGCGGGAAGCGGAGGCTGCTGCGGCGCTCCTGGGCCTGGCCTGGCGCGGCAATTTGCGCCTGCCCGACGGTCGGCTGGAGAATACGTTCGACGCTCGTTTCAAGCTGGTGGAAGTCATCCGGCGCCTGAAACCCCGGGTGGTCATCCTGCCGTACTGGGAGGCCCGCCACCCCGACCACTACCGCGCTTGCCAGATCGGCTACGAAGCCTGTTTTCTGGCTGGTTTGCGCAAGATCGAAACCGACGCCCCGCCGCACCGGCCGCGCAATATCGTGTACTCCTCCCTGTATGCCAACGTGGCGCCCTCGTTCGTGGTGGACATCACCGGCCAGTTCGAGCGTCGCATGCAGGCGCTGCTGGCCTACGAGTCGCAGTACGGTCGTCGCGAGCAGGGCTCGGAGCTGTTTCCCGATCCGGACGAGATTCGGGAGAGGCTGGCGGCCATCGCGCGCTTTTACGGCAATCTCATAGGGGTGCGTTACGGCGAGCCGTTCGTGGTCAAGGAGACGCTGCGCGTGGACGACCTCGCAGCCCTGGGTTCGCCCACGTTCTGACGCAGCGGGCGGTCGGGTTATCTTGAAAAGGATGCCAGAATCTCAGTCAGGCCGCTTGACGCGCGCGGAGATCTATCAGCAGCCCGAAACGTGGCCGGAGACGGTGGCCCGTGTGCGTCGGGCGGGCTTACGCGATCTGGCGCCGCCTGTGTTGACAGGGGCCGGAACATCGGCGTACGCGGCGCAGGCGGTCGAGGCGGGCTGGCCGGGATCGCGCGCCGTGCCCTCGACCGAACTGTTCCTGGATTTCGGCCGCTACCTCGCGCAGGAAGGCCTCGTGGTCTCGCTGGCGCGTTCCGGCGACAGTCCGGAAAGTCTGGCCGTGGTGTCCAGGATCCAGCGGGCGCTGCCGCGCGTGCGACACGTCGCGCTGGTGGCCAATCCTGACGGCAAGCTGGCGCAGTGGCCGGGCGTGGAAGCGATCCTGCTCGATCCGCGCAGCAACGACCGCAGCCTGGTGATGACCAGCTCGTTTACCAACCTGGTGCTGGCCGGTCTGGCCCTGGCGCGGCCCGAGGAAGTCGAGCGTGCGCTGCCGGTGCTTTGCCAGTCGGTGCGCGAGGCGCTTCCGCGGCTGGACGAGGAGGCGGCGGGCTGGGCCGGGCGCGATCCCGAGCGCGTCGTCGCCCTGGCCTCGCCCGCGCTGATGGGGGCGGCGCGAGAGGCGTGCCTGAAAATCCTGGAGATGACGGCCGGGCGCGTGGCCGTGCTCGCCGAGACGTATCTCGGGTTGAGGCACGGGCCGATGAGTTTCCTGCGGAGGGAAACGTTGGTTCTGTGTTTTGTTTCGTCCGATCCCGCGCTGCGTCGCTACGAGCTGGATCTGGTGCGCGAGCTGCGCGCCAAGAACTTGGGGCGTCCGATCGCGCTCGGCGTCGCCGATGATGCGCCGTTCGAGGGGGAGCTGGCCACGCCGGCCTCGCAGTTGCCGGACCGGCTGCGCACGCCCGCCGAAATCGTGTTCGCGCAGTTGCTGGGCTGGCATCTGAGCCGGCGGTTCGGCCTGGATCCCGATCATCCCAGCCCGGCTCGCGTGATCACCCGCGTAGTCGAGGGAGTGCGCATCTATGAAGACTGAGCGTCGCCCGCTGGACGTCATCGTGGCCGGCGAGGCCAACGCCGATTTGATCCTGACCGAAGTCCCGCCGCTCGAGCTCGAACAGGAGAAGCTGGCCCGCGACATGCACCTGGTGCTGGGAGGCTCGAGCTCGATCACGGCCCACAATCTGGCGCGACTGGGCGCACGCGTCGGCTTCGTGGGCGTCATCGGCGACGACTTTCTGGGCCGGCTGGTGGAGGAGCGCCTGCGCTCGGCCGGAGTGGACCTGAGCTGTTTGCGCAAGTTGCGCGGCGCCAAAACGGGGTTGACCGTGTGGCACACGCGCGGACGGCGGCGCGCGGGCGTCACCTATCTGGGCACGATCGCGCGGTTGCGCGCTGCGGACGTCTCCCCGGCGTACCTGGCCCGCGCCCGCCACCTTCACGTCGGCGCCTATTTTCTTTTGAAAGACCTCCAGCCGGAAGCGGCCAGACTCTTCCAGCGGGCACGGCGGCTGGGTCTGACCACATCGCTCGACTGCAACTACGATCCGGCGGAACGCTGGGACTCGGCCCTGATGGAAACGCTGCGTTTCACCGACATCTTCTTCCCGAACGAAGACGAGGCGCGAAAGATCACGGGCTGCGCCGACGTTCGCGCCGCGGCGAAAGAGCTGGCGCGGGCGGCGCGGATCGTGGCGGTCAAGCGCGGCGCCCGGGGCGTGCTGGTGGCGAGCGAGGGCCGCCTGTTCTCGGTCCCGGCGGTGAAGACGCGCGTTGTCGAAACGACGGGCGCGGGCGACAGTTTCAACGCGGGCTTCCTGGCCCGCTTCGTCCGCGGCGCGTCGCTGGATGAATGCGCGCGCGCCGGCGTGCGGGCCGGGGCGCGCGCGGTGACGCGGGTGGGAGGAACGACGGCATTCGAGGAGTGAAGCGATGGAGAAGCTGACCGGAACGGCCGTGGTGGCGCATGGCGGCGGCCCGACGGCGGTGATCAACGCCAGCCTGGCGGGCGTGATCGAAGAGCGAAGGCGGCACGGCGAGATTACCGCCTTGTACGGAGCCCGCCATGGCATCCAGGGCGTCCTCGAGGAGGACTTCATTGACCTCGACCGCGAGGATCCCGACCTCGTCGAATTGATCGCGCACACGCCCGGCTCCGCGCTGGGCTCGTGCCGTTACAAAGTCAAAGAACCCGACTACGAACGCATCCTGGAAGTATTCCGTGCGCACAACGTCCGGTACTTCTTCTACACCGGCGGCAACGACTCGATGGACACCACCCTGAAGGTGGCACGCCTGGCGCGCGAAAGGGGCTACGAGCTGCGCGCCGTCGGCATTCCCAAAACGATTGACAACGATCTGGCGGAGACCGACCACTGCCCGGGCTTCGGCTCAGCCGCATGGTTCTACGCCTGCGCCCTGCGCGACATCGGGGCCGACTTGCGGGAACTGCCGCGACGCGTAACCGTGGTGGAAGTCATGGGGCGCAATGCCGGCTGGCTCGTCGCCGCCACCGCCCTGGCGCGACGCGACCCTGACGATCCGCCTCAGCTGATCTACCTCCCCGAGCGTCCCCTGAGCGGGGACAAACTGCTTGCCGATGTGGAAGCGGTTTACCGGCGCCTGGGCTACGCCGTGGTGGCGGTGTGCGAAGGCCAGCGGGACGAAAAGGGCGAGCCGTTCGGCGCCGATCTGATCGCGGCCGACGGCTTCGCGCACGAGCTGGCGGGGAATCTGGCGCACGCGCTTTCGCAGTTGATTGCGCGGAGGCTCAAGTTGCGCGCGCGCAGCGAAAAACCGGGGCTGCTGGGACGCACCAGCGCGGCGTTCATCTCGGAAAGCGACCAGCGCGAGGCCAGGATGTGCGGGCGCGAAGCCGTCCGTACGGCCCTGGAAGGCGCCACCGAAACAATGGTCACGCTGGTGCGCGAGCCGGGGAGCGAATACGGCGTGCGTACGGGACTGGTCGAGCTGGAACGCGTAGCCAACATCGAGCGCAGATTCCCGCCGGAATGGATCCATCCGGAGGGCAACGACGTGCTGGCGCCTTTTCTCGACTACGCTCGTCCCCTGACGGGCCCGCTCCTGCCTCGCGCCCGGCTGCGCGGCGTGCCGGTGCCCAGACGACTCGCGTGAGAATCGTTCACTCTGGCGCCTGATAGCGCTCTTGAACCACGAACGCCCGCTTGCGCCCCGTGGTGCCGATGAGGCCGCGAAATTTGGGCACCCCATTGATGTGGACTTGGACCGGCCTCTCGATCGGGTAGTCGAGCACGAGCACGTCGCCCGGCTCTAAAGCCAGGATTTCCTCGGCAGGGAGGGTGGGGCCTTCCAGGCGGACGTCGAGATGAAGGGAGGCGGGCTTGATCAATCGCAAGATGCGCGCCTGTTCCTCGGGCGTGGATTCGGCCCTGCGCACCGACCATTGCTGGTCGAACTTCTGGCGCAGCATCTTGACGATGATGGACGGCATGGCGATATTCATCATGCCCATGTTTTCCGCCATGCGCACTTCCAGGCCGATGGCCAGCACGGCCTCGTTGGGCGACATGATCTGAAGCAGTTGCGGTTCGGTTTCGCGGGCCTCGATGGTGAACTCGATGCTGGTCACCGGCGCCCATGCCTGCTTGAGATCGTGCAGTATGATGCGGTACAGACCGTCCAGGATGGTCTGCTCGATCTCGGTGATCTCGCGGTTGATTTTGACGCCGCTGCGCCCGGTGCCGCCCAGCAGCATCTCCAGGATCGGGAACACCAGGGAAGGATTGATCTCGAGCACGGCATTGCCGTCATAGGGACGCATGGCGAGGGAAACCAGGCAACTGGGGGAAGGCAAGCACTGGGAGAATTCCGAGAAGGAAAGCTGCTCGACCGAGACCAGGTTGACGATGACATAAGCGCGCAGGTAGGCGGACAGGCTGGAGGCGAGGTTGCGGGCGAAGTTTTCATGCAGCAGGTGGATTGCGCGGAGTTGATGTTTGGCGATGCGGTCGGGACGGCGGAAATCGTAGGGAACGGCCTTGCGGGAGGCTTCTTCGGCCCGGGTCTTTTCTTTGAGGCTGCGAAAGACGCTGTCAATTTCCTCTTGCGAGAGCAGGCGGTCAGCAGCCATGGGAGTCGCTGCGCAAGGAATCGGCGGAAGCCGCCACGGGCTTTACGATGCGAGCCGGCCGGCGGCATTCACAAGCTCGGACGATTTTTTTGCCGGGAATTTTCAGCGCGTTGCCTCCGGCGTCGGGGTGGCCGAAAACGCCCCGCGGCCAAGCTGGGCACGGAGGTTGACGTGCCTGCATTACCCTATCCCAAGTATTCCCTGGACAAGCTTTACTTGTTCCCGTACTATCAGACGCGGGAGGATTACCGCCGCGCCACGGGACAAGAGCCGCCACCCTGGGATCCCAACCGGCCGCCCAAGTACTGGTTCGATCCCAATGCGCGCCAGAGCACACGCCGCAACGTGGTCTACGATCACGTGATCGCCACCAGCGAATCGGGCAAGCCGCTGATGGGACCCGACGGCAAGCCCATGCTCGACTTCCTGGTGCTCCCCAAGGAAGAGGCGGCCACAGTGAACATCCCGCCCAAGGATGTCAGCAACGTGCCGGGCGCCGACAAGCCTGAAGTGCCCTGCCCGCTCCGCCCGCTCGAGCCCGGCGAGGAGCTGTTCTTCGATTTCGGCGGCATCGTGGCGGTCAAGAACACCGAGCTCTACCCTCAACTCGAGGTCGGTTTCACGGCCCAGGACCGTACGCTCCTGCGCGCCATCGCCCGGAAACTGGGCGTTCAAACCTCGGCATAGCCGCTCAAAGCCAGCAGGCGGCGGATTTCGATCACCGTGACTTCCGGATTGCGCAACATCAGCGCTACGTCGTAGTATTCGCGCGCTGCGCCGGCTTCGAACAGAATCTGATGATTGACGTACGTTCCGCCGGGCCACCAGACCGGTTCCCTGGATTCCGTGAACGAGAACCTCTCGGGGTCGAGGCCGGCCTTTTCCAGCGCCGTTTTGAGCACCGACACGGGGTCCCCCGCCTCCCCGCCCCCTAGCGCCCCGGCCTGCGCGGCACGGGTAAGCTCCTCCGCGTGAGCTGCCGGCAGACTGACGAGAATTTGGCGCGCGCCACCTTCCGGGCCCGCAGCCGGCGTCAGCGCGATCTGGAACCGATCCGGCGGCAAGCCCGCCTTCACGAGGGAGTCGCGAATCAACCCCGCCAGTTCTGCTTCGAAAGACAAACCATTGCGCGAGCCTGACGCGGGTAGCGACTCCAGAAAGCCGGCCGCCGCGTTGCTGCGTCCACTTCGGCTGAACTCCACGATCATGCCGGATCCCTTCCTTCCACCTGCACCGGAGCAATCCGGCGGCCAAACGGGGAACCCGGAGTCAGCGCGGCAGCGCCTTCTCGACTTCCGGCGGTACGGCGAAGGTCACGCGAATCGGGATCACCTGGTTGAGCGGCTCGACGCGGACATTCACCGTCAACGTGGGCTTCGGTGACTTGTCCTGCGGTTCGACCCTGAGCAGCAGCTTGACCGACTCGTTCGCGCGGAGGGCCTGGCGCTCCAGCCTGGCCTCGAATCCGGGAAATCCGTTGTATTCCAGACGAAGGTCTACCTGACCCGGCATGTGGTTGGTGAGGACAACCTCGTCAGAGGCCGGCTCATAGCTGCTCAAACGGACCTCGGTCTTGTTCGCCGTCACCTTGCCCAGCAGCCTGACGGCGTCCTCGGGCCGCGTGGGGATGTTCAGATGGAACGGCGCCGAGCTGCCCTCGCCGGGGCGCATGGTTCCGAAGGGCGTCTGCCGGCCGGCGTTGGGGTCCACATACCACCACCACTGGCCGTTTTCCAGCTTCCAGAGGCTCACCAGAGGCGCCTTGACCGCCATCTTGCCGATCCCGGGGGCCATGAAATCCGTATCCACGGCCACGACCGCGCGGGCCCGCGTGAAATTCTCGCTGTAGACGATGCGGACGATCTCGAAGCCGCGGTAACGTGGCTTTTCGGCGGCAAAAAAGGCGTCCTTGCTGTCCTCGGCCACCACCTGATCGGCCTGCCGGAACTTGCCGTCCACGTGGCACTGGTAAAAGAAGGCGATGCGCTCGCGCAGGGCCTTGTCCAGCTCGGGCGGCGCTTTCTCGAACAGCTCGGCCGCGGTCTGCGCCCACAAGCAAGACGCAACCAGCCAACTCGCGCAAAGAGCAGCTCTCATCGAGGAACTATTTTATCGCCCGCGGGGAGGCCCTAGTCGATGAGCAGCGCCGGACGCAGAGTGAACGAAGGCTCCGTGCGGACCCGCGATCCGACCTCGGCATCGCCCGGCCGCAACTGTTGCAAGCGGAACAGGAGTTGCACGAAGGCCGGGGAAAGATCGGGATCGAGCGCCACTCGGGTCACCCCCGCTCCGGGCTGATCCTTGTCGTCCACCCGGCGGCCGTGACCCTGATCCCACCACAGTGTGGATTCGATGGCGTACTTGGCGATGATGTCCAGCAGCGCGCTGACGTTGACAGCCTCCTGCTTGCTGAAGCCGCGGGTCTCGCCGTTGAAGGTCATCGTCGCCTTGTCCATGTTGATCAGGTACGTTTCGCTAGTCAACGGTTTGTAAGCGCCGGTTTTCTGATCGCGTTCACCCTTGGAAATCACCCAGGTCAATTCGCGCTTGACCGAGTTCCAAGTGACCGACTCGAGCCGGCGCGGGGAGCGGGCGGGCTTGGCCTCCGGCGTCCTTTCCTGCGCGCATCCCAGCGCGGAAAGAACGACCAGCGCCGCCAGGCGTGGAAGCAAAAACCTTGGGGCGGATGGCATCTTACTTCCATGATGAACCGAACCGCCGCCGGGGTCAACCGCGGGGCCGGCTCGCGCTTTCCTGCCCAGGCAGATGGTGACCCACCACGCGGAGGTTGGGCGCGCCCGGCGCGTCCAAGGAGTGGCAACGCAAGACGCAGGGCTTCCGGTCTGACTCGAGCGCCGCCCGGAGCAGACGAACCACAAGACGGCCGCCGGGCGAAGGAACCCGGGCGGCTCGCGCCCGCCCGCCGTTCTGCTACGCTGGCCTCGAGCATGGGCAGGAATACGACACCAACGGCTCTGTTTGTTTTGGTTGCTGCGCTCACCCTAGGCGCCCAGGATCGGCGGCAGCGGGTGGCGCAGGCGGTGGAAGCCATGCGCGACGCGCTCATCGCGCAGCGGCGGGACTTCCACATGCACCCGGAGCTTTCCAATCGTGAGGAGCGGACGTCGCGGGTGATCGCCGAAAAGTTGCGGAACCTGGGCCTGGACGAAGTGCGCACGGGAGTGAGCCGCTACGGCATTGTGGCCTTGCTCAAAGGCGCGCGTCCCGGCCCTGTGGTGGCGCTGCGCGCCGACATGGACGCTTTGCCGATCCAGGACGCGCTGGCGACGCCTTACCGTTCGCGTCATGACGGCGTCAAGCACGCCTGCGGCCACGACGTGCACATGACGGTGGCGCTGGGAGTGGCCGAGGTGCTCAGCCGGATGCGGGCCGAATTCCCCGGCGCCGTGAAATTCATCTTCCAGCCGGCCGAAGAAGGAGCGCCCGAAGGCGAGGAATCCGGGGCGGCGCAGATGATCCGCGAGGGAGCCCTGGAGAATCCGCGCCCTTCGGCTATTTTCGCCTTCCACGCAGATCCGATGCTGGAAGCCGGCAAGGTCGGCTACGTGGCGGGGCCGGCGCTGGCCTCCTCGGATACGTTCCGCATCCGGATCGCCGGCCGTAGAGCGCACGCCGCCTTGCCACACCAAGGCATTGATCCCATCGTGGTGGCCGCCGAGTGCATTCTGGCGCTGCAAACCGTGCGCAGCCGGCGCCTGGACCCGGTGGAACCGATGGTGCTGAGCGTCGGCTCCGTTCAGGGCGGCAATCGCAGCAACATTCTGGCGGACGAAGTTCGCTTGGAGGGAACGCTGCGCACGCACAACGAGGCAGTGCGGGAGCAGGCCATGGCGCTGGTGCGTGAAATCGTTTCCGGGGTGGCGGCGGCGCACGGGGCGCGCGCCGAGCTGAGCTGGTCGCCGCGCTCGGTGCCGGTGACGGCGAACGATCGCGAGCTGACGCTGGCGGCCGTCCCTTCGCTGCGGCGGACACTGGGCGAGAGGAACGTGGTGGAAGCGCGCCCGGTGATGGCGGCGGAGGATTTCTCCTTTTACCAAAAACAAATTCCCGGCGTGATGTTCTGGCTGGGCGTGGGCAACCCGGCCCGCGGCATCCGCGCCGCGCTGCACACGCCCGAATTCGACGTGGACGAGGAAAGCATCCCGGCGGGCGTCAAAGCCATGGCCAACCTGCTGCTGGACTACCTGGAAGGCGCACTGAAGCGCTGAAAGGGGCCGCGGCTGGCGAGCACGATCGCCGGCGGGTTATACTCGACAGGTTCGCCCGAGAGGCGAACCTTTCGTTGCGGGCGAGGAATGCTCGGGAAGGCGGTGAGAATCCGCCACTGCCCCGCAACTGTGAGCGACCGTGAAGCAAGGCCCGCGCGGTCACTGCCTTCGGGTGGGAAGGCCGCGCACCCGACCCCCGGGAAAGGCCTGGTCGCAAGTCAGGAGACCGGTTCCTCGCCTTGAATCCGCCTGTCCGGCCGAGGCTGGCAGCGCGGAGCGCAATGAGAGAACGTTCCGAGGGAGAACGGCTCATGCGTCAAACGAACATTCTCAGCGTGATTGGTTTGGTTGGGGCGGCGTGCACCTTTGCCCAGCCCGCCGTCCAGGGCGTAGTGGTGGATCCGGCCGGGGGCGCCGTGGTCGGGGCCCGCGTGGAATGCGCGGGACGGCAGACGCGCACCGCGGCCGACGGGCGCTTCCTGATCGCCGGCGTGGCGGAATGCGAAGCCAGGATCGAGGCGCCCGGCTTTGGAACAAAACAGGTAAAACTTGTCGCATCCCAGCCGGTCCGCGTTCAGATCGAGCTGGCTGCGCTCACCGAACGCGTGGTCGTCTCCGCCACGCGCCGCGAAGCCAGCCTGGAAGAAACCGGGCTGGCCGGCGATGTGCTGACGCGCGCGGATCTTGCCCTCCGGCAGTTCCCCGGCATCGGTGATCTGCTGCGCGAATTGCCGGGCACGCACGTCACACGGTACGGTCGCCCCGGCAGCCTCACCCAGGTCTTCACGCGGGGCGGCCAGCGCACGGCAACGCTCGTGCTGCTGGACGGCGTCCCGCTCAACGATCCCGGCGGTGAAATCAACCTGGCCACGCTATCCACGGCCTTCTTGGACCGGGTTGAAGTAGTGCGAGGCCCCGGCAGCGCGCTGTTCGGCGCTGAGGCGTCCTCCGGCGTCATCCAGCTTTTCACGCAACGCGGCGATCCGGAGCGCTCGTTGCCGCGCACGCGCTTGAGCTACGAACGCGGCAGCTTCTCCACGGACCGCTGGATCGCCGGCCTCTCGGGCGCTGCGGGGGCGCGGCTTGATTATTCGCTCGGGGCTGAGCAGTTTCACACGGCGGGCGAGTTCCCCAATGATTTCTTCCGCAACACGTACGGAACGGCGAACATCGGCCTGCGGCTCAGCAACGCGACTCAACTCCGCGGCCTGCTGCGCGGGGGCGATGCCGCACTGGGGACGCCCGGCCAGGTCGGTTACGGGCTCATCAACTACGACGCCCGCCAGTTGACGCGGGACTGGCTGGCCTCACTCCGCCTGGACGACGTGCGCAGCGCCCATTACGCTCAGCGGGCCTCGTTCGGCTATCACCGCCTGCGTGACCTCTACATTGACAACGGCGTGGGCGGACCTTACCGCGTGGCCGCACTGGTGCGGGACGTCGAGCAACCGGTACGACGGGTCTATCTGGTGGGGCTGGTCCATCCTGACCTGCCTCCTTCGGCGATTCCGCCGGGCACACGGCTGGTGCGTCGCAACGTGACCTTGTTCCCGTCGGATCCTTACCTGTGGCGTGCCTCGCGGGCACGAGCCGGGTACGAGGGTTCGCTGACCACATCCCGCGGCGCCACGCTCTTCGGCTATGAATATGAGCGCCACGAGGGTCTGGTCACCAGTCGCGACGTCGCACGCGACAATCACGGCGTGTTCGCCTATCATCAGCAGAGCGTGGGCGGGCGCGTGTTCCTTTCGGGCGGCCTCCGAATGGAGCGCAGCAGCGCGTTCGGCGTCAAGTGGGCGCCGCGGGCTTCGGCCAGTATCCGGCTGGCGAGCCAGCACGGCCCGCTTTCCGACACTTTCCTTCGATTGAGTGCAGGTCGCGGCATCACCGAGCCGAGCCTGATTCAGAACTACGCCCGCGATCCCTGGTTCGTGGGCAACCTGGCGCTGCGCCCGGAACGGACTACTAGCGTGGATGCCGGCCTTGTGCAGACGTGGCTGGAGCGGCGCCTGCGCACCGAAGTAAGCGTCTTCGACAGTTCCTTCCGCGACATGATCGTGTTCGTGTTCCTGCCCTGGCCGGAACCTTCCACGTGGCGCAACATCGAAGCCAGCCGGGCGCGCGGGCTGGAGATTTCCGCCCAGGCGCGCGTGGTTGCTTCGCTGCTGGTGACGGGCCAGTACACGTACATGCGCACGCGCATCACACAGTCCAGCTCGCCCAACTCGCTGTTCACCGGGGTTGGACAAGAGCTGGCGCGGCGGCCCCGCAATTCCGGATCCCTCACGCTTTCCTGGACGCCACGACGCTTTCTGTTTCAAACCGGCGCCGTGCTGATGGGAGAACGGCAGGATAACGATCTGTTCGGCGTCACGCGCAACCCGGGATACCAAAATGTCTATGCGGCGCTGAGCTGGCGCGGACCGGGTCGGCTGGCGCCTTATATCCGTGTGGAGAACCTGCTGAACGCGCGCTACCACGAGGTGCTGGGCTACAGCAACCTGGCGCGCAGCGTGACGGGCGGAGTCCGCCTGGAATGGTAATCGCATCGCTGGTCCTGGCGCTGGGGCTGGGCGCCGCGCCCGAGCGGATCGTCTCGACGGCGCCCAGCATCACCCAGATGCTGTACGCGCTGGGGCTGGGCGACCGGATCGTCGGCGTCACGACGTTTTGCCGTTACCCGCCGGAAGCCCGGCGCAAGCCCAAAATCGGCGACTACCTGCGTCCCAACCTGGAGCTGGTCGTGGCGGCACGCCCGGATCTCGTGATCGTGGAACGCACCGGCGTCCGCACTCCGCTGGCGCGCGGCCTGGTCTCGGCTCCGGTGCTGGAAGTGGACGACGGGACGCTGGCCGGCATCTACGACACGATCGAGGCGATCGGGCGCGCCGCGGGAGTGCCGGACCGGGCGGCGGCGCTCAACGCCCGCTTGCGCGCCGAACTCGAAGAGCTGGAGCGCCGGATGGCCGGCCGGCCCAGGCCGCGGACGATGGTGGTCCTGGGACGCACGCCCGGAAGGCTGGAAGGCATCGTGGTGGCAGGCAGAGGCTCGTACCTGGAGGAGCTGCTGCGGCTGGCCGGTGGTCAGAACATTTTTGGCGATACTGTTTCGCCGTATGCGAAGGTCCCGCTGGAAGAAGTTCTGGCGCGCGACCCCGAAGTGATCGTGGACCTCGGAGAAATGGGAGACCACAACGGGCCGGACGCCGCGCGGCGGCAAGCCGTCCTGGCGCTATGGAAAACCCAGCCCAAGGTGAGCGCCGTCCGTAACGGGCGGGTCTTCGTGGAACCTCCGGATTTGTTCGTCGTGCCCGGCCCGCGCGTAGGGGAGGCGGCGCGCGCCCTGGCGCGCATGATTCACGCGCGGTGAGGGCGATGTACCGGCTGCGCGGGGCGGGCATGAGTTACAACGGCACGCCCGTGCTGCGCGACGTCACCCTGGAGTTTCAGTGCGCGGAGTTCGCCGCCGTGGTCGGGCCGAACGGAGCGGGCAAGTCCACGTTGCTCGGGGTGATGGCGGGGATCAAGCCGGGCTACGCCGGGCAGTGTCTGTATTGCGATCGCGAAGTTCGCCGCTGGCCGCGGCGGGCGTTCGCGCGCGAGGTCTCCTTCGTTCCCCAGACCGTCCGCATCGAGTTCCCGTTCACCGCCGAGCAAGTGGTGCTGATGGGCCGAACACCGCACGCCGGAGGGCTTTTCGAATCGCCCGAGGACTGGGAGGCGGTCGGGCAAGCGATGCGGCTCACCGATACCCTGGCTTTTCGCCATAGGGATTTCCGATCTCTGTCCGGGGGCGAGCGGCAGTTGGTGCTGCTGGCTTCCGCTCTGGCGCAGCAGCCGCGCGTGCTGCTTCTGGACGAGCCCACCGCGTTTCTCGACCTGCGGCATCAGATCGCGATCTACGGCCTGCTCGGAGAACTGAGCCGGCGGGGGTTGCTGGTGATCGCCGCCACGCACGACCTGAACCTGGCCGCCGCATTCGCGGATCGGATCGTCGCGCTGCGCAGCGGACGCGTGGTGGCCGACGCGGCGCCGGAAAGAGTCGTGGAGCCGGCGGTGATTCGCGAAGTGTTCGGCGTGGAAGCGCGAGTGGCGCCGGGACCGCGCGGGCGACCGTGGATTCTGTATGGCGAGTAGGCGTCATGGGTGGTGGGTCGCCGCGGCCGCAGCGGCGCTGGTGGCGGCGGCGCTGGGATTGCCTTTGGTGGGTCCCGCCCGCGTGGACTTGGCGCGCGCCTGGGCGGGGATCTCGCCCGACTACGAGATCCTGTTTCAGGCCCGCCTGCCGCGCGTGTTGCTGGCCTTGCTGGCCGGGGGAACTCTCGCCGCCGCGGGCGCGCTTTTCCAAGCCTTGCTGCGCGATGCGCTGGCCACGCCCTACACCTTGGGGATCTCGAGCGGCGCTTCGCTGGGGGCCGTCCTGGCCATGTCGCTGGGCTGGGAGCAGGTGCTCGGGCTGCCCGCCGTCTGGGCGGCCGCGTTCGGCGGGGCCGCTGCGGTGCTCGCCCTCGTCGTCGCCATCGCCTCGGAGGGGCGGCGAATGTCCTCCTTCACCCTGCTGCTGTCCGGCGTCACGATCAACAGCGTCTGCCTGGCGTTGATCCTGCTGCTGCAATATCTGGCAGGCTTCACCCAATCCATCGCCATCGTGCGCTGGCTGATGGGAGGCATCGAAGCGGTCTCCTACGGCACGCTGGCCGCCATCGCCTGCGCGGTGCTGCCCGTGGTGGGCTTCGTGTTCTGGCGCGCGCGCGAGTGGAATCTGCTGGCGGTGGGCGAGGAATGGGCGGCGGCGCGCGGCGTGGATACTTCGCGAACTCTGCTGGCAGGCTATCTGGCGGGCTCGTTCGTGACCGGCTCGATCACCGCGCTGACCGGGCCGATCGGCTTCGTGGGCCTGATCGTGCCGCATGCCCTGCGCCTGCGAGTGGGGGCGGACCATCGGCTGCTGATCCCCTGCTCGTTCCTCGCCGGCGCCCCGTTCCTGGCGGTCTGCGACACGCTGGCGCGTACGGTGGCGGCGCCGACAGAAATCCCGGTGGGAGTGATCACGGCCATGCTCGGCGGGCCCTTCTTCATCTGGTTGCTTCGCAGCCGGCGGCGCAGCCTGTGGCTGTAGCGGCCACCGAGTCGCGCCTTCCATAATAAGAGATTGGTCAACAAACTCGTCCTGGAGAACCTCAAACACCGCCCGGTCCGCACGGCCCTCAGCGTACTCGCCATCGGAATCGAAGTGACCATGATGCTCACGCTGGTGGGTCTGAGCCGCGGGATGCTGGCCGATGTGGCGCGACGCGCGCGAGGCGTGGGCGCCGATATCGTGGTGCGGCCGCCGGGCACCTCCCTGATCGGGCTCTCCAGCGCGCCCATGTCCGAAAAGATGGTGGATTTTCTCCGGCGGCAGCCCCATGTGACGCACGCGGTTGGCAGCATGACGCACCCGCTGAGCGGCGTCACGACCATCACCGGCGTCCGACTGAAGGAATTCGACGAGATCAGCGGCGGTTTCAAGTACCTCGAGGGCGGCCCCATTCGCAACCGGGACGAGATCATCGTTGATAACTATTACGCCCGCCAGAACAATCTGCGCGCCGGCGCCACCTTGGAGCTGCTCAACCGCACCTGGCGAGTGGCGGGCGTCGTCGAAGAGGGCAAGCTGGCGCGACTGGTGGTCCCGCTGGACGTGTTGCAGGAGCTGACGGCCAATCCGGGCAAGATCAGCCAGGTCTGGGTGAAGGTGGACGATCCGGCTCACGTGCCCAAGGTGATCGCCTCCTTGAAGGATCAGCTCAGAGGCTATCCCATTTACTCGATGGAAGAGCTGACTTCGCTCATTTCGGTGAACAACGTGCCGGGCCTGAGAGCCTTCATCACGGTGATCATTTTGCTGGCCATCGTGGTGGGGTTCCTGGTGGTCTTCCTTTCCATGTACACGGCGGTGCTGGAGCGCACGCGCGAGATCGGCATCCTGAAAGCGCTGGGCGCTGCGCCCTCCTACGTGCTGAACATCCTGTTCCGCGAGACGCTGCTGCTGGCGCTGGCGGGAACCGTTCTGGGAATCGTGTTCAGCTACGTGACGCGCTGGGTGATCATGAGCTGGGCGCCGGCTTCCCTGACGCAAATGATCGTGCCGGACTGGTGGGCCATCGCGGGCGCCATCGCGCTGGGCGGGGCCTTGTTGGGCGCCAGTTATCCCGGCTGGCGCGCAGCGCGCCAGGATCCGATCGAGGCGCTGGCCTATGAGTGAAGAGCCGATCATCCGCGTCCGCGACCTGCGCAAGATCTACCGTGTGGGCGAAGTGGAAGTGCACGCGCTGCGCGGGGTCAACCTGGACGTGCCGCGGGGCGAGTTTCTGTGCGTGGCCGGGCCCTCGGGGTCGGGCAAGTCCACGCTGTTTCACATCCTGGGCGGCCTTCTGGCGCCGACTTCGGGCACAGTGATCGTGGACGGACACGATCTGAGCCGGCTGACCGATTCCGAGCGCACGGCCCTGCGCCGCCGCATGGTCGGCTTCGTTTTCCAGAAGTTCAACCTGCTGCCCACGCTGACCGCGGCCGACAACATCGCCATCGCGCGCCATATCGCCGGTCGCAACCTGGACAACGATCCGTGGTTTCGGGAAGTGCTGGAGCTGCTGGGAATCGCCGATCGCCTGCATCACAAGCCTTCCAAACTCTCCGGAGGCGAGCAGCAGCGCGTGGCGATTGCCCGCGCCATCGTCAATCACCCGGCGATTCTGCTGGCGGACGAGCCCACCGGCAACCTGGATTCGCAGAATTCGGCGGCGGTGCTGAAAATCCTCCGCGATCTCAACCAACGGCTGGGCCAGACCATCCTGCTGATCACGCACGATCCGGTAGTGGCTTCTTACGCCCACCGCGTGGTGCACATGCTCGACGGTCGCATCGTGGACGCCGAGCCCTGAAGGCGCGAACCGCTCCTCACGCCGGCACAGCGCCGAGCCCCGGTCCGCGGATTTCGCCCGTGCGCATCATGCCGTCCTTGATGCGGAAGATGCCCGGGAATTTCTCTTCCCAGCCTTTGTTGGCCGCGGGCACGTACTGGCGCGCGTTGGCCTCGATCGCAGCGACGCCGGGAATGTGCGCGGCCAGGCCGGCGGAATGGATCAGTGAGGCGCCCGGACAGGTCAAGTCCTGCACGCACAAGAACATCTTGAATTTGCGGGCGGCGGCGGCCATCAACACGGCCTGCGTCTGTCCTTTGCAGGCCTTCAAGGCCACCCCTGTGTAACCCATCTCGCGCGCCAGAAGGAGACTTTCCAGCTCCGTCAGGGACTCGTCAATGACCACGGGCCGCAGCCTGGCGGCCTCGTGCATCACGTTGTGTCGGTTCGCCTTGAGGTCGCGCGCCGTAGGCTGCTCGACGTACTGGATGCGCTGGAAGCCGCGCGGCGCTTTTTCCTTGACCTGGCGCAGGAAGTCGAGCAGGTAATCCACATTGGGGCAGCGCTCGTTGAAATCCGCCGAGTAATACCAGCTCTTGACGCCCCGCTTTTTCTGGGTTTCTTCGGCCACGCGATCAATCCGCACCACCCGCTCGACGTCCCATTTCAGGTCGTCCCCGTTGAGCTTGATCTTGATGTGAGTCAGGCCGTTGTAGTGGATCCATTCGGGCAAAGTCTCCGGCAGGCCGTCGTTGATGCGTTGCACGATATCTTCGTCGGTAATCGGATCCAATGCGCCGACCAGATGATACAACGGCATGCGGGGTTTGGGCTCGCGCAGGACGTACTTTTCCAGAAACTCCCCTTTGAATTCGGGCAACAAATAGCGGGCCAGATCGTGTTCCATGAAGGCAGGCCCGTAGGTGCGATAGCAGCTCAGTCCGTGCAACTTGCCGTAGGCGTCGTGGAGGGCGGCATCGAAGGGGCTGGCCACGACCAGGGTGGCCAGCTTGGGGATCGGCTCGGGCAGTTTCAGGTCGCGCGCCACCTCTTCGGCGGCTTTCAGGTAGGCCGGCTCCAGCGCCACGTTGATGTCCACCGGGTGGCCGGTCTCGCCGGAAGACTGGGTAATGCGGGCGATGCGTGAGGCCAGCTCTTTCATGGCGCCGAGCGTGGTCGCATACGGCAGCCTCGATGGCCAGGCCCAGATGTTTCCCAGGGGCATCGAGCCGAAGCCGCGGGCGGTCTTGCCGTGGGCGGTCCGCACCACACAATGCACGTTCAACAGAGTCGCGCGGTCCAAAGCCACGCCGCCGAACTTGATCGGCGTGCGGTAGAGGTAGTCCTCGTACTCGAAGCGGACGCTCTCCACCCGGATGCGCCGGGCGTCGGCGCCGCGCAGGACGAAGGGCGCCGCGGCCGGCAGGGCGGTGCGCAAGAAATCACGACGGGTTGCCTGGAGCATCGTTCGCACTCGTTATTGTAGCTTCGGCGCGGCGACCGCCGAGTAGCTTGATGAGCAGGGCAAGGATCGCAAACAGCACCACCGCGCCCGCTGCCATCAACCAGCCGTGATCGCGCAGAAACTGCGAGGGACTGCTCCCGAGGGTCCCTCCCAACCAGGCCAGTCCGACGTAGCGAATACTGCGCCCGGCGACAACCGTGGCCAGAAAGGACCACCGCGGCGCATTCATGGCCCCGGCCAGCAGCACGAAGATCTTGGTAGGAAGGGGAGCAGGCGTCAGGACGGGAACGAAGACGGTCAGCAGGCCATAGCGTTCGTACCAGCGGCGAAATCGAGCCGCGCCCGCGTGCCCTTTCAGCTTTCGATCTACATAGGCCTCGCCTCCCTTGCGCCCGAGCCGGAACAGGAACAAGCATCCCAGGGCGGAACCGAGGGTGGCAAGCGCGCCGGCAAGCAAGCCCGAAGCCAGGTCCCGGAAGGCGACGGCCACGATGAGCAGGTCCACGCCCACCGGCATGGGAATGCCGCCCGAGTCCAAGGCGGCCAGAAGGAGCACACCGGGCGGCCCCCAAGCGATCAGTGCCTCAGAGACGGACTCCAGAAACCGCAACTTTCAGGCTAGCGCAGGCTACGCGCCTTCGCCCAGCATGCGTCGCAAGCCGGCTTCGTCAAGGACCTTGATGCCCAGCTCGCGTGCTTTGGCCAGCTTGGATCCGGCCTCCTCGCCCGCCACCACGTAATCGGTTTTCTTGCTGACCGAGGCGGTCACTTTGCCGCCGGCCGCCTCGATCATGGCGCGCGCCTGCTCGCGCGTAAGCGTCGGCAGCGTGCCCGTCAGAACGAAGGTCAGCCCGTCCAGCGGGCCGCCCCGGGGCCGCTCCACCCGGTATTCAAACTGCAAGCCGGCCTCATGAAGCCGCTCGACCAGTTCGCGATTGTGCGGCTCGCGGAAGAATTCATAGATGCTCTGGGCCACGCGGGGGCCCACCTCTTCGACTCTCTGAAGCGTCTCGATGTCCGCTTGCGCGATCGCCTCCAGGCTGCCGAAGGCCTCGGCCAGAAACTGCGCCGTGCGCTCGCCGACGAAGCGAATGCCCAGAGCCGTCAGCACGCGGGGCAGCGGCTGTCCTTTGGAGGCTTCGATGTTGCGGAGCAGCTTTTCGGCCGACTTTTTGCCCATGCGCTCCAGCGGCAGCAGGTCTTCCAGCCGCAGCTTGTACAGGTCCGCTACGCTGCGCACCAGGCCGCGGTCCACCAACTGGTCCACCAGAGCTTCGCCCAGCCCGTCAATGTCCATGACGCCGCGGGAGGCAAAGTGCAGGATGGATTCCTTGAGGCGGGCCGGGCAATTGGTGTTGATGCACCGGCTGGCCACTTCGCCTTCCTCGCGGACCACCTTGCCGCCGCAGACCGGACACTCCTCGGGCATGCGGAAGGGCCGGCGCGGGCTGCCGTAGGCCTTCACGCGCACCACCTTGGGGATCACGTCGCCGCTGCGCTCGATGATCACGGTATCGCCGATCTGCACGCCCAGGCGCTCGATTTCGTCCTCGTTGTGGAGCGTGGCGCGCGACACGGTGACCCCTCCTACTTCCACGGGCCGCAAGTGCGCGACGGGCGTCAGCACCCCGGTGCGACCCACCTGCACGCCGATATCCTCGACCACCGTTTCCGCCTGGCGCGCGGCGTACTTGAAGGCGATGGCCCAACGCGGGGCCTTTGCCGTCCAACCCAGTCGCTGTTGCTGCGCCACGGAGTCCACCTTGACGACGATGCCGTCAATCTCGTACGGCAGGCTCTCGCGGCGCTCGCTCCACTCACGCCAGAACTCGAGCACCTCGCCCGCGTCGCGGCAAAGGCGGCGGTTCGGGTTGACCTTGAAGCCCATGCGAGCCAGCGCCTCCAGCGATTGCCAGTGGCTGGGGTAGTAGGGCTGCCCGTCCGCCAGCAGAAAATAGGCCCAGTAGTCGAGCCGGCGCGACGCGGTGATCCAGGGCTCGAGCACGCGGATGGAGCCGGCCGCGGCGTTGCGCGGGTTGGCGAAACGCGGCAGCCCCTGCTTGTCGCGTTCCAAGTTGAGCTGCTCGAAGGCGCGACGGTTCATCACCACCTCGCCTCGCACTTCGAAGGCGGGCAGCTCGCCGGTGACGCGCAGCGGGAGCGAACGGATGGTGCGGGCGTTTTCGGTCACGTCCTCGCCTTCGATGCCGTCGCCGCGCGTTACCGCCTGGGTGAGGAGGCCATGGCGGTAGTGGGCGGCCATGGACAGCCCGTCGAGCTTGAGTTCTGCGACGTAGGCGTAAGGTTCGCCGCCCAAAAGCTGCCGGACGCGGCGGTCGAAGTCCAGGAATTCGGCCTCGTTCAGCGCGTTGTCGAGGCTCAGCATGGGGGAGCTGTGCCGGACCTTGACGAAGCCCTCGCGCGGCTTTCCTCCCACGCGCTGAGTGGGCGAGTCGGCAGTGATCAGTTCGGGATGCTCGGCCTCCAACCGCCTGAGTTCGTTCATCAGGGCATCGAACTCAGCGTCGGTGATCTCGGGCCGATCGAGCACGTAATAGAGGTGCTCGTGACGGCGGATCTCCTCACGCAGGCGCTCGATCCTCTGCCGGAGGTCGTCAGACATGAACGGTACCCTCGTGAGAGCGGGCGGCTCAGCCGCCGGCTACGCGTTTATTATAATTGTCGGTTTCGCAAGGGGCCGAAAGCCATCGCGATCTACCGGAACGCTTTCCTCATCTACAATCCTCATGCGGGCGGGCTGCGGTACTTTACTGCGCGGCGCGTCCGGCGCGTGCTCGAAGTGTTGCGGGCTGCGGGTCACCGCGTGACGCCCCTGATCACACCGGCTCCCGGGGAAGCGACAGCCCTGGCCCGGCGCTGCGTGGAATCGGGCGCCGACCTGGTGATGGCGCTGGGCGGCGACGGAACGCTCAACGAAGCCGCCAACGGCATGATCGGGAGTCAGGTGCCGCTGGCCGTGATGCCGGCGGGAACCGCCAACGTGCTGGCGCGCGAGCTGGGACTGCCCTGCCGGAGTGCGGCGGCCGCCGCCCGCCTCAGCGAGCTCGTCCCGTTGCGCATCAACGTGGGCCTGCTGCGCAGCACGGGAGTCCCGTCGCCACGATATTTCCTGCTCATGGCCGGAGCGGGGTTCGACGGGCACATCGTCTATCACCTGAACTTGAGCTTGAAAGCACGGCTGGGCGAACTGGCTTACTGGGTGAGCGCGGCCAAAGAATTGGCGCGCCGCCTCGACGAATTCGAGGCCGAGGCTGCTGGACGACGCTTCCGCTGCACCTTCGCTCTGGCCAGCCGCGTCAAAAACTACGCAGGCTATATGCGGATCGCGACCGGCGCTTCCCTGTTGCGCGACGATTTTCAGGTGGCCATCTTCGAAGGGCGCTCCACGCTGCGCTATTACAGCCTTTACCTGTTTTCGGTCCTGGCGGGCCGGACGGATCGAACCCCCGGCATCACATACCTGTACTCGCCGCGCGTGGAGTTCAAGCCCTGCGACGGACCGGCGGTGTACGTCCAGGTGGACGGCGAGTACGCCGGTCGCCTCCCCGCCAGCGTGGAAGTCGTCCCGGACGCCCTGACGATACTGGCGCCACCGGCCTTCCATCCCCCGGCATGACACCATGGATCCCCTGACGCACTTGCTGAGCGGCGTCGTCTTGAGCCGTGCCGGTCTCGGGCGCTCGAGTCCGCAGGCTCGTTGGGTCGTCCCGCTGGCGGCCATGGCCCCCGATGTGGACGTGGCGGCGAGTTTTTGGGGCGACGAGACTTACCTGGCCTGGCACCGGCAGTGGACCCACTCGCTGGTCGCGGCGCCGTTGGTCGCAGCGCTTCCGGTGGCGCTCGCCGGCCTCATCTTCCGGCGCCGCATGGCTTGGAGGCGGACGTATCTCGCTGCTTTGCTCGCGGTCGTCTTTCACGATGCGCTGGACGTGATGAACACGTACGGGGTGCGCCTGTTTCTGCCCTTCTCCAAGGCTTGGGTGTGTTGGGACCTTTTCTTTATCGTGGATCTGTGGATCCTGGCCGTCCTGCTGGCCGCGGTGCTGGGTCCCATGCTCGGCCGGTTGGTAAGCCGCGAGATCGGCGCACGGGGCGGCACGGGGCGCGGCGCGGCGATCGCAGCGCTCGTGTTTCTGGTCGTGTACGGTGCAGGGCGATGGCTGTTCCACCAGCAGGCGGTTCAGGTTCTCGAAGCCCGGATCTACCAGGGTGAAGTTCCCCGGCGCGTGGCCGCGTTGCCCTCCCCCGGCAACCCGTGGCGGTGGCGCGGTCTGGTGGAAACCGAGCCGTTCTATGCGATCGCCCAGGTGGATTTGCGCGAAGAGTTCGATCCCACCGCGGCGCGCATCCTGCACAAAGCCGGCAACGACGCCGAGTCGAGCCGCGCCGAACAGGCGGCGCGCGACTCACAAGCTTTCCGCATCTTTCTGGACTTCAGCCGTTACCCGCTGTGGCGTTTCATCCCGGCGGATCGCCCCGAGGGCGCGATACGCGTGGAAGCGATGGATCTGCGCTTCGGCGAGCCGCCGGAGGCGCGCTTCATCGCCACCGCGATCGTCAGCGCCGAGGGACGCGTGCTGCGCTCCTGGTTCCGGTTCTGATGCGCGCCTGGGCGAATGCCCCCTCACTCGCGTTTGAGGACGACGGCCTGGATCACACGGCCGGGCAGCCGGCGACCGCCCCATCCGTCGCGCAACCCGTCGCCTTCAAAGTAGAGCTCCAAATCAAAGCCGGCCAACGGCAGAGACTTCAAATGGCGCGCCCAGCCTTCGCAGAAGTTCCCTTCGCACAGGATCCGCCCGCCCGGGCGGAGCGAATCCCAGATGCGTTCACCGAAGACGGCTTCCAGATCGCCGTCGTCGGCCACGATATAGGAGAGCACGATCAAATCCCACGCGTGCTTGCCGAATTCGAATTCGCGATGGCCGCAGTGCAGGGCCTCGAACGAGATCCCCAGTTCACGCGCACGCTGGCGCGCGATGTTCAAAGCCACCGGAGAAATGTCATACCCTGTCACCTGCCAGCCCAGTGAGGCAAGGTAGAGGGCATTGCGGCCGCTCCCCATGGCGACATCCAGGGCGCGCCCCGGCCTGAGCGAGGCCGCCACATTGACCAGCAGCGCCAGGGGCCGCTCCGGCGCCTGACCGAATTTGAAGACGGCGTCCCAGAAAAGCGCATTGTGATCCCGGCTGGTGCGACGAAGCTCCCGGGAAATACATTCGTAGCGTCGCCGGGCCTCACCGGCCTCGACGCCCGCGCGGATTCAGTTGCGCGATGTACTGCTCTTCCAGGCTCGCGGACGAACTGCGCTCCGGCTCGCCGCCCAACACCCAATCGCGAAAATGATCCCAGATCCCCGGCGAGCAGGCCGGCTGTGTCCGGCGGGCCACGCCACCAGGCAGGCAAGGACGAAGCAGGCCAAGAGAGGCATTCGCTACCATGAGTAGCACGAATTCGAATTTCGTAGCAACCAAGAAGGCCCCGCCCGCCAACCGCTCCCGACCCTGTCGAATGCCCGGAGGCGATTTGCCGCAGGCCCGCACGGCGTCGCGGACCGCGCTCCCGACCGACTTCACACCGTGAACGAGGTCCCGCAGCCGCAGCTCTTGCGCGCGTTCGGATTCTGGAAGACAAAACCGGAGCGCATCAGGGATTCCTGATAATCGAGCGTCAGCCCCTGAAGATACGCCAGGCTGCGAGGGTCTACGAAGATGCGGACGCCGTCGAATTCGAAGACATGGTCGTTGGCGCGCGGTCCGGCCTCGGGCCGGATCAGGTAGCTCATGCCCGAACAGCCGCCGCCTTGCACCCCCAAGCGGAGCCCGCCTTCGACAAGGCCCTCCCGGGCCAGCGTCTGCCTGATCTTTTCTACCGCTCTGGACGTGACCTGAATCATGAGCCCCTCCGAGAAAAAGACCGTCAACTCTGCCCGGCGGCCTCGCTCTCCGACCGCGGGCTTTCTTTCATTGTCTGGTAAATCGGCGATTGGCGGCGCAACCTGCCCACCGCCTCGATCAGGCGCCCGGCCACGTATTCGATTTCCTCTTCGGTATTGAATCGTCCCAGCCCGATGCGGATGGCGCCGCGCGCCAGATCGTTCGGCACGCCGATGGCACGCAGGACGTGACTGGGTTCCGGCGTCGCCGAGCTGCACGCGGAGCCGCTGGAGACGGCAATCTCCTTGACGCTCATCATCAGGGTCGAAGCTTCCACCCCGGCAAAACTGAGGTTCAGGTTGTGGGGCAGACGGCGTTCGCGGCTGCCGTGCACGAAGACATCCTCCAGCTCGGCGAGCAGGCGATGCATGAGCCGGTCGCGCAGCGTGGCGAGACGGCGGGCCTCGCCGTCCATCTCGCGCCCGCAGATGGCGCACGCCTCGCCGAAGCCTGCGATGCCAGGCACGTTGAGCGTGCCCGAGCGCAAGCCGCGCTCGTGTCCGCCGCCGTCCAACTGGGCGCTCAGTCGCACCCGCGGATTCCTGCCGCGAACGTACAACGCGCCAATTCCTTTGGGACCGTACAGCTTGTGGGCGCTGAAGGACAGCAAGTCAATGAAGTCCTCTTCGACGTTGACGGGAATCTTCCCGACCGCCTGCGTGGCGTCGCTATGGAAAAGCACGCCGCGCTCCCGCGCGAGGCGCGCGATCTCACGGATGGGCTGGATGACGCCGATTTCGTTGTTGGCGTACATCACGCTCACCAGGATGGTGCGGTCGGTCAGGGCGCGGCGGACGTCGTCGGGATCGAGCAAGCCCTCGCGGTTCACGGGAAGGCAAGTCACCCGGAGGCCCCGTTCCTCGAGCCGCCGGCACGTGTCCAACACGGCTCTGTGTTCGGTCGCCACGGTGACGATATGATCGCCGCGGCCCGCAGAGGCCTCGGCCACGCCCTTCAAAGCGAGGTTGACGGACTCGGTGGCCCCGCTGGTGAAGATGATCTCGGCGGGCGCGCAGCCGATCAGCGCTGCGATCCGGGTGCGGGCCCGTTCGACCGCCTGCTCGGCTTCCCAGCCGAAGGCATGGTGGCGGCTGGCCGGATTGCCAAATTTCTCGCAGAAGTAGGGCAGCATGACCTCGAGCACCCGGGGGTCCACCGGCGTGGTGGCGTGGTGATCCAGGTAGATCGGCTTTTTCATGCCACTATTTTGATGCCGGCGGTTGCGCCTCGGGTCCGGCCTCGCCCGGCAACCCGGCGGCTCGTGCTAGACTGCCTCAGTCAGTGGTCCGGCTCTTTCGAGTCTCGGTGCCCACCGGCGTGTTTCTGCTGGTGGTTTGCGAGGCGCTGCTGTTGACGGCAGCCTACGTGGTCGTCAGCTTCCTCACACTGGAAGTGGATCCCACGGTTTTCCTGCTTTACGACGGCGGGCTGCCCCGCATTCTGGCGGTGGTGGGCAGCGCGATGCTGGGCTTTCATTTTCTGGATCTCTATTCCGGGCGCTGGGCGCCCTCGCGCTTCGCCCTTGCGCTGGAGCTCATGCAGGCGGTCGGGTTCGCCTTCCTGGTTCAAGCCCTGTTGGCCTACCTCAACCGGAACTGGATGTTGCCCCGCTCGGTGATGCTGTACGGCAGCGCCTTGGGCCTCGGGCTGGTGCTGAGTTGGCGGCTGCTCTATGACGCCGTACTGATGCAGGCCATCGGCGCGCACCGCATTCTGTTTCTGGGAACCAACTGGCTGGTGGAAGAGATCGCTCTGTATTTGCAACGTCATCCGGAACTGGGGATGGAAGTTGCGGGCTATGCCGATGACGAACGCCCCCAGGGTACGGAAATCTGCGGGGCCAGCGTCCTGGGCCCGATTGCGGCGCTCAGGCGGATCGTGGCCCAAACGCGTCCCGACCGCATCGTGGTCGGCCTGAGCGAACGGCGGCAGCGCTTGCCTTTGCAGGACCTGCTGGACCTGCGCTTCTCCGGCATCCTGGTGGAGGAAGCCGCCGCGACTTACGAGTCCGTCCGCGGTCGCATTCCCACGCGCGAGTTGCGGCCGGCCCAGTTGATTTTTTCGGGCGAGCTGGGGCCCAGACCGGTTTACGTGCGCCTGCAAAGGATCTACTCGGTGGCGCTGGCCGCCGTCGGCATGCTCGCGACCCTTCCCTTGATGCTGCTCATCGCAGTCGCGGTGAAGCTCAGCTCGCGCGGCCCCGTCCTTTACCGGCAAGTCCGCGTGGGCCAGCTCGGCCGGCTTTTCACGCTGTACAAGTTCCGGTCCATGTACGCGGACGCCGAGGCGCGCACCGGCGCGGTCTGGGCCCGCAAGGACGATCCCCGCGTGACCCCCGTGGGTCGCTGGCTGCGTCGCCTCCGTCTGGACGAGCTGCCCCAGTTTTTCAACGTCCTCAAAGGAGACATGGCGATCGTGGGGCCGCGACCCGAGCGCCCGGAGTTCGTCAAGGTTCTATCCGAGAAAATTCCGTATTATCGGCAGCGTCACTTTGTGAAGCCCGGCATCACCGGCTGGGCGCAGGTCAACTACAAGTACAGCGACTCCCTGGAAGACACCATCGTCAAGCTCGAGTACGATCTGTACTACATCAAGCACCTGTCGCCCGCACTCGACGCCTTCATTCTGTTTCAGACCCTCAAGACCATGCTGCGCCTCCGCGGGGCTCAGTGAACCATCCTTTCAGCCCTGTCCCACCTGCGCCAGCACGTAAGGACCCTCGGGAATCACGGCCACGCGCGCGCCGGGCGCGAGTTCGGCGCTCAGGCTTTCCAGCGCGCTTTCGATGGAAGCGAAGCTCCGGCCCCACAACGATGAGCGATACTCCGCGGGAAGCCCGGGCACATAGA
>Ga0209809_1000310_pt1 | contig 45336 bp, 31 predicted proteins | sample YNPMSTMetaG_FD_186172 | JGI IMG/M metagenome (GOLD analysis project Ga0209809, IMG submission 186172) | Anoxygenic and chlorotrophic microbial mat microbial communities from Yellowstone National Park, USA - YNP MS-T MetaG (SPAdes) (version 2) ...
CAGCGTGGTCGGTGTCGTCAAAGACATAGCTGGTGGTCTGGTAGATGGGCACCGCTCGCGAGCCGGTGGCAGCGTCAGGGCGCTGGCCGGCATGCAGGGCCAGCGTATTGAAACCGAATCTTCTATCGGTCATAGCGTGCGGGTGATTGTACAACCCGCATTTAAACGGGATGCATTCGGGGTGCGTTCACCAACAGGGGCAAGTGCTGGTGGGCTGCCAACTAGTGAAAGTTTATCTGTAGAGAGTGGGCGAAGAAGGGGAAGCTATGCTTCCCCCTTTCAGTAACGAATTCGCCAGCTTATCCCTGCATCGGCGCAAAAGATCACTCGATCACCAGCTCGCCATCGCGGGCATCCACGCGAATCACATCGCCCTCTCGGTAGCGTCCCTGCAAGACGGCCAGCGCGATCGGGTCTTGGAGCGCGTGCTGGATGGCGCGCTTGAGCGGGCGCGCGCCGAACGCCGGGTCGTAGCCGATCTGGGCCAGATGTTGCTTGGCGCGGTTCGTCAGCTCCAGCGACAGCTTGCGATCGGCCAGCAGCTTGCGCAGCCGGCTGAGCTGGATATCCACGATTTGCTCGATGTGCTGCTCGGTCAGCGGGTGGAAGACCACGATCTCGTCAATCCGGTTGAGGAACTCCGGCCGGAAGAAGCGCTGGAGTTCGCGCACGATTTGGTCGCGGGTCATCAATTCCAGCGCTTGGCCGGCCAGCAGGTTGCTGGTCATGATCACCACGGTATTGCGAAAGTCCACCGTGCGGCCCTGGCCATCGGTCAGCCGGCCGTCGTCCAGCAGTTGGAGCAGCACGTTAAAGACCTCTGGGTGGGCCTTCTCTATCTCGTCGAAGAGCACCACCGCGTAGGGCCGGCGGCGCACCGCCTCGGTGAGCTGGCCGCCCTCCTCATAGCCCACGTAGCCAGGTGGCGCGCCGATCAGCCGGCTGACGGTGTGCTTCTCCTGGTATTCGCTCATGTCAATCCGTACCATCGCCCGCTCGTCGTCAAAGAGGAACTCGGCCAGCGCCTTCGCCGTCTCGGTCTTGCCGACGCCGGTGGGGCCGAGGAAGATGAACGAGCCGATCGGCCGATTGGGGTCTTGCAGGCCGGCGCGGGCACGGCGAACGGCGTTGCTCACGGCGCGCAGCGCCTCATCCTGACCCACCACGCGCTGGCGCAGCCGCTCCTCCATGTGCACCAGCTTCTGCATCTCCCCTTCCATCAACCGCGAGACGGGGATGCCCGTCCAGCGCGAGACCACAGCAGCCACCTCGTCGGGGCCGACCTCTTCTTTCAGCAGCGGGTTGCCCTTCTGGAGCTCGGCCAGGCGGGCCTGCGCTTGCTTGAGCTGAGCTTCCAGCTCGCGCAGCCGGCCATAGCGCAGCTCGGCTGCCTTAGCCAGGTCGGCATCGCGCTCAGCCTGCTCGATCTGAATGTTGGTCTGCTCGATCTGCTCGCGGATCGCGCGCACCTCTTGGATCGCGGCTTTCTCCTGTTCCCACTGCGCGCGCAGCGCGTTGCTCTTCTCCTTCTCGCTGGCCAGCTCCGCCTCCAGCTTGGCCAGGCGCTCCTTGCTGGCCTCGTCGGTCTCCTTCTTTAGCGCCTCGCGTTCGATCTCGAGCTGCAAGATCCGGCGATCAATCTCGTCCAGGGCGGTGGGCTTGGAGTCAATTTCCATCTTGACCCGGCTGGCCGCCTCATCAATCAGGTCAATCGCCTTGTCCGGCAGCTTCCGGTCGCTGATGTAGCGCGCGCTGAGCGCCGCAGCGGCGATCACGGCTGCGTCCTGGATGCGCACGCCGTGGTGGATCTCATAGCGCTCCTTCAGGCCGCGCAGGATGCTGATGGTGTCCTCGACGCTCGGCTCATCCACGAACACGGGTTGGAAGCGGCGCTCCAACGCCGCGTCCTTCTCGATGTATTTGCGATATTCATCCACCGTGGTCGCCCCGATGCAGTGCAACTCGCCGCGCGCCAGCATCGGCTTGAGCAGGTTGCCGGCGTCCATCGCGCCCTCGGCCTTGCCTGCGCCCACCACGGTGTGCAGCTCGTCGATGAAGAGGATGATCTTGCCGTTGGACGAGGTGACTTCCTTAAGCACGGCCTTTAGGCGCTCCTCGAACTCGCCGCGATACTTCGCGCCGGCGATCAGCGCGCCCATGTCCAGGGCGATGATGCGCTTGTCCTTCAGGCCCTCCGGCACGTCGCGCCGCACGATGCGCTGCGCCAGCCCCTCGGCGATCGCCGTCTTGCCCACGCCTGGGTCGCCGATCAGGACGGGGTTGTTCTTGGTGCGCCGGCTGAGGATTTGAATGACGCGCCGGATCTCCTCGTCGCGCCCGATTACCGGATCCAGCTTGCCCTGCTGGGCCAGTTGGGTCAGGTCGCGGCCGTATTTCTCCAGCGCCTGGTAGGTGGCCTCCGGGTTGGGGGAGGTGACGCGCTGGCTGCCGCGGACCTGGACGAGCGCGCGCAGGGCGGCGTCGCGGGTGATGCCGTTGGCGTTCAAGATTTGCGTCGCCGCCGGCAGGCGACCAGTGCGCACGGCGGTCGGATCTGACAAGGCAAGCAGCAGGTGCTCGGTGCTGACGTATTCATCGCGCATCTGGCGGGCTTCCGCCTCGGCGCGCTCGGCCAGCGCCGCGACCTCGCGGGAGATGCGCACCTCGCCCACATCGCCGCTCACCTTGGGCTTATTGCGGATCTCGCGCAGCGTCAGCTCAGCGATGCGGTTCGGGTTTGCGCCGGCAGCTTGGATGATCGGCGGCACAATGCCGCCGTCCTGTTGAAGCAGGGCGAGGAGCAGGTGCTCCGGCTCAATCGCCTGCTGGCCGTATTCTTGGGCTAGGGATTGGGCGCTGAAGAACGCCTCTTGTGCTTTCTCCGTATATTGATTTAGGTTCATATGCGCTTCCTCTGGTGTGCATCGTATGGCTGCAGATCGAAGCAGCGTTGGAAGCACACTAGCGCTGAATTAACAGCGCCGCCGGTCGCCGGCCCCTAGGGTTGATCCAGGAACTCACTCAGGTATTTCGCCTTGTTGGCGCTGCGGGCCACCTTGCCGCTGCTCGTCTTGATCAACCAGTGGCGGTCCACCATCACCACGCGGCGCACAGCCACCTCGGAGTTTTGCGTGACGTATGCGCGCACGGCCTCGGCGATCCGCTCGCGCTCAGCCGGTTCCTCGCTCTCGGCCTCGGCCACGATCACCACTTCTTCGGTGCCGGCCTCTTCGCTGAAGATGCCGAAGGCAGCAACCCGGCCGGGGTGAACACCGTCCACCTCGCCGGCCAGTGCCTCCAGGTCCTGAGGATAGATGTTCTTCCCCCCCACGATGATCAAATCCTTCTTGCGGCCGGTGACGTACAACTCGCCGCCGCGCATGTAGCCCAGGTCACCGGTGAGGTAAAACCCCTCGAAGAACGCCTGCGCTGTGGCGTCGGGGCGATGGTAATACTCGCTCAACATGCAATCGCTGCGCAGCGCGATCTCCCCAATCTCGCCCTCCGCCAGGTCGCGGCGGTCGTCGCTCAAAATACGGATGCACACATTCGACAACGGCCGACCGGACGAGACCTGACCGGAGTGGCCAATCCCGCCGCCTTCGTTGCGCGAGATCGGCTTGCCGATCTCGCTCTGGGTCACGGCGAAGGTGTTCTCCGCCATCGCGTAGCACGTGGCCAGCGCCTCCGGGCGCAACCCGTAGGGCTGGAAGCGCTGGCAGAAGCGCTGATGGCTGCTGTGGTAGATCGGCTCGGAGCAGTTGATCACGGCGCGCAGCGAAGAGAGGTCCACACCCTCCATCTCACGCGCGCGGACGCGGGTGGCGCAGAAGTTATAGGCAAAGTTGGGCAGCCAGGTCAGCGTGCCGCGATAGCGGCTGATCGCCTGCATCAGGCGCGCCGGCGCGCGCACCCAGTCGAACGGCGACATCAGAACCAGCGGCACGCGCCGGACCACCGGCATGACGAACGACGCGATCAACCCCATGTCGTGGTACAGCGGCAACCAACTCACGATCACGTCGTCCTCGGCCAGAGCGATGGCCGGCGCGTAGGCGTTGAGCTGGTTGAGCACGGCGCGGTGAGAGAGGGCCACCCCTTTTTGAAGCCCCGTGCTGCCGGACGAATGCTGGAGCAGGACGAGGTCGCTGCCCTGTCGGCGCAGGCCGCCCAGCGCGGTGAAATCCGGTGCGGCTCGGAGCGGCTCAGCCAGCTCGATGATCGCGGTCGTCGGCGCGGCCGCCACCCGCACAGCATACGCCACCTCGCTGGCGAATTGTGGATAGGTGACGATCGCCTGCGGGCGGGTGATCCGAATCAAGGCGGCCAGGTCGGCGCGATAGCGCGCCGGCAGCAGCTTCTCGGTGAGCGGGGGGAGGATGGCCGGCACTGCCCCGTGCAGGATCGCGCCCCAAAAGGCGTAGATGAGCGGCTCGCCATGGTGCAAGATGATCACCACCACCTCGCCGGCACGGATCCCCCATTGCTCCAAAAGGCGGGCGAACCCTGCCGCGCCGCAGACCAGGTCGCTATAGGTGATGCACCGGTCGGGCTGGCCGGCCACCTGGAGATAAATCGCGGGCCGGTCGGCGGCAAAGAAGTAGTGTTCTGCCAGGATGTTGGCGAGCATCGTCATCGCTTTCTCGCGCTGATCAGCGCAGCAAGCTGCTCCAGCGTGTCGAACGTGTCGGCGTTTAACTCGCCATCGTCCAAACGCACGCCGAAGCGCTGCTCGACGAACAACCCTAGGTCCACTAAGTGGAACGAATCTATCAGCCCACTGGAGATGAGCTTCTCATCGGGCCGGATGGCGCGCTTTGGATTTTTCAGGATTTCGTTTGCGATGTAGTCGGCCAGCGGGCGGATGATGTCGTCGCTCATGGCTTTGATTATCGCCGTGCCGTGAGGTCGGCGATGGCTGGCGCGATCGCCTCGGCCAGCAAGCGAACCCCGCGCGGCGTGAGGTGCACGGCGCTGTTGGTGAACTCCGCCTGGGGCACGCTGTCCCAGGCGTCCAGGTATCGCGCCTGGCCTTGCGCCAAGTGTGCGCGCAGCATGGCGCGATAGGCATCGTAGGCCCAGCGGGGGTAAAGCGCGTTGTAGCGCAGGTGGCTGTTCCGCCCTTGGCTTATCAAGATCGGCTCGTTCACGATCAGCACGGGGATGCCGGCCTCGGTGGCCATGCGGATGCCGGCATCGAGCGCGTCGAAGGCCAGCGCCGATTTCGGCAGCTCAGGAGGCGTGAACTGCCTGAAGCGCAGGTCGGCGTCGAAGTCGCGTTGGGCCGGCTCGTAGCGCTCCGGATAGTGCTGGTCAATGCCCGTTGCGCCCCATAGCGCACCGTAGGCTTGTAGCCGCAGCCAATCGGCCAGCGCCCGCCGTTGGCCGACGAGCGTGCGCTCCAAGAGCGTGGGGGTGACGAAGCGCGGGTCGTTGGGGTCGGCGCGCAGGGCGTAATCGGCGATCATGGCGCGCACCGCCGGCGCGTTATGGCGGACGATGGGGTGATCGAGCTGCGCTTCGGACGGAAAAGACTCCAGCGTGACCAACCAGACGACCAAATCAGGCTGGTGGCGCAGCGCGTGGCGCAAGATCAACAGGTCCTTGGTCAGCGACATGATCGGGTAGCCCAGGTTGTAAGCGCGCACGGGGCGGCCATCGGGCGCGCGCAGACCCAGCGCGTTGAGCTGGCCGGCCAGCGTCTCTTCGTTGCGCAGCAGCCAGCCCCAGGTCGCCGAATCGCCGATCAGAAAAACGCGGAACTCAGCGGATGGCCTGCCGCTCACGACGTGCGACGCGAACATCGCCTCCAGGCTATATAGGCTGACGTTGTAGGCGCGACTTGGATCGTCGCCGTAGGGTAGGCGCAGCCGGCCCGGCCAGAGCGCGTTGTAGAGCGAGAGCTGACCCAGGGCCGCCACGCCGGCGTTGTCCGGCGTATTGGCCCAGGCGAACAGCGCGTTGAACAACACAAACCAGGCCAGCGTTTTGGCGAGGATGCGCGCCAGGCTACAGCGGTTCATAGGCCAAAGAGCGTTGCGACCATCCGCCAGGCGAGCGCCGGGTCGGGCAGCGCAAACCAGACCCAGCCCAGCGCGACGAAGTGGAACGTGAGCGCCGCGCCGAGTGCGCGCTGCAAGGCCGGCGGCTCCGGCATCGCGCGTGCCCTGGCAAAGTCGGCCCAGCGGTTGTGAATGAAGAGGCCCAACCCGTGCCAAGCGCCCCAGATGGCGAAGTTCCAGGTCACCCCATGCCACAGGCCGATCAACAGCATGGTCGTGAGCTGACCGGTCAGGATGATCGCCGGTGCGGGCCAGCCGCGCGTGCGCAGGGCGCGGGTGAGCGGGTTGAAGTAGTAGGCGCGAAACCACTGCGCCAGCGAGATATGCCAGCTATTCCAAAATTGGGTGAGGTTGGGCTTTAGATAGGGGCGGCTGAAGTTCTCCGGCAGGCGGATGCCGAAGACCCGCGCGATGCCGATGGCGATGTCGCTGTAACCGCCAAAGTCAAAGTAGATGCGCAGGGCGTAAGCATATAGGAGCAGCCATGCCCAGGCTGCGCCGCGCACCTGGAGCGCGTTCGCCTCGTTCAACGCGAACAGCGCCAGCAGGTCGGCCAACACGAACTTCTTGAACGCCCCAACTGCAACCCGCCGGCCACCTTCCATCGAATCGGCCAGATTGAAGCGAAAGTCGGCGCGCAAGTCCTTCAGGAAGCGTTCTGGGCGGTCAATCGGGCCGGCGATCCAGGCCGGCGCAAACAGCGCATAGGTGATGAACTCGCGCAGCGACATCCTCGGCAGCCTGCCGGCGGCGCGCTCGCGCAGCGCGGCCACCAGCCGGAAGAAGAGGTAGGAGAAGCCCAGCCAGCGCACGTCCAGGGCCGACGCAGCAGCCACCGATTGGCCCTGCCAGGCGCGCAGCGCGCCGGCCAGCGCCTGCGTCAACGGCTCCACCTTGAGCGCGACGAGCAGCGCGACCAGCGCCGCGAGCACGCCCCACGTCCAGCCCGGCCGCGGCCCGATCAAACGGGCGATCAGCAGTGCGACGGCGCCCCCAAACGCAAGGGCCAACAACGCGGTGAGCACATCGGGGGCGGGGGTGCGGGTGAATAGCGTGCTGAGCGGCTCGATGTAGCGCGTGCCGGCGATGCCGAGCACCAGGACAGCGATGCCTGATCCGTCGGCGATCAGCGCGCGCGCAGACTGGTCGGCCGCTGCCGTCGCCGCCCAGACCACCACCGCCAGCAACAGCGCGACGGTGGGCAGCCAGAAATCCATCTGACGAATGGGCATGGCCGGCTGGAGGACATATATCCCCAGCACGCTCAGCACAAACAGCCCTGCGTTGCGCAGCCGTGCCTGGGTGTATCGTCCGGTTAGGGATGGCGCGAGGGCGATGTCGGCCACGTCAGAATCCCTGATAAATCCACTCCGGCGCGCGCTCCGCCGACATAACCAGCAGCGCGATGATCAACAGGCATAAAAGCAGGGCGATCAAATCTTCCCGTGAGAAGAGGCGAGGCAGCCACCTGCGCATCGCCTGGCATTCTACTTAGGGCGGCCTGGCCACACCACCAGGGTTGCTTGCTCGCCATGTCAGCGCGTCATGCCGCTCACCGAACACCCTGCCTCACCGTCATGCCCAGCGGAGCGAAACATCTAGACGCCCGCCCAACCGAGGCGCTCGTAGCGGACGCAGATGCCGAGATGCTTCGTCTGCGCTGAGCATAAGGAACGCCCTGGGAGCATCGCCCTGGATGGCCAGAGATGCCAGCGTCCCAGGTTGCGATTCTGCTGCGCTGGGCAGCGCGGTGATTAAACGCCTGGCTAGGACTCCGCCCTTGCGCCCAGCTCGGCCTTCGTGCGCTGGGCCGGCAAGATGCCCTCCGGCCGCGCAATCATCATGATCACGAGCAGCGCAGCGAAGGCCACGATGCGATACTCGTCCACGCCGCGCAACACCTCTGGCAGCCCTTTGAGGGCCAACGCCCCCAGCACAACGCCGGGGATGCTCCCCATGCCGCCCACGATGATGAGCGCCAGCGCGTCAATCGAGACGAAGAGGGTGAAGTTATCGGGGAAGATGTTCACTTGCCGCGCCGCGTAGAGCTGACCGGCTAGGCCGGCGAAGGTCGCGCCGATCGCAAACGCCAGCAGCTTGGTGCGCACCAGGGGAATGCCCATCGCCTGGGCCGCCTCTTCATCCTCGCGGATGGCCACCCAGGCGCGGCCCAGGCGTGAGCGCTCCAACCGCAGCGCAGCGAACGCGATTGCCCCGGAGCCAAGCAGCGCCAGGATGAAGATGTCGCGCGGGTTGCCCAGGTCGTAGCCGAACACCGTCGGCGGCGCAACGTTCAGCAGGCCGCGCGGCCCGTTGGTGAGATCGGCGAGGTTGAGCATGAACAGGCGGATGATCTCGCCGAACCCCAGCGTGACGATGGCTAGGTAGTCGCCCCGCAGGCGCAAGACGGGCGTGCCCAGCAGCACGCCGCCGATCGCGGCCAGCACCATGATCGGCGGGATGGCCTGCCAGAAGCTGAGCAAGGGCTGATCGGTCGGCAACCCCCACTGCGCCAGTTGCTGCGAGAACCAGGGTGAAGAGAACGGCGCGGACAAAAAGGCGTAGGCATACGCGCCGATGGCGAAGAAGGCCACGTAGCCCAAATCCAGCAGGCCGGCGTAGCCAACCACGATGTTCAGGCCAAGGCCCATCATGACGAAGATGAACACGATGCCCATCACGGCGTTCTGGAACTGGTCCAGGGTGAACGGCAGGATGGCCAAGCCGGCCAGGAGCAGCCCGCCCAGGAGAGCCTGTTCTCGGCTAGACCGGGCTGCTCGCCAAGCGACCAGGCCGGCGACGATGCTGAGCATCGCTGCCAGCAGGCGCAGCGTGCCCTTTTGACTCCCGCCGATGGTGACGGCTGGGTCGCCGAGGGCAAGCACCAGCCCCAGCAGCGCAAAGGGCAACAGGCGCACTAGCCATCGGCGGAGCGCTTCGCCGCCGGCTCGCCTGAGGGACTGGCGATGCTGCCAGCCGAAGGTGAGCAGGCCGCTGAGCAGGCCGGCGGCAGCCAGCGCCAGCCAGGTCCTGAGCACGGCTGCGGCCTCCAATTCGCCGCGCGTGATCGCAACGGGCGGGACGCCGAACCAGGCGGCGACGGCAGGCGGAGTCATCTTATCCAGGACGGTTTGCACGCGCGCGCCCCCGGCGATCAGCGCAGCGATGATCCCCATCAGCAGCGCGACCAGCGTGCTCAGCGTCGCCCCGCCCACTACCCCTTTGATCAACAGCTCGACAAGGGACGGGTTCGCGCCCCGGCGCTGCCAGGCCAGGCTGAACAAGCCGACGGCGAGCGCCGCGAGCGCCGGCACGGTGGCATCGCCCAGCCGGCTGGGTAGGCCGACCAGGATGAGATACGCCAGCACAGCGAATAACACCCCGCCCGTGCGCAGCCCGCTCAGCAGCCAGCGCGCGCTCATGCCCGCTTCTCCACCACCACTTCGCCGAGCAAGCCGGCCGGTCGAAAGATCAACACCAGCACGAGCACCGAGAAGGCGATGATGTCGCGGTATTCCGCCGGGATGCCCAGCGCGCTCGGCCCGATGGACTCGGCGACGCCCAGCACCAGTGCGCCAACCATCGCGCCGGGGATGTTGCCGATGCCGCCCAGCACCGCTGCGGTGAACGCCTTCAGGCCGGGGATGAAGCCGCTGTTGAACTTGATCACCGAGTTGTGAAATCCCAGCATCACCCCAGCCGCGCCGGCCAGTGCCGAACCGAGCAGAAAGGTGAGCGCGATGATCTGATTCACGTCCACGCCCATCAGCGCGGCGGCCTCCTTATCTGTGGCCACGGCGCGCATGGCGCGCCCCAGTCGGGTGTACTGGACGATGGCGACCAGCATCCCCATCAGCAGCAGCGAGGTGACGAAGATGATCAAGCCTGTGTAGGGCACAAACACCGGCCCCGCGCGCAGGCCATCGGCGATCAGAGCAGGGCGCTGGTACACCATCGGTCGCACGCCGAAGATCAGCAGCACGGAGTATTGCAGGAACAGCGAGGCGCCGATCGCGCTGATCAGCGGCACCAGCCTGGGTGCGCCGCGCAGCGGGCGATAGGCGACCCGCTCCAGCGTCACGCCGGTGAGCGCGGCAACCCCCATGCCCGCCAGCAGCGCAAAGAGCAACCCGAGCGCTGCCGCGCCGCCGTCGAGCCAGCCCAGGCTTCTGGCGATCTGCAGGCCGAAGAAGCCGGCTACCCCGCCCACCATCATGACCTCGCCGTGGGCGAAGTTGATCATCAAGAGGATGCCATACACCAGGGTATAGCCGAGCGCGACCAGCGCATACACGCCGCCGAGCACCAGGCCGTTCACCAACTGGGAGACCCAGAACGTGAGCGGATAGTTCTCGTTCAGGCTTACGCTCACCGCGCGCGCCAGGATTGCGGCAACGATCAACAGGCCGATCACGCGAGCAAGCAGGCCGAGGGCCTGTTCGCTCCGGCGCTGCGCTCGCCAGGCGTGCTCCTGAGAGGCTACTGCCATGGTTGTGCTCTCGATTGCACGATCAAAGGGCGCGGCGCAGGGAAACCCGCTGCGCCGCGCCAAGTGAGAGGAGGCTATGACAGGGAGCTAGCGCAGTCCGAAGCCGTACACCTGCTTGAACGCGCCGTTCTCGACGGTGAAGACCTGCACGCCGCCGGCGCCACACTCGCCGATCGGGTTGCAGGTGAGCGTGCCGGTGATGCCGGCCAGCCCGCTCGTCTCGCGGATGGCCTTGATCAGCGCTTCGCGCTCGATCAGCAGGTTGCCGGCGCTGTCGGTCTTGGCGACCTTCTTGATCGCCTCGACGATGAGCAACACGGAATCGTATGACTGGGCGTGGAACGGGCCGAGCTTCTCCGGCTCGATGCCGAACTTGGCGATGTATTTCTCCTTAAAGGCGCTCAGCTTATCCGCCTGGGTATCGCCGGCCACGTAAGACATGAACGTGCCCTCCGCAGCGCTGCCGGCGGTGTCCAGATATTGTTGAGTGTAGGCGCCGTCGGTGCCCATGAACTTCGTCTTCTCCAAGCCGGCCACTTCCCTCATCTGCTGGGCGATCAGCGCGGCCTCGGTGGCATAGCCGCCGAAGAAGATCAACTCCGGCTGGCTGACGCCGATCTTGGTGAGCGGCGCGCGAAAGTCGGTGTCGCCCACCTTCGCGCCCTCAAAGGCCACCACTTCCCCGCCGAGCTTTACAAAGGCGTCGCGGAAGATCTCGGCCACGCCCTTCCCGTAATCGGAGCTGTCGTGCATCACCGCCACCTTGCGGAAGCCCAGCTCGTTATAGACGAACTCAGCATCCACCTGGCCTTGCAGCGCGTCGCTCAACGCCACGCGGTTGCACACGTCGCAGTCCTCGCTGGTGATGGCGGGGTTGGTGGCGCTGGGCGAGACGAAGGGGATGCGCGCGCGTTGGAGGATGGGCTTAAGGCCGAACGTCTCGCCGGAACATGTGCCACCCGTCACGGCCACGATGGTGGGGTCAGCAGCAAACTTGTTGCCCACCACGGTGCCCTGGTCGCCGGAGCACGCGCCATCCTCGGCCACCAGCTCCAGCAGAAAGCCATTCACGCCGCCGGCGGCATTTGCGTCGTCAATGGCGATCTCCGCGCCCTGACGAATGTCCTTGCCCGGGTCGGGGATCGGACCGGTGAGGGCAAACGAGCCGCCAATGCGGATTTTGCCGCCGGCGGTCACCACGACGACGCCGGAATCAGCAGCAGGCTGGGCTGGCGCCTCGGTGGGCTGCGCAGGGGCTGGTGCTTCAGTCGCTGATGGCTGCGTAGGGGCAGCCGGCTGTGCTGGCGCCGCGCAGGCAGCCAGCACCAGTGCGCATACGGAAAGGGTGACGAATGCGTTGAAAGGGTATTTGCGATTTAGCTTGCTCATGGCATCTTAATGTTTTTAAGCGCTGACGGAACTGGGTTTACGCGCTGATTCTAGCCCAGCCTCGGCATAGCGCAAGTGCGCGGGTGCATTTACGAAGTGTGACCTCATACGCTTGGCATGAGTGCGCGAGGGGCGTCAGTATCTTGCCCCCTGTTATTCTGAGCGACAGCGCAGCAGGGGCGGTTCGCGAACCGCCCCTGCGCGCCCGACTTGCGGGCCGGCGTGGCCTTGGTCAACGCGGCCGCTTAGATGCTTCGCTAGGACGAGGGTGCAGCGTCCTTAAGGCAGGCGGATCAGCAGGATGATGGCCCACCCCGACGGAGGAGCGCGGGTAGAATGAGTTGCGTTAGCTATCGTTGGAGGAGTCCACGAACAACGATGTCTCTGTCAGAATCAACTCTGCCTTTGTTGTTGCTTCCAATTGCTGTCGGCTTGATCGGCGTTGTGTATGTCGTCGTCACCGCGCTGGGCATCCTGGCTCAGGATGCCGGCAATGAGACCATGCAGCGCATTAGCGCAGCGATCCGCGAGGGCGCCCAGGCGTTCCTGGCGCAGCAATACCGTGTGCTGATCGTCTTCGCTATCGTTGTGGCCGTTGTGATCGCCGTCTTCATCCGCTGGCAGACGGCGGTGTGCTTCATCGTCGGGGCCTTTACGTCGGCGCTGGCCGGCTTCATCGGGATGAACATCGCCACCCGCGCGAACGCGCGCACCACTGCGGCGGCGATGAAGTCGCTGGACGCCGGCCTGCGGGTGGCCTTTCGCAGCGGCAGCGTGATGGGCATGGGCGTGGTGAGCATTGGGCTGCTTGGCTTGTGGTTGCTATTCTTGGCGTTCGGCATGGGCCAATTGGCGGTGGACGCGCTGGCTGGCTTCTCCTTCGGCGCGTCGTCCATCGCCCTGTTTGCCCGCGTTGGCGGCGGCATTTACACCAAGGCGGCTGACGTCGGCGCGGACCTGGTGGGCAAGGTCGAGGCCGGCATCCCGGAGGACGACCCGCGCAACCCGGCTGTGGTGGCCGACAACGTCGGCGACAACGTCGGCGACGTGGCCGGCATGGGTGCTGATCTCTACGAGTCCTACGTCGGCTCCATTGTGGCGGCCTCGGCAGTGGCGATGGTGGGGGCGACGCGCGGCGAGCTTAGCCCTACAGCCGTCCTTTTGCCCTTCGCAATCGCTGCGGTCGGCATCCTGGCCGCGCTGATCGGCACGTTCTTGGTGCGGACGCGCGAGAATGCCACGCAGGCTGACCTGCTGCGCACCCTGCGGACGGCGACTTGGACAGCTTCGATTTTGATCGTGCCGGCGATCGCCGTGCTGATCGCGCTGGATGGGACGATTGGCTGGCCGATCTTCTTTGCGATCCTGCTGGGGCTGGCAGCCGGCCTGCTGATCGCCTATTTCACCGAGTTCTTCACCAGTTACACCGAGAAGCCGACCCAGGGAATCGCGCTGGCTTCGCGCACCGGCGTCGCCACTTTGATTATCGAGGGGCTGGCGGTGGGGATGCGCTCCACGCTCCCGCCGGTGGTGATCATCGTCATCGCGGTGGTCGGCGCATATCTGTTGGGCTTCAACAACGATGTAGGCGGCCGATTGGGCGGGGCCGATAGCGGGCTATATGCTGTGGCGCTGGCGGCGGTGGGCATGTTGAGCACGCTGGGGATCACCCTGGCGACCGATGCCTATGGGCCGGTGGCCGACAACGCCGGCGGCATCGCCGAGATGTCGCATCTGCCAAAGGAAGTGCGCGCGCGCACTGATGCCCTGGACTCGCTGGGCAACACCACAGCGGCCACCGGCAAGGGCTTCGCCGTCGGCTCGGCGGTGTTGACGGCGCTGGGGCTGATCGCAGCCTATGCCCAGACCAGCGGGGTGCAAGCGGCTGAGCTAACCTTGCTCGATCCGCGCCTGCTCGGCGCGCTGCTGATAGGCGCGATGCTGCCTTTCCTGTTCAGCGCGATTACGATGACGGCAGTGGGCCGGGCGGCCATGCAGATCGTCGAGGAGGTGCGCCGGCAATTCCGCGAGATCCCCGGCCTGAAGGAGGGCGCGCCCGAAGCGCGGGCCGACTATGCGCGCTGCGTGGCGATCAGCACGCGCTCGGCACTGCGCGAGATGGTGCTGCCGGGCGTGCTGGCCGTGGCCGCGCCGCTGGTGGTCGGGATCGTGCTGGGGCCGGCAGCATTGGCCGGCTTGCTGGTGGGCGCAACCGGCAGCGGCTTTGTGCTGGCGGTGATGATGGCCAACGCCGGCGGGGCCTGGGACAACGCCAAGAAATACATCGAGACCGGCAAGCTGGGCGGCAAGGGGTCAGATAACCACAAGGCCGCTGTGGTTGGCGACACGGTGGGCGACCCCTTCAAGGACACCTCCGGCCCATCGCTCAACATCCTGATCAAACTGATGAGCGTGGTGGCGCTGGTCTTTGCGCCGCTGTTCGTGCAGATCGGCGGGTTGGTTCGGTGAGAAGCAGGGAGGAGCGAAAGACGGTTTCACATGACGCTGCGAATTGCCGTTCTCCCCGGCGATGGCATCGGGCCAGAGGTGTGCGCCGAGGCGATTGCCGTCCTGCGCGCCCTGAACTTGGACCTGGAGTTGCACACCGCGCTGGTCGGCGGATGCGCGATCGAGGCGCTGGGCACAGCGCTGCCTGACGAAGCACTGCGCATGGCCCAAGACGCCGATGCTGTGCTCTTCGGCGCGGTGGGCATGGCCAAGTTCGACCAAGACCCCACCGCACCAATGCGGCCAGAACAAGCCATCCTCGGCCTGCGCAAGACATTAGGCCTGTTCGCCAACCTGCGGCCAGTCAAAGCCTATGAGGCGCTGCTGGACGCCTCGACGCTCAAGCCGGAGGTGGTGCGCGGCGTTGATATGATCATCTTGCGCGAGTTGACGGGCGGGGCATACTTTGGCCGGCCACAGGGACAATCCGGCGAGCCGCCAAACCGCCAGGCGGTGGACACCACGTTTTACACCGAGGCGGAAGTCCGCCGGCTGATGGTCACGGCATTTGAGCTGGCGCGCGGGCGCAAGCGGCGCGTGACGCAGGCCGACAAGGCCAACGTGATGGCCACCGGCCGGCTGTGGCGTCAGGTGGCGCATGAGGTGCGCCAGGACTACCCAGACGTGGAATATGAGGACATGTTCGCCGACGCCTGCGCCATGCACTTATTGCGCAACCCGCGCCACTTCGACATCATCGCCACCGAGAACCTCTTCGGCGACATCCTCAGCGACGAGGCCGCGATGATCACCGGCTCGATGGGCATGCTGCCGAGCGCTTCGCTGGGCGAGGCGCGCAACCGCCACGGCCATCGTCGCGGGCTATACGAGCCGATCCACGGCGCAGCGCACGACATCGCCGGCAAAGGCATCGCCAACCCGCTGGCGATGATCCTGAGCGCGGCGATGATGCTGCGCTGGTCGTTCGGCTTGCACGCCGAGGCGGACCGGATCGAACAGGCTGTGGCGCGCGCGTTGGATGATGGGCTGCGCTGCGCCGACATTCAGCAGCCCGGCACCACAGTCTTAAGCACGCGCGAGATGGGCGCGGCGGTCATCGCGCGGCTGTGATCCGGCGCATCAGCGCTTTTGACCCCTCGCGCACCCACACCACGCTGCTGGCGACCAGCACGCACGTCAACCAGTCGCTGGCGGCCAGCGGGGTTGTCTGGAAGGCGCGCTGAAGGAAGGGGAGGTGAACGACCGCCACCTGCATGGCCAGCGACAACAGCACAGCCGCCCACAGCCAGCGATTGCTAAACAGCGCCGTCCACGCGCCCTCGCGGTCGGAGCGCGCGCTGAAGACGTTGAACAACTGAAAGAGCACCAGCGTGGTGAAGGCCAGGGTGCGGGCATAGGTCACGTCGCCGCTGCCGGCGATCAGGCCGCCGGGCAACCCGTAGTCGAACATCAGCAACGTCCCGGTGGCCATCGTGATCCCCACCAGCAGCAGACCGGCCCACATGGCGCGGTCTATCACGCCCTGGCCGCGCGGGCGAGGCGGGCGGCGCATCAGATGGGGCGCCGGCGGGTCCACGCCCAACGCCAGCGCCGGCCCGCTGTCGGTCACTAGATTGATCCAAAGGATCTGCACGGCCAGCAGGGGCGGGGCCGGCATGCCCATCAGCGAGCTGGCGAACAGCAGCCCCAGGAACATGGTCAGCACCTCGCCGATGTTGGAAGAAAGCAGATAGCGCAGGAACTTGCGGATGTTGGAGAAGATCGCGCGCCCCTCCTCCACGGCGGCCACGATAGAGGCGAAGTTGTCGTCGGTCAGGATCATGTCGGCGGCCTCTTTGGCCACATCGGTGCCAGTGATGCCCATGGCGATGCCGATGTCGGCCTGCTTGAGCGCCGGCGCGTCGTTGACCCCATCGCCGGTCATCGCCACCACGTCGCCATGCTGCCTGAGCGCCTGCACCAGGCGCAGTTTGTGTTCCGGGCTGACCCGCGCATAGACCGAGACATCACGCACCAAACGAGCCAGGGTTGAGTCATCCAAGCTCTCCAGCGCCGCGCCGGTCACCACGCGCGCGTCGGGCGGGGCGATGTCCAGCTCGGCGGCGATCGCGGCAGCCGTGCGGGGGTGGTCGCCGGTGATCATGATGACGCGGATGCCGGCCCGCATGGCGCGCGCGACCGCCGCTTTTGCCTCCGGGCGCGGCGGGTCGAGCAGGCCAAAGACGCCAAGGAAGGTCAGGTTGTGCTCAATGGCCTCAGCAGACAAACCGAGCCGGTGCGGCATCCGACGATAGGCAACGCCAATGGTGCGCAAGGCTTGATCGGCCAGCCCGTCCACGGTCGCCAAGATCTGTCGGCGGCGCGCCTCGGAGAGCGGATGTATGTCTGTGCCGACCTGTTCCGCGCCGCAGAGGGCCAGCAATACATCCGGCGCGCCCTTGGCGAAGACCAGCATTTGGTCGGCATGGTGCGGATCAACGTGCAGCGTGCTCATGCGCTTGCGCTCGGCGGAGAAGGGCAGCTCACCGAGCCGCGGCATCTCGTGCTCCAGCGCTTCGAGCGACGGGCTGAGCTTGGCCGCCGCGACGCGCAGCGCGCCCTCGGTGGGGTCGCCCTGGATGGACCAGCGATCGCCGTGTATTTGGAGGGCGCTGTTGTTGGCCAGCGCGGCTGCACGAAGGGCGAGGACGACTTCTGCGTGTAGCGAGCTATCGGTGGCCAACGGCCGGCCATCCGCCGCCAAGACCTCGCCATGAGGCGCATAGCCACTGCCGGTGAACGTCACCTGTCCGCTGGCGGTGATCAGACAGCGAACGGTCATCTCATTGCGGGTGAGCGTGCCGGTTTTATCGGTGCAGATCACGTTGGCCGAGCCGAGCGTCTCCACCGCAGCCAGCCGGCGGACGATCACGTTGCGCCGCGCCATGCGCTGCATCCCCAGCGCCAGCACGATGGTGAGGATCGCCGCCAAGCCCTCCGGCACGGCCGCCACCGCCAGCGACACGCCGATCACCAACGCATCCACGACGACCCGTGACGTGATCGCCGGGCTGGTGAGCAAGACGGTGACGACGATGAGGGCCGCGATGGCGATCACGACCGCGCCGAGGGTGCGACCCACCCGCGCGATCTCGGCCTGCAAAGGGGTCGCTTCGTCCTCGGTGCGCTGGAGCAGGCCGGCGATGCGACCGACCTCGGTGTGCATGCCGGTGGCGGTGACGACGGCGCGCCCACGCCCGTAAGTGGCCACTGTGCCGGCGAAGACCATGTTCCGACGGTCGCCCAAGCCGGCGGCCTCGCCCAGCGGCTCAACGCACTTGCTCACCGGCAAGCTCTCGCCGGTCAACGCCGCCTCGGAGACTTGTAGGCCGATCGCCTCGATCACGCGCCCGTCGGCGGCGATCGCATCGCCCTCTTCGATGAGCAAAATGTCGCCGGGCACGACCTGGCTGGCGAGGACTTTCTGGCGCTGGCCGTCGCGGAGCACGGTTGCGGTTGCCGCGGTCATCCGCCGCAGCGCCGCAACGGCCTGCTCGGCGCGCGCCTCCTGGATGAAGCCGAGGACGGCGTTCGCCAGCACGATGACCAGGATAGTCAGCGTCTCAAAAGGCAGCTCGGAGTCGCGCTCAAGCAACCAAACGCCGCTTGAGATCACGGCGGCGACCAGCAACAACGCGACCAGCGGGTTTTGGAACTGGGCGACGAAGCGACGCCAGGCCGGTGGGGGCGGTTCGGCGGCCAGCGCGTTCGGCCCAAACTGGCGCAGCCGAGCGGCTGCCTCGGTTGACGTAAGACCGCGCGCCGGGTCGCTGCCCAGGCTGGTGAGGACGGCTTCGGCCGTCTCTTGGTACTTCATGCACTGCGCGGGACCAGGACGTTCTCGTTGTGGCGGCCGGCCTCGAAGTCGCTCAGGTTGCGAATGGTGGTCGCCGCGATCTGCGCCAGGGCCTCATAGGTGAAGAAGGCCTGATGGCCTGTAATCAGGACGTTCGGGAAGGTCATCAGGCGGGCGAACACGTCGTCGGTAATGATCTGGTCCGAGCGATCGCGGAAGAACAATCCCTCTTCTTCCTCATAAACATCCAGCCCGACCGCGCCGACGTGGCCTGACTTGAGCGCTTCGATCAGCGCTTCAGCATCCACCAGCGCGCCGCGGCTGGTGTTAATCAAGATGACGCCGCGCTTCATCTTGGCGAGCGCCTCGGCATTAATCAGATGGTAGGTGCTCGGCAGCAGCGGGGTATGCAGGCTGATCACGTCGGATTCGGCCAGCAGCGCGTCGAGCGACACATAGCGCATGCCCAGCGCCAGGCACTCAGGGTGAGGAGTCAGGTCATAGCCGAGCAGCGTCACGCCGAAGCCTTGCATGATGTGGGCGAAGATCGCACCAATGCGGCCTGTGCCGATCACGCCGACCGTCTTGCCGTGGATGTCATAGCCTTGGAGTCCATCCAGGGCGAAGTTGCCCTCGCGGGTGCGGTTATGGGCGCGATGGAGCTTGCGGTTGACGGCCAGCAGCAGGGCAACCGCGAACTCAGCGACGGCATAGGGCGAATAGTTGGCGACGCGCATCACCGTCAAGCCACAGCGCGCAGCGGCGTCCAAGTCCACGTTGTTAAACCCTGTGCTGCGCAGGGTGATCAGGCGCACGCCGCTGTGGGCCAGGCGTTCCAACACCGGCGCAGAGGCATCGTCGTTGACGAAGAGGCTGACCGCCGGGAAGCCATCGGCCAGCGAAGCGGTGCGTTCGTTGAGCAACGACTCGACAAAGACCAGCTTGTGCGGCGCGCCTGCGTCGGCGTTGGCGGCCTGTAGCGTCTCTCGGTCATACTTTTTGGTGTCGTAAACGAGCACGTCCATAGGTGAGGCTATTAGAACGCTTGGAGACTAGGAAAGTCCTTGATCTCGATGGGGATTACGTTTGCCGGCTCTGGAGCGAGTGGATAGGGGAGGTAAGCGCGTTTAGGCATCGCCTTCTCTGCTACGGCGAGCGCGCAGTTCTTCTTCCAACTCGTCAGCCGACAACAGCCGGCCACTCTTTTCTATGTATGCGCGACGCAAGGCCAACAGTTTTTCTCCTAGTTCTGTCTTTGGTTGGTAGTTAGGCAGCATGTCTTCCCAGCGTCCGAAGTGCTGCGGCGCGGTTGTTAAGGCGCTGCCAGCCGTGTAACCGATAACCAAGTAGTTCAGACTCTGTGGCCTTCGCGGCTGATTGGCAGTTTCAGAGCGATAGACTGTAGGTAGCGCGTTCAGGTGTGAGAACGACAACGCATCGGTCAATGTGTAGGCTGACATCATTAATACTCTGGAGCAAGATTTTAGATTGCTTCCGCTGTGAGTATCTGACCGAGATGTGCTCGTGTAAGTGTGTTCACGGCTAAGAGCAAAACCAGTGCGCTTATTCTTGGGGTCGTTGCGAGCGGCAGTAGTTGTGGCCTAGATGGTTGACCAGTCTCCCAAGCATGCCCTTATCAGATCTTCTCTTGTCAGTGCGCTTCCGGCTTGGACTGCGCGCATCACCATCTCCGTCAGCACTGCGTTGATCGGCGTCGGCACGCCGAGGCGTTGGCCGGCGTCGGCCACCGCCCCGTTGAGCGCCATCACCTCTGAGCGGCCGGTTCGCTTTGCCACATCGTAATACAGCGAGGGCCACTTGTCGCCGCGCCCGCGGGCCACCAGGCGCGCCAGGATTGGTTGGAGCAAGGGAGCAGGCAGGTAATTGACGGCCAGCGCAAGCGCGCGCACGGGATAACCTGGCAGGTTCACGACCCGAATAGGCGGCGCGTGCGCCGCCATCACCGCCAGCGCCTCGCGCAGGGCGCGCATCTCTATGGCGAACAGCCGGCGGTCGCGGTATATCGCCGCCGGCGGCAAGCCCAACAGTGCGCTTGTCGCGTTGCCCATCAAGTTGAGCAGCAGTTTGGACCACTTCATCGCCTGCCAATCGTCGTAGGTCCGCAAGCGCAGCAGCGGCGCGCCGACCATCGCCCGGGCGATGGCCAGCCAGTCTTGTGACGACGACAGAGCGGCCAGGCCGACACCGCCGCCGAATCGCTCTAGGCGAACTGCTGCCGGCCCGTCGAGCGAGACCGGGCTGGTCAGCGTGGCCGCCACCAGGCGCGACGTGCCAAACGCCTCGGCCAGCGCTGCTTCGCTGCCGATGCCGTTCTGAAAGGTGACCAGGCGTGCCCGGCCGATCAGCGTCTCGCACGCGCGCAGCTCGGCGATCGCTTGGGGGAGGTCAAAGGATTTCATGCACAGGATGACGGCGTCGAACGGCGCGCTCGCGCGGCCCAGCACCTCGGCCAGCGCCGTACCCGCCTCCAGGTCGCACAGCCGCCAGGTCTCGCCGCTCGGCAGGACGACGCGCAATCCCTGCTCGCGCAAGGTCGCGACGAAGTCTGGCCGGCCAACAAACGTGACGGACTGGCGCGCCATGACCAGGTTGGCCCCGATCCAGGCCCCGACTGCCCCCGCGCCGAACACCAGAAAACGCATTATTCGACCACCAACGCAGTGTAGTCTCCCTCTGGCTGCCCTGCCGGGTTCAGCAAGCGCACCCGCTCTACTTGTGGGTAGAGGTATGCGCCCAGGTGCAATTCATAGGGCCGCGCCGGGGGTCTTTCGGGCAAGGGGATGACGAAGCGGTGGAAGAGGATGTCGCCGACGCGCCAATCGGCAGTGCGAATGCCGCTCCTGTCGAGAGCAGCGAACTTTTGGCCGTCTTTAAACACGTGGTGAAACCAGTGGTAGTTTGCGCCGGGCGGGGGCTGGCGAAAGACGCGCAGATAGTAATCCAGGGTCAACGCATGGTCAAGCGTGAGGCGATAACCCAGCATGCCGACGCCGATCTCCCACTGGGCCGGCCAGGGGCGGAGCGCGCCCAGCGCGGCGCGCGAGAGCCAGACATGATGGTAAGCGTCTGCGCGCCCATTTCGCAGCGGGATCGCTTGGACGCGCAGGTCGCCGCCGCTGTGGACGTTCAGCGCGTCGAGCGCTGCGCTCGCCTCCGGCGTGATCACGTATTGCGCGCCGTCCTCGCGCAGGATCAAGCCGGCGCGAGGGTCGGCGAAGCGCCGTGGCAGGTCGGCCAGCACAACGTCCATCACCGCTGACGCTTCGTGGAAAGTTGGATCGCCCCCCATGGTCAGCACGATGACATCGCTCGCCCGACCGCTGCGGATGGTCTCGCGCGCGAGGCGTGCGACCTCCAGCGCGCCGCGAGCCGGCGGGCCATAGCCGCCGGCGCCGGTGTCGTGGCGCTCAATGAACGCAGTGAACTGCAACGTGGTGTGGACCTGCCAGGCCGCGACCAGGGCCAGCGCGCCTCCGGTGGCCGCGCTGACTGCTCTGCGCATGGCCAGGCTGCGAAAGCCCTGGACGATAGCCGCCAGCCCCAGCCCTGTCACGACGAAGGGAACGGGATAGAGGGCGAGAAAGTAGTGCATCTGCAAAGGGCGGCTTGGGCGGGACTGGAGCAGCACCGGCAAGATCAGCCAGGCGAGCAGGATGACGATTGCCGAGGCATCGTTGGGTGCGCGACGCGAGACAAGTTGAGCGAGGAGCGCGCCGGCGCTCACCACCAGCAGCGCCATCTGTAGCGTGTCAACCCACTCCAGCACCAACCATGGCTGCTGACGCCAGAGCAGATACGCGCCGCCGGTCAGGTCGCTGAGGTGCGTCCCGCCGCTGATCCACAGCGCGAAGCGAATGGCGTGGGGTGACCAGGCGGATGGTTCGCCCGCCCAGCCAAGCAGCGCGCGCAGGTTGCGAAAGTCCTGGCCGGCATCGAAGCTCAGGTAAGCCATAGCCAGCACAACCAACGGCACACCCCCAACCAGGAGCGGCGGCAAGCGCAGCGTCTGGCGACCAAGCACGACGGCGATCAAAGCGACCGGCAGCAAGTAGATGGCCGAGAGGTGCGCGCCTGCGCTCAGCGCCAACCCCCAGCCGGCAATGGCCCAGCCCCAGGAATTGCGCCGGGCGAGCGCCTCCAACAGGCCAAACAGCAAGATCACTTGAAACAGCGGCAGGGCAGCCAGCCAGGTGCGGCGGGCAAACTGGATCGCCCAAGGCGCCGTCGCAAAGAGCAGACACGCAATGAGGGCAACGCCGAGCGAACTGCCGAAGAACCGCCGGCACAGCCCCCAGCACAGCGCGATCGCAACCACGTCCAGCAGGACGCGATAGGCAGCCACCGTGAGAAAGTCGCGGGTGAACAGGTAGGGCAGCGCCATGATGTAGAGATATGTCGGCGGATGATTGGCCACGCTGCCGCTGAACGGCGCAACCGGCAGCCATTCGCCGCGCGCGATCTGCATGGCTTGGCGCAGCGCAGTGGCTTCGTCGAAGCGCAGGTCCAACAGATCGAGGCGGTAGAGGCGGAGCGCCGTTGCCAGGATCAGCACGCTGGCGAGCGCGAGCCAGTCAAGCGGGATGCGCCGGCGGGTCATGGCAGCACGGTGAACTGAACCGGCGCGCTGTGCAGCGTGCGACCGTCGCGCAGGTGCGCACGGGCGACCAACGTGTGTTGGCCGGCCCGCAACGGCCAGAACAGGCGGTAGGGCGGCTGGGCGAAGCGGGCCAGCACCTCGCCATCTCTGGTTACTATCTCCAAGTGGGCAAGCTGATCAACCTCGGCGCGCACCTCGATCGGGACGCGCTGCATGGCGTTCGGCAGCGCTTGAGACAGGCGGAAGATGCTGCCGGCGTCGGGCTGAACGATCGCCAACGCCGGTGCGTCCTCTCGAGCGGTTGCCGAGGAGGTCAGCAGCGGCCAGCCTTGGGCGCGCGCCCAATCGCGCAGCTCAGCAGGCAGATCGAGCACGGTGCGCCAGACCACGCGCGAGGGCGGGGTGCTTGGGCCGGCGGGTTGGCCGGTGAGGGCGTCAATGGCCACGCGGCGGTGCCAGGTGTCACGCTGGGTTGGCTCGCTGCCGGCGATGAACCACTCAGAGCGGCGGAGCGGACAGTCGGGCGTCGGCAGCAAGCCGGACAGGGCGCAGATCTCGAGGCGCACCAGGCCGGCGGGCCGCTCGAACGAGCGCACCGGCAGACCGCGATGGGCCACTTCCATGAAGTCATGCCAGATCGGCCCGGCGCCGCTGACGCCGCTCACGCCCTGCATTGGGCGGCCATCGGCATTGCCCACCCAGACGCCGGCCACGATCTGCGGCGTATAGCCAACCGTCCAGTTGTCGCGGAAGTCGGTCGTGGTGCCGGTCTTCACAGCGGCGGGGCGCGAGAGGCGCAGCACGCTGAATTCGCCGAAGGCCGGCGCGCGGGCTTTGTGATCGGCCAGGATGTCGCTGATCAGCCAGGCGACTCTGGGATCGAGGACGCGCTCACCAAGCAGCGAATGGTCAGGTCTGCGATAGCGCACATTGCCGTGTCTATCGCTCACGGCGACCACGGCGTGAGGAATCACGCGGTGGCCGCCGTTGGCAAATGCGCCGTAGGCTGCGGTCAGCTCCAGCAGCCTGACCTCGCCGCCGCCGAGCGCGAGCGCCAGGCCATAGCGCTCCTTGTCCTTGAGCGAGGCCAGGCCCAGCGCGTGGGCCTGTTCCAGCATGGCATCCAACCCGATCTGGTGGAGCACGCGCACGGCTGCGGTGTTGTTTGAAGTGGCCAATGCCTGGCGCGCGCTGATCGGGCCGTGGTGCCGGCGGTCATAGTTCACCGGCACGTAGGGCAGGCCCTCGCGGGTGGGGAAGGCCGTGCGCACGTCGTAGATCGGCGTGGCTGCCGTCAGCGCGCCGCGGGCGAACGCTGCCGCATAGGCGATCGGTTTGATCGCGCTGCCCGGCTGGCGCAAGGCGAGCGCGGCGTTCACCGCGCCGCTGATCCGCGCATCAAAGTAGTTCGGGCTGCCCACCATCGCCAAGATCTCGCCGGTGTTTGGGTCGAGCGCAACCAGCGCAGCATTGTTCGCATTGTGCGTGAATCTAGGCCGGTCGAAGGGGTGAGCCAGCCGGCCGAGATGCGTCCGCACGATGGTCAAGGCAGCATCGTTGAGGGGCAGGTCGAGCGTGGTGGTGACGACCAGGCTGTCGCGGATGACTGCTTCGACGCCGAACTGCCGTTCCAGCCAATTGCGCACATAGGCCACGAAGTGAGGCGCGCGGATGCTGAAGGGTGTGGAGGCAAAGGTGAGGCGAGCGTTCTTCGCAGCGAGCGCTTCCTCAAGGCTGATCATGCCCTGTTTCGCCATCAGGTCGAGCACAACCGCCTGTCGCCGACGCGCCGCTTCGGGGTAGTTAAGCGGGTCGTAGAGGGCCGGCGCTTGCGGCAAGCCGGCGATCAAGGCGCACTCAGCCAAATCCAGCTCGCTCACCGATTTGCCGAAATAGGCGCGCGCAGCGGCCTCGACGCCATAAGCCAGGTTGCCGTAGTAAGCGTGATTCAAGTAGAGCGCCAACACCTCGTCTTTCGTGTAGCGCTGGGCGATCTGCCAGGCCAGCAGCGACTCGCGCAGCTTGCGCAGCAGCGTGCGCTGGGCGCGCTCCTCGGGGTCGAGCAGCAGCAAGCGGGCGACCTGTTGGGTGATTGTGCTCCCGCCGGCCAGCGCCTCGCCGCCGCGCAGGTTGATCCAGAGCGCCCGCGCGATGCCCACGATGTCCACGCCAGGATTGGCGTAGAAGTTGGCATCTTCCACAGCGATCGTCGCCTGGCGCAGGAAGGGCGGGATGCGCTCCAGGGGCACCGGCGTATGATGTCCGCCACGGGGGTCCATGATCTCGTAGAGCAAACGGCCGTGGCGGTCCAGGATGCGCGTGGTGGGAGATTGGCCGCGTTGATGCAGTTGCGAGACGTCGGGCAGGCTGAGCCAGATGGCCGCCAAGGCCAAGGTCGGCGCGATCGCAAGCAGCGCCGCACCGATCAGGCATCCATGCTTTAGGTGAGGCCGACGCACCCCGAGGGGCATAATAGCACTGTATTGCGTATTGCGTATTCCGTGTTAGCGATGCGCATCGTCTATCTGGCCCCTTTTGCCTTTGCGCCCAAAGCGACCGTCAGCGCACGCATGTTGCCGATGGCGGCTGCGCTCGTCCGGCGTGGCCATCAGGTGACCATCCTCCTGCCGCCCTACGACCATCCCACGCACAGCGGGCAGGTCTGGGAGCGCCACGGCGTGCGCTTGGAGAATGCGCACGTTCCGGCGGGGATGTCGGGCTGGCGGCTGTATTGGCATCTGGCCCATCAACTCGCGGCGCGCGCCGGCCAGTTGCGACCGGATGCCATCCATGTCTTTAAGCCGGTTGGCGTGGCCGCGCTGGCGCTCTGGCGTCTGCGGCGCGCACCATATAGGCTTGTGCTCGACAACGACGACTGGGAAGGGCGCGGGGGATGGGTGGACGCCAACCCATATCCGCCAGCCCAGAAGCTCTTTATGATCTGGCAGGAATGGTGGGCCTTGCGCTTTGCGCCCCAAGTCACCTGCGCCAGCCAGATCCTGCTGGCGCGCACGCAGCGCTTGCGGGCCGGCAAACCCGCCGATTCGGTCCACCTGTTCCCGAACGGCCCTGGTGAGTGGTTGCGCGCGAGCGTTGCCCAAGCCGAGGCCAACCGCGCGGCGTTGCGCCGGCAGCTCGGTTGGGATCAGCCGATGGTGATCTACGCCGGCAACGTGCCGCTCAACCATGACCTGGACATTGCCGTCCACGCGCTGCGCGCGTTGCCGCGTGCGCGCTGGGCGATCGTCGCCGCTGGCGAGGGGCTGCCTGCGCTGCGTCGGGCTGTGGCGCAGGCCGGCATTGGCGAGCGGGTGATCTGGCAGGGCTTCATGCCGCACGATCAGCTCATCGCGTGGCTGGTGGCCGCCGATGTCGCCATCTACCCCTACCGCGACACCCTGATCAACCGCGCCAAGTGCTCTGGCAAGGTGATTGACTACATGGTTTGTGGCAAGCCGATGGTGGTGAGCGATGTGGGGATGAACCGGACGTACCTCGAGCACGAGCGCAGCGCGCTGCTCACCCCGCCCGGCGACGGCGAAGCCTTTCGGGCGGGGCTGGCCCGCCTGCTGGCTGAGCCGGCCTTCGCTGCCGAGCTGGGTCGCGCTGCCCAGCAGCGGGTCTGGGCGCATTTCGGCTGGGAGGGGCGCATCGCTGCGCTGGAGCAGATTTACGCTGCGCGCTAGCGCACGCTGGCCGTCTCTGGAACTCGTCCCAGAAAATTAACACAACAGAGAGGTGACTCAGTTGAGGCGTTCATTACATCCGTAGGCTTCGCACATCTCGCGCGCATGAGCCAATTTGCGCTAGTGCGTTCATGCACATCGTTCACATGTCATGCTGAGCGGAGCGAAGCATCTAAACGCCCGCCCAACCAAAGCCACATCTCATCCCATGTCATGCTGAGCGAAGCGAAGCATCTAAAATCCCGCCCAACCAAAACACCGCGAAGTCACCCAACCGCCTGCCTCAGTGCCCCCGCAGCGCTTCAGTCCGGCGCGCAGGGGCAGTTCGCGAACCGCCTCTGCTGCGCTGCGGTAGCCTGGCAATTGATGCATAGCATGCTCGCCAATCCCCCAAGCACTTCTTATGGGTAATGCTAAGGTTTACGGGGAGGGCTGGGGAAGGGGCTGGCCGAGAAGCTGCTCAACATCACTCACACCAGCTTAGTTGCTGTTTCCCAGGAAGGGGTGTGTTAAAGTTGTCGTCCGGACGACCATGCGCGTGCTGATCACTGGCATGTCGGGGTTTGCCGGCCGCCACCTCACCGACTTGCTGCTCGCTGCGACCCATTGGACCCTCATCGGCGTCTCGCGCACGACCCAGGGCGACCGCCCCAGCCCGCGCGTGTTTTGGTGGAAGATAGACCTGCGCGACGCAGACGCGGTCACGCGCCTGCTGCGCTACGAAAGGCCGGACATCATCATTCATCTGGCCGCTCAGTCTCACGTGCCCACGGCCTGGAAACAGCCATGGGAGACCTACGAGGCCAACGTGCGCGCCCAGCTTAACCTGTTCGAGGGCGCAATTGCGGCCAATCTCAGCCCGCGCTTCCTCATCGTCTCCAGCAACGAAGTCTACGGTCAGCCGGCTGAGGATCACCCGCTGCCCTTCCGCGAGACCCATCCGATGCGCCCGACAAACCCCTACGCGGTCAGCAAGGCGACGCAGGAGTTGATGGCCCTCCAGTATCACCGCAGCCACGGTTACGATGTCGTCATCGCCCGGCCGTTCAACCACTTCGGGCCGGGGCAGGAGGCGCGCTTCGTCGCCGCTGACTTCGCCCGGCAGATCGCCGAGATCGAGCTTGGCCGGCGCGAGCCGGTGATGTACCTGGGGAACATGCAAGCCCAGCGCGACTTCACCGACGTGCGCGACATCGCCCAGGCTTATCTCGCCCTGATCCGCCTGGCCGACGGGGGACAGGTCTACAACGTGTGCAGCGGCCGGCCGCGCTCGATACAATCGCTGCTCGACACGATGCTCAGCATGACGCACGTGCGCGTGGAACAGCGCAGCGACCCCGCGCGCTTTCGGGTGGCGGATACGCCGGTGAGCTATGGCGACCCGACGCGCATTCAGCAGGCCACCGGTTGGCAACCGCGCATCCCATTTGAACAAACCATCGCCGACTTGTTGGAGTATTGGCGCGCCCGCTTGCGCGCGGAATCCCCGCTTTCCCAGAACGCAGCATGACCCAAAAGACCGCACTCATCACCGGCGTGACCGGACAAGACGGCTCTTATCTGGCGGAGTTCCTGCTGGAGCAGGGCTATCGCGTGGTCGGCATGGTCCGCCGCACCAGCACGGTGAACTTCGACCGCATTAAGCACATCCAGGACCAAATCGAGATCGTCCAGGGCGATTTGCTGGATCAATCCTCGCTGATGGAGATCATCCGCGCCTATCAGCCGGACGAGGTCTATAACCTCGCTGCGCAGTCATTCGTGCCCACGTCATTCAGCCAGCCGGTGCTCACCGGCGAGTTCACCGCGCTGGGCGTGACGCGCCTGCTGGAGGCCATCCGGCATGTCAAGCCAGATGCGCGCTTCTACCAGGCGTCGTCCTCTGAGATGTTCGGCAAGGTCGTCGAGGTGCCTCAGCGCGAGACCACCCCCTTCTATCCGCGCAGCCCCTACGGGGTGGCCAAGGTGTATGGCCACTGGATCACGGTCAACTACCGCGAAAGCTACGGGATGTTCGCCTGCAGCGGCATCCTGTTCAACCACGAAAGCCCGCGCCGTGGCCTGGAGTTCGTCACCCACAAGGTGACCCACGCCGCGGCGCGCATCAAGCTGGGTTTACAGCGCGAGCTGCGCTTGGGCAATTTGGAAGCGCGCCGCGACTGGGGCTACGCTGGCGACTACGTGCGCGGCATGTGGCTGATGCTCCAGCAAGACCAACCGGATGACTACGTGCTGGCCACCGGCGAGACGCACTCGGTGCGCGAGCTGTGCGAAGTGGCCTTCGGCCACGTGGGCCTGGATTGGCGCGATTACGTGGTCGTTGACCCCAAACACTACCGCCCTGCTGAGGTGGATTTGCTGATCGGCGACGCCAGCAAAGCCCGGCGCGTCCTGGGCTGGGAACCCAGCGTCAACTTTGAGCAACTGGTGCGCATGATGGTGGATGCCGACCTGCAGGCATTGCAAAATCAACACGTCCCCCTTTCGGAGAAGAACGCATGAGCGAGATCAAATTCGGCACAGATGGTTGGCGTGGGCGCATCGCGGACGACTACACGTTTGCCAACGTGCGGCGCTGCGCCGAGGGCTACGCCCGCTACATTCGAGCGACGTCAAAAGCGACGCAGCCGGCAGTGGTGATCGGCTACGACAAGCGCTTTCAATCCGAGGACTTCGCGGCGGCAGCCGCGGAGGTGCTGGCCGGCCATGGCATCAAGGTGTGGCTGACCGCCGGTCCCACCCCCACACCCGTCATCGCCTTCGCCGTCGGCGCCCAGAAAGCGGATGGCGCCATCAACATCACCGCCAGCCATAACCCGCCGCAGGACAACGGCTTCAAAGTGCGCGACCATACCGGCGGCGCGATCGCGCCCGCCGGCCTGGCCCAGATCGAGGCGGCCATCCCGCGATCCGAGGCCGAGGTCGCGCGCATGGACTACGACAAGGCCATCGCCCAAGGCCTGATCACGCTGTTTGACCCGTCGGACGCTTACATCGCCAACCTGGAGCGCTTGGTGGATCTAAAGGCGCTGGCCGACGCTGGCCTCAAGATCGTGGCCGACCCGATGTGGGGCAATGGGGCTGGTTGGCTGCCGCGCTTGATCGGAGGTCGCAAGACCGAGATCATCGAGATACACAACCAGCGCAACCCGATCTTCCCGGAGATGTCCAGGCCGGAGCCGATCCCGCCCAACGTCAACGTCGGCCTGGCCAAGACCAAAGAGGTCGGCGCACATTGCTGTTGTATCACCGATGGCGATGCCGACCGCTGTGGCTTCGGCGACGAGCACGGCGGTTTCATCAACCAACTGCGCGCCTACGCATTGCTGGCGCTCTATCTGCTCGACGTGCGCGGCGAGCGCGGCGCGATCGTGAAGACGCTCAGCACCACCTCCATGCTTGAGAAGCTGGGCGCGCTCTATCACGTGCCGGTCTATGAGACCGGCGTGGGCTTTAAATACGTCGCCCCTAAGATGTTGGAGACCAACGCCATGATCGGCGGGGAGGAGAGCGGCGGCTATGCCTTTCGCGGCAACGCCCCGGAGCGCGACGGCATCCTGGCCAACCTCTACTTCCTCGACCTGCAGGTGCGCACCGGCAAGACCCCTTCGCAGTTGATTGATTGGCTGTTCGGCAAGGTTGGCCCGCATTACTACGACCGGATTGACGCGCGCATTGACCCGGCGCAGCGCGAGGCGATCAAAGCCCGCCTGAACGCTGCCCAGCCGGATCAACTCGCCGGCCTGCGCGTCGTCCGCAAAGACACCACCGATGGCTACAAGTTCATCCTGGAAGACGGCGGCTGGCTGCTCATCCGCATGTCCGGCACCGAGCCGCTGATGCGCGTGTACTGCGAGACCGGCCGCGAGGCGTTGGTTCAGCCGTTGCTGGACGCCGGCGTAAAGCTGGCTAACGGAACGTGAAAGAAGACGCCGGGCCGAGAACGCTCTTCGACACCCACTGCCACCTGGACGTGCCGGCCTTCGACGCCGACAGAGCGGCAGCGCTCGCCCGCGCCCGCGCTGCCGGCGTCCAATACATCATGAACCCGGCCTACGACCTGGTCAGCAGCCGGCGCGCTGTTGACCTGGCGCGCGTTGAGCGCGGGGTGGTCGCCGCGGTCGGCGTTCATCCTAACGACGCAGCCGGCTTTGGCGAACCGCACCTGGCCGAGCTGCGCGCGCTGGCCAGCGCGCCGGGCGTCGCCGCAATCGGCGAGATCGGCCTGGATTACCACTGGGACACCGTCCCGCGCGACGCGCAGGCCCAGGCGTTTCTCGCCCAGCTTGCGCTGGCGCGCGAGATGAACCTGCCGGTGATCATCCACTGCCGCGAGGCTTATGGCGATTTGCTGGCGCTCCTGCGCGCGCATGGCGGCGGGCTGGCCGGGCTTCTGCTTCATGCCTTTGCCGGCAGCCGGGAAGACCTGGACGCGGCGCTGGCGCTGGGGGCTTATATCGGGATCGGCGGACCGGTCACCTATCCAAAAGCCCATGCGTTGCGCGAGGTCGTGCGGGTCATCCCCCTCGATCGCTTGGTGCTGGAGACCGACGCGCCTTACCTGGCACCACAGGCCCACCGTGGCCGGCGCAACGAGCCGGCGTATTTGGCGGAGATCGCTCACCACGTGGCTGCGCTGCGTGGCTTATCCGTTGATGAGATTGCTCAAATAACGCTGGATAATGGGCGGCGATTGTTTAGACTGGGTTGAGCAAGGGATGGTTGAACGTGAAATGATAATAAGGGATGTTTATGATGTGTCGTCAGGGGGCAAGAACGGCCACCCGTCCACCTCCGAACAAGCCATGCAGCGCGCACAGGCGTTGGTCAAACGACAACTGGCCGAAGTGGAGCGCACGCTTCGGCACCTGCCCGATTTGCAGCCGCCCGCCCTGCGCCAGGCAGTGGAACAAATCGTCGCCAGCGGGGGCAAACGCATCCGGCCGGTGATCGCGCTGTTGATCGCCGGCATGTTCGACCGCTTGGACGATCCGCGCGCCATGCACCTGGCCAGCGCCGTTGAGATGCTCCACACGGCCACGCTCGTCCACGACGACTTGATTGACGGCTCGCTGATCCGGCGCGGTACCGCTACGCTGAACGCAATATGGACGCCGGCGGCGACGGTGCTGACCGGTGATTATCTATTCGCAGTTGCTGCTAACCTGGCCGCCCGCGCCGACAACGTGCGCGTGATGAGCATCTTCGCCGACACGCTAGGGGTGATCGTCGCCGGCGAGCTACAGCAGCAGTTCACCGATTTCGGCCTGCGTGCCACGCGCGAGGACTACTATCGTCGCATCTACAGCAAGACCGCCTCGATGTTCGTCTTGGCCACAACGGCCAGCGGCGAACTCTGCGGGGCAGACCAGGCCCAGAGCGCGGCCCTCGAGCGCTACGGGCGCAACCTGGGGATGGCCTTTCAGGTGATGGACGACGTGCTGGACTTCACTGGCGAACAGGAAAGCGTGGGCAAGCCGGTCGGCAGCGACCTGCGCCGCGGCCTGATCACGCTGCCGACGATCTGCTATATCGAGGCTTACGGGGCGGACGGTCTGGAGTGCGCCCTGCGTGGCGAATGTGACCCGCAAACTTACGACCGTATTGTGGCCCAGATCCGCGCCTCGGCGGCCATCCCGTGTGCCATTTGCGAGGCGGAGGCGATGGTGCAAGAGGCGAAAGAAGCTTTGTCCATCTTTGCAGATAGCCCCTACCGCGCTGCGCTGATGGCGTTGGCCGATTATTCCCTAGAGCGCACGCATTGATCGCAAGCGCCGGCGCGCTATGTTGGTCACCCTCGTCGTCAACTGGAACGTGCGGGACCAGCTCCGCGCCTGCCTGCACTCGCTTCAGCGCCACCCACCAACCCGCCACGCTCATCAGATCGTGGTCGTTGACAACGCCTCTGTAGATGACAGCGCCGAGGTGGTGCGGCGCGAGTTCCCCACCGTCCACCTGCTGGTCAACGCCGCTAACCGTGGTTTCAGCGGCGGCAATAACGATGGCCTGCGCTACATCGGGCAGGTGTTGTTCAACGCGCCGCCGGCCTTGGCGGATGAGCGCTTCGTGTTGCTGCTCAACCCCGATGCCGAGGTGACGGCTGGGGCGCTGGATGCCCTGCTCGGCTACGCCGAGGCGCACCCAGGCGCGGGGATCATCGGCCCGCAACTGCGCTACCCAGATGGGAGCGTCCAGCCCTCGCGCCGGCGCTTTCCCACCCTGTGGACGGCGCTGTTCGAGAGCACATGGCTCCAGCGCTATGCGCCGCGCGCCGTCTTGGATCATTACTACGTCTGCGACCGCAGCGATGATGAGACATGTGAAGTGGATTGGGTGGTAGGCGCGGCGATGCTGGCGCGCTGGGCGGTGTATGAACAGATCGGCGGCCTGGACGAGGCGCGCTTCTTCATGTACTCTGAGGAGGTGGATTGGTGCCGGCGCGCCAAGCAAGCCGGCTGGCAGGTGATCTATCACCCCAGCGCGGTGGTTATTCATCACGAGGCCAAAAGCAGCGATCAGGCAGTTGCCCGGCGCATGATCCACTTCAACACCAGCAAGGTGCGTTACTTCGCCAAGCATCACGGGCGCGCGCAGGCGACGATCCTGCGGCTGGCCTTGCTGGGCATGTTCGCCTGGCAATCGGCATTGGAGGGGGGCAAGTGGCTGCTGGGCCACCGGCGCGCGCTGCGCGCTGCCCGCGTGCGCGCCTATCGCCAGGTGCTGCGGTCGGGATTGCGATAGCTTGGCGAGGGTGCGTTTACGCACGGGGGCGAGCAAGCCGCGCCCAAGCGTCACGCGCCGCTCAGCGCATTATCTAATTTCGGATTTACACAGGAGCGTTTCGTTCAGCTCGCCATATCAGTCTGTCATGCCAACGCGAAGCATCCAAAATCCCGCCCGACCGAAGCCCCGCGAAGTCACTCATATCACCCCTAATTCTCCCGCGCGCGGGGGAAGCCCCCTTCTGATTCCCCCGCGTGCGGGGGAAAGAAAGGGGGCTGTCATGCTGAGCGCAGCGAAGCATCTGAACCTGCCTCAGCGACCCCGCAGCGCTTCAGTCCGGCGCGCAGGGGCAGTTCGCGAACCGCCTCTGCTGCGCTGCGGCAGCCTGGCAATTGATGCACAGCATGCCCGCCAATCCCCCAAGCACTTATGGGTAATGCTAAGCTCACCCTGAGCGCAGCGAAGGGTCCAAAGTCGCGGTTGGCTGAGGTGCCGTGGGGTTGCTGAGGCGAGGCGTTTGGTGGTTGCGCGGGGGGCGTAGCACCGCTACGCCCCCTACGATATGGTCGGCGGGATTTTAGATGTTTCGCTGCGCCAGCATAACAGGCCGGCGCAGTAGGCGATTCGTGAATGGACACGTGTAAATCCGAACTGACGTTTCATAGCCAGACCCTTGCGCTGTCTCAGGGGATGTTAGCGTCCCATCCGCTCGCAGCGAGGATGAGGCAGCAGTACAATGAAAGCGCAGTCAGATACTTAGCTGGCTCGCATGAACGAAGTTCAACTATCAGGAGTAGTAAGACCTATGGCAGTGAAGACCCCAACCAAGACCACTGCTCCCGCAAAGAGTAATGGCAAAGCCAAGACCACCCTGGCGAAGAAGCAGTGGGTTTTTCTGTTCAACGATGAGAAAGGCGTGAGCAAGGTCGCCAAGACCTGGCCGGAGATTCGCGAGCTGCTCGGCGGCAAAGGCGCCGGCCTTTTTGACATGACGCGGGCTGGACTGCCGGTGCCGCCCGGCTTCACCATCAGCACCGAAGTGTGCACGGAGTTCGTCAAGGCCGGCAATAAGATTCCCAAGGAGGCATGGGAGCAAGCGCTGGACGCGATGAAGGTGATCGAGAAACAAACAGGCAAGAAGTTCGGCGGCGGCGTGCCAGGCGTTCGCCCGCTGCTGGTCTCGGTCCGCTCCGGCGCGCGCGAGTCCATGCCCGGCATGATGGAGACGGTGCTAAACGTGGGCCTGAACGATCGCACCGTCGAGGAGATGGCCGAGGTCACCAAGAACCCGCGCTTCGCCTGGGATAGCTACCGGCGCTTGCTGATGATGTTCGGCAGCACGGTGTTGGACATCCCCGATGAGAAGTTCGACGAGCCAATGGAGCACATGAAGCGCGAGAAGGGCTATACCAGCGATACCGACCTCACCACCGATGACTTGAAGGCGCTGGTGGACATCTTCAAGCGGGTGATTCGAGAGGAGACCGGCCGCGACTTCCCGCAGAACGTGTATGACCAGCTCAAGGAATGTGCGATGGCTGTGTTCCGCAGCGCCACCGGCCACAAGGCGCGCACCTATGCCAAACAGATGGGCTGGAAGAGCACGCTGCCCACGGCGGTGAACGTGGTCACGATGATCTTCGGCAACATGGGGGACGACAGCGCGACCGGTGTGGCCTTCACCCGCAATCCATCCACCGGCGAGAAGAAGATCTTCGGCGAATATTTGGTGAATGCGCAGGGCGAAGACGTGGTGGCCGGCATCCGCACGCCCAAGCCGATCGACGAGCTGGCCAAGGAGATGCCCAAGACCTATAAAGAGTTCGTGCGCATCGCCAACCTGCTGGAGAAGCATTACAAGAACATGCAGGATGTGGAGTTCACCATCGAGCAGGGCAAGCTCTACATGCTCCAGACCCGCAACGGCAAGCGCACCGCCAAGGCCGCCATCAAGATCGCTGTGGATATGGCCAAGGAGAAGCTGATCACGAAGGAAGAAGCGGTGAAGCGCGTGACGCCGGCGGATGTGGACTTCCTCCTGCATCCTCAGTTCGATGACCAGGCTGTGCAAGACGCCAAGCATGAGGGCCGGCTGCTGACCACCGGCGTAAATGCTTCGCCGGGCGCTGCTGTCGGCATGTTGGCCTTCGATGCTGACCTTGCCGAACAGTGGGGCAAAGAGGGCAAGCCGGTGATCCTGATCCGGCCGGAGACCAAGCCTGACGATGTGCATGGCATGGTGGCGTCCAAAGGCATCCTCACTGCCCGCGGCGGCGCCACGTCGCACGCGGCGGTGGTCGCCCGCCAGTTCGGCATCCCGGCGGTGTGCGGCGCGGATTCGCTGCAGATCAACCTGGCCGAGCGCGTCGTCACCAGCAACGGCCACGCCCTGCGCGAGGGTGACTGGGTCTCGATTGACGGCGGGCGCGGCGAAGCGTATGTCGGTCAGTTGCCGATGGTGCATCCTTCGTTCGAGGAGCAGGAAGACCTGGTGACGCTGCTCAAGTGGGCCGATGAGATCAGCGCGCGCAACAGCCGCGTGGGCGAGGATGGCAAGCCGCGCCGTGGGTTGCAGGTATGGGCCAACGCCGATTACCCGAAGGACGCCGAGCGGGCGCGCGCTTACGGTGCGCGCGGCATCGGCCTCTGCCGCACCGAGCACATGTTCTTCGAGACCGATCGCTTGCCCATCGTCCAGCGCATGATCCTGGCCAATTCGGACGAGGAGCGCCAGCGCGCCCTGGACGAGCTATTGCCCTTCCAGCGCGAGGACTTCGCCGGCATCTTTCGCGTCATGACCGGCCTGCCGGTCATCATCCGACTGATTGACCCGCCGCTGCACGAGTTCCTCCCGTCGCGCGAGGACCTGCTGCGCGACGTGGTGCGCTACGAGACCAAGCGCCAATACGAGGCCCTGAGCGAGGAGGAGCAAGCCGATTACCAGCGCAAGCAAAGCCTGCTCCAGGCGGTGAACGCGATGCACGAGCAAAACCCGATGATGGGCCTGCGCGGCATCCGCCTGGGGATCATGATCCCCGGCCTGATCGCCATGCAGGTGCGCGCCATCTTCGAGGCTGCCTGTATGGTGAAGAAGGAAGGCTATGAGCCGGTGCCGGAGGTGATGATCCCGCTCACCGGCCATGTGAACGAGCTAAAGCGCGTGCAGCCGGAGCTGGAGAAGGTGGCCCGCGAGGTGATGTCCGAGCACGGGGTCAAGGTGAAGTACAAGTTCGGCACCATGATCGAGATCCCGCGCGCGGCCTTGACCGCTGATGAGGTGGCGACGATGGCCGAGTTCTTCTCCTTCGGCACGAACGACCTCACCCAAATGACCTATGGCTATTCGCGCGACGACGCCGAGCGCAGCTTCCTGCTCAAGTATGTGGAAGAGGGCATCCTGCCCGATAACCCCTTCCAGACGCTCGATCGCGAAGGCGTGGGCCAGCTCATCAAGATGGCGGTTCAGAAGGGGCGTGCGACGCGGCCAACGCTCGAAGTGGGGATCTGCGGCGAGCACGGCGGCGACCCGCGCTCGGTGGCCTTCTGCTACGAGGCCGGTTTGAACTATGTGAGCTGCTCGCCGTTCCGCGTGCCGATCGCGCGGCTGGCGGCTGCGCATGCGGCGTTGGCACATTAGCCAACCTTTGGCGTTCCCAAGGCCGAGCGAGCCTCGCTCGGCCTTTCTTTTTCGGCCAACGTGCGGATGGCCAATCGCGCGGCTGCCAGGTCCCAGAGCGCGTGGCCGACGCTCTTGAAGATCACCGGCCGGCCAGGCGTGGGCTTGGCCCCTGCGAGCACAGCGGAGAGCGGCGTGACCTGTGACCAGTCCACGCCGGCCTGGATCAGGTCGCCCGCTTCGCGCTGCGCGCCTTCGAGCGTATCCACGAAGAGGCTGGCGCGGCGCACCAAGTCAGCCGGCAGCTCGGCCATCTGAGGCGTGTAAGCGCCCACGGCAGCGATGAACACGTCGTCGTGAACGCGGTCATCGAACAGTGGCTGCCGGCTGGTGGTGGCGGTGATGATCAAGCCACAAGCCGGCAGGATGTCTTCTGCCGTGCCGACTGCTTGCGCGTTCACCCCTTGCTGACGCGCGGCGTGTGCCAGCGCCTCGGCGCTGTCGAACGTCCGCGCGCAGATGAACACATCGCACCGAGGCAGCCAGTGGGTGAAGGCCTCCAGGTGGGCTTTGCCCTGCACGCCGGCGCCCATGATCAACAGCGGGCCGCGCTGCGCTTGGGGGCTGGCCAAGTGCTGCGCAGCGAGCAGCGAGAGCGCCGCTGTGCGCCGCGCAGTGACCGCCTGCCCGTCCAGCAGCGCCAGCCGCTGACCGGTGCGGGCATCCATGACGATCACTTCGCCTTGAACGCTGGGCAGGCCGCGCGCTCGGTTGTGCGGATGGACGGTGACCAGCTTGGTGATGGCCAGTGTGCCGTCGGTCGCCGGCATGGCCAGCAACCCGCCATCGGCGCTGAGCGGCATGATCAAGCGCGGCGGCGCAACCGCTTGTGCATCGCGGATCACGCTGCTTAGCTCGTTGGCCAGTTCTACATAGGGGAGCAGCGCCTGCGTCGCGTCCCAGTCGGCAATGTGCATTGCGCGCATTCTACGCACAGATGACGCCCTGGGAGCGTTCTGACATCTGCCGGATTCGCTAGAATCTTAGGCATGGCATCGCCCATTTCGCCCGAACTGCTGGAGATTTTGCGCTGTCCGTACTGCGTGAGCACTGCCACGCGCCAGCCCGGCGAGGATCCAGGCCGGCTGATCCTCTACAAAGACTGCTGGCTGATCGAGCCGGTCTATGGCCGTAAATACCCGATCAAAGATGGCATCCCGATCATGCTGATCGAGGAAGGCGAGAAGTGGATGCACGTTAAGCCAGAAGACCTGCCGATCCCGCCGCCGCCAGATTAGCACGCTTCCTCGCCCTTCATGCGCTTGCTTAAGGCCCTCACCGTCCTGCTGGCCGTCGGCGGCGTGATCGCGCTGATCGTCGCTGCGCGGGCCACCCCTCGCCCGTTGATGCGCATCGCGGCCATCCAGCCGGCGATGAACTTTGGCTACGTGCGCGTGCAGGGCACGGTGATGGCCTTCCCTTCGTTCTCAGCCCGCGACCGCTATCTGAGCTTTCAAATCTGGGACGGCAGCGGGGAGCTGCGCGTGACGGCCTATCGGGCGGTGGTGGATGCGCTGCTGTCCGGCGAGCGCATCCCGCTGCCCGGAGATCGCGTGAGCGTTGAGGGCACCCTGCGCATCCGCGATGACGAACCTTCGCTCATCCTGAACGCTGCTGACGGCTTGCTGATTGAGACGCCAGCAGCGACAAACGTTCAGCTTTCAGCGCTTGGGGATGTTGCGCTGGGCGAGCGGGTCGAGGTCACCGCCCAAGTGCGCCGCGCGCGGCCCATCGGCCCGGCGTTGTCGGTGATCACGCTGCGCCACGGCGATGCGACCGCTGATGCGCTGCTTTCGCGGGCGTTGCCGGCGCTGGCGACGCTGTCGGTTCCGGCAGCCGGCGATTGGGTCACCGTTGCCGGCGCAGTCGGCGAATATCGCGGTAATAAACAGGTGCTGGTCACGGCGGTGCGCCCTGCGGCTGCGCTCGATACACCACGTTGGCCAATCGCCGAGTTGAACAGCGACTTGGTCGGGCGCTGGGTCGGCATCGAAGGTCAGGTGACCGACCTACGGCCATTCCGGGCGGGCATGCGCGCCGATGTGACCGATGATTCCGGGGGCAGCATCACCGTCGTGATGTTTGATAAGATTTGGAACGGGCTGCCGTTCTCGATGACGCTGGACATCGCGGATCGCCTTGCGGTGGCCGGCGAGGTGAGCGAATATCGAGGGCGGGTCGAGCTGATCCCGCAGTTGCCGGCGGATGTGCGATTGCTGGCCGCACCATGATTCTTATTCCACCAGGAGGGCGACGGCGAAGACTTGCGCTTGAACCGCGTGTCCCTCGGCGTAGATCTTGAGCGACTCGATGGTGCGGACGTTGGGGAGGTAGGGCAGCAGGTTGTCCGTTTCCCAGCGGACGGGCTGGCCAAGCGGCACCTTGACGTGTTTACGCTGGGGGTTGGCCAGAATGGTATCGGGCAATAGCGCCGTGCTGGCGGACATCTGCGGCGTGCCGGCTGCGTAGAAGCCCTGAATCCACTCGCGGCTGTTCTCTTGGTCGTCGCGCCAGGTGATGGCGACCAGCAAAGGGCATTCGCTGCCGAGGCTGGCGCACACCGGCAACTCCTGGAGGAGTATGGCGAACTCTATCACCAGCCGCAAATCGCGCACGCCGTCCACCCGCGCGTCCAGCGTCTGGGCGATGCCGGTGCGCCCCCAACCGAGGTTTGTCCCCAAGCGTTCAAGCAACAAGGCGCTTCCTGCGGGTTGTTCTGTGACGCGGACGACGCCAGGCGTGGCGTCTGGCTGGCCGGTGCGTGTTTCAATGGTCCAAGCCGGCTGTAGAGGCGAAGTGAACTGGCCGTTGCGCACCAGGCTGCGCGGCGGGGGCAGAGCGCCGGCCAGGCTAGAGCGCGTGGCTATCGTGCGCTGGCCTGCGCTCAAGTTCACGGCCAGGTCGTTTGCGCCGTTCATTACGGTGGCGCTTCCGCTGGCAACGTGTAGTCTCAACGTCTCGCTGTTGACCTCCACGATGTAGCTCCCGGGCGTCTTGGTCCAGACAGCCGCGTGGTCGCTCGCGATTTGCAAGTGAAACTTGCGATCGGTCTGCGGGAGCGTGATCTGGATGCGTCCTTCGCTCAGGTAAAGGATGTATTCGTCTTGCGCTGCGCTGGCGGGGAAACGGGGCAGGCGAACGCGCTCGACGCGCAGGCGAGCGTTGGCGTAGAGCTGGGCGGTGAACAACGTCTGTGCCGGCTCAGTGCGCCGGTCGAAGGCGGTCAGCAGACCGGCTGAATCGGTGCTGAGGGCGATGAGGCTGCCCTCGCTCACGTCATAACCATCGAGCGAGACCACACTGGGTGGGTCGCTTTCGCTCTGGTTGGGCCGCCAGACGCTCATTTGACCCGCTTGGAGCTGGACGTTGATGCCGGCCTCGGTCATGGCAGAGTTGTAAAAGGCCAGCCCGGCCATCGGCACGCCTACCGTCAGCGCGCAACAGGTCAGCAGGGCGGCGGATAGCACGGCCCAGGCGATCCGTTCAGGAGAGCGGCTCACCGTCTGTCTATGCCCAAGTCTTGCGCATGCTCCAGCGCCACAGCGAAGGCCGGTTGGGATCGGTGCGCTCGATGCGCTCGGCTGCCGCGCGCCCTTGTTGATGGGCGATCAGGGTCGCCGCGATGGACGCGACATCGCTGTGGACTGGGGATTGCTCTTCGATCTCGAAGCGGTCTTCCACAAAGCGGGTGTCGAACTGGCCGGCTTGGAAGCGCGTGGAGCGGAAGAGCTGTTGATGAAACGGCACGTTGGTCTTCACACCGACGATGCGGATCTCGCTGAGCGCGCGCTTCATGCGCAAGATGGCCTCGGCGCGCGTGTCGCCCCAGCAGATCAGCTTGGCGATCATCGAGTCGTAGTACGGGGTGATCTCGTAGCCTTCATACACGCCGCTCTCCACGCGCACGCCGGGGCCGGTCGGGAAGTTCAGACGTTTGATCACGCCGGTGCTGGGCATGAAGTTGGCGAATGGGTCCTCGGCGTTAATGCGGCATTCGATGGCCCAGCCGTTCATCTCGATGTCCTCTTGCTTGTAGCGCAGCGGCCGGCCGCGCGCGATGCGGATCTGCTCCTTTACGATGTCCACACCGGTGACCCGCTCGGTGATCGGGTGCTCGACTTGCAGGCGGGTGTTCATCTCCATGAAATAGAAGTTGCCTTGCTTATCGAGCAAGCATTCGATCGTGCCGGCGTTGACGTAGTTCACAGCCTGGGCGGCGCGCACGGCCATTTCGCCCATTTTGGCCCGCAGCTCCGGCGTGAGCGCCGGCGAGGGGCATTCCTCGACGAGCTTTTGCCGCCGTCGTTGCAGGCTGCATTCGCGTTCGCCGAGGTGGATGATGTTGCCGTGGTGGTCGCCGAGTAGTTGAAACTCGATATGGCGCGCGCCTTCCACCAGCTTCTCCAGATAGACCGCGCCATCACCGAATGCAGACTCGGCCTCGCGGCGGGCGCTGGCCAGCAGCGCCGGCATCTCCTCTAAGCTGCGCACCTCGCGCTGGCCCTTGCCGCCGCCGCCGGCGCTGGCCTTGATCAACAGCGGGAAGCCGATCTTGGGGGCGATGTTCAGCAGCTCCTCGTCGCTAAGGTCGGCTTCGCCCTCCGTGCCGGGGATGACGGCCACGCCGGCGCGCTGGACGGTGGCGCGGGCGACGGCTTTATCGCCCATCTTGGCGATCGCGCTGGGCGAGGGGCCGATGAACACGATCCCCTCGTCGGCACAGGCTTGGGCGAAGTCCTCGCGCTCGGCCAGGAAGCCATAGCCGGGGTGGATCGCGTCGGCCTCGGCTTTCTTGGCCACCTCCAGGATTTTGTCTATCCGCAAGTAGGAATCGCGGGCCGGCGGCGGGCCGATGTGATAGGCTTCGTCCGCGAAGCGCACGTGCAGGGCGTTGCGGTCCACGTCGGAATAGACGGCGACGGTGCGGATGCCCAGTTCGTGGCATGCGCGGATGATGCGCACGGCGATCTCGCCGCGGTTGGCGATCAGGATCTTCTTGAACATCGCACGTCTATGCTAACACTACTCTCCTTCCCCAGGTGCATTCACAGTTGGAGGCAAGACCGATCTCACGCGGAGACGCGGAGAACGCGAAGAATTTGAAATCACAGCACCCTTGGTAGCTGCCTAGAAGGCGCGCTGTGTTGCCCCCATTGGTGAATGCACTCCCTTCCTGCGGGGTTGTCCTGAGTGAGGGTCGCTCAGTGGGTAAAAAAAACCAGCGTTGATCACCGGGGGTGTGTCTTGGCCTCGCACGCTACGGATGATTGACTAGGGAATCTGTTCGGTGGTCACCTTGCACTGTTTGCCGCCGGCAATGGCGTTGGCCTCGCGCACGAAATCCTGCCCTGAGCTATACCCCCTAAACACTTTGCGCGCCGTGCCGTTGGGCGCGATCAGCACCACATGTGGCACGCCGCTCACGCGATATGCCCTGGCGATGGCATCGCTGTGGTTGCGGATGACCGGGAAGGTGATCCCGTGCCGGCTGGCGTAGCCCAGCGCGTCGTTATCGGAATCGTCGTAGACGTTAACGACCATGAAGAGGACGCCCTTGTTGCGCATCTCTTGGTGGGCTTTGACCAGCGCCGGTGCTTGCTCGCTACAGTATCCACACCAACTGGCCGCGAATTGGAGCACGACGCCACAGCCCTTGAGTTTGCTCAGCCAGATCTCGCGCCCGGCTAAGTCCAGCACGTGGAAGTCGGGCGCGGTGCCGCGGACGGCACTGGCCGGCGCAACGGATAAACTGAGCACTACGCTCACGCACGCAATGAGTGAGACAAAACGAATCTTCTTCATGTTTTTATCCCTCGCTGTTCAAACACTGTGGAAGCCAAGACTGATGCGAGTATAAAGCCAGCCTTTTGTTTTGGCAAATAGGCGCGTGTGCGTGGCGGCAAGAACGCCGCAAGGATGCGCTTGGCGTGGGATATGCTTACCCTATGCGTGTAAGCCGCAAGCAGTTTGAGCAATGGGTGTGGGAGGCGGTGGCGGAGTTGCCCGAGTCGCTCCGCGTGCGGATCACCAATCTCGCGATCGAGGTGAAGGCGCTGCCCTCGCCGGATGACCTGGTGTATGCCGGCGTAGAGGATCCGTTAGACTTGCTTGGCCTCTATCGCGGCATCCCGCTGACCGAACGCACGACGCACTACGACCTGGTGACGCCCGACCTGATCACGATTTATCAGCGGCCGCACGAGGCAATGTGCGAGACGCTGGACGAGCTGCGCGCGGAGGTGCGCCGCACTGTGCGCCATGAGATTGCACACTACTTCGGCATCTCGGATGAGCGGCTAGATGAGCTGGATGCTTATTGATTGATGGAGGGGGCGTTAGAGGCAATCCTCCGTAGGCTGCTTCGTTCATCGCGTTGGTCGCATTCACCGAGGCCGCAGGTGACCCCGCAGCGCTTCAATCGTGCGTGAGTTTAGACCCTTCGCTGCGCTCAGGGTGACAAGTGTGAGGCGGGCCGCAGGTGACCCCCGCGGCGCTTCACATGCCACCTCGGATTCCGAACTCACATTGATTTCCGAGATGAGTTCTAGTTCAGCACAGGGGAACAGGCTGCCCCCAACCATGAACATACCCAGCGCAGTACGTGGGCGCATCATGATGCGCCCCTAGGGTGCATTCATAGATAGGGGCAAAGCACTGAGTGGGCGACGGCACTGCCGTCGCCCACCCTAGATTCGCCTTCGTTAGCAGCACGGCTCAGGCTGCCCCTATGGGTGAATGCACTCCGCCCCTACGAACGTTATGATCAACGTCACCATGACAAAGGGGTTCTCAGCGGCTGCCCTGGGGCTGCTGCGGGTGGCGGTCATCTCACCCGATCTGCGCGTGGCGGATGTGGATTTCAACGTCCAGACGACGATTGACGCGCTTCAACAGGCGCGTGACGCCGGCGCACGGTTGGCGCTCTTCCCGGAACTGGGGCTGACCGGCTATTCGTGCGGTGACCTGTTTCGACAAGCGTATTTGTTGGAGGTGGCGCTGCAGGGCTTGGGGCGGTTGATAGCGGCGACGGAGCGGCTCGAGATCACAGCGGTCGTCGGCCTGCCGTTGGCCCTCGATGGGCGGCTCTTCAACTGCGCGGCAGTGATCAGCCACGGGCGATTGCTGGGCCTGGTGCCAAAGACCTACCTGCCAACCTACAGCGAGTTCTACGAGCAGCGCTGGTTTAGCCCAGCGCACGTCGCCACGGCTGAACAGGTCGTCATCGCCGGCCAGGCCGTCCCGTTCGGCGCCTCGCTGCTGTTCGTGGCAGAGGACGTGCCGGATTGTGTGCTGGGGGTCGAGATCTGCGAGGACCTGTGGGCGGTTGAGCCGCCCAGCGGCCGGCTGGCGCGGGCCGGCGCGACGATCATCCTGAATCCATCGGCCAGCCCTGAACAACTGGGGAAGGCCGACTATCGCCGTGCGCTGGTTCAGCAGCAATCGGCGCGCTGTATTGCTGCCTACCTATACGCCGGCGCCGGGCCGGCAGAGTCCACGACCGACGTGGTGTATGGCGGACACGCCCTGATCTGCGAGAACGGCATGCTGCTGGCCGAGACGGAGCGCTTCCACTTCGGCACGCAGATGGCGATCGCCGACCTGGACTTGCAGCGGCTACAGCACGACCGGCGGTTGAACACCAGCTACGCAGCTGGCGGCGGGCCAGATGCGCTGCGCAGGGTGCCCTTCGCGCTGGGCGGGATGGATGCCCTGTTCGGCGATGCGCTGCGCCGGCCGCTCTCACAAACCCCTTTCGTGCCGGCTGATTGGGCCGAGCGCGCCAAGCACTGCCGCGAGGTCTTCGCCATTCAGTCCACTGGACTGGCCCGCCGGCTGAGGCACACCGGTGCGCAGCGAGTGACGATCGGTGTATCGGGCGGGCTGGATTCGACGCTGGCGCTGTTGGTCGCGGCGCGGGCGTTCGACAAGCTGGGGTATCCACGAACGGGCATCGTCGGCATCACCATGCCCGGCTTCGGCACAACCGCGCGCACCCTGGGCCAGGCGCGGGCGCTGATGCAGGCGCTGGGGGTGACGGCGCGCGAAATCCCGATCCACGCCGCGGTGAGCCAACACTTTCAGGACATCGGGCACGACCCAGATCAGCACGACGTGACCTTTGAGAACGCCCAAGCCCGCGAGCGCACCCAAATCTTGATGGACGTGGCCAATCAAATCGGCGGTTTTGTCGTCGGCACGGGCGACCTGAGCGAGCTGGCGCTGGGCTGGGCCACGTTCAACGGCGACCACATGAGCATGTATCACGTCAACGCCGGCGTGCCCAAGACGCTGGTGCGCTATCTGGTTGAGTGGTGCGCCGACGAAGAGTTCAGCGGCGAGACGGCGCGCCTGTTGCGCGCGATCAGCGCCGGGCCGATCACGCCGGAGC
>Ga0209809_1000311_pt1 | contig 45286 bp, 40 predicted proteins | sample YNPMSTMetaG_FD_186172 | JGI IMG/M metagenome (GOLD analysis project Ga0209809, IMG submission 186172) | Anoxygenic and chlorotrophic microbial mat microbial communities from Yellowstone National Park, USA - YNP MS-T MetaG (SPAdes) (version 2) ...
AATTCCATTTCCCCTAACATAGTTTTGGGATTTCTTACATAAAAACCATTCCCTCTTGTCTTTGAATTCTCTTGCAAATATTCTTCCCTTTCTTTTAACATAATTTCTTCTAACATTTGTTTACAAAATTTTTGAAAATTGTTCTAATATTAGTTTGTTCATCTTTATATTCCTCCTTTTAAGGGTTTTCTTATACTAATTATTTTTAAACCATAAACTATAACCCTTCAAGGGGGGTTACACAATTAATAATATACTACCGTTTTGTTAACCAATTATTTAAATAAAATTATTTCTTTTTAAAAAAAATTTAAAAAAATTATTGAAAAAAAAAGAAATAATAGTAAAATTAATAATAATAATAAATGAATAAATAATAAAAATTGTAAATTATTAAGTATAAAAATTAAAATATTAAAAAAAGAATTGAAAATTTTTCAAAAAAAATAATCAGGAACAAACTATGGAAGATTTTATTAAAATTATCGATGATATTTTAACTTCACTAGACAATCATCAATCTGGGGACCTTCTTAATATCTCAGAAATAATTTCAAAAATTAAATTTTTAAATAATTATGAAATTGATGAAAATCCAATTAAAGAATATCCGGATTCTTTTGATATTATTTTTAAAAGTTTAAAATTATCTACTATTGATTCTGAAGGTGAAAAAACAATATTAGGAATAACGAAAAATATTGTTTTATTAATTAAAAAATATTACAATAAATTAATAGAAGAAAAAGATTTCAAAAAAGAGTTTGAAATAAAATTAAATGAACTTTTAAATATCTCACAAAACATAGAAGAAAAAATAAACAAACAGAAAAAGGAGATTTTAAAATCTTATCCAGCTGATTATTTCAATAATATAGTTGAAGATACAAAATTACTTTCCCAATTTTTTGATGAAGCAAATGAACACCTTGATCAAGCTCAATATAGCCTTATAGAACTTGAATATGACTCTTTAAATCAGGAATTGATAAATAATATTTTTAGAAATTTTCACACTATAAAAGGGTCTTCTGCTTTTCTTGGTTTGAAAAATATAGAAAGTTTAACTCATAAACTAGAAAATCTATTTGATCTAATAAGAAAAAAGGAAATTAAAATATCAAAAGATATCATAGATATTATATTTTATGGAATGAATATTATAAGAACTATTCTTGATTTAATGCCTGTTTGTAATTTTAAAAAAGATGAATTAAAGAAATCTTTTGAAGCAATTTATATTTTCGATTATATTAATCTAATGGACAAAATATTAAATGAATACAAAACCAAAAAGATAGGAGAAATACTTGTTGATTTTGGTAAAATATCTCCAACCCAATTACAGGAAATCTTAAAAAAACAGGAAAAAAAACCAGAAAAAAAAATAGGGGAGATACTTGTTGAAGAAAATATTATAAAACAAGATGATTTATTGATTGCTCTTCAAAAACAAAATGAACAAAAACTAAAAAAGAAAAAAACAGGATATGTTAAAGTTTCAAATGAAAGATTGAATGTTCTTGTAGATATTGTTGGTGAACTTGTAACAAATCTTTCAATGATAAAACAGGAAATAATTAAAAACAATATAAGAATACAGAATATTGATAGAACTTTAACCGATTTTGAAAGCATAACAACAACAATAAAAAATATTGTTCTTTCAATGGGAATGTCACCAATTGAAGAAATCTTTAATAAACTTAAGGTTGTTGCAAGAAACACAGCAAATGAACTTGAAAAAATAGTTTTTGTAGAAATAGAAGGTGGAGAAACTGAACTTGATAGAAATGTTATGGAAACAATATATGATCCTCTTTTACATATGGTTAGAAATGCTATAGATCATGGTATTGAACACCCTACTGAAAGAGAAAAAGCTGGAAAAAATAAAGTTGGAAAAATAACATTAAAAGCAGAACATAAAGGAAGTGGAATTGAAATAGCTGTAATTGATGATGGAAAAGGAATAGATAAATCTAAAATAATAGATAAAGCAATAAAGATGAAATTAATTGATGGAAAAGATAAATTAAATGAAAAAGATATTTATAATTTTTTATTTTTACCAGGTTTTACAACAAGTGAAAATATAACAACAGTTTCCGGTAGAGGAGTTGGACTTGATGTTGTTAAAAAAAATATAGAATCAATTCATGGAAGAGTAATAATTGATTCAGAACCAGGAAAAGGGACCAGTTTTATAATAAGACTGCCATTAACTCTTGCGATTATAGAAGGTTTTGTAACAAAAGTTAATGATATTAAATATGTTTTTCCTTTTAATCTGGTAGAAGAAATTCTTGTTCTTGAAAAACAAAAAATTCAAATAAATAAGGAAAGAGAAAGCATTATGATATATCATAGAGGAAACTATATTCCTGTTTTACTTTTACAAAGTAATTATATAGATATTTTTAAAAATAAAAATGATACTTATTTATCTGTTATATTAAATTTTAATCAATCAAAATATTGTATAGTTGTTGATGAAATTATAGGAAAGCAGGAAATAGTTATAAAAATTCTTAATTCATTAGTTAATAAAAATAATATTTTTTCAGGTGGAACTATTTTTGGAGATGGTACTATAGGTTTTGTTGTTGATGTTCAAGGACTCCTTGATTCATTATATAAAGAATTAAAATCTTAAGTAAAAAAATAAATTTTCAGGAGGAATAGATGAAATATATTCTTGTAGTTGATGATTCGGAAATAATTTTAAATATTGTTGTCCAGACATTAAAAATAAACAATTACAATGATATTTTAACAGCTAAAAATGGGGTCGAAGGGCTTGAAACTGCAAAAAAATATTTAGGTCAGATTGCAATGTATATATTTGATGTAAACATGCCTGAAATGGATGGATTAACACTATTATCTGAAGTTAGAAAAATAGACAAAACTACTCCAATAATAATGTTAACAACTGAAACAGATAAAGAAAAAATAATGAATGCTAAAAATAGCGGTGCTACAGGATGGATTGTTAAACCTTTTGAGGGAGAAAAATTTATAAAAATTGTTGACATGTATTTAAAAAGTTAAATATAAAAGTTGGATATAATTGATATTTAAAATATAAAGTATTAAAAATATTATAATTGGAGGCATATATGGCTTCAAATAAATATACAATATTTGCACTTGAAAATGAATACTATGCTATACCAATCTCAAAAATACAGGAAATAATAAGTTTTACTCCTATAACTCCTTTGCATGATGTAAGCAACTTTTTAAAAGGTGTTATAAATCTTCGTGGTAGAATTATACCTGTAATAGATATGAGACTGAAGTTTGGCCTACCAGAAAAACCATATACGGATAGGACAATTTTCATTATTGTAGAAATTTTAACTGGAGAAAGTTCTTCTCATATTGGATTGATAGTTGATTCAATAAAAGAAGTTGTTGAGATAAATGATGAAAAGATAGAAAAAACAACAGAAATAGGTTTCAAATTCTTTAAGGGTAAATATTTACAAGGAATTACACAAATAAATAACAATATGGTCATGATCTTAAATCTTGAAAACATATTATCTACAGAAGAGATTATTGAGATTAATAAACAGACTGATGGTGAATAATTGATGAGAAATAATATAAATTGAAGAATATATAATTTTATAATATAACCAGGAGGAACATTATGTGGAAAAATTTGAATTTAAAAGCAAAGCTATTATTTGGATTTATAGTTGTTGCATTAATTGTTTTAGTTGTTGGAGCAATTGGTTTTATAGCTATTCAAAATATTAATAATAATTTAAGTTCAATTGCATTTGAATCAATTCCTTCAATTGTCAATTTAGAAGTTGCACATATTCGTCAAGAAAGAATAAAAACTGCAATACGAACACTCTTATCCCCTTCTTTATCAAAAGAAGATAGACAAAGGCAGTTTGATAATATCCAAAAAGCAAGTAATGAGTATAGCAAAGCAATTGAGGATTATGATAAAATAGCAAGAACAGCAGAAGAAGATAAGTTATACAAGGATTTTTTAGAGAAATATAATATTTTAAAAGAATCAAACAATAAATTAATTGAAAGATTAAAAAAACTGGACAACATAAATGATAATAAGATATTTCTGGAAGAACTTCAATCAATCACAAAAGAGGTTATGACTGGAGGAAATAGAGAGGCAAATAATGCTTCTTCTGAAGCCTTAACAAAACTAATAGAATATGTAAAAGAGTACTATGGTAATGAGCTTCCTAAAAAAGCTATTAATACTTCACAAACTTTAATAATTTTAATGCTATCTGTTGGAGCTATATCTTTTATATTTGCTATCTTATTAGGTAGCTTTTTAGGAAACAGTATTTCAAAATCTTTGATAAAAACTGCCGATGAAATCACAAAATCATCAGGTCAGCTTGAGTCAGCTTCAACACAGGTCTCATCAGCAAGTCAGGAGCTTTCAAGTGGAGCAAGTGAGCTTGCAAGTAGTGTAGAAGAGATAACAAGTATTATGGAAGAGCTACAATCTATCATTGAGTCTAATACAAAGAGTGTAAATGAAGCAGAAATACTTATGAAAGAAACTAACCAAAACGCCTCAAGCTCAGCAAAACAAATTGAGGAATTACAAAAAGCTATGAACTTGATAAAAGAGAATGCAAAAAAAATAGTAAAGATAAACAAAGTAATAGATGACATTGCATTTCAGACAAATATTCTTGCTTTAAACGCGGCAGTAGAAGCTGCAAGAGCAGGAGATGCTGGAAGAGGTTTTTCTGTGGTTGCAGAGCAGGTTAAATCTTTGGCTCAGAAGAGTGCAGAAGCAGCAAAGGAAACAACAGATTTGATTGAAAATGTTGTAGAAAGTATAAATTCTGGAGAAGAAAAATTAAACATTGTAAAAGAAGGTTCTGTTAAGGTTAGTGAATCTGCTAATAAAGTAAATATCTTGCTTGATGAAATAAATAAAGCATTTAAAGAGCAAGCAAAAGGTGCTACACAGGTCACAAAGGCTATATCTCAGGTAAATACTGTTGTACAGCAAACAGCAGCATCAAGTGAAGAAACAGCTTCTTCGAGTGAAGAGATGCTTTCACAAGTAGAACAGCTTAGAGATATTGTTTTATCATTAAATACTATAGTACTTGGTGAAAAAGAGGCTCAAAAGATAAAAAACAAAACAAATGAAGCAAAAGAAAAAAATAAGACAAAAGATAGCAAATTAATAAATGATGCTCATAAAGCTAAAGAAGATATTAAAATGATTAGAACAAAGGATAATGGAAAAGATGTAGAAATTGTTAAACCAGAAGATAAGATTCCTTTAGATGATTTTAAGGATTTTTAGTTGATTAATTTTTTGCTTTAATTTGTTCTATTAATTGCTAATTTTATTATTTTTATTATATTTTTCGAATGTGATATAATTTGTTTTATATCATATAAGAAGGAGTAATTTTGATAAGTAATATTAAAAAAGTAAAAAAATATTCTATTATCTCTTTTTTCGTAATGATTTTTGCTTTTATTGCAAATCTGATTTATTTTATTTATGTTAAAAAATTAATATTAATAAATATATATTTATTCCCTTTAATCTTTATTTTAAACCTCTTTGCTCTTTTTACTATATTTATGCTTCAAATTAAAATAAAGAAATTATCAGAACAAATAGAGATTAAATATGAAGAAGATGAAAAAATTATTTATGAAAATAAAAAAGAATTAATAAAAATAGCATTAGAAATTAAAGATCAATTGAATGAAATAAATTCTAAAATTAATTTTGAAAATTTTAATATTGATTTAGATGAATTTCATATTCAGTTTGATAAGATTTCTCAAAAAAATTCGATTGATGACCAAAATTATGATTATTTAAGTTGTATAAATAATATTAAAAATAATTTTAACTTTTTAAAGAAATTAATATCTTCATATAATGAATTCGTAATAGTAGAAAAAGAAAAAGCTATTAAATCTTTTATACCTGATAATATTTGTAATTTTTGTATTATAAATGAGATATTCCAAAGTTACGCAAAATATATAAAAGATGATATATTATTGAAATATAAAGAAATTTTAACTAATTTTGAAAAATTAAATGAAAATTTGGATAACACGAATAAATATTTTATTGATAAAATAGAAAAATATAACAATATGCAAAAAGCATTTGATGAAAAAAACAATGAAAATACAAATGTAAGTGTGATACATTATCAAAACACAACAAAGCTTATAGATAATTTTGTTTCTTCAATTGATATTTATTTTAAAAAATTTCAGGATTTTAATATTATCATTAAAAATATTGATGAAATATTTTCAAAGATAAAAGTATTATCATTAAATCTTAATATTGAAGCTGTTAAATCTCATAATGATGCATTTATAGTTATATCAAAAGAGTTCCAAAGTTTAATTTCTGAGATAGAAAAATTTAACGGAGAAATTTTGAAAGATACTGAAAATTCTATAAAATCAATAATAAATGAAAAAGCTGAAAAACAAAAAGAAATAGAATCATTTTTACAATATCATGAATATTCTAATAACTTAAAATCTGAAACTGATACTTTAAACAAAAAAATTAATTTAATCTTCAAGGAAATGTTAGACTTTATAATTACAAATCAAGAAAATAATAGAAAAGAAATGTATAATTTATTCAAAAATACTCAGATCTTAAATATCAATCTTGAGATGATTCAAGATTTATTCAATATGTTAGATGCAATTTTTACAAATAGTATCGATAAAGTTCATAACAAAATAGGAGGAAAATTAGGATTATGCATAACACCTGATAAAAAGAAAGAAAGATATAAAGAAATCTTTGATATTATTAAAACTAAAATAACTTTAAAAAAAGAAGATGAAATATTAAATATTTTATATAAAAAATTTACAGGAGAAGAAAAAAAGATAGGGGAACATATATCAGAAGATTTTATTATTTTTTAATGTAAAAAAAGGATTATCTTAATGGTAGATGAAGCAAAGTTAAGCGATAATACTTTTAATAAGATTGCAGATTATTTTTATAAGCATACAGGAATCTTATTAAAAGTGCAAAAAAAGTATCTTGTAGAAAATAGACTTGAAAGATATATAGGCAAGGATAATAGATTTAAAAGTTTTGAAGATTTTTATAAAGCTCTAATCGAAGATAGAATTGGTGAGATAAAATCTCTTTTAATCCAAGCTTTAACAACTAACTGGACATTTTTCTTTAGAGAGAATATTCATTTTGATTTTTTGAAACAATATCTTATCAAGAATTGTGATAAAGAAACATATCTAAGAATTTGGAGTGCTGGTTGTTCAACAGGTGAAGAAGCTTACAGTGCTGCAATAACCTCTTATGAAACATTACCAAATATAAATTCTTATGATTTAAAAATACTTGCAACAGATATTTCTATGAAAGTTTTACATCAGGCAATATCAGGAGTTTACCATTATTCAAAAATAAAAAATAACATACCAGATAATCTTTTAAAAAAATATTTTATTTTTGATAAAGAAAATAAATCATTTATTGTCAAGGAGAATATTAAAAATCTTGTTTATTTTCGTTACCTTAATTTAATGAATAAATTTCCATTTCAAAAAAAATTTGATATTGTTTTTTTAAGAAATGTTTTGATATATTTTGATAGAAATGAAAAAGAATATATTCTATATAAAATTTATGATTATATAAAAGAAAATGGCTATCTTATACTTGGTATGTCGGAAAGTTTGGTTGATGTAAAACATCCATTTAAGATATTAAAAAATTCTATTTATTCGAAAAAATATAAATTTGATTTTGAATAAAAAAAATTATAAAATAAATAAAAACAAAAAAAAACAATAAAGTAAAATACAAAAATAAATAATTTTGTAAAACAAAAAGAATTATAAAATAAAAAAAATTTATAAAACTAATATAATACATATTAAAACTAAAATAGGGAAATGAATATTGTAAATAATAATTTACTACCAGAATTTTTTCTTAATCCTGGAGAACTTATATTTTCAAAAAAACCAGTGGTAGTGAAAACAGTTTTAGGTTCATGTGTTGCTGTTTGTATCCACGATAAAAACTTAAATTATGGCGGAATCTGCCACTACTTACTACCAAAAAAGCCTGGAAATATACTTAAAAGCACAAAGTATGGTGATGTTGCTATATATACTCTACTTTATAAATTTGAACAAAATAACTCCAAAATTGAGGATCTTATTGCAACTGTTATTGGTGGGGCATTTGTTGTTTTTGATGAAAGAGAGATATTTTTTATAGGTGATAGAAATGTCGAAGTCGCTGTTGAAATTCTTCGTAAAGAAAAAATTCAAATCAAGCAGATGCATACAGGTGGAGACCACGGAAGAAGAGTTATATTTAATACAGCTACAAATCAATTGATTGTTGAATATCTTACAAATATTACTGTTGAAGATCTTTATAATCCAAATACTTAGGAGTAAAAAATGTCTAAAATAAAAGTACTTATTGTTGATGATTCTGCAATTGTTAGAAGCATTTTATCTTCAGCTATAGAAAGTCAACAAGATATGGAACTTGTAGGAACTGCTCCTGATCCATATATAGCAAGAGATAAAATAGTTAGGCTTAATCCTGATGTAATAACTCTTGATATCGAAATGCCAAGAGTGGATGGACTGACTTTTCTTGAAAAACTTATGATATATAACCCGCTTCCAGTTATTATAGTAAGTTCTGTAACTGCCCAAGATAATCTTGCTGCTATAAAAGCTCTTGAACTTGGGGCTTATGATGTTGTAAATAAACCTGGTGGATCTATTACTGTTGAAGAGGTAAAAGAAGATGTTCTTCAGAAAATAAGAGCTGCTTATAAAAACAAAGATACATTTTTGGAAAAATGGAAAAACCTAAGTAATTCAATATTAAAAGAAAGACCTAAAAAAGCAAGAAGCCTTTTAACAGAAGTTAAAACGACAGAAAAACTTATTGCTATCGGTTCTTCTACAGGTGGAACTGTTGCTCTTGAATATATTTTTACTACTCTTCCTAAAAATCTTCCTCCAATTGTTGTTGTTCAACATATGCCTGAAACATTTACAGCTCAATTTGCAAGAAGATTAAATGAACTTTCTGAACTTACAATAAAAGAAGGTGAACAGGATGAGCTTTTAGAGATCGGAACAGTTTATATTGCACCTGGTGGTTATCATATGGAGGTAAAAAGAGTTGGTGCATCTTTATTTATAAACTTAAATAAAAAAGAAAAAGTAAATTATCAAAGACCAGCGGTAGATCCATTATTTTTTTCTGTTGCTGAAAATGCTGGTATCAACTCCCTTGCCATTCTTTTAACAGGAATGGGTAAAGATGGAGCAGCAGGACTTTTAAAAATAAAAGAAGCTGGAGGATATACTGTTGCTCAGGATGAAAAAACATCTATAGTATGGGGTATGCCAAAGGCAGCAATTGATTTAAATGCTGCAAAAGAAATATTACCTTTAGACAAAATTCCAGAAAAAATAGTAAATTTTGCTTCAAATTAAATTTTTCAAGTTAAAGTCTTTTTTAAATTTTATTTCTTGTTTTTTTCGAGATATTCTTTTATAAAAGTTCTTACATCTTCTGTTTCAAATCCATATTTAGCTTTTACATCTTTTATGGCAAGATTGAAATCCTCTTCTGTTATTTTAAATCTTTCCAAAATTGCTTCTTTTGGTACCCCACTTGCTTCTGATATCTCTTTAAAAGTGCTGCTTCCTTTTATTAAGGTTGGATTGAAAAAGCCTGTACTCTTAACTTTGGTTTTTAATGTTGGTTGTGTCCATTGAAATTGACCTGTAGCGGTTGTGACTCGCTGAATTTCAGTTGGAGTCCCTACCTGAATAAGTTTATATGTAACAATAGACTGCCAAATAACAATTATAGCAAGGATAAGATACTTTAAGTATTTTAAAGGTTTATCAACCTTAAAAGGTATAATAAAATTTTTCTTAAATATTTTTTTCCCGATATTTGCAAAAAACTCCTGTATTGAACCTAAGGTACATATCTGTCCGCAAAAAGCTCTTCTAAATAAAAATGCAACTATCAATACTGCTATTATCATTATAAAATTTGTCAGAGCAAGCCTTTTAAGTATAAATCCATACCCAACAAATGAAAAAAGCGATTCAATAGCTCCAAAAGGACAAAATGCATCAACACCCTGAACTTTTGCAACCTTGTAAAATTGATGAAGTTGTGATATTATTTTTATTTTTATGCTATTTTTATTTTAATGCAATATTTATTTTAACACAAATTTTGTTTAATTCAAAAAGATTTAAGTTCTAACCAATATTTACCCCTTGATATTCTATTTAAAAACATTAGATTTGTAATGGATTTAAAAATTCTTTAATTTCAAATTGTAATTTTTTTAGGTAAATTTATGGCATTTATAAGCATTTTATTTGGAGAAAAAGAGCAACAAATTTATGACAAAACAAAACTTGAAAATAATAAGATTGAAGATAAAGATAAAGAACCTGAATACTTTAAGGATTTAAGTCTTGATCATTTTGTTGCTGAATTATTAAAACATAAAGATAAATACAACTTAAAAGAGTATCTTTTCAATCCTTTATCTGATAGAGATACAATCTACTTTAGACAGGAAGTAATGCAAGATCTTGAAAGAAACGATGAACTTTTTGAAAAAATAAAGGATTTTGCACATATTATATTTGATGCTGTTAATAATGTTGAGAATGCTATCAAGTACCTTAAGAAAACTGAAGGAAAAGGCAAAAATTATCTTGAAAAAGGAAGATTCTTAAACTCATTTATAGTTTACTATTCTAATATTGAAATTTTTGAAAAATCGCTTCATAAGTTTGAACTTAAATCTAAAGGTCTAATTGAATTTAGAAAGTATATTTCTGATTATGTAAATTCAAGCAACTTTAAAAATCTTTTAAGCGAAGCACAAGCCTTACAAGAAGAACTAACAAAATTGAAATATTCTATGCTTATTAAAGAAAATTGCATTAAAGTAAGGAAATATGAAAAAGAAGAAGACTATACCATAGAGATAGAGAAAATATTTGAAAAATTCAGAGATGGAGAAGCCAAAGATTATAGAAAAACATTCACTGAAGAGCCTTATGCAGAACATGTTGAAGTTGGGGTTTTGGCTTTAGTTGCCAAACTTTACCCACAAACATTTTCCAAACTCGATAACTTTTATGAAACCAATAAAAATTTTGTTCAAGAAAAACTTGCAAAATTCTCAAGGGAAATCCAATTTTATATTGCTTATTTAGAATATATTAAAAAGTTTAAAGAATTAGGTTTACCATTTTGCTATCCTGAAGTTGTAACTAACAAAAAAGAAATATATGGCTACGAATGCTTTGATATAGTTCTTGCAAGTAAGTTAATAGAACAGGATAAAAAGATTATTCTAAATGATTTTTACCTTGAAAAAGAGGAAAGAATAATTGTTGTATCAGGTCCAAACCAGGGAGGGAAAACAACCTTTGCAAGGATGTTTGGGCAGTTGCATTACCTTTCATCTTTAGGATATCCAGTCCCTGCAAGAAAAGCAAAACTTTTCCTTTTCGATAAAATCTTTACTCATTTTGAAAGAGAAGAAAAAGTGCAAAGCCTTCAGGGTAAATTGCAAAATGATTTGTTAAGAATGAAAAAAATTTTAGATAATGCAACTCAAAATAGTATAATCATTATAAATGAATTTCTCGCTTCAACTGCATTAAAAGATGCTGTTATAATTGGCAAGAAAATCATGGATACTTTGATAAAACTTGATGTTTTAGGCGTATGGGTAACCTTTTTAGATGAATTAAGTAGCTTTAATGAAAAAATTGTTAGCATGGTAAGTACAGTTGAACCAAAAGACCCTGTTAAAAGAAGATTTAAAATTATTAGAAAACCTGCCGATGGTCTCGCATATGCCATGCATATTGCCCAACAGTATGGACTTATATACGAAATATTGAAGGAAAAGATAAAATCATGAAAGTTTATTTAATGTATAAAGATAGGGATTTCAATAGAGATGTTCATCTCCCCAAAAACACTGAGACAATAATAAAAGATCTTGGGCTTGATGTTATACTTGAAGCAATGGCGAAAGAAGATAATCTTATATATGATATTTCAAAGATAGCTATCTTTACGAATTTAACAGATGATGAAGAGATTTTTTACAGACAGGAAATTATTAAAGATTGCATTAATAATCCTTCTGTTATCCGTGAAATATACAACATTGCGATTGAAGCAATAATAAGAAAAAGAAAATGGTCTTTCTTCAACATCTCTTCTATGTCAATAAATTCAATAATGTTTAGTTCAGTTCTTATACTCCAATCATTGTTAGAGTTGTTAACAAAACTTCGCGAGATTGCTGATGAAAATATAAATAAATTTAAATCAGAAGGTTTTAAGAGATTTTTCAAGATGATACAGGATGAAATTGGTGAAGACTACCTTTTAATGGTTTCAAAAACACTTAAAGATTTGAAATTTGAACAAGGGATGCTTATAAGTGCACAACTTGGAAATTATAATCAGGGGATAAATTATTTTCTCTGCAAACCTTTCGAAGGTTTAAAAAACAAATTAAAATGGCAATTTGCAGGTAAAATTTGCATTCATCCAATGGATGAAAGTGGTGGTATAGATCTAACAAGAAGACAGGAAAGAGCAATAAACCTTGCTGCAAATGCTTTAGCACAATCTGCTGACCATGTTACAAACTTTTTTGCTAAACTTAGAGATGAAATCGCATTTTATGTTGGTTGTATAAATCTATATGAAAAACTACAGGAACTGGGCTTAAAAGTTACATTTCCAGTTCCATATAGTTGCACTGAAAGGAAACATTCATTTGAGGAACTTTACGATATAAGTCTTGCTTTGCTTAAAAAAGGAGAAGTTGTTAGCAATACTCTTAATCTTGATGAAAATCAGATTATCTTTATAACAGGGGCAAATCAGGGTGGAAAATCTACATTTTTAAGGAACATTGGACAGACGCAACTTATGATGCAATCTGGTATGTTTGTTGGTGCAAAATCATTTAGTGCAAATGTTGCAAAAGCTATATTTACTCACTTTATTAAAGAGGAAGATAAAAAATTAGAAAGCGGCAAGCTTGATGAAGAACTTTTAAGACTTAGTGAAATCTCAAACCATATAAAAGCAGATTCTATGATTCTTTTTAATGAGTCACTATCTTCTACCAATGAGCGTGAAGGTTCTGAAATAGCCAGGCAGATAATAAAAGCTTTTTGTGAAAAAAATATAAAAATATTTTTCGTAACTCATTTTTATGATCTTGTATATAGTTTTTACAAAAATAATAGTTATAAAGTTTGCTTTTTATCTCCCGAAAGAAAAGAGGACGGAGAAAGAACCTTTCGGATCATAAAAAGAGATCCTATTGATACAAGTTATGGTTTGGATCTTTATGAGAAAATTTTTGAAAGGGGAGATAAAGCATAAATTGAGTTCTAAAAAGACTATTTTAAATTAAAAAACATATTTACTTTTTATTATTTTCTATTTTGATAAAATTGTAAGGAGGGGATATTGAAGAAAAAGTTAAAATAGGCATTATTATTTGTGATAGATATAAAAGTTGTGCAGGTGGTAAGTGTTTTAGGTCACTTAGCGAGAGAGCTGGTGCATTCAGCATTTACCAGGGGAAGATAGTTAAAGTTGTTGGATATACTTCATGTGGAGGTTGCCCTGGTGGAAATATCGAATATAGCCCTGAGGAAATGAAAAAAAATGGTGCCACTATAATTCACTTAGCAACAGGATTTGTTGTTGGTTATCCTCCTTGCTCATATATACAATATTTCAAAAAATTTATAGAAGAAAAGTATCAGATGAAAGTTGTCATTGAAACTCACCCAATCCCTCAAAAATACTACCTTATCCATCAAAAACTTGGGACATGGGATACTCCACAATGGCAGGAAATGATTGAACCAAACTTGGCAGATGAAAAGACAAGACTTACATATGATTAATTGCCCATTGATTAAACTACCTAATTTGATTAAAATGTTTAACTTGATTAAACTAATTAAATAAATAAAACTATTTAATTTGACTATACCACTTAAATTGATCAATTTAATTAAAATAATTTTAATTAGTTTCAATTCGTTTCTGGATATTATCGAGTTGCTCTTTCAATATCTCCGATTGAGAGCGAAGCATTTAAATTTCATCGCTTTCAGAATAAGTTGGATTTGGATATTGATAAGGAAGATTTACATAAGGTGGATAGTTTACCAAAGCTCTTCTAAAACCAAAGCCTGCGCCATATCCCCTACCAAATCCTATTGTGAAACCTCTACCAAAGCCCCTACCATATCCAGCACCGCCTCTTACATAACCTGGAGCATTAAACCCAGCACAATAATCAAAACCTCTACCAGTCATAGGTCCCATTCCCAATGGTCCCGTTCTGTCTCCTGATGGTATAAAGCCTTCTTATATATTATTTTTTCCTTGTCGGTAAACCTAAATAGTCTAAAACCAAATTAAAATAAAATTGAAATAATAAAATCATACAAATTTTAATAAATTGCAAAAGTTAGTCTTGACTAACTTTCTGAATTAAATATATAAAAAGATAATAAAAAAGTCAAATTTAAAAGTAAAATTTTTGATTTTATTATGTTAAGATTTTTGGTTGAAAATTAGAGGAAATTTACTTTTTGATTTATTTTTATAAATAATATAAAATTTTCAAAGATATAAAGCTTTTTATCAATTAACAAAAAATTATAGCTATATAAAAACTTTTGATAAGTATAGAAAGGCATAATGCGGATTCGATTTAACTAAACCTTAATTTTTCAACAGGGCCAGGTTTTGAAAAATAAAAACCTTGATAATAATCACAACCCAATCTTTTTAATAATTCATATTGTTCTTTGTTTTCAACTCCTTTTGCTACAACTATCATGTCTAAGCTATGAGACAATTTTATAATAACATTAACAATTTCTTCATCCTGTTTATTTACTGCAATATTATCAATAAAAATTTTATCTATTTTTAATTCATCAAAAGGTAAAAGTTTTAACCTTGCTAAAGATGAATATCCTGTTCCAAAATCATCTAAAGATAAACCTATGCCTAACTCTTTTATTTTGTATAATTTTGATATATTTTCATCTAAATTATTTATCAATAAAGATTCAGTTATTTCAAAATTTATTTTATGAGGAGAAGTCTCATATTCTGAAATTTTTATTTTTAAATAATTTATAAATTCTGGATCTTCAAGCTGTTTTCCAGATATATTTATAGAAAAAACAATATTTTTATCATTAAAATATTCTTTCACTATCTTAAAAGTTCCTTCAATCACAATTTTCCCTATATGGTTTATTAGATTTGTTGACTCAGCAATAGGAATAAATTCTGCTGGTGAAATAAAATTTCCATTATTATCTTTCAATCTTAATAGAACTTCAACTTTATCAAATTCATTATTATTTTTATAAATCGGTTGAAAATAAAGTATAAAATTATTATTCTGTATAGATTTTTTTAAAAGTATTTCTAAGTTAACTCTCTTATAACTTAAATCATTTAATATATTGTTATAATAAACAATAGAATTCTTGTTTTTTTTTGGCTTCTATCAAAGCCATTTCTGCTTTTTTTATCAATTCTTCAGATGAATTTGCATCATCAGGATAAATAGCTATTCCAAAACATAATGTAATATATATTTCTTCACCATTTATATAAAATGGATTTTTTATAGATTCAATAATTTTTTCAGCTACAAATGTTCCATCAAACTTTTCCTGAGCATTTCCAAGGATAATTGCAAACTCATCAGATCCAATTCTAAAAAAATGATCTGTTTTTCTAATAATCTTTATTACCCTATCTGTAAATTGCATCAATATTTCATCACCAAATGAAAAACCAAACTCATCATTAATATTTGAAAAATTATCTATATCTATTAAAATAATTATTTTTAAACTATCTTTTTCTCTTTTTGCAAGAAGGATTATTTCTTCTACTTTTTCATTAAATGATTTTCTATTTTTTAACTTAGTTAATGTATCATAATAGTACAAAGAAAACAGTTCATCCTGAAACTCTTTTAGTTTAGTTATATTTTCAGAAACTCTTATCCATTTAAATAAATTATTATTTTTATCCTCTATCTTAAAAAATTTATCTCTTAACCATATAATTTTATCGTTATTAATTATTCTATATTCTATAACACTTAAATGTTTATAATTCATAAAATAAGTTTCAACTAAACTTATATCATCTTTATAAATATATTTTTTCCATGAATCTTTATTTAATAGAACTTCTTTTTCTGTTAAAGGCCATATAGAAGAAAATGATTTTGATACAAAGTAAAGTTTGCTTAAATCATTGTTATAAATCCAGAATACTTCATCTATATTATCAGAAATTAGAGTAAAATCTTCTTTTAATTTCTCTATTTCTTTAAACAATTTTTCAGTAATAAGAGCTTTTTTATAAAAATTGTTAATTATACTTATCATAGTAAGTATTGTAAAAATTGTAAGTCCAAATGAAAACCTTGAAAAAGGATACTGTGAGAAATATCCTATATATTTACCAAAATAGACAAAATACATATCATCTATAGCAGCAAAAATAGCTATAGTAAGTCCTATAAAAATTTCTATAATTAAATTTAAATTTGTTTTTTTATTATATTATAAACTAAAACTACATAAAAATAGATTATAATTAGAAATAAAATAATATCTCTTAATTTATAAAATATTCCTTCTTTACCTCTTGAGAAATTTGCTGCATATATAAGATACTTTTCATTTGGAATTTTTACTGATATAAAAAGATCTGGATTAATAATTGCTAAAAAAGTAATTAATAAAGAAATAAAAAAACCTGAATAAATTATAAATTTATTAAATTTTATAAAACGATTTTCTTTTTCAAAGACAAAATAAATGAAGAATGGAAATGTAAATATAAACCATGCACCACCAAGCTGTTGGAAAATGTGAAAATAAACACCTATATTTCTATTTAATTCAAAACCACCAAAATAAATAATAAAAAATTCACTGAAAATAAAAATAAAAGAACATAAGCCCATTAAAAAAGTAGCAAGATATATTTTTATTTTAGTTTTTAAGTATAAATAAAAAAACAAAAAAATACCAAAAAAAATTAAACCTGAACCAATTGCAGGAACTAATAGTTCAATTAAAGTAATAGGATGAATAAAATCCATAATCAAAGTTTAATTAATTTTTTTAAGATATCAAATTATAAATTAATTATTTTCTATAAATTTTTAATCATGGTATACTAAAATTTTAGTACAAATAATTTAGAATTATTAATTCATATACAAAAATATATTCGTCAAAATAATTATTTAAAAACAGATTATTTTTATTTATTTTTAATTATTTTAAATGAATAATAAAATTGAATTTTAAGATTTATATTTTATAATTATTAATATAAGTTTAATATAAGATTATTTACAACAAATTATCTTTATAAATTTTATGAATAATATTAATTTAAAAATAAATAACTCTAAAAAGAGAATTAACAGAATTATTAATAAAATATTAAAAATAGGTTTTAATAATATAAATTTAGATACTTTATCGAATGAATCTAAAAAAATTTATGAATTTTCATCAAATATAAATTATGATTATGGAATAGGCTATTCATTTTATTTTCAAGGTGTTATATATAATTATCTATCAAAGTTTAAAGATTCCCTTATATTACTTGAAAAAGCATATAAAATTTTTGATGAATTAAAAGATAGCTTAAGTTTAGCACGTGTTTGTATATCCTTAGGTTATAATTATACTGAAAGGAATATTTATTATAAAGGATTAGTTTATTATCAGAAAGTTCTAAGATTAAGTAAAAAAAGTAAAAAAATTAGGAATTCGGACATAATTATCAAAGCTTTGAATAATATTGGGGTAATTTATTTAAAAAATAATTTACCTGCAATCGCAAGAGAATACTTCCTAAAAGCTAAAGATATTGCTTATAATAAAAACTTTTATAATCACATTCCCATTTATCTTGAAAATATAGCTATAACTTATAGAAATCAAAAAGATTTCAATAAATCAATAGAATATTTTAATGAAGCTATCAAAAATCTAAAATCAATAAAAATTAAAACTAATGAGACAAGAGGATTATCTTTAATTTATTATGAAATGGGGGTATTGTATTTACTAAAAAAAGATTATGATGAAGCTTATTTTTATTTTATGAACTCCGTCTTTTATTCAATGAAAATTAATAATAATCTTCAAATTATTAATTCAACAATTGGTTTATTAAAAGTTTTTTATAAATTAAAAAAAACTTATAAATTCAAAGAAGCTCTTCTTTTTACTCTTAAACAAAGTAGAAAAATTGGAGCTATTGAACCTATTCTTGAAATTTATAAACTTTTTCATCTTTTTTATTTTAATATTGAAAAAAATTATAAGCTAGCATATAAATTTCTTAAAAAATATTTTATTATTAAAAGAAAATTACTCAATTCCTCTTTACTTAATAAACTTAACAATGAAGAACTTGAAGTTTTTCACCTTATGCAAGATAAAGAAATAGAGATTTATGAAATAAAAAACAAAAAAATTAAAGAAAAAAATTATGAAATAAGAAATACTCTTAATCTTATTAAAACTGAAAACTCTTTTTCAATAAATTTATTAAAAAATATCTTCAAAGAGAAATATATCAGAAATAATAATATTGAAATTTTCTCTTTTATTCCTGATTTCAATAAAAACTTATCTATTGTTGATTTTTATATCAAAGATAAAAACAATCTTGTATTTATTATTATTAAAACAAATTCTAAAAAAATTGCCTCTTCTTTTATTATTTTTACAATATTTACTTATTTTATCAAATACTTAAATCTAAATTTTTCTTTAAAAGATATCTTTGATAATATTTTATATGAATTAAATAAAATAATTAAATCTAATAATAAAAATAAAAAGCACAAAGGAGAAATAAAAAATCTTATCATAGGTATGATAAACTTAGAAAAATTAAACCTTAAAATTTATTCTATAAAAAAGTTTTCAAATTTTATTGTATCTAAAAATAAAATTATTAAATTAAAATACTTATTAATAAAACATTATTATTATACTGAATTAAACCTTAAAATGAATAAAAATTTTACCTTAGCAATTTTCCCTGAAAAAAAATCCAAAATTGAAAATATAAATTATGAAATCTTTTTAGATACTGCTAATATAAAAAAAACTTTAATGATTAATGAAGGATATTTATTAATAAAAAATAATTAAAAATTTATGGAAAATTTCCTCTTTAAAAATTTATCAGATTTTGAAAAAGATCTTTCTTCATTAATAACTAATATAAAAAATTACCCCAGTCAAACCTTAAATGATCTCAATAAATTAAAAGATCAGATAAATACTTTTATGCAAAATAATTTATTAGAAAAAGACAAAAAAAACTATAAAAAATTTTTATCATTAATTTTAAATATAGATTATCAAATAATTGTTTCTCTTATATATCTTTCCAAATTTGATGAAGCATTAGATAAAATAAATCAGGTAAAAAATTTTTATACTACAAAAAATTTAAAAAAAGATTTAATATTTTATAAAACTTTACTAAGTGAGGGAATTATTTTATCTCAACTTGGAAATTTAAGTTATGGAATAAAAATTTTTAAAAAAATTTTATTAAAAAGTTTAAAAAACAAAAATCTTTATGAATTAAAAGGAATCTTATATAACAATCTTGCTGAATCATTTAATTCTTTAAAATTATATAAAAAATCTTTGCTTTATTATAAAAAAGCATATTTTGAATTCAAAAAACTAAGAAATAAACAAAGATTAATTATATCTATAAATAATATTACAGATATATACTTAAAAACAAAAAAAATAAATTTAGCTAAAATTTTTGCATTGAAACTTTTAAAATTTGCAAAAGAATTTAATGATTTCAAAAACATTTCAACTGGTTTATGTAAACTTGCAAATGTTTATCTACTAAAAGGTAATCCCTTAAAATCTTATAAATTAAATAATAAATCTATTAAAATTTCAAAAAAATACAATTTTATTGATTCACTAATATTAAATTATATTCTAAAAATAAAAATTTATCTATCTTTAAATAAAGAGTTTTTTAAAGATCAAAAAGAAAATAAAATCATAAATTTAATAAAGAAAACTTACAAATATATAATTAGAAATAAATATATAAGATTTTTGAATGATTTTTTTGATACTTCAATATTTGTTTTAGAAAAAATGAAAAAGTATAAACTATTAAATTATTTTTTAATAAAATATTTAAAAAATTTAAATTATTTAAACTATAGTTCATTAGAATTTAACAAAAAAAGAGATCAAACAATTAAATCTTTACTTGATTTAAAAGACAAAGAATATTATTACTATAAATATTTAAAAATAAAATCTTTAAATGATAAACTTAAAAAAATACATAATTTACAAAAAAAAGATATAAGTTTTGCAAGAAAAATTTATCAGAATTTAATATTAAGCGAAATACCTTTTATTCCAGGACTACACATTTTTTTTAATTATAGAGAAGGGAAAAATCTTAGTGGTGATTTTTTTAATATAAAGATTCTTTCACCTGAAATTATTAGCATTTTTATTGCTGATGTTTGTGGTCATGGTATTTATTCATCATTTTCAACAATAATATTAAAATTATTTTTTAATATGCAAATAGAAAAAAAAATATTATTATCTCCTTCTCTCTTAATGAGTAACCTTAATACATTTATTATAAATAATATTAAATTGGATAATTATATTACTGGTTTTTATTGTGTAATTGATCTCAATAAAAAAGAAATAGATTATTGTTCTGCAGGACATAATCCTCTATTATTCCTAAAAGATGATATATCTTATAATATTAATGCAAATTCTTTATTCTTAGGGATAAAAGAAGACACTAAATTTATTGAAAATAAAATCCATTTTAATGAGAACTCTTATCTTTTAATATTTACAGATGGTCTTTCTGAATTTAAAATTGACAAAAAATCCTTATTTGATTTAGATCAGATTAAGAAATATTTTTTTGGAGAAGAAAAAATTAATAAAATTGATATTAATGATTTAAAAATAAAAATTGACAAAATATTTGATTATCTTAATAATTTCTATAGAAATAATAAAAATTTTAAAAAATTAGAAATAGATGATGCAACAATTCTTTTAGTTGCTTTTCAATAATCATTTCTTTATGAAAAAAATATATTTTAATAATTAAAAACATAAAGATAAAATATAATGGTGAAAAAGAATATAAAATTTTACAAAAAAATCTTTAATTTTTTTGATTCATATTTTCAATATTATGGTGGTATTTTAGGTCTTATAGTTTACAGTTTTCCAGCTTATTTTAGAGAAAAAAAGGGCAATATAATTGTAAATTCAATAATTATAAATCAAATTTACTTTACAGGATATCTTGCAATTAGATTAATTTCAATTGTGGCTTTTTCGCTTGGAGCAGTTTCTATCATAGAACTTTTTTCTCAACTCTCAAAATTTGGAGCAATTGAGTTTATTGGAAAAATATTGAATGTTGTACTTATAAGGGAACTTGGTCCTATGATAACAGCCTTTATAGTAGCAGCAAGATCTGGATCTGCAATAACAGCTGAAATAAGCACAATGAAAGTTAATGAAGAGGTAGATGCACTTGAACTTCTTGGAATAGATCCTTTGAAATTTATTGTTTTCCCAAGAATAATAGGAGTCTCTATATCTTTAATATTCCTCTATATTTATTTTGCAACAATAGGTATTTTCGGAGGATTTTTTATATATTACTTAACAGCAGAAATTGATTTTAATAGTTTCTTTTTATATATAATGAGCAACATTAATTTTATAGATATTTTCTCAGGAATATTAAAATCATTTATATTGGGTTTATTTATTGCAAGCATCTCTATTTATTATGGTTTCAGAGCAAAAAACACAACTCAAATACCACAAGTTATTACTAAAGCTATAATGAGTAATATTACAATTATATTTATATTAAATATCTTAATCTCTATTTTATTTTACATTTAATAATTTATTTTATTTATTAACTTTTAATAATTTTTTCAATTTATTATTCACATGATAAAGACCTATCTACAAGAGTTTCAACCTGAATTGCTGAAAGAATAATTTGATTTGTATCAGTTACTATTATTGCTCTTGTTTTCCTACCAGCAGTTGCATCATATAAAAGATTATTCTGTCTTGCATATTCTTTGAGTCGCTTTGCTGCATTTCCATCAGCTGACAATATACATACAACTTTATTTTTATTTACATAACTTCCAAGACCTATATTTAAAAAATCACTGTTTTTCATCCATTTCTCCTTAATTTCTATTTCACAATACTTTTAATAGAATTTTTATTTATTTTATTGTATAAATCAGCATCAAATTTATAGAGATTTTTTTTCTTTTCATTGTATTGCTTTTGTGCTATTTCAAGAAGTTCATTAATTAGATCTTTAAAGCTTAATCCTTTAGGTGCCCATAAATAATAGGAAATTGACCCCGGTATAGTATTTATTTCATTTACATAAATATTCTTATTATTTTCAAGTAAAAAATCAACTCTTGCAAGCCCTGAACAATCTATTGCTTTAAATGCTTCTTTTGCAAAATACTCAATTTTTTCTCTCAAAATTTCATCAATTTCAGCTGGAATTTTTCTTGTAAACCCTTTAGTTTTTGAATTAGACCTTACATATTTATCTTCAAAAGAAAGGATAGAGTCAATTGTAACTGGTTCTTCACAAACCGATACTTTTAAATCATTATGAAATCCCATTACAGAACAATTTATTTCTCTTAAATTTTCAACAGCTTTTTCTATGATAATTTTTGAATCATATTGCATAGCAATTTCAATTGCATTTTTTAATTCTTTTCTATCTTTTGCTTTTGAAATACCTATACTTGATCCTAAATTTGATGGTTTAACTATAAAAGGTGAAAGTATGTTTTTTTCTATATCATCTAAAATTTTTTCAATATTTTTTTCAAGATCTTCTCTATAATACCATTTATAAGGAACAAGTGGTATATTATGAAAAGAAAATAATTTCTTCATTGTAACTTTATCCATTCCATTTGTTGAAGCTCCAATATTTGCCATAGCATATGGAATATCTAAAAGCTCAAAAACACCTTGACAGGTTCCATCTTCTCCATTTGTTCCATGAAGAGCAGGAAATATAAGATCAACTTTTAATGGTTTATTTTTATCAATTAAAAATGGGCTTCTCTCTTTCTTATTAAATGTTAAATAAACATTTTTTACTTTTCTAAAATCTTTTTTTCTAAATGTTTCTATATTATTTAAACAATCACCTGTTAACCACTCCCCATCTTTTGTTATATATAAAGGAATAGGGTTATATTTTTCCTTATCTATATTCTCAATAACCTGAAGCCCAGTAATTACTGAGACCTCATGTTCTACACTTTTTCCTCCAAAAACAACAAGACAATTTTTCTTTTCCATAAAACCCCTTTTTAACTAAAAATTTTATAGGATTAAAAAAAATTAAAAACCAATATAAAATTAATAAATAAAAAACGAAAAAATAAAATTAATTTTCATAATTGTCAGGTAGATCATTTTCAAATAGTACAACAGTTTTACTATTTACAAGTTTTGGTAATAATTTTGAAGCCTCATTTAAATTATCAACTAAATAAAAATTTTCATTATTATTATAACTTTTATATCCTTCAATCAAAGCTTTTCTATTTGTTTTACCAACAAATATTGCAAAATCTACGCATTGAGAAATCAATCTCCCAAAATTTTTATTTTCTTTATACTGAAATTTACCAAGCTCTATAAATCCAGGAGTAACCACAATTTTTTTTCTATCTTTAAATCCACTTATTACATCCAATGCTGCTTTCGCAGAATGTGGATTTGAATTATATGCATCATCAAGTATTAAAAGCATTTCATTTGGTTTAATAATACTTAGCCTATGTTCAACGGGTTTTATATTTTTTATAACTTCAAAAATATCATTATAACTAACATTTAAAAAAAAACTAATTCCAACAGCAACAACAAGGTTTTGAATTAGATGCTTACCAAGTAATTCTGTTTCAAATTTAAAATTTCCAAATTCATTAATCTCTATTTCAAATATACTTTTATCCTTTTCAATATAAACATTTTTAAATAAAATCAAAGGTTTTCTATTTACATTTTCACCATATGTAAAAATATATTTTATATTATTATTTAAAATTGAATTTATATTAATTAATTGAGGATCAAACTTTTCTAAAACAATTAATTCTGTTTTTTTGTCTTTTTTATTTAAATTTTCTTTATTTATATCTTCTATATAATTTTGTAATTTTTTATAAATATAATCATTGTCAATATTAATAAAACCAATTTTTGATTTTTTTATAAGTTTAAACTTTTCATTTGCAATATTTTCTAATGTCTTAAAAGTCTCAAGATGTGCAGGACCAACAGCTGTTAAAATACCAATATCGGGATTACAAAGATTTACAAGCTCATCTATATTATTTTTATATCTTGCCCCCATCTCAGAAATAAAAATCTGATAATTTTCATTTAATCTCTCATTTATATTTTTTGATAAACCCATTGGAGTATTATAGCTTGCTTCAGATGCTAAAACATTATATTTTCTTTCTAAAATAGTTTTCAAATAAAATTTAGTTGAAGTTTTTCCATAACTTCCTGTAATTCCAATAACAAGTAATCCTTTTTTTTTCAATTCAAAAATCTTATTTTTTGCTAAATTATAAAATTTTTTATTAATTAAATTTTCAAAAGGATAAATAAAAAATTGAGCAAAATACATAATTAAAGGTGTTAAACTTAAGACAAAAATAGAAAAAAAACTATATAGAGAAATAAAGTTTATAAGATAGATATAATAAAGATTCTTAATAAAAATATTGTAATTTTCATTATTAATTTCAGAATAAATTTCTATAATATTTTTCTTGAAATTATTTATATTAACATCAATTGCTTCAAAAATTATACTTTTTATTGCAAAAAAACCTAAAATTAAAATCCCTAAAAACAAAAACCAGTATAATATTTTTAATCTTATTGCTCTTTTAGTATATACAAGTGGTTTTTTTATATTGTGACTTTTTCTTTTCGAACTAAAATAAAATATATAAAGGTAAATGAATATAAAAAACAAATAAATTAAAAGAAAATTAAAATCAAAAGTAATTTCCAATTTTAAAATTTCTAATTTGAAAGGTTCTATTTTAAAAATATTTAATAAAGAAGAAAAATTGGTTAGTTGATGTTCTAAAAAGAATTTACTAATTATATTTAATGACAAAAAAATTAAAAAAGATATAGTAAGAGAAATATATCGATTTTTATATATAAGTAAATTATTTATATTAAAAAGCCATCTTTTATACTCAAAATGTCTATAATTATGAAGTTGGGCCATATGAAGAAGATAATCTTTATCAAGTATAAAAACCCAAATAGAATATAAAAAAATTGTTAAAAAAGAGATATAAATACAGAATAACATAGATCCTCACAAAGTTTTATTCTATCAAACTTCTATTATATTCAAAAATTTAATATTTTCAAAGATTTAATCTTTTAAAATTTTAATCTTTCAAGCATTTGAAATAAAATAATCAACAACTCTTATAAATTTATTAAAATTATCAAGATAACTATAATGGGCTGCATTTTCAAGAATAACTATACCCGAATCTTTAATAAGTTTATTTAATTTTTTTGCCATATATAAAGGTGTATCTATATCATTTTCTCCCCATATAATTAATGTTGGTTTTTTTATTTTTTTTGCAAATTTACTCAAATCCTGATTAACAACTCTAACAAATATTTCTTTTAAATTTCCTGCATTTTCATAGTCTATACTTCCTTTTATTTTTAATCTTTCTCTTATTTTTTTCAAAGTATTATTAAACTCCTTTTTAAAAAATAAACAATAAATCCTTAAAAAAAATTTTATTGTTTTATAAGAATAAACTTTTAAAAAATATTTTAATTTTCTTTTTGGTTTCAATCCTGCAGAATCTACAAGTATTAATTTCTCTATAAGCTCATTTGCTCTAGCTCCTAAAATAATAGCAATTCTACCTCCAAAAGAATGCCCTATAATAGAGCATGGATGAAAATTATAATATTTAATAAAATTTTGAACTATATTTGCATAATCAAAAATATCCCAATTTGAAGGAGGAATCTTTGAATTCCCAAATCCAGGAAAATCAACTGCAATTACATCATATTTTTTAGATAAAATATCAAAAACAGGTTTAAATGTTTCTATATTTGCCTGCCAACCATGAAGAAGTAATACTTTTTTACCGGAACCTTTCCTTATAAAATTAATATTTTTTATATCATAATCATTATTCATTTTAAATTGCTTCTCTGATTATCATAAAATAAATATATTTTTACAAACTCATATTAATAAAAATTGTCCCAATGTCAATTAAAATTAATTTTAGTATTGACAATCTATTTTCAAAATTTAAAATTTAATTGAAATATTTTTTTGACTGATTATTTAAAATAATTTAATTATGGAGTTATTATTATGAATAATAATCTTAAGTTATTTGGTCTTCGACCTGAAAAAGGAAGATGGTTCTTTATTATACTTGGGTTACTTATCTATATCTGCCTTGGAAGCGTTTACTCATGGAGTATTTTTAGAAAACCTCTTGAAAATCTATTTAATATTGGTGCTACAAAAAGTAGTATGCCATATATGATTTTTCTTGTATTTTTTTCATTTTTTATGCCAATTTCAGGAAATTTTCTTGATAAATATGGACCAAAATTAGTTATTGCAACTGGTGGATTTTTCGTAGGTATTGGGTGGATTTTAAGTAGTTTTGCTAAAAATATAACAATGATAAATCTTTTTTATGGTGTAATTGGTGGTGCTGGTGTAGGTATAGCTTATGGAGGTCCGATAGCAATTGCTACAAAATGGTTTCCGGAGAAAAGAGGATTTGCTGTTGGTCTTATTGTTATTGGGTTTGGTTTGTCTCCTCTCATAACTGCTCCTTTTTCAAAGATGTTGATAGATATGTTTGGACCTTTAAAAACATTTTTGTTTCTTGGATTAATTTTTCTTTTCACTATAGTACTTTTAGCTTTACTTATGAAATTTCCACCTTCTAATTGGAATGTAAACAATGGTAATTTTTTAAATAATGATCTTGATAATAATTTTAATATTTCTGAGATGTTAAAAAGTTCAAGTTTTTATGCTTTATGGATCTGTTATGCAATTGGAACTACAAGTGGATTGATGGCTATAGGTATATCAAGTCCAGTTGGAGAAGAAATTATTAAAATAAGTTCCAATATTTCTGCATTAGCTGTTTCTATTTTTGCTATTTTTAATGGTCTTGGAAGACCAATTTTTGGATGGTTAACAGATAAAATTTCTTCTAAATATACTGCTATTATATCATTTATTATAACCTTTCTTGCTTCAATTGGAATGATCAATGCAGGGGAAGGAAAAATAATTTTATACCTTATATGTTTCATCTGCTTCTGGTTATGTTTAGGCGGTTGGTTAGCCATTGCTCCAGCAACTACAGCTAATTTTTATAGTACAAGAAATTATAGTAAAAAATATGGTTTTGTTTACACTGCTTATGGTTTTGGAGCAATAATAGGAAACTTAATTTCTGGAAAAGCAAAAGATATTTTTGGTAGTTATATTTATACTTTTTATCCAATAGCTATTCTTAGTATATTTGGAATTTTAATTTCATTTTTATTATTAAATAAACCTTCAATTAAAAAAAATTAAAGTTATTCATTAAACTTATGAGGTTTTTTATTAACTAAATTTTTATATAAAATATTTTTTTATTTATCTTTTATCTATAAAATCCTCTTTTTGTAAGTTCAAGTTCTACTTTAGCTGATTTTTCCTCGTAATTTATTAATTTCAACCAGATTGCTGTTGCATCGGTTTTTTTATTTAGTTTTTCATAAAGAATTGCAGCTTGCATCAAAGCATTTGCTGATTCTTTCTTTTTCCCTTCTTTTTCAAGAAGCTGAGAAATTTTAATTAGATCAGAAATTGCCACTTCATACTTTGAAAATATCTCATTTGGAGCAGATGCTGAAACAATTGCTCTATTTGTATAAACTATTATCGCATATTCTATTATTTTTGGATCATTAATATTTTGATTATTGTTATTATTAAGTTTCTCTTCAATTATTTCAACTGCTTTATCAAGATATATATAAGCTTTTTGAACAAAATTTATTGCTTGCATTGGATTTTTAGTTTTTCCACCTTCCATTGCAATAAGAGAGCCATAATAGGCAAGGGCTACTGGATTTTCTTTTTCTTTTTTAAGAATTTTTTCTGCTAAAATTTTTGCTTCATCATATCTTGAAAGCCCAAAAAGTGCAGAGAGTTTTTCAAGGTCATCATCCGAATTAAGTTTTTTATTAAATTCTTCCTCTGCTAATTTATTTTCTAAATCCTGCTCTTCTTTTACCTTATCAAAAATTGAATTTAAAAAAATTATATCTTTTTCCTTCTTTTGTTCACCTTTTTCTTTTAAATAACTTATATATGGATCAAAACCACTTACTTTTAAAGGTGGGATAATAACATAATTGTCAGGACCGATATTATTCATTGAAAGTAAATCTTTTTGAAGAAATCCCGATGGTGTTAATAAATCATAAAATTTTGGACCTTCTTCCCATTTAAGACCTCCCCCAGATCTCACACTTGCAAAATCTTTAATATTTATCCATCCATTATTTCCAAGGGGATCAGAAAGACTTGCAAATACCCAGTGATAGGTAGCTCTTCCATCTAATATTTTTTGAATTTCCTTATAAATTAAAGGTATTTGAATATAGATCTCATTTTGTTCCTTAACAATTATCATATCTATATAATTAACTTCTCCATCCTTAAAGAGAAGTTTAGCCTTTTCCTTTTTAGCCCCATCAATTAATATCATAAAATCTGGTTTATTACTTTCAGGGAAAGAAATATTTAAATCTTCATATTTATCGAATTGACCTCTTATTTTTAAAAATTTTTTATTATTAGTTGAGTTTATGTCTATAATTTGTTCATTACTATTTGAGTCTATATCAACGAATATTGCAATTTGTATCCCAGACAGATCACTTTCAAAATTGTATATATTCGGTATTTTCTTTAATATTACAGCTAACTGCCAGATAGAAGGTTCTATAAGAGGTCTATAGACTTCATATCCTATAATATCACAAAGATTTTTTTCAGAAAAAATTTCATGGTAAGGATATTCATAAGATCCATCACCATTGTCATCATCTGTTTCATCGTAAAATGTTTGAAGAAGCGGACCACCTGCCATTGAAGGCTCATGTCTTATATTTAATATATTTGCAAATAAAGGCTCTATCAATGAATTTGAAAATATAAACCAGAAAGGTATTGAAAAAACTAAAGGTAGAGATATAAAAGTTACAACAATCTCAAGAATTTTATTTTTTAAATTTTTTATTTTAATTTTTTTCATAATCTTTATTTTCCTTTTAAATACATTTTTTTTAATATTTCTTTATTTTATATATTACCTTTTCTATATTATTTCTTTTAATTCAATTTTTTACTAATTTTTAATTATCATTTTTAATTTTTTTTCTTTTTATTTTAAAAGAAATGAACCATTAATAAAGAGATTTAATACCCTTGTTATTGTATCTACCATAAATCCACCCATCACAATACTTCCCAAAATCCAACCAGAAAATGGAAGAAGGACTTTTGGTTCTTTTATTTCATTCAAAGTAAAAATTATAGTCTTAAAAATATTTTTTAATATATTCTTTTTTTCTTTCTTAAATTTATTTTTTAATAGTTCATTATCTTCTTCATTTTGGTTTTTTAGATTTTCAATGGAATTTGATGGTTTGAAAAAGTAATCATATCTGATTGACTTTTGTGGGCATATTTGAATGCATGCACCACATTTTGTACACGTTATAAGCACCTTTGGTTTTTTTTCTTTGATAGAACTTTCATCGATAGATAATGTCGGGCAATTCTTAGCACAAAGAAGGCATCCGCTACAAAGATTGCTATCAATTTTAACCCTGAAAAAAGATATTTTATTAGTTAAAGATTGCAAAGCTCCAAATGGACAATAACTCATGCATTGAACCCTTTTTTTTGTTAGATATGGGAGAACTATAGCAAGAGAAAAAAACAGAAGGATCATTAAAATAAAGGCTAAAAAAGAATTGAAGTTAGTCACCTTTTCATATTCTGTAATTAATTTCCAGGGGCAGAACCATTGACAGAATATAACAGAAAAAGTTGCAAGAGAACCAAGTACAATAACAGCAAGCATGACAAAATTAAAATATCTTAATCTTTTATTCTTATCTTTAATTTTTATTAAAGATTTTTTTGGTATAGAAGAAAAACATTCATCCCATCCACCATAAAAGCATACCCAGGAACACCAACCTCTTCCAATAGTAAAAGTAGAGATAGTAATTATTACAAGCATTGCGTAAAACGAGGCGAAGTGCCCAGTCAATCTTGCAGGGAAAATTAGTACTTTTTCAAGAATATATGGAAATATAACCATAGGAAATACAATATGACAAAAAGGAGTTTCGTTTAAGAATATCTGTTTATAAGTTAAAGCCATGTTACCTCTTGATTCTATCAATAGTCCGATGAAAGATGGAAAAAAAGCAAAAGCCCCAAAGATAAAAAGAAATTTTCTATAAAAACTGATTTTTCCAGTTGAAATAAGCTTATAAAAGAAAAAGGTAAGATAAAGTAAAACAATCCAGGAAGAGATAATCGAAAGACCCTTTGCATTGTAGAGAAAAAAGAAATTCAGGATAAAAAAAACTAAAATAGTAACGAACAATGATGTAATTTTCGAAACCTTGTTTGTTTGAATAAGTAAATTATTTTTCATTTTTATTTTTTCCTTTTTTAATAGTTATAAAATAATTATATTTTTAATTATATTTTCTTCTTACCATCTTTTTTGTTCCAAAAATAATTAGGATTACAATATCTACTACTAAGTTTATTATCAATGAATATAAAGCAGCATATTTTGATTCAAATGCTGGAAAGATAAAATGTCCAAGGTTTCCACTTGTGTGAAGAAGCAATACTGGCATAATATTTCTATCTGTATTATTATATATCCAGGTAAAAATAACTGAGAAAAGTAATGTTCCTGCAATAAAACCAAAAAATGGTATATTTTTATAAATCTCTTGATTTTCCATAAAGAAAAGTGGAAGATGCCACAATCCCCATATGAGACCAAGGATTATACTTGATAAAAATGCATTAAATTTTATTTGAAGTCTATCAAGGGCATAGCCACGCCAGCCAAATTCCTCTGCAAGTGGCCCACCAAGAAAAAAGATATAAAAAAAGGCAGGAATAATCATAAAAGGTTGAGAGAAAATGATTGTACTAGAAAGTTTTTCTCCACTCAGAATCGCAATAAGATAAGAAAGACCAATGATAGATGGCATCAAAAGCAAGGCAGGAATAAGCCATATTTTTTTGAATTTAAAACTAAATCCTCTTTTAAGTAGCTCTAAGACCCCTTTTTTCCCTTCATTTAAAAAAGTTAAAAAAAATGCTGCTATTGTAGGACCAAAAGTAAATAAAATTGTTTTATTTTGTTTTTCCATATTTAACTCCTTTTTTTATATTTTTTTATTTTTAATTTTTTCTATTTTTCATTTTTTTTATTTTTTACTTTCTACTTTTTTATTTATATTTTCTACATTCATTTTTTAAAATCTATTGATATATTTAACTACCCTTCAAGAAAAATATTAATCCTTCAAAAACAAGAAAATAAATTCCAAGAATTATGAGTGTGAATCTTGCAATGTATTGTAGAATAGATAATGATTCTTCTTTTAATTTATTAAAAAAACTAAATCCAAGAAGAGGTAAAATAAATATTGAAGTTCCTAAAAAAAATAATATAAAATAAGCAATACCATAAATAACAGCATTTAATGGTGTATTCGAAGGAAGTGCAAAAACTCTTGCTGAAGCAACTAGAAATGGTGGGCATAAATTCATGCCTGCAAGAATTCCTAAAATAAAGGAACTTATCTTTTGCTCTTTTAATAATTTTAAATTTGTGCAAAGTTTTAGTTCTGGAAATTGAAAAAATATTCCATTCAAAAAAAGCAAAAAACCAGCCAAAACCCATGATATCCTTTTTAAATTTATTTGAAATTCCGGTGGAATATATCTCAATGCATAAAAACCCATAATTCCAATTATTCCCCCTACCAGTATATAAGACACAAACCTTCCTAATATAAACAATAAAACTTTAATATTATTTTTCTTTAATTCTTCTATATTTGAAAATAAAAAAGGTAATATTAAAGGATAGCAACTCATTATACATGAAGTTCCAGTGCTAAGTCCAAGTAAAAAACCTTCAATTATCTTCATTTAATCCTCCAGTTTTGAAAGATATTTTTTTGCTGTTTTTGCATATTTAGAATCAGGAGCTTCTTTTATTACTTGTTTAAATGCTTCAACTGCCTCTTTAGTTTTTTTATAAAACAATTTTAATCTTCCTAAAATTAAATAATATTGGGCTTTTTGTAGATTTGAAAAATTAAAAAGTTTTTCTTTTAAAAAATTAAGATCTTCTTCAACAACTTTTGCTCTATTAAAGGGGGTTGTTTCTGTTATTTCTATCCCATTTTCTGCCCTTAAAAACCTTATAATAATATTGTTCCCATCTTCTTTAACAGCTTTATCCATAAGCTTAAAGCCTTCATCAAGTTTTGATGCTGCTGCTATAAGATTTCCTTTTTTTGATAAGGCATTTGCGACCAAAGTAATTGCACTTCCTCTATATGCTAAAGCTATTGAATAAAAAGTTTTCCCTTTATATTTAGAAAGCCAGTCTACTGCAAGATTCGAATACTTAATTGAGTCAATCAGAGCAAGATTATGATAAGCAAGTCCAACAAATAAAGGATCATTTTCTTCATTAGAATTTTTGTATGTCTCAACAATCTTTAATAGAGTTTGTTCATCCTCTGTATCAATTATTTTTTGAATTATACTAAATGAATCATCTGCAAAACATATAAAAGAAAAATTATTCAAAAAAATTAGTAAAATTAATAAAAGCTTAAAAGATAAAAAAAATGAAAACATAAAACTTAAACTGTTTTTAATTAATTTATTTTTCATAAATCCTCCTTTAATTTTTAATTTTATTAAAATAATTTTTTAAAATCCTTTTCCATAATAAAAAATAATAGAATAGTTTCCATTTAAATTCCAACCAATAGCAAGTGTAAAAAACACATTAATTGGAATATCAAAACCGAATCTCAACCCAAAACCAATTGCATTTAAAATATAAAAACCATTATTAATAAATACCTCGTCAGAAGTTAACTCGTAAGGTAGATTTGATATATTTTTATATAGAATTTTGCTAAAAGCTATATCATCAAATATAAAAAAAGAAAAAGCAAGATTAAATATACCTCCTAAAAAAAGATTAAAAAATTTACTTCTTAATTCTATATTTGTAACAAATACAGCATCTGGAAATTTTTGATATATTGCAATATTTGTTCTTACAAAGCTATATCCAGGAAAAGAAATATTATAAGAATCAATATAATCAAGAGGATTACTAATATAAAATAAATTTGAACAAAATCCAAATGAAAATAATTTTGTTTCAATTACAAAAAGAATTTTTGTTTCAAGATTAAATATAATTTTATTAAAATAATTATTCTGATCTTGATAAAGAGGATAATAATAAAATATTCCTGGTGAAAATTCTAACATTCCCCTATAATAGAATTCTAAATTCCCTTTATAAAAATTAGAATTGAAAATAAGTTTTTCATTTAATGTAAAAAACTTCCCATTATAAAAAAACAAATGATTATAAATATCCAATATCTGAGAATCCTGATATCTTATATAAGAAAATAATTTTAAAGATGAAGATGGAGAAAATCTATAACCAAAAATATTATTCAAATCTATTTTATTAAAAGAAATCTCTGAAAAACCATAACTATTTTGATATAATAATTTTAAACCAAATATAAAATTTGAGTCTAAAAAAATTTCATCCTTATAATCAAAACCAATAAGATTATATCCTAAAAATCCATATAAAGATTTTCTAAGCCCAAATAGGTTATCTTTTCCTACAACTACGAATATAGCTCCACCTCCAAACCTTGATAAAAATCCTTCTTTAACCTCTATTATAACATTAACTCTTGTCTCATCAGATGTAGAGAATACCCAGTATGTTTTAACTGAAATAAAGAACCCACTTTGATTTAATCTTCTTTCTGATTCAAATAATTTTTCTTCAAGCTTTTTGATAAATAATATTTCTCCTGGTTTTACATATAAAAAAGATATAACTGTCTTTGGACTTGTATAATTAATCTTATCTTTTTCAGGAATCAAATCTGGTTTATCCCAATTATAAATATTTTCATCTATTATTATTTTAATCTTATTTATTATAACTTTCCTATTTTCATCTGAGAAACAAATACTTGTCGTTAAAAAATTTAATAGAAATAAATTTAAAATAAAAATTAACATAACAAAAAATATTTTTTCTTTTTTTAGTTTTATTTTCATAAAATAATCCTTTCAATTTAAGTTTCTTAAAAAAAATTAGAAAAAAAAATATTAAAAAAAATAGAGAATTTGTATGATTTTATATCAAGATTTTGGATGTCATCTTTTTGGTTGATATAAAAATTAAATTTAAGTTTATTTTAACAATTTATTGATCAATTCAATTTTTGAATTTGCCCCTGTTTTTTCATAGATTCTACAAATGTGAGTCTTTACAGTTGCTAGAGAAATTGAAAGCTTTGAAGCTATCTGTTTATAACTTAAACCTTCCAATAATAATTTTAAAACTTCAATCTCTCTTGGAGAAAGCAAAAATTTATTTAGTTTTTCGAGAGAAAAATCTATACTATTTTTATCTGATATATTTATATGAGATAGCACAAATCGCTTTTTGTCATACTTAAAGAGAAAAACAAGGTAAATTATGCTCCAGATAAGAAAAAAAAGAGGATAAATTCTAAATCTATTTTGGATTAAAATTGATATAAAATTAAGCCCAAAACCACTAAATAAATCCACTGCTATAAATAAAGGAACAAAGAAAATACTTAAGACTCCTATTTTAGATATATAACTTCCATAAAAATCATCTTTTTTATCTTTTATTTTTTTTAATGCTAAAAGTCCTATAGTAGATGTAATTGTAATTATTAAAAAATAAAAAATATAGATAAAACTAAAAATTATTAAATTCTTTATTGTTAAATAATTCATTAGATTAATTAACCAGAAAACTATTGCTATATACTTTAATATTCTGGCTATTATTTGATTTGTTTCTGTTTTAACAGATAAACTAAAAGCAAAAGAAGGAATTGCATATATTCCAAGGCAAACACCAGCCATTGTTATCATTTGTAGAACAATATCAGTAATTTTACCACTTATTTCAAAAATAGTATACAAAGTTGAACCAATCATTAGAAGTGCAAAAGATAGAATCATCAGAAAATGGTATTTCTCAACTTCAATCTTTTGCAATGCTCTGATACCTGATATTACAAAAAGAGAAAGAAAGATAGTATAGCAGAAAAACCAGTAAAGTAATATTAAAATATTAGCATTTTGCATTGTACAATAAATTTATAATTTAAAATATTTTAAATTCAAATTTAATATTAATTAAAAATTAGATTAATTTAAGTTAATTATATTATAATTATTAAATTAGTTTTGTAAAAAATTATTATTTATAAAAATATTATTTATTTTAAGTTGGAAAATTTTAAAAATGAATTAATATTTTATTATATTTTAATAAATATTTAAGGAAAAAATATGAAAAAATTAAATTTTTTTAAAATTTTAAATAAAAGAAATTTTAATATTATTACTCTATTTGCTTGTTTTTTATTTTTGTCTTTAATCTTCTCATGCACTCCACCTATTGAAGAAAAAAAAATAATCTCTTATATAAATATCTCAGCTGGAAATGCACATAGTCTTGCTACCACAAAAGATGGGACTCTGTGGGTAACTGGCAATGGTGGTTTTGGTAAACTTGGAAACGATGATACTAATCATGTTAAAGATTGGCTTAAAATAGAAAATAACATAATTTCAAATATAAAATCTATCTCTGCTGGTTCTTCACATAGTTTAGCTGTAAAAGATGATGGAACTTTATGGGTAACAGGGTTTAATAACTGGGGGCAACTAGGAAATGAAAATACAAATACTGTATATAAATGGACACAAATTTCAACATCTATAGTTTCAAATATTAAATCAGTTGCCGCAGGAAGTATGCATAGTTTAGCTTTAGATAATAATGGAAACTTATGGGTTACAGGAAATAATCAATCAGGGCAATTAGGAAATAGTGCTATTAATACATCTACAAACAAATGGCAAAAAATACCGGATAATATAATTTCAAATGTAAAATTTATAGCAGCTGGTGGTTCAAGTAGTTTTGCCATAAGAAACGATGGAACACTTTGGGTAGCAGGTGAAAATAGTTTTGGTCAACTTGGAAACGAAAATAATACAAATGTAACTTCGTGGTCTCAAATTCCAACAAACATAATTTCAAATGTTAAAGCAGTTGTAACAAATGGGATATTTAGCTTAGCAGTAAAAGATGATGGAACTTTATGGGTAACTGGACACAATGATGTAGGGCAATTAGGAACAGGAAATACAAATGATATAAATAAATGGACACAGATTTCAACTACAATAATTTCAAAAGTTAAAACTGTAAGTTGTGGAGGATACCACAGTTTAGCAATAACTAATGATGGGAAAATCTATGGGACCGGGCAAAATGATTGTGGCCAACTTGGAACAGGAGATAATAATAATAAAAATAATTGGACCTATATACAAACAATTTCTAATTTAGTAAATATATCAGCAGGTTTTAATTATAGTATACTAATAAGAGAAAATGGTGAAATTTTTGTAACAGGTAAAAATGATCAAGGACAAATTGGGTTAGGAGATGAAATATATAAAACTCAGTGGACTTTATCAAAAAAAATTGAATAAATCAATGAATTTTTTAAAAAATTTTTAGATTTCTTTCTTTTATATATTTTTCCTATTATAAATATTATTCCTTTCTTTGTAGTAACTGTTTTACTTATATTAGGTAAATTAGAAAGTGATGTTACTTTTGTTCCTTTTTTTCATCTATTTCTTTTTACTTTTCCACTTTATTATTTTAAACATTTTTCTCCAATTAAATTCATAATAAATGTTAATAATAAATGTCTTAATTTATCTTTAATATGTTTATTTATAAGTTTATTATTACATTATTAATTATAATTTTCTAGTAGGTAACCCCAACCATGAAAGGGGAAGTTCATTGAATTTATAATGGCAATTAACACTTTGAATGTAATCAAGAACGTCTTTGTATTCTGGTTTTTTAAACCAATCACTTAAAACATAAACATATTCAACCCTTAATCCTAAAGGAGTTACTAATTTTAGATATTGTTTTCTTTTAAAATCACAGGTTTGTAGTTTTTCATCTACAGAACCTGTAACCTGTTGATATTTAACTTCAATAATAAATAAAGTTTCTCTAACTATAACTAAAATAGAATCATCAGGTAGAAGTTTTCTTGAAACTATTTTTCTCCAATCAATACTATTTTCTTCTAAAAATTTATAAAACTCGTACTTTCTAAAACATCTTGCAACTAAATCACCTTCAAAATAAACATCTACTCCTGCTCTTTTATCAGATTTTTTGACTTCATATCCAGGAATTTTTGATAAAAGTTCGTATAAATCAACTTTCTTCTCAAAATTTAACCCTGTTTGAGTATTTGATCCTCCAACCCCCATCCTTTTTCAAGCTAGCTCCTTAAAAAGGCTGATATCTTTTTTATTATTTTTAATGAAATCTTCAAATCGTTTTATCGATAAATTGATATATTCCTCTTCTAGTTCGCAACCAACAAATAATCTATTTAATTTAACTGCTGCAATACCAGTTGTTGAGCTTCCAGAAAAGGGATCAAAAACAAGATCATTTTCTTTTGTACTTGCTAAAATAATCCTTTCAAGTAGTTTAAGAGGTTTTTGGGTTGGATGTTTGCCAAATATTTTCTCATCTTCTGCTGGTGGAGGAATGGTCCAAACTGTTTTCATCTGCTTTCCATAATTTATTTTTTTCATTGTTTCGTAATTGAAAAAATGTTTTGATTTTTCATTTTTAGCTGCCCATATTATTGTTTCAGTAGAATGAGTAAAATATCTACATGAAAGGTTTGGTGGGGGATTTGGCTTTTCCCATGCAATATCATTTAATATTTTAAAGCCTAATTGTTGCATAGCAAAACCAACTGAATAAATTACATGATGTGTACCGGTTACCCAGATAGTCCCATCTTTTTTAAGAAGTTTTTGACAACGAGAAAGCCATTTAAGATTAAATTCATGATTTTGACTTATTCCATTTGATTTGTCCCAAGAACCTTTATCTACTTTTGTCATTTTACCTGCATGGCAGGTTATACCTCCATTTGATAAAAAATATGGAGGATCTGCAAAAATCATATCGAAAATGCCATCCGGATAAATTTGAATAAGATTATCCATAAATAGAATACAATCTTCTTTATAAAGCAAAATACCTTCTTCTTCATTTTTAAAGATGCAATTTTCATGGGGAAATTTGTAATTAGAAAATTTGTTTTTAGAAACTTTATCCATATAAATGTACTATCTGAAAATAGTTTCTCTTTACATATTATCATAATAAATTATTTTTTCTACTTTTTCTCATAAATATTTTTTATTTATTTCAATATCTCACAAACTTTTTCTATAGCATCCTTTGATTCTCTCAATCTTGTTATTATAACCCAATCATGAAACATTTCAGGATATTCAAAATAATAAAAATCTATATTTTGCTGCTCTAATTTGCTTTTTAATTTTTTTGCATCAGGATTCAAAATATCGTTAGTTCATGTAAAGATAGCAATATTACTCATGGAAATATCAAGCCAGGGAGAAAAAAGAATAATGTAGGCTGGTAAAACCTTGCCTAAATTTTTGCTTTCTTTATTATTTATTCTATCATTATTTATTTATTCATTATTTATTCTCTCATCTCTTAGTTTCTGAACAAATCCCAAAGCCAGACCAGCACCAGCAGAATCTCCCATTAAAATAATTTTTTTATCTTTATATTTTCTTAAAATTTTTAAGTATAATTTATCCATAAATTCATATGTTTCAAGATAGGTAAAATATGGCACCAATGGATAATCAGGAACAATAACTGTTCCCTTAGTTTTAATAAGAAGTTGCTCTATCAAATCCCAATGCTCTTTTGTAATGTTAGCTATATAGGCACCACCATGTAAAAACAAAATAAGTAAATTTGAAATTGAGCTAGAATCTTTTATTTTTAAACTGATTTTCCATATTTGTTTACCGTCAAGATTACTTTCATTTATACTATATTTTTTATAAAAAGATTTTTTTGGGTGGGCTGGTTTTTTATCAAAGCCATTTGAAATCATTTTGGCTTCCATAACGAATTTTATCCTGAATAATCCAAGAAAAAATTGAATTAGTTTTTTCATTCTTGCACTTTCTTGTTTCTAAAACTTAATGATAATATAGCATACTTGATTAAAAAATCTATATTTTAATTAAATTTTAATCTAAAATTTCTTTGACAAATTGTTCAACTTTGTCTTTTATTTTATCTCTAACAACTCTTGTTTTTTCTTTCTTTTCTTCATCTGTTCCAGTAAAACTCGATGGATCATCAAAACTCCAGTGTAATCTTGTAGTTATTCCAGGGAAAATAGGACATCTTTCACCAGAAGATTCATCGCATACAGTTATAACATAGTTATACCTTTTTCCTTGTTTATAAAAATCGAAAACACTTTTAGTTTTATTCTGAGAAATATCGATACCTATCTCTTTCATAACTTCTACAACAATAGGATTAAGTACTCCTGGTTCTAAACCTGCACTTTCAACTACAAATTTATCCCCACCAATTTGCTTTAAAAAAGCTTCAGCCATCTGGCTTCTTGCTGAATTATGAACACAGATAAATAATACTTTAATTTTATTATTATCCATAAAACACCTCTTAATTAATATTTATCATAAATATATTAACTTTTCATTAATTTTTTGTTAATATTTTCATGATTTTTTTTTATTTAATGATAACTATTAAAGAGAGTATTTTTTAACTAAAAATGAAATTTAAAAAGAAATAAAAATGGAAACTTTTTTGTATCAAAGCTAAATAAAAAACCAATTTTATCTGAATTTTTATCTATGCCCTTGGTCGATAATTCTATTATATTTTTTGTAGGTAATGATAACAAACCTATTTCATTTCTTCTATTTATCCCCCGTACATAAGTATCAAAAAAAGCTTCTGAGTTATCTAAATTATAATTTTGAATTTCTTTATTATTGTTTGCTATATCCATATGTGTTGTATTGGGACCTTTTACAATGACTTGATATCTTGGGCCATTTTCATTCATACCATTATAAGCTTGTAATCTCCAATCTTATGCCATAAATTTTCCAATTCCATTTATATCTTTTTCTAGTTCACCTAGTATTAAAAAAATAGCTGTTGTATCAATAGAATTAAAACCATTGGCTGTTATACCAAATTGATCAGGATTATTTCCTGCGGGGGACATCCCATAAACAGCCTTAATCTGTGGTACATAATAATTACCATGAATCATAGTTACACCTGCAACTTCAAGCCCTTCCATACAACCTCCTGAGTGTCCTATGAAACCCTGCTTACTGCCATCAACTATCCCTGCAAATGATCCATAACTCAATGTACCATTGGCTACTTTTTCAGCAATGAGTTTAATTTCTTCTCCACGATATTGTGCAATTAAATTTACATCATTTCCTGCATAACGATGATCAATTTGAACAACAACATAACCTTTTTTAACATATCTTTCTACATAAGGTAAAAGTTGCCCTCTATCATCACCAAGTCCATTGCCACCCCTTGATACATAAATTACATAGGTTTGCCCCTTAAATTCTTTTGGATAATAGACTCTATAAGAAAGATTTCCAAAAGGAGCATATATTATTCCATCATATGTTCCAATAGTATAATTTTTCGAATCATTTAAACCATAATAAAAAAAGATTATTACAAGTAAAAATAAAATAGTAATTTTGGGTAAATTCATATCTCCTCCTTCTTATAATACCTTAATTTGTATTATAAAATTGTTTAAAGAATTATCAAAAAGATCCCCACATATCAATATAGAAATTTTACCAAATTCTGTTTCCACTATTTTAATATCATTGCCTTTTGAATATGGTTTATGTTCATTTATTTTTCTATAATGGCATACTATTTTACCTTTTTTATTTATTAATACAGCTGAATAATAAAACATATTCTTAACTTTTTCAATAAAAACAAAACAAATATAGAATTTATTTTTAATAAAGATATCAGAAATTATCTATGCAGTCTTTCCATCAATGATTCTGAATATTTTTTTGTTTTATTTTTAAAGCTTTTTCTTCTGAAAGATTAATTTCAAAGTCTTCGTCTTCTAAGCGAACTGAGCTAAAAGGAGCTTGTCTTCTTACAAAAGATAAACCATTGTAACCATTTTTATCAAAGTAAAAAAATAAAAATTCACCATCTGAAAAGATACAATTGAAGTTACCATATTTACTTCGATGCAATTAAGTATATGGCTAAAAGCATATTCAGAGTCAGTTTCTCCAATAGGTTTAAATCTACCAGTTTTTAAATTCTTAAAATCATTGCTAAAGGTGCCATTATGTGCAAAAGCAAAATCTTTTGCATTTAATTCTCTTTGGAAGGGATGTGTGTTCTTATGACTTATCAGATATATAAATATTTGGTTTAACTATGGTCATAAATACTTAATTAGGTCCATCCCAATCTTGCTGTTTTATTTCTTTAAAATTACCATTGGTATATTCTGAAATCTCTTTTTTCCAGAATTTTTGAGCTGGTAGGTTTTTACTATTTCTGCAATCTTCCATTCTTCATTGTCTCCAAAATTTATAGCGATTTAAGGCAATAAAAATCTACTACCAGTTGTTGTTCAACCAAAAGTATGCAAGCAGCAATTGCAGAAGCATCGTCTAAAAAACCAAAACCTGGAATAAAATCTCGAACAAAATCTAATGGATTGAAGATATAAAGTAAAGCAAAAACAATCGCAGAGATAGCCCACCATGGTATCTTCTTGAATTTGCCTGACCAATAATCATTTACAATTGAAATAAGTAATTTCCCATCTTCGATAAATCTGTTAAGTGGTCCCTCTTTTTCAAATTTGTTCTTGATATCATCTGCTTTTTCTGTTACTTTCTCAAAATCTCTATCATTAATTTTTTCTGCCTTAGACTTGAGCCAAATAGACTAATTTATTTTATTATCCAGATCTTTTTTCCTGAGATTTATAAAATTTGGTAAAGTTTTGCTCTATATTATTTTATGCTCTATATTATTTTATGCTACATATTGTTTTATGTTCCATATTGTTTTATGATCTGGTATAATCAAAATTACTTTTTTTAATGTTCCTTGAAAAATTCCTATATAACTTCATTTGTATCTATATCCTTACATGTTTTACCTACAATGCTTTCTGGCAAATATGAAAAACCACCTAGCCAAGTATGACCGCCATCTTCAATAGCTCTTGATCTAGCACCAGCTTGGTCAATTACATTTGTTGTTTCCTGCAACTGTTGCAACGGCTGTTATTTTAAAAGATAATTAAAGTAGATATAAAACCAACATCATATATAATTTCAACATCAAAAGCCAAAACATCATTTCTGTAATCATTCCAATGATTTTTTATACCATTAGGGTAGACTACAATAAAACCTTCTTTATCTGCTAGTTTATTGAAAACATAATTAGTTAAATTTAGCATCCTTTCACCTTTTCACCACCTCCGTGAAGAGCAATTAAAAGAGGCATAGATTTGGTAAAATCATACGAAGGTGGAATATGTAAAAGATAAGTTCTTTCTAATCCTTCTTATACTATTCAATAATTTCTTTTACAACTTCTAAAAATATTCCTATCTCTTTTTCACTATAGAATCTTCAACTTTTCCTGTTATACCTTTGATCCCCAAACGAAACTTAATTTATTTGATTTTGCAAATTCAAATAATTTTAAAAAGACCTTTTGTCCAGTTTTTTGTTAACTTTCAAAATAATCAAATTTATAAAACCAATATTGTTTATAATTTTCAGGAATAGTTGCAGTGTCGTTGGTTTTTAAAAATAGTTTTACTTTAATTTTGTAATCATTGTAGGAAAAATCTTTATTCTCTTTATATTCATTTTCAAATATTCTTTTATATCCATCAATCTTTCTATAAGCATCGGTGTGTTCGGTTCCTTTTGGGTCTACAAAAAGAATAGTATATTCATCACTTTTTTTGATCCAAAAAATAAAATCTGGTTTAAACTTATCAATTCTGTTTGTTTTTGGATTATAATAAGGAATATAAACTTCATCCAATGTTTCGTCAATTTTGGAAAAAAACCACCAATCAAATTGTTGAAAAAAATTGTTTTCTTGCTGCAAATAAGTTTCTAATTCATTTACAAATTCTACTTCACTCTTATGTTTTATAATGTGTTGAATAAAGTCTAGTTGTTCTGATTCTGTTAATGCCACTGGTAGATAGTAGTGATTTGCAATATATTTTATTTTTAATTTTTCATTAGGAGAATATGTGCTTTCTGCTTCTTTTACGATATTGCTTTCTATTTCTTTAATTTTTTGCTTGTATTCTTCTCTTGAAATTTTCCCTTCATCAAATTCTTTGTCAATAAGACTTTCCACTTTTTCTTTATCCTTTGCATTCTTAACTTTTTCGATTTTTTCTCTTAAAGAATTTAATTTATCGGCAGTAATATTTATTCGTTTGAAATGTATTATTTCTTCATCAAGTTTTTTAAATGTTTGAAACTCTTTTGTTTTATTTGAAAAATGCCTAAATATATTTTGTAATAAAAATTCTGGATTATTGATTTTTAATTGTTCTTTTGTTTCGATAAAATAATCATTTTTATGCCCATTAAAACCTAATTTTATTTTATTTAATACTCTAACATCACAATCATACTTGCTTAATGCAACTTTTTCACCAATATAATTAAAATAATTTTTTACCATTTCATAATCATCGGGATGAATAGGATATTTAACAATATCTTTTTCTTCAACAATGATTTTGTCTGAATCACGGTAAACAGGAATAAGTAAATCTTTGTCTTTAACGGCAGGATTTATTTCAAACAAATCACCAAGTAAAACTTCAGGCTTTTGTTGTTTTAATGTTTCGATAACTTCTTTTAAGTTATCTGCTTTTGTTCCAAAAACAAATAAACTTTCAAGCGGTTCGATATAATCTTTTATTTTGTTAAAAATATCATTATCTATTTCTTGATTATTATAAAGATAAACAGCTCTTCTTCGTTTATTTGGCAATGGTTCTATTCTTACGCCTCGTCCAATAGATTGAAGAACAAATTTTTTGGCATCTGTGCCTTTTCCAATATTGATAAACAAAATGATATTTGGTCTATTGCTATCCCATCCTTCGTAGAAAGAACGTGAGCCCATTAATATTGAAATATCTTAGTTATTATTAAGATTTCTGAAAATGCTTTCGTTATCAAATTTTTCAATTATTTCATAATTGCTAAGCTTATTTTTTATCCATTCTGTAATATCACCAATTTTCATTAAAGCAAATGGTCTATCGGATGTAGCAAGTTTAAATATCAACTCTTGTTTATTAGGTGGTATCTTTAAAACTTCAATTTTACCGTTTGTAGATGAGTTAAAGACATAGCTTAAAATATCCGAATAATTTAAATTTTGAATTATTTCTTGTAAATTTTGATTTAATTGTTTTTCTTCAAACTCAAATTTTGCTTCATTAGAAGATAGTT
>Ga0209809_1000312_pt1 | contig 45083 bp, 40 predicted proteins | sample YNPMSTMetaG_FD_186172 | JGI IMG/M metagenome (GOLD analysis project Ga0209809, IMG submission 186172) | Anoxygenic and chlorotrophic microbial mat microbial communities from Yellowstone National Park, USA - YNP MS-T MetaG (SPAdes) (version 2) ...
CCGCAAGCCACGGTCCGCTGGTGTGTCCACCTCGCCGCTTCACTGCCCGCTCACCCCACCCGCCGCGGTACCGCCATCTATCCCAACGCCGTCAAGACCTGCCTTTATCCACGGGCTGCTAAAACGATGGGCCCAGACCCCGATGGCCTCGGGCGGGATGAGATCCGTAATGTGACCCTCCGTCGGCCCGATGTACAGCACAGGGATGCCCAAACGCAGAATGTTATAGATCTTGCACGGGTGCACGATGCCCACGAACGGCTCGCCCATCACCACCACGTGCAGATCCGCGGCCGAAAGCGACGCGCCAAGCTGATCGAGCGGCTGGTAAGGCAGCCTGACCACATTCCTGAGACCGCTGCGCCGAACTTTTACGAACTCGCTTCCCCCACCCACAAAGCAGAAGACAATGTCCTGCCGCTCTTGCAAGCGCCATGCCGCCGCCAGCAACGTGTCGAGCGGATGACAGGGGCTGTGATTGCCCGAGTACATCACCACGAACTTCCCTTCGAGCCCGTGCTGCTCGCGGAAGCGCCGGCGGCCCGCCTCGTCGTACCACACGGCATCATCGTGAGTCCAAGGGGGCAGAATTTGGATTTTCTCCGGCGCCACGCCCTTATCCAGCAGCCGCTGCTTCATGAAGCGATCCAGCGCTATCACCTGCACCGCCGTCTGGAGCGAGAACCGCAAGCAGGCCTCCAAGAAGCGGTGCACAAGACTGCCTGCCCCGAGCCAGCCTGCGGCTACCGCCTGGTCGGGATTCAGGTCCATTAGCCACACATGCAGCGCGCCCCCCTTGAGACGGACGAACAGAGCCGCCAGGAAGGAAATGAGCGGCGGCGTGGTCATGGCCACCACCACATCGAAGCGGGGCATCCAGAGCAATCGCCACGCGCAGGCCGCCATAAAGCTGGCGAAGTCCGCAGCGCGCCGCCAACGCGATCCCTTGCCCAGCCAAGTCTGTGGCACGCGCAGGATTCGAACCCCTTCCCACAGCTCCTCGGCGGCAAACCTCACCCGAGGGTCCGCGTAGCTACGCTGGCTGGCAACAACGGTCACTTCGTCACCGCGCCTGGCCAGGCGCCGCGCAAGGTCCGTCGCGTGCTGGGCGGTTGAGGCGACGTCAGGGTAGAAGAATTGATTGAGGAGCAGGATTTTCATGGCCATCTCCCAGGCGCCGGATTATCCTCCTTGGCCGTGCCGGAGGTTTGCTTTGCCAAGCGGAGTATCTCTTGCGCGACCGCCCGAGCCATTAGCAAGTTGCCGCGCTCGTTTGGGTGGACGTCGTCCCGAAACGCGCCGTGGCCGCGGTCGGGTTCGCGCCGGAAGACCTCGAGCATGTCCACGAGTGGCGCCCGCTCGCGATGCGCAAGCTCAATCAGATCACCCCGCCAGCGCTCGGATCGGTTCGGGCGGTCGAGCTCCTCGCGGTCCGGAGTGAGGAGGATCACAGGTTTCGCAGACCGGCTCCGAACAACCTCGATCATCTCCCCAATAACCGACATGCAGGTTCGGTGGTCTTCCTCAGTGGGCACCGGCGCTGCTCGCGGGCTTTCGAGCCAATTGGCGAGCCTGGGCCCTGCGTACCGCTCGACGAGCTCCTGCCAGGCCAGCAGGGGCTTGTGGTCGGGCAGGCTCACATCCCGCCCCACCTTGTCGCCGGTGCTCTTCCGCTGGGCCAGATCGTGCGTGCCGATTTGAAGGACCACCACATCCGAGCTGAAGAGGCCTCGCTTCTTGAGCCAGGCCAGTTCGTTCTCCACGCCCCAACTCCCAGCCGAAGCATTGAGCGCGCCCGCAACCCCGCCCGGCGAAGCTCAGCCTCAAGCAGGTAAGGGTAAGTCTGGCTTTGATCGGTCAATACTCCGCCATTGGTGACCGAATCGCCGATGCACAAGACGCGCAGCTCACCCGGCGGCTTGACTGCGGGCAGAGGTTCGGAGCGGAAGCCCTCCTCGTTGTAAAAGACCCGGCGTCCGAAGCGCCGCAAATTCTGGTTGGGCTTGAATGCGTAGCCGTAGTCCGGGTCGGCGTAAGACAGCGGCGGACTCCCCAAACCGAGGAAAACCCTGAAGCCGACTTCCGTGGCAGCGAACAAGCCGACCAGCGTTACCGCTGCCCACCGTAGTGCCCTTCGCCTCTGGGGAAGCATCTCCGAATCGTTCCGGCGCACGATTTGCACCGTTTAGCCAGGCAGCGCCAGCGTGTTGTAGGCGGGACGCGACAGCGGCGTGCGGTCTTCGGGCCGCGCCTCGGCATCGAACAGCCGATATCCGTATCCTCGGAGGATGGCTCCGACCTCGTCAGCATTCTCCTCGTAAACCTCGAGCAGCAGCCTCGGCCGCGCCTCGCCCAGCACCCGCTCCGCGCCGGGCAGCGCCAGCACCTCAGCGCCCTCGATGTCAATCTTCACCACCGCCGGCGCGGGAAACCAGCCCAGCAGCCAATCGAGCGTCACCGTTATCACCCATTGCCTTTCCCGTTAACCGCCGGTTTGCGACCCCCCAGCCCCCGCAGGTAGTTCGAGCACCGCCCGCGCTTTGCTATACAGAACTCGGCTACGCCCACGCGATCCGATACGGCAGCCGAAAGCACGGTCACGGCAGCACTGCTCGCCGGCTGGCAGCACGCCGACCGATGCAGCAGGGAGACCAGCCATTGATCCGCTTCAACAGCCAGCACACGCCCGGTCGCACCCGCCCGCGCCGCCGCAGCAAAGGTGAACAGGCCCACGTTCGCGCCGACGTCCCACACCACATCGCCGGGGCGCACCAGCTCGTCGGCCGCATCGAACAGCGGGGGATCGCACTTGGCCAGATCCTTGCGCCAGAACCGTAACGCGGCGTCGGGACTGACGAAAATCGGCGCCCCGCCGAACCTGGCCGGCAACTGGCGCTTCAACACCCGACCGCGACTGAGGCGCTCAGCCAGCGCGCGAACGAACAGCACGGGTACCGGCCTCCAACACGCTATCCGCCCTGCGGGCAGCCAACCATTGCAACTCGTACAGCTTGGCGTCCACCAGGAACCTGTACCAGAACGCCTGCAGGAAGTGGTAGATCAGGCCTTCCCTGCCATCCAGAAACCCAAGGCGCACGAAGTACCGGTAAAACCAGTAAAGAAACGCCCGGTGAAATAACGGCAGACGGAGGTAAACCTTCTGCTTCAGGAGCCTCTTGAGTCCGGCCTGGCCACAAGGGCGGTATCCGTTTGGGCTCTGCCCGAGAATATCGCGGCACTCGCGCTCCGCGTACCAATCGTGCTTGCGCGTCCACTCCGACAGGCTCTTGGGAATTTCATGTATCAAGTCGCCTGCGACCCGAACTACCTCGCCGCCATCGAGCACCATGTGCTCGTCCATCCAAGTGTCTTCGCAGCGCCCCCTTCCACGGCGCCAGAGCCTGAGCAGCCAGACTGGATAGGTGTCGCCCCAACGCAATCGTCGGCCAAGGAACTGGATGCGGCGGGCAACCTCCACACCGGTCACCTTCGGCCCGAATTGGGCAAGGCGCGATTTCAGCGATTCCCTTAGCCGGTCGCTCACTCGCTCATCGGCGTCAATTCGGAAGAGCCACTCAGCCTTGGTCTGGATGGCGTCCAACGCCCAGTTCAGTTGAGTCGCATAGTTCGCGAACTCGTGTTCCAGGACTCGGGCCCCGAACGTCCGGGCGATCTCGACTGTGCGGTCCGTGCTGCCGGAGTCAATTACGTATGCTTCATCAGCTACTCCCTGGAGGCTTTCCAAGCAAGCCGGCAGGTCCCTCTCTTCGTTCTTGGTGAGGATGATCGCCGCAATCTTGCTCAAGTCTCGGTCCTCCTCAACACTGGAGCCAGGTCGTCCACGAACGTTCGCGGACCCAAAACCCGCGCGGGATGACCCGCCGCCACCACCCAAGGCTCAATGTCTCGCAGCACCAAGGAGCGCGCGCCCACGACGGCACCTTCGCCGACGGTCACGCCGGGGCCGATGAAGACATCCGCAGCGATCCATGATCTCGCGCCCAGCCGGATGGGCTTTGTTACGAGGGGCATACTGGCGCGTGTGTAATCGTGAGTCGCGGCACAAAGGTAACTGTACTGCGAGACAGTGCAAAACGGCCCGAGTGAAACCAAGGCCACGTTATAGCAATCCACGTACGGCCCCAGACACGAATGTTCACCCATCTCCAGATTCCAGGGCGCCCAAATCTTGACTGAGGGATGTATCACGGCTCCAGGGGCGATCCGCGCGCCAAAAGCCCGTAAAAGCCAGCGCCTCCACCCGTGGAGCACCCTGGGGCCGGGTCGGAACAAGAAATGCCACACAGTCTGCCAGAGCAAGCGCGCTGCGCGGTTCGCAAGGCTGTGCGGACTTGGGAACGGGGTGCGCGATGTCCTGCGGACCGTGTCGGCTACGCGGTCTCCACGCATTCCGGCCTCGGCCCCCCGCCCAGCACCCACTCGTAAACGGCTTTCATCTGCTGGGCGATTTTCGGCCAGGAAAAACGCTCCTCGACCAGCCGCCTGCCGCGTTCACCTATCGCGTGTCGTTCGGCGTCGCTCATCCGAAACAGCTCCCGCAGGCCCGCCGCAATGGATGCCGGCTCGGGATCTACTTGCACAGCCGCACCGGCAGCGAATCCCTCCGGCAAGTTGCACTGGGGAGTCATCACCACCGGCAGGCCATGCGCCCAAGCCTCCAGGACCGCAACGGGCAGGCCTTCGCTGAACGAGGGAAGCACGAAGGCCGTGGCACGACGGAAGCTGGCCGCCTTGTCTTCGCCGAATTGCGGCCCCGCAAACACAACAGTTTCCGTAATGCCGAGTTCCTCAGTCAGTAGCCGCAGCTCTGCCTCGTGGCCGCCTTGGTCCCAACCCGCGATCACGAGCCGCCATTCACCGGATTCGCGTCCCCGCCCGGACAGGCCCCACGCCCGCAGCAAATTGGGTAAGCCCTTCTTGGGATGCAGCCGTCCGAGATATAAAAGCACTTTCGCTCCGTCCGGCAGGTCGGCCTCCCAAGGAGCCGGCTTGGAAACTTGCTGGCAGGGCAGATCCACGCCGTTCGGAACGACGGCGATCGGATTACGCAAACCATAGGCGCGGATGGATTGCGCTTCGGCCTCGGAAACCGCGTGGAGGCACGCCGCGCCACGAAGATTAGCATTTTCGTAAGCCCAAGCCGCCAGGCGCTTCTTCCACGCTGAGTTACGCAGTGCCCAGGGATCGAGCATTCCCTGGGGGCAAACAATATAAGGTCGTCCGGTCCGCCGACCCCAGACCAGGCAAGCCACGGACGGGTACATCCAGAGGCCATGCAAGTGCAAAACGTCCAGATGCGCCTGCTCGAGGGCGCCAAGCAACGTAGGGCAGAATCCGAACACCGCGGGGCCTACCACCTCACCAGCGAAGACCTCGACGCCATCCCACAGCGGCCGGTCCCGCTCCGTGTCCGTATCTCGCAAGCCAAAGACTTGGGCGGTCGTGCCAGCGGCGCTAAGCTCTTGAGCCAATCGCCTGACGGCGTCGAACACCCCGCCCGCCCGGCGCGAGACGGAAGCCGTCAGCAAGCCGACCCTCATCGCAAAGCGCGTGGGCGGTGAATCAATGCCCAGAGCAGGAGCTTATCCAACAGCGTCGCCTTGGGCCGCGGAGCAGCAAGCGCAACTTCGACGGCCTTCATTAGGTTCGTTGCGAAGGTTTCCGGCGTCCAGCGGCGGATAATCTCGCGCGAGGCTTGTCCCATTGCCGCCCGCTCTGCGTCGCTCATCGTGCTCATGCACAACATCAGGCGGGCTAGGCCTTCGACGTCATAGGGGTCGAAAGTAAACCCGTTCCGCCCCTCCTCCACCAGGTCCGGCGCACAGCCACAACGGTTAGAGACAAGTACGGGTAGCCCGGCGGCCATGGCCTCGTTCACCACAAGGCCCCAGGTCTCGGAGATACTCGGAAGGATAAGAACTCCAGCCCGCGCGTACAACGCCGGCAGTTCGCCATACTGAACGAAACCGGGTAGTCGAATCGAACCGTCGAGTCCGAGCATCTTAATGGCTTGTACGAGCTTGTCCCTTTCCGGGCCGTCGCCGGCCAGGACCAGGTCCCAAGCCGAGCTGCCTGCCACCTGCCGATACCGGGCGTAAGCTTGCAGCAGGCACGGGAGATTCTTGACGGGGACGAAACGGCAGCAAGCCAGAAAAGAGTGCCCGGCACCCAACCCACCTTCGCTTCCTGACTGAAACTGGGCGAAGTGCGCATTGTCCACGACGGCGTACCCAGTGAATATCGCGGTTCTCGGAAATCCAAGTTCGCGGAGGTATTGAGCTTGGCAGCTCCCACCCACCAGCGCGGAGGAGTACAGGCGAAGCAAGCACCCTTTCACCCGCTCGGCGAGAGAAATTCGGCGCTTGTCCAGAACCGTGCTATCTGACATGAGCACCGCCGGGACGGCATTGTGGAGACACCAATTGAGCGCCAGTAGCGCGTAGGGCGCAGACCAGCCGGGGATGGCTACTGCTCGAGGGTGCTCCTTTTCGAGACATGAATAAAGCCTGCGGCGGAGCCCGCGCACCGAACGTTCATTACCCTCCAGTTCAGGGAACAGCGTCACGCGGCGGAACCCCTGCGGGTCATGGATGACATCCCACGGGTATGTACTGTCCTTGGGAACGACCTCGATGCCAACCACCGGGGCTTTGGCCGCCACGGCCCGCATACGCGCACAGTGGTAAGGGCCGAAGCGGTGGAAGATGATCGCGACGGGGCGTTCCATTTCAGGGGGTGTTGGCGGCGAGCGTAGCCTGATCATTTGCTTGAGCGCCCCGGATCGCCGCCAGCAGCCGCTCGCCGTACTTTTCAACAGTGAACTCGCGGGAGCGCGCGAGCGCGTTCGCGGACATCCAGGCGAGCAAGTCGCGGTCGTGAGCAAGCAGCTCGAGTTTTTCCGCGATGGCCTCGGCATCGCGGATGGGTACGATGAAACCGTCCACCCCGTCGCGGACGACGCTGCCTGCGTTCGGCGTCGTGATGACGGGCAAGCCCGCGGCCAGGGCTTCGTAGCACACGGTCGCTGACCCTTCGCAGATCGAGGGCAGCAGAAAGACGTCGGCCCATCCGTAGTGTTCGGCCATCTGGGGTCGGGGTACGGCGCCGACTAGATCAACGTGCCGCCGCATCTCTGCAGCCGCGTTTTCGAGCAGAGCCACTGGCCCGACCCAGCGGAATTGAGATATGCCTTTTGTGACCTCCGCTGCCCGGAGGACGTACGGAGCGCCCTTTCGAAGGCCCACGGCCCCGGCCACCAACACGCGCAGTTCGCGAACGCAGGCCGTCTTTGGCGTCGCCTGCCAGGGCGGATCAAAGCCATAAGGAACCACTCGACAGCGCTCAATCGGGCCACCACATGCGGCAATGCCTTGGCGCACGAAATCCGAACCACAAAGGATCAGTTCCGCACAGTTCCATTCCGCTCGTTCGCGGGCTGCGAATTCGGCCCGGTAACGATCCGGTCCAGCGGGCCGCTCCCAGCCCGGGAAAGCGTCTTGCTCCTCCGCGAGCAACCTATCCTCGATCTCGGCAGGTGCGATCGTCTGCTCCATTACGCAGAACAAGCCCCGCGCTCGTGCGTGCTCCAATAGCTCGAGGCCAGCCGAATTGAACGTGTAAACGCCTGTTGCGCCGCCGAGACCGTGCCGTACGATCCGCCGGCAGAACTCGCGGCCCGCCCAAAGATGAACTCTGGTCAGCTCCGCAGGAGACCTGGCTCTTCGCTGGCGCAAGTTGTACTCGAAAGCGAATCCCGGCCAGTGAGTCAGCTTGCGGGCGGGTATACCCTCCGGCGCTCGGGCCGCCATGCGCGCAAGCAAACCGTTCGGCCAAGCCACAGCACTCAACACCTTCCAGGCGCCCTCGGTAGCGGCGAAGTCCGTGTACAGGCGTTCCAGCATCCCCGCGGCCTCCAGAATCCGCGGTACGGCGTAGTGCATCCGGGCACCGAGCTGGGCAACAAGCACCCTCACGGCTCCTCGACCGTGAAAACTCTCGCTTGTACTGGAGAAGCGCTGCCGATCCTCCAGCTTCCTCCGCCGCAGAATCCATACCGATGCGGCACTCGCGTCCGTCGATGTGATACCATCGGCCGGCTCTCGCACCAAGGCATAAGCAAAAACAGAACGACGCCCACCGACGTAGGATTGCCGAGGTTAATAAGATATCTTTCGAATACCCCGACGACACCATGCCCTGCCACCAGGGCCAACCCCACCCAAGCAAGTTCCGAACCCTGGCGTGCAACCGCCCGCAGTCTGCGAACAGCGGACACTAGAAACACTAACAGAGCCGTGCCTCCGACGACGCCAGTCTCCGCCAGAATGGCCAAATATCCATTATGCGAGCTTGACTGCGAAATAATGTGCGTCTCATGTGTTCTGTAGCCCACGCCCAGCCATGGGTGCTCAAGCCATACCTGGACTGTTTCCCGCCACGCTTGGATCCTGCCCTCTATGCTCCCACGTGGACTCGCAATCCCGCGCCAAGGATCGTCCAACTTCATCAGTGAGGAAGCGACGTTGTAGACCTTAGACGCATCGGCGACAACGAGCACCCCAGTGGCTGATAGAACCGCGAGGGCTGCTATCCGTCTCACCTGTGTCCACCTTTGCCATGCGCGCAACGCTATTACGGCGGCACACGCCACGCTCCCCAGAAGGGCCGAGCGGGATTCGGTAAGGGCCAACAAGCCTACTGCGGTGACGGCCACAAACACTCGCAGTAAGGGATGTTGGATCAGGAATGAAAACGCAAACAGACCCAGAAGGATAAGCCCGACCGAGTTCGGATTGCGAAAGATTCCGAAGCGGCCACCCGTGTAGTAATTCGCGAAAATCCACAGGATTGCGATCGTAGCGACGGCAGCATACAGTGCGAGGGCACGTTTGAGTCGGCCGCCCAGCAGGAGTCCCACCAAGAAACACGTGGCCCCACCAAGTGCGGTAGCGCCGAGGTAGCCTAGTGCGAGGCTAGAATCTCGTGAATACGCGGAGCCAGGCAGGCAAGCGATGAGAAACACTGCAAAGAACATAAGAGGCCGGCCAACAGCCCTCACCGCGAAGGGCGCGCGCAGCCTTACGCACACGCGCAACGCTGCGTACGGGCCAATCCAGCAGAGAGCAACAAACATCCCCAGAAGCTTGCGTGATTCATCGATGATGTTGTAGGCGAACAGTATCCCAAGCAACCATATGGCCGCCGCCAACACATCGGCCCCTCCCCAAGGCGGCCGGTGCTGGCCGGTGAGAATGAGCAACTCCTCCCGCGGCGCGGCAGTTAGCCTATGGCGCATTTTTTGGGCGCCTCCGCTCGGAGCCGGCGGCCCCGGGAAATATGAAAACGACCAGATGAGTTGCTCTGACGGTTGGCTGGAAGCCCCATAAGCATTTGGGGGAATAAGGTGCGCAGGACCTTAACAACCCGTGGAGAAAGCCAGGTCTTGACGGTACGGCGACCGATGCCAGCGCCTTGGCAGGTGGGCCGCCCGGGCGGTGAGTCGGTGAGGTGCAACCACCAACAGACCACGGTGTACGGCGTGCAAGAGCCGGCGGAAACAAAAAGAGCGTTGCACAATTTTAGTGCGTCGCAATCCGGGTCCTGGAGAAAGGGAAATTGCGTTTTTCTAGGGAGTACGGAATCTATCCGCTCGATGTTGCCCCGCGGATGGTCAGCAGGCTCAGCCGCTGCCTCCCATTGCCCGCCTTGAGCCAAGGTGAAGGGCACGGCGGAAACCGCCTGCCCCGTCATCGTCCGGGATGAGTTCCGGCCCACTATTCCTCGATCGGGTTGCTCCCCAGCAGAGCGCGTCTCCGCTTCGGCGGCAAAACCACCCTACAACGATTGCGGGAACCAAGCCAACCGGTATCGCCCGGCCCCCGGACCGACAGGCGCGAAGGCGGCACGGGACAATGGCGAAACAGATCGGCCTACGTTGCGGCACCGATGCCACCGTGCTGTACCGATCGCGAATCCACCGGTACAAGGGGGAACGGAAGGCAGGATCGGCTCAAGACACGACTTGGTCTCCTGTACCAAAGATCCGTTCCCAACAACCAGCTTGCATGATCGCGCGGGCCGACGTTCGGAGTACCCCTCCCAGTTCCGAGTCAGCGACATCCGGCCGCAAAAAGCGGTTGGTTACAGGAGACCAGCAAACTCCGCGGCGACGTAGCTGTTCGTTGGCGCACGCAGGATTAACTCCAGCACTCGTGCCACCAAGTCCTCGAACCAAGCCAACGCCCTCAATAGCCCCAAGCGCCCATAAATGACCGGCTGGCCTCGCCATTCCAAACCGTAGCCGGCCGCTCCCAAATAAAGGTTTCTGAACCCACCGACGAGGCCAGCCAGCCTCCACTGGCCCAGCAACCCCACTACCTCGAGCCCAAGACCGAGCCAAAAAAAGCAGCCGGAGCTCGGCACGGTACAGGCGGGGATCAGCGAGCCTTGCCGGTCGGGTGGGACCGTGCGCCCAGCCCCAGTAGACCGCAGCCACGCACAAGGCTGAAAAGAGCAGGACCTTGCAGACTGCATACCAGGGTGCGCTCCCAGACCTGATGACCCCGATTGCCTGTGGTCCCAGGAAGCCCAGAAACGCGAGGGCCACGAGGGAAGGCAGATGAAGAATGCGCGATCGGAACCTCAGGCTCTTCACGCACACCAAGAATGCGACCCCTGCGAGCACCCCAAGGCATGTCCACTCGGCCGCAGTCTCCATGGCCTAAGTACTCCCCACGACGGCTACCGTCCCACGAGCGCTGCTAGCGCACTCATGCGCCACATGCAGATCAGGCGAGCCAAAAGCTACCGCTTCGTTTCAGCTACCCAGAAGGACATGCGTCCGTGGCCGGCAATCCTGCACCAAAGCGAGGGCTTGTTGGTCCAAACGCGCACGCACTTCGATAGGATCACCCGCAGCATTGCATCGGCGCTGCCCCACTGAAAAGTGTGGGGGTGGGCCACGAAGAACCAATCCTGAGGCCGCAGGCTACGCCGCAGACGCCAGGCAAGTTCGCCCATCAGGCTCAGCGTGTTCACTCCGAACACCACAATTCCACCGGGTTTGAGAACACGGCCGATTTCGGCGACGATGCGGGACGGTTGCCACGCATGATCTACAACGTTGATGCACGCGACTATTATCGAAGGTACCGCCGGCCGCCGGAATGTATTCTCCGCAGCCGCGGATGTACTTCACCCGTTCTCGGATTTCGGCTACCAATTGCCGGAGATCGGGGTCTCCAATGTCCACCCTTATAAGTGGTAACGGATCCAGTCCGTAGATCTCGTCGATCTGGTGGCGCAGGTGCGCACCAAGAAAACCCAGCCCGTAAGGTCCTACCCCGACGTCCAACCCCCTACGAAAGCGACGATCGCCAAACAGCTTACGAAACGGGTTTAGGACCTCCGAATGCTCCACGAGTTCATAGCGAAGATGGTCTTCATCCGACGCGCCCCGAAGCCAGGCCTCTAGCTCTGCGCACTGTGCTCGCCGAAACTGCTCAGCCGTCAAGTTACGCTGCGGCATGCTTCTGCCACCATGAACCCTGAACGGATCTTGACCCGCAACTGCTTGAAAGCGTACGGAAGGGAAAGCCCCACATCCAAAGCATGCGCCAACGCGCCGGCCACGGGCAAACCCAACAGCCCCAGCCAGGGCACCGAAAGCCAAGCAGTTGTCACGTAAATGAGCGCCACTGAGCTGTAAACGCAGGCGGCGAACCGCACCAAGCCCAGGCCTACCAGCAGTACCGAGGTGGTATTGCTACAGGCTTTGAGCAGGGAAAAACACGCCAGGCCGATGAGCAAGCCAAACGTGGGAGTTACGTGGCCCGCACTCCACAGACGGATGCCTTCTTGTCCCGCGATCACCAGCAGCGCGCCTCCACCACCGAGCACCATCACGGTCAGCGCCAGCGTCTGCCGGGTCCGCCGCCGAATCCAGGCCACATCCCCACGGGCGAGGGCGTCGGCGTACGCCGGCAAGTAAGGCGATACGGTGTGATACGCGACCGAGATCAACACGGCAAACACCGCGTAGGGGACCGAATACTGCGTCACCGCCGCCGGGCCGAGCCGGTTTGCAATGATCAGGTTGGCTGAGTAAAGCACCGCCAGGTTCGCAGCCTGGTGAAGAGTCAACCAACCTCCCACTCCCCACAGCTCTCGCAAGCTCGAGAGGTTCCAGTCGCCCGCGCGCGGACGCAAATCGTGGTGTCGTTTGCCGAAGAAGTAAGCTCCTAGCCCGATTTGCGCGAGCAGTGGCGGCAAGCCCATGACCAATGCGTATGTGATCAGCGATGCGCCGGTCCACGTTAGAGGCACCAGCACGACCAAGCTAGCGAGACTGCCGGTTAAGTAGGTCCAAGCAGCATAATAACCTTCCTGAAGCGCAGTGCACGCCGTGGGAATGACCCGGGTTAGGCTGCTCAGGGCGAACAACGCGCCGCAGAGGGCTACTAGTTGCCGTGCCGGGGCCGCCAGTTCGGGAGCCCGAATGCCCAGCAGGCTCGGGAGAGCCTGCCAGCGGGAGAGCAGTATGAACCCAAAAAAGAGGACGCCTGCCAGAACTGCGTACGCCCCCAGGGCCGTCGAGATGTACCGGCGTGCGCTGAGGCGGTCTTCCCGCCCGCAGGCCGAAGCGACCAAGTTCACCAAGCCCGGCGCCAAGCCCAAATCCGCCACCCCACCCCACGCGATTAGTGAACCCACGGCTAGCCAGAGACCATATTGTTCGGCTCCGAGCAAGTTGAGAGAAAGCGGGATGACCACGAGCCGAATAGCGTAACCGAGGGCGAGCGCGGTGACATTGGCGCCGGCGGTCTTGACCGCCTGCCGATCCCGCCACTGGAGCGTGCCAATGATCTTCCGAACCATGTCAGTCACGCGCGTGAGTTTCGCACGCAGATCGTGGTCTCCCAAAAAAAGAAATTGCCTGGTCCCCAGCCGGGGAAGCTGTACACCTCCCGTTTCGGCCCCAACGCCTCCAGCGTCCGGTCGATCAGGAAGAGGTCCCCGTGTCTCCTGTATCAATCAACAGCGGCCCCCAATTCCGTTTGGGGGACCCTTGGGGAGGGGGGTCAGGCGTCCTCGTCGGTTTCGTAGCGGCGGTAGTGCTTGTAATACTTGCCGTAGTAACCGTAATACCCGTAGTAGCCGTCGCTGAGCGAGGGCGTCACTTCGTTCAGGACCACGCCCAGAATATTGGCCCGCAGCCGCTCCAGCACGCCTACGGCCGAGGCCAGGGCCTTGCGATGCGTCTCGCCCGCTACCGTCACCAGCACCACGCCGTCCACCGCAGCAGCCATCTGAAGCGGCTCCGGGAATCCCAGCACCGGTGGCGAGTCCACGATCACCAGGCTGTACTCGTTTGCCGCCTCGCGCAGGATGGCCGGCAGCGCCTTGCCCAGCGCATCCGCAGCGGCGCGCGAGGCAGGACCGGCGGGCAGAATGTCCAGCTCGGGCAGACCCTCCACGCGCACGAGCTGGTCGCGCCAGTTGCCGCCTTGCGTCAGCAGCACCGAGAGGCCCGCTTTCGAGTTGCCGTCCATACCGAAGAAGTTCGCCACGCCAGGCCGGCGCAGGTCTCCGTCAATCAGCAAGGTGCGATCCTTTTGCTGCGCGTGCGCCACAGCAAGATGCACCGAGACCGTCGTCTTGCCTTCCCTCGGCCCGGCGCTGGTAATCAACACGCTCTTTAGGGGCTGCCCGATTGACCCCAGAAGGATCGAGTTGCGCAACGTCCGGATCGCTTCGCTGAAAGGGGCACCCGCTTGCGGGACGGCGGGCGCGCGCAATTCCTTCACAGGCACAAGCGACGTCTGCCCACCTTGCGGACTTGCCGCCGGCAGCAACGGGCGCTTGCGCCACTCCTTCACCAAAGGCAGGGATCCCACCACTTCGGCGCCCGTCGTCAACCGGACGATCTCGGGATCGCGCACGGTCTTGTCCAGGCTGTCGCTCAGGATGGCTACGCCCACGGCGACGAGGCTGGAGAGCAGGAACGCGAGCGCGAGGTTGAGCCGCGTGTTGGGGAACACGGGGTTCAGCGGCGGGCGCGCGGGATCTGCCAGCCGCACGGCGCTGTTCTGAAAGCCGGCGTTGATTCCGGCTTCCTTGATCTTGCGCAGCAGCTCCTCGTACAGCTTTTTGTCCGCGTCGGCTTCCCGTTTCAGGGCCTGGTACTCGAACCAGCGGGCGTTGAGTCGGTCCAGCTCAGCCTTGGTCTGCTCGACCGCCTTGCGGAGCATCTCCTCGCGGTTTACTGCCTGCCGGTACTCGGCCTCCACCCGCCGCAAGATGCTACGCCTGGTCTCCTCGACCTGCCGTTCCAACTGGGCCACTTGCGTCGCAACGCGCCGATACTCGGGATGGTTGGGTCCGTACTGAGCTTTGATGACCGCGAACTTTTCCTGCGCTTCATCCAAGCGATCGCTCAACTTTTTCAGGGCCTCGCCCTGCGAGGACGCCAGCGCGGCCTCCAGACTGCCGCTGCGAACCGAGTTGTAGGCCGCCTCCTTGGCCACCCGATCGGCCTGCGCGTTGGTGTACTCGGTGTTGAGTTGCAGGAGGCGGGCGGAAAGGATGTTGGTCTTCTCCTCGGGGTTGACGACGTTCAGCTCGCGCTCGAACTGGGCCAACGCCGCGCTGGAGCGTTCCATCTTCGCCTTCAGGTCCTCGAGCTGTTTCTCCATGAAGTTCGAGAGGCCCACCATGGAGCGGTAACGGATCGAGTAGGTGTGCTCGATGTACGAGTTGGCAATCGCGTTGGCGACGTCGGCAGCCAGTCGCGGATTCGGGCAGCGGTAGCTGATCTGGATCAGGAAGGTGTTCGGCGGACGCGTCACCTTCAAGCCGGGCAAACGAACCGGGGCATCCTCGCGATTGACTTCCGGCAGCGGCTCCCGCTTGGCTCCCGGGTTCTCGTCCAGGCGGAACCGGCGCACCACCGGGCGCAGCACGGAGTCCGATTGGATCAGTTTGACCTGGGTAGCCATGAACTGATCCGTATTCCAGTCGGCCACGGGGGTGGCTTCCTGTCCCAGGATGCCGCGCGGCACGGTGCGATCCACGTCTACAGTGGCGGTAGCCTCATAGAGTGGTTGCAAGCGCGAAGAAATGATGTAGGTGCCCGTCACGCAGCAGGCGACAAAGGCCAGGATCTTCCAGCGGTGACGCTTAAGAATCCACCAGTAGCGGCTCAGGGTGGGTTCCGCCGGCTCGTACTCCACGTACTCCTGGCCGTACCAAGGCGGGGGCGCATAGACCGGGGCCGGCGGCTGGCCGCTACCGCTGGCCGGTGGCAATGCGGGGTGTCGCTCGCGCTCGTCCATCGGAACCTCTTGAGGATCGGCTTCGGAATCTCTCCGACGCCAGACAGCTCTTCATCAGTCTCGGCCGGTGCGCCAGATCAGGATGCCACTCGCGGTCGTTGCCCCGAAGCCAGCAATCCTATCAAGCGCCTGGATGGTGGCCCTCCTTCCCGAGCGATCCGGAACGTAGAGGATGTCATTTGCGACCAAAGGGACGTCCGGGGCCTTGCGCTCCATCAACTTTTTGAGCTCGACGGGCAGTTCGCGGACCGCGCCGGTGCGCTCATCCCTGCGGATGATGTAGGCCTGCTTGCCTGCGTACGGCGCGAGGCCCTCAGCCAGCGCCAGCACGCGGAGGACGGTGGTTTCGGTTCCCTCGACGAGGGGGAAGGCCCCGGGCTTTTTGACGTTGCCAACCACGTACACCTTGCCGGCCTCGGGGACGCGGATCTCTTCGCCGCCGTAGAGCTTCAAATTCGCCTCGGGATCCGCCGAATCGAACAAGGCCTTGACCGCCACACGACGCGTGATCTGGACCGGCTTTCCGTCCGGACCTTTCTGCGTGTGGGTGACGAGAATTTCAGGACCCGCGTCGGGGTTCAGCCCTCCGGCCCGCGTGAGCGCCTCCAGCAACGTGACTGCGCCCACGGCCTGGAAGGTGATCGGATTGCGTACAGCACCTGCCACCGAAATGGGGCGGCTGAAGTACTCAACCACGGTCACAGTCACAACCGGGTCCACGAGCAACTGTTCCTGCTTTAGAGCGGTGGCGATGGCTTCCTCCAGCTCCGCGGGCAGCAGCCCTTGCGCGGCGATCCGTTGTTTGAGCATGGGCAGGCGAATAAACCCGTCCGCCGAGACCCGGACCGTGCGCGTCAACTCCGGTGCGTCGAGCACGGAAACCGCGATCAAGTCGTTCGCTCCGATCGGCTGGGCCGGCAGATTCGCGCCGCCAGGTTCTGCTGCAGCTTGAGGACGTGGCGCCTGCCCCATACATAAGGGCAGGATCAAGCTGGCCAGAGATAGACACACCGACACCGCGCGCATGGCCATTACCTCCCCTTAATTTTACGACTCAAGCTCGCCCGGCGACCGCACGCTGTGTGGCACCGTCGGAGAGGCGCCCATTGGTCTCCTGGAGCGTAGCCACAAGGTTTGACAGCACAGTTTCCACTGCGCTGAGTCGCACCTCCAGGCTCGCGAGCTTCTGCTCAATGGGTGGTTTCTCTTCCGTGGCGCGATGGATTCCCTCGACCAAAGCCCACCGAGCGAACTCGGAGATGCTTCGCGCGCCCCGCAGTTGGCAAGCATTGCAGAGCGCGCGAAATTCGTCTTCGCTCAGACGGACGGACAAGGGGCGGACGCGGAAGCCTGTGAACAAGCGAGGCATAGGTTCCCGCCGGTCAATCCGCAGGACGGAAGTAGTCGTCCGTGTGCAGGTTGGGAGCTTCCGGAGGCTCCGAATAAGCAAGCCTCCGGCTTCGTGAGTCACATCGGGACTCGATGTTGAAGGGCGTATCCGCGGCGCCCGGCGCTATCGCCAGCGCCGTAAGGCATACGCCCGACGATAGAAGGACAGTTTAAAGTCTGAGGGGTAACCTTGTCAATACCTAATCGCATGCCCAAGTAACGAGGGAGGATCACGCGCAAGTCAGTTAGTACTATCAGTACTATCAGCACCTGGCTGCTTACGGATCAAGGACTTACAGGAGCAGCAGGACCGCGCGTGACTGCGATTGCGACTCCTGCCACTGCACCGCCTATCGCTACTCCGGCTATGATCGCTTTCGTTTTAGCTGTCAAAGCCGCTTTGGCAGGCTTGGGCGCTGCGGGAGGCAGGGGGCATCCACGTTCCACCAAGCGAACCTCCACCACACGGATCACCTGCGTTGCCCCGGGAGCGGGCTTTGCAGCGGGTTCGACCGTGCCCGTGATCTCGATCCGATCGCCCACGCGCGCGTCCAAACCCGTACCGACGAGCTCCACCGTGATGCCGGCTGTCGCGTCGGTCAAAAGAAAGCGCCCGTCCTTCTTCTCCAGGCACCCAGAAAGCTTGGCGGCAGCAGCAGCACCCGCCACTTGGGGCTCGAGCACCACTGCCTTGCCCGGCCAAACCTTCGCCACCGTAATGCCACCGGCCTTTACAACGCGTGCGGGCGCCTCAAAGGCGGTGACGTGTAGGGCTGAGTTCCCGGTCGCATCCACCAGCGCTCCCCCCTCCGGCTCGATCCACAACCCAAGGGCTTCCAAGCGGTAACCCGATCCTTTCAACATCTGCACCTTGCCCTTTTCGAGCAAGAACCGGTCACGATGAACCCGCCCTGCGGTATAGGGACCGAGCCGCAACCGCACGCCGGAATGAAGCTGCAGGTCGGACGTGGCTTCGCTGGTTTGGATGAAGCTCCCGTCGAACACGGTCGCGCTGCCGTGTGCTGGCGCCGCGTCGAGGCGAAATTGCCCGTCCGCCACGACAAGCCCGATAGGGGTCCCCGCAACGTTGCCCGCTAGCAGCAGAACGGTGCTCAGCAGTGCCATGAATATCACTCGCCACATAACGATGTCTCCTCGCAGCGCCAATTTGGCTCGTCCCCCGTATTATAGGGCACGTCGCTTGTTAGTACAATACTGCGCGATAGACGGCCGTGGCGTCGGACAATCGTCAGACAAAACACCTTACCCGCTTCTCTCCCCCCAACTACTACGAGGAGCTTGGGCTCTCGCGTCATGCGAGCCCGGAGCAAATTCGGCGAACCTATCGTAACCTGGCCTGGCTATTGCATCCGGATCGCTGCCAGGACGATGACATGAGGCGAGTGGCGGAGGCGCAGCTCAAGCGTCTGAACGCGATCGTTGCCGTCCTGCTCGATCCCGAGCAGCGGCGCCGCTATGACGAGAGCCTCGAGCGCTCCGAGGGCTCCTGGTTGTGCAAGATCCGTGCCTTACAAGTCCGGCTCGCCGCGCTGAGCGCTACCCGGCCCCGCTCATGGGTTTGGGCAGGTGGCGGCCTCCTCCTGCTTGGCTTGCTGACGTGGCTCGTGGTGGCGAAACCCAGCCGTGCTGCACGTTCGCTGAGCTCGGCGACACCACACGTGCAGCGTGACCTGGCGGAAAACAGAGCTGTTCCCGCAAAGCTGCAACCCGCTCCGGCGGCTCTTCCTTTAGCGAGCGCCCCTCAAAGAACTACGAATTCGAAGAAGCTACCGCAGCTCGCGCCTCCGCAACCCGAGGCGGACGACATCCAGACGACGCTCGAACTTCCGCGTTCCGAGTCGCCTGCGCCCCACGCCGAATCCGCCAGTGAGCAAGCTTCACCACCCGCGCCTTCCATCGCGGAGGCCGCCCCATCGACGCCAAGGCCTGCGGAGGGCGGCCCGGCACGCGACCGCTCAGCTCGTACTTACTCAGGGTGGTGGGTGCTTGTGCCAGGCAAGGCCACAGAAATGCCCGCTGAATTATACCCTCCCATCTACGTGGAGATGTTCATCGAGCAAAAAGGCGCGGTTCTCCGCGGCCGCTACAAGGGCCGTTACCAAGTCACTGATCGTGCGATCTCGCCCGAAGTCAGCTTCACCTTCGAGGGTCGAGCTCAGGGTGACGAGCCTGAATTGACGTGGCGCGGCGCCCAGGGCGCCGAGGGACGGTTGCGCTTGCGCTGGGTAGGTGAAAACTCGATGGAAGTCCGCTGGTGGACCACGAACTTCGGAACTGAGCTGGGGCTAAGTTCGGGCATCGCCACGCTGATCCGGGTGGAAGAGCGCCGATGAATATGGCGCAACCAGCCTTCCTGGGGGCCACAGTGATGCGAGTGCTCATGCACCGTTTGCCGGCGCTCGGCCTGGCGATCGCTTTAGCGGTGGGTTTCTACTGGTCCGTGCGATTGACTCAGGCTGATACCCACTATCGCAAGGCTACCGCAGAGAGCCTGGCACGCGCCCTTATCCTGGATCCGGGCAACGCAGATTATCAGCTCGCCTGGGCCGATGTGGTCTCCGGGGACTACCTGACGGCTTTACAGCGGGCCGTGCGACTCAATCCGTTTCAGTCGTCGTTGTGGATGGAGCTCGGCTTGCGCGCGGAGATGGAAGGCGATTTGGCGCTGGCGGAGAAAGCCCTGTTGGAGGCCGCCCGGCGCGACCGCACGCACAAACCCAGGCTCATGCTGGCTCACCTCTATTTTCGTCGCGGGAACCAGACGGCCTTCTGGCGTTGGGTCCGCGAAGCCCTCGCGACTGCGCCTTCCGATGCCTCGATTTTGTTCCGCTTGTGCTGGAGCCTGACCCAGGACGCCGACGCGATTCTGGAGCGTGCGATCCCGGCCCGTCGCGAAATCATCGCGCAGTACATCAACTTTCTTGCCGCCGAGCGGCGTTGGCGCGCAGCCGTTGCGGCCGCCGAGCGGCTGGCCGCGATTGGCGACTCTGCTCACTCCGACGTGCTTGAAGGTCTCTGTGACCGCCTCATCCAGGCCGGAGAGAGCGCCCTGGCCGTTGAAACCTGGAACCTGCTCGCCGCACGGCGTTGGGTACCTTACCCGGCGCTGGATCCATCACGCGGGGTCATTCTCACCAACCCTGATTTTGAGCATCGAGCTCGCCAGCGAGGCTTTGATTGGCGCATGTCACCGAGCGAAGAGATTACTATTGCGCGCGATCCAACACAAGCGGCCCTGCGAATTTCTTTTACTGGTCGTCAAGCAGAGCCATATGAAATTCTGGCCCAGTATGTACCCTTGGTTCCCGCGACCCGCTATGCCTTCCGGTTCGAGTTTCACACAGTTGACATTCCCGCAGGGGCCGGCCCTCGCTGGATCATCCTCGAAGGATCGAAACCACCGAGCGAACTGGCGCGAACCGATCCCCTGTTCGCTCCCGATTGGGCGAAAGGCGAGTTGGTCTTTCAGACCGGGCCCGCCACCCGGATCGCACGGCTGGTCTTTGTGTACCGGCGAGAGCCTGGTACCACGCGGATCAGTGGCTCGATCTGGTTGCGGCGCCTGGCCCTCGCCATTGCAAGCCAGTGACCCCTCGGGATTCGCCCAAGGCCTGCGGGCGCGGGACACGCGTGTTGTGGACCGCAACTGCACCCATCAATCCCGCGGCCACGAAGTTCGTTGTGGCTGAAGTCCAGTATCGCTCCGACCATGAGGATTTCCGTGAGACCAGGTATTCGGTGAGGACAGCCGCGGAAGCGATCGAGAATTTCACGGTCAGCGCCTTGCCATAGCTCAGCCTGCCATCAGGCCCTCGCAGAATGGGATTCGCCTCGAACTTGTGCCGTGATGTATGAACATCGAGATAATTGGCGGCGTAAAGTCCAAAAATGGAAATCAGCCAAAGTTTCTTGCCTTTCTCCCGCTGTTGGCCGTAAGTTAGCTGTCCCGAGAATAACAGGCCCAGAAGCAAAAATACACCCGTCCGGCTGCACCGCGCACGCACCTTTTGTTCTCCTTGACCCGCGTCGCCTGCCGGGCGTTGCCAGCCCGGGATTCGACCACGCTGTCAACGGACTTATCGGTGCGCGCGGGACAACCTTGAGCAAGCAGGATCGGGAAAGGTGTAGCCGAGTGAAAGTTAGTGACGAGCGGTTACTGCTGCAACAGGCCGCGGATCGCAGGCTTGAGCGCGTGCTTGACGATCAGACGTCCGGCTCGCAACGGGTAGTAAAGCGGGGAGAAAAGCCGGGGCAGAGGCAGGATCTGAAGTTCGATGGTCGTGGGAGCCAGCAGAGTGTAATAGGCGCAAATAGCTTTGTGCTGCCAGCGATCGAGCACTCGCAGCGTGAACCACAGATCGGCGAGCGCGGACCTGGGAGTTCGGTTGCGCCGGCTCGCGACGACCCTCTGGCCGATCTCGCTGGCTTGTCGCCACACGCCTTCGCCCGCCCACAGACCAGCGGGGGCGCTGACGCCCATCACCTTCTCGGCCAGCCAGCACGAGGTGGCGAGGGCTCTCGAAGCGCCCGCGCGCTCGGCCAGTTGCCTCAGCTCGGCGCCACTCAGAGTCTGTGCGTGCATGAACCACGCAATGTCCGCCACCTGTTGGAGTGTCGACCACCGGTGCTTGGCTGCATGCACGCAGAGCAGAAAGAGGGAGTGCTCAGGCGAGGGTTGCAGGATTCTCCGGCCCTCGAATTCGGTCCACCGGGCGGTTGTCCAGACGGCTTCGGCCGGGAAATCGCAGGGATAGGACTTCGGGAAAAGCTCCCAATGTGGTTCCACGGAGATCCCGTTGCGGCCGCCGAAACAAAACTCACAGTTCTGTTGCAACGTGAGGGCTTGCTGGGCGGCGTTGAGGTCCTGCGCCAGCCGAAAGCCGCGGGCACGCAGCGTTTCGCAAACGGCTTGGAGATCCACCCGGCGCACCAGCAGGTCGAGGTCGGCGCTCGCACGCACGGCAGCCTCTCCGTAAAGAAATTTGGCCAGCACCGGGCCGCGCAACGGAATTACCGGAACGCCCCTGCCCTCCAGTTCATCGAGCAGGCCATGCAGTTCACGACATAGCGCGAGGCTGCGGGCAGCGCTCCGGCGCAGGAGGTTCCGAAACTGTGCGACGATCGGCTCCGGGATCGCCTCCACGCGGTGTTGCTTCAGGCGCCACCAGACGAAGGGCGCGACACCGAGCTGCTTTGCCGCCTCGAGGACGCGCTCCCAATCGGCATTGATCGGGAGGCTATGCAACGCCGCGGCGTCGGGAGCCGGGCTGGTCGCCTCCACCAGAAACTCGATCTCGGCGCCCAAATCCGTTCCTGGTTTAGGCACGCCTTATTCCCCCCCAGGGTGCTGGCCGCAGGCCTGTTCGTGCATAGGCTTTTTCGCAATCCAGTCGCGAGGGCCCCAGCAGATCCCCTTCCATGTATGCCAGGCCCGGGCAGCGCGAACAGACGTTGTGCAGCTCACAAGTGCGGCAAACCACCAGATCAGCGTTTCGCACGGCGCGCCAGCGCAGGAGCGCGGGCGATTCGCGCCAGATTTTCTCGAAACTCTGCTCCCGGACGTTGCCCAGCCGCAGTGGGAACTGCACGCACGGGTACACGTCGCCGAAAGGAGAGATGTAGCATGCGGTATGCCCCGCAGAGCAGGGGAGCTCCGCGAGGGCCGAAGGCGCCGATCGCGGCGAGTCCGGCATCAACGGCCCAACCAGCTCGGGGTCATTGTAAATCTCGCGCCAGATCGCGTGCGGCACGTTCAATCGGAGCACGCCCGCATTTCCATCCAGGCGGGGAGTGATCGTCGCGTCCAATTTGTAAGTGGCGCCCAGCTCAGCCGCGAGCCGCCGCACTTCAGTGTAACTCGCAGCAGCTTGGCGCATCAGAACGTGCGAGATCTGGACCTTGACCCCGCGGGACGTCAGTTCCCTGACGGCTGCCATGGTGCGAGCGAAGGAGCCGGGAGCTTGTGTCACGGCGTCGTGGATCTCGGGCTGGTGGGAATAAAGCGAGACCTCCACCCGCGCCACATTCAACTCTGCCAACCGCCGCACCGCCTCTGCTTCCAGCATGGTTCCATTGGTCTTTACCGTGATGTAAAAGTTGAGGCGGCGCGCCCGTTCCATGATATCGAACAGATCCTCGCGCAGCATAACCTCACCGCCGCTGAGGCACAGGAACAGGGTCCCGCAGGCGGCAAGCTCCTCGAGAACCCGGCTCACCTCCTCCAACTTCAGCTCCGGCCCCTCCCGTTGCACCAGGTAGCAATGCACGCAACGGAGGTTGCATCGCCAGGTAAGATCGAGATGGACGTTCCAGGGAATCCCCAAGCGCAGGGCTTTTTCGTGAACTTCGCCCAGCAAGCGGCTCATCTCCCGTCCCCGCCGGTAATCGGCTCCCCCGAGACTATCAGGATGCCCTTTCCCGCCAACTGTTCGACCAACTCCCGGGCGTCCCTGTAAGCCTCATCGAATCCCACGCCGTAGCGGGTGACGATGTGGTGGGCAACGATTTCGGCCAGCGGCGTCCGGCCGTCGGCGCATTCCCAGATTTCCGCCGCCACCTCGTTGAGCGTGAACAGTGAGGAGTCGGAGGCCGAAATCACGATCACCTCATCCTCCAGACGACGCCAGGCCGCGGCGGGATGTCGGGCGATGTAGACTGGATCCATCAGATCCTCTCCCACACGTCTGGCTCAGGCCGAAACTCGAGGCGGTAAACGGGGGTGGAGCGGGTGAACTGGCAAACGGCGTTCAGGACCGCTTGCACCGACTCTGGCTCGGTCGCAAAAAACAGAACGTGCCGCAGAACGCTGCGCACGGCCTCGGCAGGTCTCATAGGCTCGATCCGTGTCCGATCGCCGTGGGCCAGCAAGTAGACGGCACGGACGGGTGCGGAGATCGGCATACCGGGAATGCCTAGTTCACCCGTGAACGGCGTCCCGAAGGCAGTGTAACCATGAGCTGTGGGACGCAAGTACGAGATCTCATCCGTAAGAAGAACCGCATCGGGAGGCGCCAGGCGGCAGATCGTGGTTTTGCCGGCGCCCGAAGCTCCAGTGAATACGAGCGCATGCCCATCCCGGACTGCGCTTGCTGCGTGAAGCAGGAAGCCGCCTTCCCTGGCCAGAAGCAGCGTGTGGACGATCCGCAGCAAGGAGTCAATGTTGTAGGGCCGGTCGTCCAGATGCGCCGATCCCCGCGCTGCCGCCGGATCGTACTCAGCGCTGAGACTGCCGCGGCGAATGAACCAGCGCCCATCGTGGTGCGTGATCTCAACCCCCGCATTGTCTCCTTCAACGCGTGCTGTCGCACGCACCACGGTGAACTCACAGGTAGCAGGCGCAAGGGGCGACGCTAGGTAGGCGTGATATCGCCGCTCGAGCGACTGGGCGATCGCCGGGTCGGTACCCACGAACCCGATAGCAAGCCCGCCGATGTTTATAACCACCCGAAACCGCGCGCTCTCCCGATGCATGCCAGTTTCAGCCGGAGCGCCCAAAGGCGCATGAAGCATCGGCGGAAGATCTCGTGGCGGCACAGGCGTGCAATGACGCTCACTTCACGCGCCGGTTTGACCAGGCGACCAAGGCGTTCGATGTGCGTCACTCGCCCGACGATCTCCGCCTCTGCCACGGGTCCATCGGGCGCGACCAAGGTATCGCCTTGCGTGATCGGCCTTCCGTTCTTGAATCCGATGACGCGATGAGCGAACAACCTGCCCGCACGGACCCACAGGATGATTTCGCCTGGATCCACGGGACTGCCGCCTAGCGGTTGGATCGTCAGGACGTCACCGGGGCGCACTGCCGGGAACATGCTGGAACCCCTCACCCCAAGGCGGATCGCCCGAGTCAGCTTGCTAGCCGAGAGCCAGACGGCAACAACCCCGTCCGCCGCGGTCTTCATCATCACTGGATCTTCAACTGCAGACCTCTGCCTCGTATGCTTCTTAGGACGAATGTGGCGAACCCGGACATTTAGGATGCTCACCCCACGCCGGTGTCTTTCCGCACGTCAACGCCGTGGTCTCGAACACCGGCCCCCAATGGAAAGCCGGCTTCACATACGGCCGGCGCCCGGTGGCGGGCTGCTGTGCGATTTCACCAACCTGCCTCTGATCCCGAATGTCCTCCCGTTCCATCGCCATTCCAACACTCCACCGCTTGCCCCTAGCTCCCCTTTTTTACGTGGCGACCCCACCCCAAGGAGCCCGGGGTTCTAACCTTTTTGGGTTAGAAATCAGTCTACCGAGCGCTGTGCCAGATGTCAAGAACTTTTCCGAAAACGGAGACTCTCCGGCCGCCTTGTGCTTGATGCGAGACACCTCGCGTCGCTGTGTTACACTGCCACGCGGGTCCCCGCCGCGACGCCGGATGCTGCATCCGGCGGGCTGCGGCGACTACCGGGCTCGTGGGACGCGTGCCGAGAAGCTTCCTGTCAGCCGATCTCCCGGAAATCACCGGCTGGCTGCCACCGCGCGAGGCAGAGTGGACCAGCCGTCTGTTCTTCGCCCTGCTCGTCTGGGGCGTGCTCAGTGCTTGGACACCACAGGCGATGGCCCAGCGGGATCCTTCAAGCCGGGCTGCTGGGTCTTGCTTTCGCCTGGGCCCTCCGAAAGGCATGGACCGCCGAACGACTCCGCCTCAATTGGCCTTGCTGGGCGGCCGCCGGAGTCGCGGCATGGGGTCTGGCTCAGAAAGCACTCGGCTGGACGGTGTACTGGCGGGGCACGCTGGAGGGCCTGCTCTACTGGCTGACGGCGTTCGCCGCCTGCTGGCTCGCGGCTGAGCTGGGTTGCTGGCGCCAGTTGCGATCCTGGATGCGCACGGCACTGGGCTGGTTCGCCTTTACGCTCGCCGTCGCTTCCGTGGTCTTCTACTTCGGCACGCCGGGCAAGATCTTTGGGCTGTTCCCGGTCAGCTACCGCGCGGTGGGTCCCTTCCTGAACCGGGATCATTACGCGTCCTTCATAGCCCTCCTGCTGCCCGTGGTGCTATGGGAGGGCCTGATCCGCCGCCGCCCACTGTGGTCCCGCGCCTTGATGGCGGGCGCGATGTACGCTTCCGTGATCGCAGGCGCCTCCCGGGCCGGTTCGCTTGTCGTGACGGTCGAGATCCTGTTGCTGCTCTTTCTGGCGTGGGATCGAGGCCACGAGGAGGTGGGCTTGATCCGCCGTGCCGCGGGCTGGACCGCCTTTTTCGCAGTGACCTTTGTTTTGGTCGTGGGCTGGGACGTGCTCTGGCAGCGGTTTAAGGAACCCGATCCGTGGCGTGGCCGCCGTGAAATGCTTCAAGCGGCTTGGGCCATGGTTCGCGACCGACCTTGGAGTGGTTTCGGTTTAGGCAACTGGGCTGTGGTCTATCCTGCTTACGCGGTCTGGGACCCGGGCTTGGGCCTGTACGTCAACCACGCCCACAACGAATGGGCCGAGTGGGCTGTGGAGGGCGGTTTGCCGATGCTGGCAGCAATGCTCTCACTGGGCCTGTGGGCCATCCGCAGAGGCTTGCGCAGGCCGTGGGGGATCGGGGCTGCGGCCGTACTTGTCCACTCCGTAGTCGACTTCCCGCTGCGGCGCCTGGCCGTGGCAGTGCTGCTCTTCACGCTGCTCGGAATGCTGGGCCGAACACCTCATCGCGAACGAGCTCCCCGCCTGCGGGGATCGAATGCGGACCCGGGTGCGCGGTAATCGCACGGTTTCGGCCGCAATCCGCTGCAAATAGCTCATGGGCGCAGTACCGCTGCTGGCGTTCGATGCGGACCAAAGGGAGCAGATCTGTCTGGTTTCGAACGAGTGTCCCCATGCGGGGGCTTCCCCGATTTGGGCCATGACCAGCCCGGGGGGAGTGCGCTAACCGAGCTCTTTGGTCCGGCGGGAGCGGGAGGCCATTTTTCTCTGGACATTAGGAGGGAAATGCCTTATATTCTTCCGAAGAGGTCCCCACTTCTGGAGCGGGTGGACACCCTAGGAGGAGTGGGGATCTCCGGAACCCCGATCTGGGGAGCGGCGCCACTCGCCGTTCCCGAGGGGGCCAGGCGTGCAGGTTCGTTTTCAGGCTACGGCAGCAGCGAATCCATTGCTCAAGCGGGGGAAAGATGTCTGTGGAGGAACCGACTGTCTGCGCTTCCATTGCAAGTGCGCCGATTGGTTTGCCGCTTCAACTGGCTTTTTCCGAATCCACCGAACCTCTTCATTGGTACGCCGTCCAGGTCCGCCATCAGCATGAAAGGGCGGTCGCCCACGCTCTTTCTCACAACGATTTCGAGACCTTCGTGCCGCTTTATCGTTCGCGGCGCCAATGGTCCGACCGCGTCAAGGTGCTCGAACTGCCGCTGTTTCCCACCTACGTTTTCGCCCGTTTCCGGGAAGTCCAGCGGGTCCAGGTCCTGAGGACGCCCGGCGTCCGCTCCATCGTCGCCTTCAATCATCGCCTGGCGCCCGTGCGGGACGAGGAAATCCAGTCCTTGCAGGTCATGGTCCGCTCGGGTGTGCCCGTCGACCCCTGGCCGATTTTGCGCGAGGGCCCGCGCGTGCGCGTGGAGCGGGGACCGCTGCAAGGCGTGGAAGGCATTCTGTTGCGCTTCAAGAACTGTTGGCGCGTCGTGGTGGGCGTGGAGATCCTTCAGAGGGCAGTAGCGGCCGAGGTGGACCGCGACGTCGTCAGACCTTGCACCGGTTGAGGCCTCGCCGGGCTGTGGCTTTTGTACCATGAAGGAGTCCCCGCTGAGCTTGCGGGTTTGAGCCCCGCGGGCCAAGTCTAGCAAAGTGGCTTCGAGTCCGCCCTTCGCTTTGGTGTCGTTGAGGGGTGTCCACGACTGAGAAAGCCGGGTTCAGGTGAGAAAATCGGTACTGATGCTAAGCCGCACAAAATAAACAGGATGGCAGAACGGTGGCGCTACTCGTACCTCCGCCCGGGTATCCACGCCGAGCGCCGGCCACTTCCGCTTGGGTCGTTCGCGCCGCGGCGATGTTCGGTGGGCCTAGCCGCTCGCCCATGACGCGTGGTTCGTTCACTCGGTGCAGCAAGCCGTCCGGCGCGGCGATTACGGCCAGGCGTTCCGCCAACAGTTGGACGTCGGGCGGGTTTGGGCGCTGCGCGGCGTGGCGGGAAGCGTGTGAGTCCGGCGGCGCCGGCGAGAACATAACGCGCCAAGAATGTTTTTTCGTTGTGCCATTGTTGTGCCATGGTGAACAGACAGGCCAAAACAGGGTAGACTACATGGGAATGGGTCGCTCGAAAAATCAACGAGTTAGGACTGGCTGGTATCAGGCGGCACATCCGATTTTGCGTTCGAATCCCGCTGGGGACACCAGCCTTTGCCCGTCCGCCGAGAAGGGTCAAACCCGAAGGCTCCTGGAGGTCCGGTGAGCAAGATCCTGATGGTGGCCTCCGAGGCTGCTCCGTGGGCCAAAGTGGGAGGTCTGGCGGATGTCGTCCGTGCGCTGGCGGCGGCGTTGCGCGAGCAGGGCCACGAGGTGGCCGTCGTGTTGCCGCGTTACCGCGGCATTGCGCTGGAGGGGGCGCGGCGCATCTATCAGGATCTGCGCGTGTGGTTCGGCCCGGTGAGCTACTGCTGCGAGGTTTACCAGCGCGACAACGGGGCGCCGTACTTTCTGGTAGATTGTCCCCCGCTGTACGAGCGTGCCGGCATTTACGGCCCGCCGGGCGAGGATTTTCCTGACAATCACGTTCGCTACGCGGTGTTGGCGCGCGCGGCGCTAACGCTGGCGCGGCACGTTTTCCGCCCGCGCATCCTGCACTGCCACGACTGGCAGGCGGCCCTGGTCCCGATTTATCTGCGCACGACGTTCCGCTACGATCCCACGTTCGCGGCCGTGCGCACCGTGCTGACGATTCACAATCTCGGCTACCAGGGCATCTTCCCGCAGGAGGCGCTTCCCGAAATCGGGCTCGGCGAGGAAGCGGCGGCCACCGGGGGGCTGGAGCACTTCGGCCGCATCAATCTGCTCAAGGGCGCCATCCTTTCGAGCCACCGGATCACGACGGTCAGCCCGACCTACGCGCGCGAGATCCAGACGCCCGAGCTGGGCTTCGGCCTGGACGACCTGCTGCGGCAGCGCAGCGACGCGCTGACGGGCATCCTCAACGGCGCGGATTATTCGGAGTGGAATCCGGAGACCGATCCTCATATCGCGGCGAATTACTCGGCCGAGGACCTGAGCGGCAAGGCGATTTGCAAGCGAGACCTGCTGGCCGAACTGGGATTGCCCGACCAGGCCGAGCGACCCCTGATCGGGATGGTGTCGCGGCTGGATTCACAAAAAGGCTTCGATTTGATTCGCGAGGCAGCGGGCGAGCTGCTGGCCGAAGACGCGGCGCTGGTCGTGCTGGGTACGGGCAGCGCCGACTACGAGCAGTTCCTGCGAGAGCTGGCGGCGGCGCATCCGGATCGGGTCGCCGTGCGCATTGCGTTCGACGATCGCCTCGCCCACAAGATCGAGGCCGGGGCGGACATTTTCCTGATGCCCAGCCGCTACGAGCCGTGCGGTTTGAACCAGATCTATAGTCTGCGCTACGGCACGCTGCCGGTGGTGCGGGCGACCGGCGGGCTGGCGGACACGGTGGACGACACTACCGGCTTCCGGTTCCAGGATTACAGCGCCGGGGCGATGATGCAGGCAGTACGCGCGGCGCTCCAGGCCTGGCGCGACCGGCCGCGCCGGGAAGCCATGATGCGCGCCGGGATGCGCAAGGATTTTTCCTGGAAGGCCTCGGCCGCAGCCTACTCGGCCCTGTTTGGCGAGCTGGGCGGCTGAATCCCCCGCCCGCAATTTTGCATCATGGGCAATGGAGAGTCAACAATCGTGGCAGCCAACGTGATTCATGTGACGGATCAGACCTTCGATCAAGAGGTATTGCAGTCGGATGTGCCTGTGCTGGTGGACTTCTGGGCCGAGTGGTGCGGGCCGTGCCGGATGATCGCTCCGGTCGTGGAAGCGCTGGCCCAGGAATACGCCGGGCGGCTCAAGGTGGCCAAGCTGGATGTGGACGCCAACGGCAGCTCGGCGATGCGCTATCAGATTCGCGGGATTCCGACCCTGTTGTTGTTCAAGGACGGCCGCGTGGTGGACATGCGCGTAGGCGCGGTGCCCAAGGCCGAGCTGGTGCGCATGATCACGCCGCACCTGGCGCCTGCCAACTGAAGGCCGCGCTAAAGTTCAGCCGGTTCGGGCTCGCCGCGCGCCCAACCCAGCCCCGGGCTCGATTCCGACAGGGTTTTCTTCCACACCGCGTAGCGGGCACGCATTTTTTCCCGTACGGAGTGCAACGAGGGATCGCGCGCCCGATTGCGTTCCTCGTGCGGGTCCGCCTCCAGATCGTAGAGCTCTTCAAAGAGCGGGGCCGTGTCGAGGTAACGCGTGTACTTCCAGCGCTCGGTGCGCACGCCTTCGACGCGCGGAATCCAACCGCGCGCAGTGAATGTGTGCTCATAAAAGAAGTCCTTGCGCCAGGCCGGCCGCGCTGCGGGATCGAGTAACGGCGCCAGGCTCCGGCCCTGCATGGTGCGGGGAATTTCCAGACCGGCCAGCGCGAGAAGCGTGGGCGCCAGATCAATGTTGAGGGCGATTTCCGGGCGGCGCAGGCCACGGGCCTTTCCGGGTACGCGGGGATCGTAAACGATCATGGGCGTCCGGATCGAGGGCTCGTGCATCAACCACTTGCCCGCCAGGCCGTGCTCGCCGAGGTAAAAGCCGTTGTCCGATGTGAAAACGATGACGGTGTCGCGTTCCAGTCCGAGGTCGGCCAGGGCGCCGCAGATCTCGCCCACCACGCGGTCCACCCCGCTGATCAAACGATAGTAACCTCGGAGCGATTCCTGGTAGAGCTCCGGGGTCGAGAAGCGGATGGCCCAGCGGCGACGACCTTCGCTGCGATGCACCTCGATGGGCAACGCGGACAGAAATCGGGTGTCCGCGGTGCGAGGAGGCGGAAAAGTCACGTCGCGGTAGAGAGCGGCGTCGGCGGGGTCGTAAAGGAACTGGCGCGGATCCTCGTCCTGCACGTGAGGCGCCTTGAAGCTGACCTGGAGGAAAAACGGCTGCCGGCCGGCGGACTGCCGCAGGAACTCGATGGCCTGGCGTCCCATGAGTGCCGTGGAATGCGGACCGCGAGGGCCTTCCGGAAAGTAAGTTCCCTGCCCGGCAAAACCGCGCCAGTAATCGAACTGGTCCTCGGGCAGCGGCTTTCGGTCCAGTCCCCACTTGCCGATGAAACCCATACGGTAGCCGGCGGCGCGAAAAAGGCCGGGGTAAGAACGCCGGAAGGCCTCCGGCGTCATCTGCGCGTCGAATTCGTTGATGCCGTGAGTGGAAAGATACTGCCCGAGGAACATGCTGGCGCGGCTCACCATGCAGATCGAGGTCGTCACGAAGTGGTTGACGAATGTGACGCCCTCGCGGCACAGTCGGTCCAGATGAGGCGTCTGGATGATAGGGTTGCCCAGGGCGCCGATGGTGTCCCAACGTTGATCGTCGGTAACGAGCAGGACGAAGTTCGGAGGCCGTCCGCGGGCGGCGCGTAAGGCTGCGAGCGGTGCCGCGCAGGAGGCGAGCAGGCGGCGACGGGACAGGGGTCGAGAAGCTGAAGCGGGCATGGCGATCGCTCCGCACCTAGAACGTATCATCAAACCCGTAGGATGAGCAACGCGCAGGCTGCGGAGGCGACGCCGGAAACAGAGGCATCGTGTGATCAAACGTCCGCAAGATCCCGCGCTGATGCCGGTCTGAAAACCGATTGCCACGATGTTCGGTTCCGTGGCCCTCGCGCGGCAACTCCCAGGAACAGCGATGCCGAAGCAATCACTTGCCCATCGCGGACCGGAGCGCTTTTGCCGACTCCACGTCCTTCCGGGCAGTGATCCAAGACCAGGCTGCGCACAACGCGCTGCGTGCAGGACAGGCGGTTCCGGAACCATTCGGTTGACTGCATGGATTATTCGGCAAAACTGTTTGGTTTTTCCGAAATTCGCCCTCGTTTCGTAGGCTCGGGCTATCGTGAGCCCGTACACGGCAGCTCTTTCAAAGCTCACTAACCGGCTTCGACTTGCCCAAACGACGAAATCCTGCAATGTAAGCTAATCAGAAAAACACGGAGAAATGTCGGCCGGGTCCGGAGCCAACGCTCCGAGAGGGCGCGTCAGGAGCCTTCGCAATCGCGCGCCACGGGTTTCCGGGTCCACTTACGGCGGTCGCTTGTCCGAGAGATCTGGCCCCAGTTTTACAGGGCGTTGCGGGCAATGACCCGAAATTCCGGGTAAGCTCCTGCCGGCTTTCGTCATTGCGAGCCGGGATGGGGAAACGAGCAGATCAGCAACTTGCCGCGGGGGAATCCGGAAATCAGCATTGACCGCGTCGCGCTGCGCGGCCTGGTCGGATCCGGCGGGCCGCTGATTCTCTGCATATGGGCGCCTGCGGGACCAATGTCACCGTGCAGTCTTCCGCAAGTGTTGTGGCGATCCTGCCGGTTTTCAATGAAGTTCGTTTCCTACGAGAGCCGGAGGCGTTTCCTGCGTGGGGAAGCCAGATCCGGCTCTCCAGGCTGACGGCGCAGGTCGGCGGAACCGCCGTGCCGATCACTTACGCCGGTCCGCAGGGGTAGTGCCCCGGCGTGAACCAGATCCGCCTCGGCCCCTGCCGCGCTCGCCGGCGGGCAAGGGCGAAGTCAGTCTGGTGATCGCAGGCGGGCGGTTCCAATCCGGCGCCGTAACGCTCGCCATCCCATAGAGCCGCAAGCAAGGCTTCGCTTGCCTCCCACACCGGGCCCCGTACGAAGGCCCTTGCACGAAACGGCGGGAATCGGCGATAACTTAAAGAGTCCAGTCGTCCGAGTCCGTGGGGAGTTCGAAAGCTGCCATGAGCACGCGGAAGTGGCGTCGCGGCTCGACTGAAGGCTCCGGCCAACAGGGCCGAGGGGAAGGCGGCCTTGTGTTCCTGTCGCCGGAGTGGGTGCGGGAAGTCGCACGGGCCGTGGAGGCCGCCCGGCGCTCCGACGAATACTTCCGCAGGCTTTCCTCCGCATTCAGCCTCAGCGTCATGTACTCTATCGCGGGGCTGCCTGCCCCGCTGCGGGCCCTGTACGGCGGCAAAGGGGAAGCGACGATCTTCGTGGACCTGGTTAAGGGACAGCTGCGCAAGCTGGAAGTGGGCGATTCGGCATGCCCGGGCCGTGCCGATTTCGTCGTCACCAGCGACTACGCCACCGTCTGGCGCATCTTCCGGGGCGAACTGAGCCCGACAAGGGCGTTCGCCGAGGGTCTGCTTCGGGTCGAACCGGCGGCGAGCGTGTACCGCAGGCCGGGGTTCACCGCGAGGACATTGGTGGTGGCCGGGATCGTTCTCAGGCAGGCGCGACGAGTGGCGACGCGACTGGTAGAGAACGGGTCCCCGAGTGAGCCGGTCTGAACCCGTCGGACAAACGTACCGGCAAGAGACCGACATCGGTCAGGAAAGTCCTAATTGTTGACGGGGATATGCGTGAATGATATAATCGCTCCTAAAGGGGCTGGCTTTGGGCGCCATGGGAATGGCAGTCACGGAGAGCCGTCGCCAGGGAGCTTCGGCTCGGCAGTTCCGCATTGGCGGCACGCCGCTGCTGCCGTTGCGCAGAATCGGGTTGGGACTGGGGCGCGTCGAGCTGTATGCGAAGGCGGAGTTCCTGAACCCGGGTGGGTCGGTCAAAGATCGCGCGGCCCTGGCCATGATCCAGGAGGGCGAACGTCGCGGTTTGTTGACCTCCGAGCGCATCATCCTGGACGCCACCAGCGGCAACACGGGCATTGCCTACGCGATGATCGCGGCGGCTCGCGGATACCGGGTCCGGCTTTGCCTGCCGCGCAACGCATCGCTGGAACGACAGCGGATTTTGCGCGCCTATGGGGCGGAGCTGATTCTGACCGACCCGGCCGAGGGATCCGACGGCGCGATTCGCGAGTGCCGGCGGATTTTCGCTTCGGATCCTGACCGCTATTTCTATCCCGACCAGTACAACAATCCCGCCAACTGGAGGGCGCATTTCCGCACCACAGGCGCTGAGATCATCCGCCAGACGGGCGGCCGGATCACGCACTTCGTGGCGGCTCTGGGCACCAGCGGCACGTTCGTCGGCGTGAGCCGGCGGCTACGGCGCGATCTGCCCGGTGTGCAGTGCTGGGCCGTCCAGCCCGCCTCGCCGTTTCACGGCATCGAGGGGGTCAAGCATATGGAAACCGCCCTCGTGCCGGGAATCTGGGATCCCGGCCTGGCCGACGGCATCCTGCGCGTGGAAACCGAGCAGGCGTACGAGATGACGCGGCGTCTGGCTCGCCAGGAGGGCGTGCTGGTGGGGATTTCCTCCGGAGCCAACGTGGCGGCGGCGCTGGAGCTGGCGCGCCGGCTCGAAGCGGAAGGCCGCTCCGGGGTGATCGTGACGGTGCTGTGCGACGACGGGCAGAAATACCTGAGCGAGGAATTCTGGAATGATTCGCATTGAGCGGGAAGCCTGGGAGGCGATGCTGGAGCACGCGCGCCAGGGGTATCCCGAGGAGACCTGCGGCGCCATGCTGGGCGTGCGCGAGGACGGCATCAAGCGCGTGCTCAGGGCCGTGCCGCTTCAGAACGTCTGGCCGGGATCGCGACGGGCGCGCTACCAGGTAGATCCCGCCGAACTGCTGCGCGTGGAGCGGGAGGCCCGCAGCCTGGACCAGCAAGTGCTGGGCATTTATCATTCCCATCCCGACGAAGGCGCGTACTTTTCGCGAACCGACCTGGAAAACGCCTGCCCCTGGTACTGTTACGTGGTGTTGTCCATCCGCGGGGGCGAGTTCGCCGAAGCGGGCTGCTGGCGGCCGGACGAGGAGCTGAAAGGTTCCGAGCGCGAGCCTCTGTGGTTTCCCGCCGCGTCCTCCGGAGAGAGCGTATGCCGAAAATCCTGATTCCTTCCGCACTGCGACAATACGCCGAACAACAAGCCGAGGTCGAATTACAAGGCGCGACCGTCGGCGAGTTACTCGAAGAGCTGGCGGCAAAGTATCCGGAGCTGCGACGTCACCTCTTCACCGCCGAGGGAAAGCTGCGCAGTTTTGTAAATATTTACGTGAACGAAGAAGATATTCGTTATTTGCAGCGCGAGCAGACCGCAGTAACTGCGGCGGATACCATCTCCATCGTGCCCAGCATCGCGGGCGGGGCTGCGGTCGCGGAAACGGCCGCCGGCCTGAGCCGGGAGGAGATCCTGCGTTACAGCCGCCATCTCATCATGCCCGAGGTGGCGATGGAGGGGCAGCTCAAGCTCAAGCAGGCGCGGGTGCTGGTGGTGGGCGCGGGCGGTCTGGGCTCGCCCCTAGCGCTGTACCTTGCGGCCGCGGGCGTGGGCCGGCTGGGACTGGTGGATTACGACGTGGTGGATCTGACCAACTTGCAGCGGCAGATTCTCTATGCCACGCCCGACGTCGGCCGCAAGAAGCTGGAGGTCGCCATCGAGCGGCTGCGGACTTTGAATCCCGAGATCCAGGTGGAGGGATATGAAACCGCGCTGACCAGCGAGAATGCGCTGGAGATCCTGCGCGACTACGACATCGTCGTGGACGGCACCGACAATTTCCCCACGCGCTATCTGGTCAACGACGCCTGCGTGCTGCTGGGCAAGCCCAATGTGTACGGCTCCATTTTTCGCTTCGAGGGCCAGGCGACGGTTTTCGCCATGCCGGGCGGTCCCTGCTATCGCTGCCTGTATCCGGAGCCGCCGCCTCCCGGCCTTGTGCCCAGTTGCGCCGAGGGCGGGGTGCTGGGAATCCTGCCCGGACTGATCGGCCTGATCCAGGCCACCGAGACGGTCAAGCTGATCCTGGGGACGGGGCGCCCGCTGGTGGGCCGCCTGGTGCTCTACGACGCCCTGGCGATGCGCTTTCGCGAGCTGAAGCTGCGGCGCGACCCGAACTGCCCCGTGTGCGGGGATCGCCCCACGATCCGGGCGCTGATAGACTATGAACAGTTCTGCGGCGTGCGCCGTGAACGAGGCATGCAGGAGGCTGACGACCGCGATCTGGAGCCGCGTGAACTCGAGGCGCTGATGGCCCGCGGCGAGCGTTTCTTGCTGCTGGACGTGCGCGAACCGCATGAGCACCGGATCTGCTCGATTCCCGGGGCGCGGCTGATCCCGCTGAAGGAACTGCCGCAGCGGCTGCACGAGCTGGACTCGGCCGAGCGGATCATCGTGCACTGCCGCAGCGGGCAGCGCAGCGCGAAGGCCGTCAAGCTGCTGCGGGAGGCGGGCTTCCGCCACGTGCAGAATCTGAAAGGCGGCATTCTGGCGTGGAGCGATCAGGTAGATCCATCCGTTCCCAAGTATTGAGCGGCGAAGCCGGTCGGGTTCAGGAAAATCGGGCCGGGCTGAGGGCGGTGACGTCCAGCGAAGGCCCCCCGCCGAGAACCATTCCGGCGATGAGCTGGCCCGTGGCCGGCCCCAGCGTCATGCCTGCCATGGCGTGTCCTGTGGCGACGTAGAGACCCTCGACGTCCGGGACGGGGCCGATGGCCGGCATTCCGTCGGGCAGGCAGGGCCGAAGACCGCACCACTCCGAGACGGCGCGCGTGGCCTCCAAACCCTCGTAGTACTCACGCGCGGCGCGCGTGAGCTGTTCCAGACGCGGGCGCCGGATCCGTTCATTGAGCCCGGAAAACTCGAGGGTGCCGGCGAAGCGGACGCGATTGCCCAGAGGGGTGACGAAGACCAGACGTTCGGCCAGCACACAGGCCTCGGTGAGCAGCGGGCCGCCGCCTTCGTCCGGAACCACATCGCAATGGTATCCCTTGGCGGGCTGGAGCGGCAGAGCGTAACCCAAGGGTCGCAACAACGATGCGCTCCAGGCGCCCGCCGCCACGACCACGGCGTCAGCCGCAAGATCCTCTCCGGTGGCCGTGCGCACGCCGCGCACACGGCCTTTCTCCACGAGCACGCGCGCGACCTGGGTGGCGGAGCGAAAGCCGACGCCCGCCGCCCTGGCGCGGTCGGCGAGACTGGTCACGAAAGCGTGCGGGTCCAGAGTGGCGGCGTCCGCGAAGTGAACCCCGCAGGCGATTCCGGCACGCAGGCGCGGCTCGCGGCGGCGCAGCGGCTCGGCGGCGAGGAGCTCGGCCCGGAAGCCGTGGCGGAGAGCGAAGGCGACTTCGTGTTCGGCCTCCCGCAATCCCTGCTCGTCGCGCCACACCTCGAAATAGCCGGAGCGGCGGAACCCACAGGCCAGTTTTTCTTCGCGGATCAGCTCGTCGTACAGACGGAGGCTCTCCCGTCCCAGAGGAGCGAGCGCGCGCATGGCGGCGTCGGTTTCCGGCTCGCGGAAGCGGCGAGCAAACCTCATGAGCCACACCATCAGGGAGGGATCGAGACGCGGCGCCACGTAGATCGGGCTCAGGGGCCGGAAGACGGTTTTCAGGATGGACCGCAAGCGTCCCGGTTTGACCAGCGGGAGATGGCCAGGGGCGAGCACGCCGGCGTTCCCGAAGCTGGCCCCGGCCGCGATGCGTTCCCGCTCCAGCACGAGCACGCGCGCGCCGCGGCGAGCCAGAAACCAGGCGGAGCAGACGCCAATGACGCCCGCTCCCACGAGGACGACTTGCGGCCCCGAATGAAAGCCTGCCCGGCCGGCCATCGCGTCCTTCCTCGGGGCTCACCCTGCGGCCGCGCCGGCAGCGTACACGCAGCTCCTTCCTTCTTCGAACATGGCGAGCACGTTTTCCGGCGGGACATCGGGCTGAATATTGTGGACCGCGGCCAGCACCCAGCCGCCGCCGGGTCCCATGATGGAGAACATGCGGCGGACTTCGGCGCGCACCTGCTCGGGCGTGCCGTGGGGAAGCAGTCCCTGGCTGTCGATTCCGCCCCAGAAACAAATGCGATCGCCGAACTCGCGTTTGAGGCGTTCCGGCTCCATATGGCGGGCGCTGACCTGCACGGGGTTGAGCGCGTCAATGCCCATTTCGATGAAGTCAGGGATGAAGTGATAGACCGAGCCGCAGGTGTGGTAAAGGATCCTGGCCGGCGTGTGGGAGCGGATGGTCGCAAGGATGCGCTCGTGGAAAGGGCGGATCAGCTTGCGGTACAGAGGCGGCGAGCAGATGGTGCGATCCTGCATGCCCACGTCATCGCCGAAAGCGACCACATCAATGAGATCGCCGACCTCGGCCAGCGCGCGGCGATTCATCTCGATCATGACTTCCAGCACGGCGTGCATGAGGGTCTGGAAGAGACCGTGATGGCCGGCGAGGTCGAGGAACCAGTCATGGAAGCCGCGCAGGTACTGGGTCATGTGGACCAGGTTGAAGCGGGCGTTGAACATGACGCCGTAGCCGGTCTGACGCAATCGCAGAGCCTGCTCCCGCAAACCGCGGAAGCGCCCGGGATCGGTGGGGTCCGGCCAGGGGTAATGGGCGATCTCCTGCGGGCTGACTTCGCCGGCCAGGGGCGAGATCTCCAGTTCGTAATAGGGACAAGCGGGCGGCCGGCGGCGCACGATGCCCCATTCGTCACGGTAGCGGCCGTTGCCCAACTCGATGTCGCCGCCGGAATCGGGATTGCCGAAACTGAAGGCGCGCAGATCCACGCCGAGATGTTGGAGGACGGCTTCGTCCATTTCGACCAGTTGTTGCATCCGGTCAATGACGACGCCCGGACGGCCGAAGCCGAGCAGGGTGCGCAGCTTTTCGTAGGCGGGCGCCGTCATGCCGGTGAAACGCGCGCTGCCCAGGTCCATGGGCAAGCGATCAGGCTCGCGGTGCTCGAGAGCAGCCAGTACGCGCTCGCGCGGCGTCATGTTCCCATTCTACGTTCGCACCTTACATGACGGGACCGATGCGCCAGGGCACGAATTCGCGATGACCGAAGCGCTCGGCGGCCGTGCGCTCGCCGGAAGCCACGCGCAGCAGGAGCTGGAAAACTTCCTCGCCCACCTCTTCCAGGGTGGCCTCGCCGTCGGCGATGCGCCCCGCATTGACGTCCATATTGTCGCGCATGGCGGCGAAAGTGCGGCTGTTACTGGCGATTTTGATGACGGGGACGGTGGGAAAACCGATGGCGCTGCCGCGCCCGGTGGTGAAAGCGATCACGGTGCACCCACCTGCGGCGAGGCCGGCCAGAGAAACGGGGTCGTAGCCGGGCGTATTCATGAAGACCAGGCCCGGCGTGACGATGCGTTCGGCGTAGTCCACGGCGTCCATCAGCGGAGTGCTGCCGCCTTTGGCGACCGCTCCGAGCGATTTTTCCAGGATGTTGCTCAGGCCGCCGTACTTGTTGCCCGGCGAGGGGTTGTCGTCGAAGGTTGCCCCGAAAGCCGCCAGGTACCGGCGATAGCGTTCGATGTAGCCGAGCAGTTTTTCGGCCACCTGACGGTTTCGTGCGCGCCGCACCAGCAGGTGTTCGGCGCCGAAGATTTCGGTGGTTTCGGCGAGCACGGGCGTGCCGCCCAGCCGCGCCAGCCGGTCCGAGCACAGGCCGAGGGCGGGATTGGCGGTGATGCCGGAGAAGGAGTCCGAGCCGCCGCAGTTCAGACCCAGCGCGAGTCGGGAGGCGGGCACGGGTGTTCGCCGCTCGGCCGCAGCGCGCTCCAACAGGCGATGGATCTCGCGGCGGGCAGCCTCGACGGTGGCCCGCGTGCCGCCGCTCATTTGGATGGTCAGGCCGACGAGGCGTTGGGTGCGCAGGTTCCGATCGGGAAAATAGGCGCTGATCTGGTTGACCTCGCAACCCAGGCCGATGAGCAGGGCGGCGGAGACGTTGGGATGATCGAGCACACCGGCCAGGGTGCGGCGAAGCAGTTCCGTATCGGGCCCGGCGGTCTGGCCGCAACCTTCGCCGTGCGGGAAGGCGACCACGCCGTCCACGCCGGGCGGCATGGGCGCCTGCTCGAAGCTGCGGGCGACCAGATCCACGACGTGCGCGGCGCAGTTGCTGGCGGCGGCGACGGCGATGTAGTTGCGCGTACCCACGCGCCCGTCCTGGCGGACGAATCCCAGGAAGGCGGGAGCGTCGTCGCGGCGTTCGGGCAGCGGCAGATCGTGTTCCGGAAAGCGGTACTGAGGCGCGGCGTCGTCGAAAGCCAGATTGTGCGTGTGCACGTGCTCGCCGGGCAGGATGGCGGTACGCGCTCGTCCGATGGGTTCGCCGTAGCGGACCACGTTCTCGCCGGCGGCGATGTCGCGTACCGCAACTTTGTGGCCCGCCGGCACTCGGTCGCGCACCGGGATCTCGCGATCACCGAAACGCAGACGCGCCCCCGGAGAGAGCGGCGCTCGGGCAACGGCCACGTTGTCCGCCGGATGGAGCAACAAAGCTGCATCCTCCGGGCGTGGGGCGCGCTGGATTTCCACCAGACTCATTGCGGGGGCGGTGCGCCAGTCAGCGCATCAGCACGGTTTCGCAGATCTGCTCGTTCAGATGCACGTGCAGTCGCCGGCCGTGAGGATGAACCCACATGCCGCTGCCGTCCCTGGGAACGGGAATCTCGGCCGGGCTGTTGACCACACGCACGGCCCGGTCGGTCTCGACGCCTTTGAGCAGTTTGCCGATGTGGATGTGCGGATGGCACTGGGTGCGCACCTGATCCCCATTGTAGGCCAGTCCCCACTCCTCGCCCCACAGCTCGCGGCCTTTTCGGATGGCGGCCTCCCACAAGCGCGTGCGCAACCGGTGCGGCATGCGCTCCATGCCGCGCAGGCCGTCGTATTCGTGCGTTCGGACCAGGGCCAGCCAGCGGTTGGGCTTGCGCGGGCTGGCGTCGCGCTTGAAGAAAATCACCACGTCGGCCGGCTCGCGCTCGGCTTCCTGGCAGAGGCTACACTGCCGCAATTCCATGGTTTCGGGTTTGCCGGGATCACAGGGGCAGCCGACCTCGATGATCCGCTGCACCTGAAACAACAGCAAGTGCACGAGCAGGTACAGCCGCATCATTTGCGCCCATTATACTTGAGAGTTGTCAGGGGACCGGAAAAGGCGAGCGACGCCGGCGGCTCTGATGGCGCTGTGCGGGCTGCTGTATTTCAGCGGTCTGGCCCGGGTCGGAATGCTGGGGCCGGACGAACCGCGGTACGCCGCCATTGCGCGCGAGATGGCGCGCTCGGGCGACTGGATCACGCCTCGGCTGTGGGGCGAGCCGTGGTTCGAAAAACCGCCGCTGACCTACTGGATGATCGGGCTGGGTTTCTGCGCGGGTCTGGACGAGGATCTGGCGCCCCGGCTGCCGATCGCGCTGGCCAGCGTGCTCTTTGTGGTCTGGTACTGGCGCAGATTGAGCCGCGAATTTGGCGAGCGCGCCGCGGGGTATTCGGCCGTGATCCTGGCGACCTCGGTTGGGTGGCTGGCGTACAGCCGCGTGGGGGTCACGGACCTGCCGCTGGCGGCCAGTTTTTCCGCCGCGATGCTGCTGGCGTTGCCCTGGCTGGCGCGCGGCGATGCGAGCGGGCTGACCTGGTCGGCGGGGCTGCTCGGCCTGGCCGTGCTGGCCAAGGGTCTGGTGGCGCCGGTGCTGGCGCTGCCGCTTTTCTGGATGGGACGGCGAGGCTGGCGCGCGTGGTTGCGTCCGGGCCCGATCCTCGCCTTCCTGGTCGTCGCCGGGCCGTGGCACCTGTTGGTCGGGCTCCACTACGGCGGGCAATTCGTGAATGAGTTCTTTCTGGAGCACCACGTCGCGCGGGTTTACACCGACCGGCTCCAGCACGTGCAACCGTGGTGGTTCTACCTGCCGGTTCTGGCCGCCGGCCTGTATCCGTGGACGCCGCTGGCGGCGCTGGCCGCGCGACGCCGGATGTACGGCGACGTTCGCCTGAGGTTCCTGCTGGCCTGGACGCTGTTCGGTCTGGTGTTCTTTTCGCTGGTGAGGAACAAGCTTCCCGGCTACCTGCTGCCGTTGCTGCCCGCGGCGTGCGCGCTGATCGGCGTGGGTGTGGACCGGTCGGAGCGCCTGCGCTGGACACTGGTGATTTCTGCCCTGTTGCTGGCGCTGGTTCCTCCGGCTGCCGGAGTGCTGCCCTCGGCGCTGGAGGTCGGCATCCGGAAGGCGGAGTGGCCGGATTGGCCATGGATCGCGATGCTGGCGGCATTGGCGCCGGCGGCGTGGTGCTGGTGGTGGGGGCCCAGGCGCGGAGACCTTGCCCTTGCGCCCATCGCACTGGGAGTCGCCGCCGCGGTTCTCTGGATGTCAGGGACGACGCTGGACACGCTCGACCGCCGGGTTTCGGTCAGGGCTTTTTGGCGCGAAACCCGGGGCCGCGCAGCCGCCTGTTGCATCGAAGAGGCGGACCGCGATCGCCGTTACGGGTTGAATTACTATGCCGGGCGGGCGCTGCCCGACTGCGGGCAGCGGCCGTCACCCTGTCGAATCCGGCAGCGGGCAGATGGCGTCCTCGAGATCGCGGCCCCGTGAGAGCGGGCGACCTCAGCTGATCTTGGCCTCCTTGAGCGCCTTCTCGATCCGGGCTTTCAGGTCCTTGGTCTTCTTGCTTTCGGGCACCTCGCGGAGAACCGCCAGCGCCTCCTTGCAGAGCGCGCCGAGGCGCTGGGGCTGATCGAGCTTCTTGGGGCCGAACAGAGCGGACAGATCATAGAAGGCCTCGGCGAAGGCCAGAAGGAAAGTGGCGCGAGGGACCTTCACGGGAGGCGATTTGAACAGTTCCTGGGTCTTGGCGGTATCGTCCGGGGCCCCCACGGCGCGGCAGGTCATGAGCAGGACTTCACGCTGCGTGGTTCTTCGCTCCACGGCTTCCAGTTCGGCTTCCTGAATGAGAATGCCCTGGCCGATTTTGTTGAGTTGAGGGATTTCAGCCGCGCTGCCGGTGGGGTAGGCGAACTCCAGAACAATTTCCGAGTCTTTGTTTTTTTCACGGAAGCGGAACATGGTTTCCGCCGCCTGCACGGCGTACTGGCCGGCCTGGATCCGGTACTGGGACATCTGGCGGCGGAAGGGGGCCGGATTGATGCGGTTGGCGAAGCTGCCGCGCTCGAAACGGTCCGCCAGTTCCATGTATCCCCTGGCCATGCCGCTATCCAGGACGAGTTTCCAGGGCTGCGCGCGGGCGATGTACTCGTTGTCGGTCTTGGCCAGTTGCTCCAGATGGTCGCTGGCCTTGATGTAGTCGCCCGCGTTGAAGGTCTCTCTGGCCGCAGTCCAGTAGAAAGCGGGGGTGCCCTTGGGGGGCGGCGGGGGAGCGCCGCCGGTGCACGAGAGCATCCACGCGTTGAGTGCGAACAAGGCCGAACTCATCAGAGCTTTGCTGTGGCGAGCGGTCATGAAGATGCCTCCGCAGCAAACCTGTATCACAAAACGCGGAAGGATGCAAGCGCGGGTGGGCGCCTCTGACCCGTTGTCAAGACCGCTCCCGGTGCATGAGAGCCGAAGCGGCGAACTCCACGCGAATTTCCCGGCGGTCGTCGTTCAGCCGGCGCAGATGAATCTCGATGCGATCCGTCGGCCAGAGGCGAGGAAAGCGTTCGCCCCACTCCACCAGCACCACCGCTTCCCGGTCCAGCAACTCCTCCAGGCCCACGCTCTCCAGCTCCTGCGCCTTGCCGATCCGGTAGAGGTCCACGTGGTACACCTTGGGTCGCTCGCCGTACTCGTGAACCAGTGTGAAGGTGGGGCTGGAAACCTCGTCAGGCTCAGCGGCGCCCAGGCCCTGCACGATGCCCTTGGCGAGCGTGGTCTTGCCTGCACCGAGATCGCCGATGAGCAGCACCACGGCCTTGGGTGGCAAGGCCACGGCGAGCTGCCGGCCCAGCGCCACGGTCTCCTCTTCCGAACTGGAGTAGTAAACAGCCACGGCGGTCAACAGATCCAGGCGGGCGGGCGCCCTTCGGCGATTGCGCGCATCGCGCGGGGGAAGAACCGGAGCAGGTCGGTCGCGATCAGGGGCTGCTCGCCCCACTCAGCCGCGCCGAGATCACCGGCCAGCCCGTGCAAGTAGACCGCGGCGGCAGCGGCCAGCGCGGGATCCGACGGGAACTGGGCCAGCAGGCCGGCGATGGCGCCGGTGAGGATGTCGCCCGAGCCGCCTGAAGCCAGGCCCGGGCCGCCGGTCGGATTGACGCGCACGCCGCCATCCGGCGTCGCAATCAGAGTGCGATAGCCCTTGAGCACGAGGATCACGCTCCGCTCGCAGGCGATGGAACGCGCGACCGCCACGCGGTCGGCCTGCACCTTGCGGGTGGTGAGGCCGGCCAGGCGGGCCATTTCGCCGGGGTGAGGCGTGAGGATGCGGACTTTGCCATCTCCGCGGAACGCCGCGCCGGCCAGCGCGTTCAAAGCGTCGGCATCCACCACGCACGGCTGCGGCAACTGATCGAACAGGCGGCGCACCAGATCCACCGTCTCTGGATGCGTGCCAAGGCCGGGTCCGAGCGCGATGACGTCTTTGTTTTGCGCCAGCTCCAGCAGCCGGTCGAACGCCCGGAAGGCGATGGCGCCATCGTCGGTCTCAGGCAGCGGCTCGTACATGATTGCGGGCGAGTGCGAAGCGATCATGGGGACGGCGGAGGTCGCCGACGCCGCCGTCACCAGGCCGGCGCCGGCGCGCAACGCGGCCAGCGCCGTCATCGCGGCAGCGCCCGGCTTGCTGCGGGATCCGGCGACGATGAGAACGTGGCCGAAGTCGCCCTTGTGCGACCAGGGCAGGCGCGGCGCGAACAAAGGCGCCAGCTTATGCGCCTCCAGCAGCGAAAGAAAAATCGAGTCGTCGGACTCGTAGAGATACGGCGGGCTGCCGATGGGAGCGATGCGCAGACGGCCCACGCGGCGGCAGTTGGGCGGCAGGATCTGGCCCACTTTGGGCGCCGTGAAGGTCACGGTGTAGTCCGCCTGCACCGCTTCGCCCGGCGTCTCGGCGGCGTCGCTTTCCACGCCCGAGGGAATGTCCACGGCGACGATGCGCGCGCGGGGAAAACCGGTGTTGATCTCGCGGATCCACTCCAGCATGGGGCCGGTCACGGCGCCCTTCAGACCCGTGCCGAGCAACGCATCGAGCACGATCGTGGCATCCCGCATTTCGGCAGTGATCTGGCGAGCCACCGGGCAGCCGACCACTTCGAGCATGCGGTAGTTGGCGGCGGCGTCGCCCTTGAGTTCGGCCGGATCGCCGGCCAGCACGACGTGCAAGCGCTGCGGCCGCAGACGCGTCCAGAGCTGCCGCGCCACGACCATGCCGTCGCCGCCGTTGTTGCCCTTGCCGCAGACGATCACCACGCGGTGCTCCCTCAGAGGGCGGAACGTCTCAGCCAGGAATTCGACCACGCGGTGGCCGGCGTTTTCCATCAGCACCAGCCCGGGGATGCCCATCTCGATGGTGCGA